>ENA-UOUL01000772-UOUL01000772.1-bioreactor-metagenome-genome-assembly--contig:-NODE-772-length-52556-cov-5.897978_pt1 | contig 52556 bp, 50 predicted proteins | sample MGYA00249838_ERZ747220 | MGnify/ENA primary metagenome ERZ747220 (study PRJEB28778, sample SAMN05720191) | bioreactor metagenome | isolation source: Anaerobic biogas reactor | place: USA:Washington... | reverse complement strand
CTCCTCGGCGACCGCCCTCCGCGCGCACGAGAACGGATTCCTGGGATGCTGGAGCGCCACTGCTCGACCTCCTGCCGATGTGCCGTGTCGGCCACAGCCTACCCCCGTCGGCCACCCTCCTGTGCGGGCGCGGCCGACAACGTGACAGCACGCCCGGCATCGGATACCGTCCCCGGCATGTCCAGCCTCTCCATGCTGCACCTCCTGCCGGGCTGGCTGCAGCTCGTCCTCTTCGCCTACTGGGCGGTCGCGATCGTCCTCCTGATCATGGATGAGAGAGAGCCGGCGGTCACGCTCGCGTGGCTGTTCGTCCTCGTGTTCCTGCCGTTCGCCGGCATGGTGCTCTACATCTTCTTCGGCCGCGACTGGAAGGTGGTCGCGCAGCGGCACCACTGGATCGAGCGACTGCGCCACAAGGAGAGGGAGGAGATGGCGCCGATCTACGCACGCAACGCCGGCGCCCACGAACGCTTCCTGCGTGAGTGGGCCGCCGACATGGCAGTGCCTATCCAGCGCGCCATCACGAGCGAGAACGTCTCCGCGCTGCTGCCGGCGGCGTCGATCGAGCTCTACCACGACGGCGCCCACAAGTTCCGCCGCCTCAAGGAGGACCTGGCGGCGGCCCGGCGCTTCATCCATCTGCAGTACTTCATCTGGGAGCGGGACCGGCTCACGGCAGAGCTCGTGCCGATCCTGCTCGACCGCCTCGCAGCCGGGGTCGAGGTCCGTATCATGTACGACTGGATAGGGTCGATCCGCTACTCCAAGACGGAGTTGCGGCAGCTCAGCAGCGCCGGCGCGAAGGTCGAGGCCGACGTCACCGACCTGCTGCGCATCAACTACCGCAACCACCGCAAGATCGCGGTGATCGACGGCGAGATCGGCTACACCGGCGGCATGAACATCGGCCAGGAGTACATCGACGGCGGCGACCGGTTCGCCACCTGGCGCGACACCCACCTGCGCCTCACGGGCCAGGCGGTCGCCGCGCTGGAGAAGCTCTTCGCGGCGCGCTGGTTCGAGCAGCGCAAGGACCGCGGCGACGAGGACCTCTTCGGACCCGCGTACATGCCGGCCCCCGACCCGGACGCGGTCGCGACCGGCACGCTCGTGGAGGTGGCCGCGCAGGGAGTCGAGGACCCGTGGAGCGCGGCCCGCCGCGCCCACATGGTCGCCATCGGCCAGGCCGAGGAGTCGGTCTGGATCCAGTCACCGTACTTCGTCCCCGACTACAGCGTCTACGACGTGATGATCAACGCGGCCCTGAGCGGCATCGACGTCCGTCTCATGATGACCGGCATCCCGGACAAGCCCGTCGCGCTGTGGGCGGCGCAGACCTACTACCGCAAGCTGCTCGACGCGGGAGGGCGCGTCTTCACCTACCAGGCCGGCTTCTTCCACGCCAAGACCATCGTCGTCGACGGCGCGGTCGCCGCGGTGGGCACCATGAACATGGACCAGCGCAGCCTCAGGCTGCACAAGGAGATGATGCTCTGGGTCTTCGACCGGGGCTTCGCGCGCCAGGTCGCGGACCAGTTCCGGGTCGACATGGAGAGCTGCCACGAGGTGACCCTCGAGGACGTGCTCTCGGTGGGCCGCCTGCGGAGGTTCCGCAACCAGGCGGCCAGGTTGTTCTCCAACGTGCTCTGACACCCGACCATGAGGCGACCTTGACGGATCGACCGCGGCAGGAGACACAGGTACAGGTCGTGAGCACGCGACCGACCACCGCCCGCGCGGTGTGGACCAAGCGCGCGCTCACGCTCGGCATGACCGGGATCGGTCTGTACGTCGTGTGGCCGAGCCTCGCGGCGGTGTTCGAGTCCGGCCCCCAGCTCAAGACCGTCAACCCCCTGTGGGGCCTGCCCATCGCGCTCGCCGAGGTCGCCAGCTTCGTCTGCGCCTGGGCGCTGCTGCGCCTGGCGCTCGACGAGCGACGCTGGTTCCCGGTCGCCACCGCACAGGTCGCGGGCAACGCGATCAGCCGGCTCGTACCGGCGGGGGCGGCGGCCGGCGGCGCGATGCAGTGGGACATGTTGCGCCAGGCGGGAGTCAGCATGACCTGGGCGGCGACCAGCGTCACCGCCGTCTCGCTGATCTCGACCGCGACGCTGTTCGGGCTGCCCGTGATCAGCATCATCTCGATCCTCATCACGGGCGCGCCCGTCGAGCACAACCTCTTCCGCGCCGGCTCGATCGCCGTGATCGTCTGCCTCGGGCTGCTCGCCGGCGGCGCGGTCCTCCTGTTCGCCGACCGCCCCCTGCTCTGGATCGGCGACCTGCTCCAGAGGGCGCGCAACCGGGTCCTGCGCCGGCGTCCTCCCATGGCGGGCCTGCCCGAGCGCCTCGTGGACGAGCGCGACCTCATCCGCCGGGTGCTCGGCGCGGCCTGGTGGCAGGCGCTGATCTACAGCGCCGGCAACTGGCTCCTGGACCTCGTGGCGCTGCTCTTCGCCCTGGCCGCCGTCGGCGCCCAGCCGCGCGCCTCGGTCGTGCTGTTGGCCTACGTGGCGGCCGCTCTGCTCGGCATGATCCACATCACGCCGGGGGGCCTGGGCTTCGTCGAAGCCGGACTGCTCGGCATGCTCGGCGTCGCCGGGGTCAGCCCGCACCAGGCTGTGCTGGCGACGCTCCTCTATCGTCTGGCCTCGTTCTGGCTGCCGATGCCCGCGGGGGCGGTGGCGTACGGGCTCTTCGCCCATCGGTACGGCCGCCCCAAGCACATCGAGTCGGGCGCCGCGCGGCGGCAGGCCTGACCGACGGCGTCGCCTGGTCCCTCAGCCCGTGCGCGGCGTCTTGTGCCGGTCGGCGAGGTGCGCCGCCGTCAGCACAGGGTGGCGGCGCAGCATGCGCGGGCCGCTGTACCGCATCACCGCGCGCACCCGCGCGCGCATCTCGGGCCGGTAGCAGTGCGTCTCGCAGTTCGCGCAGGTGGGCTTGTCGGCGCCATACCGGCACTTCGCCAGACGCAGGCGGGCGTACTCGAGCAGCGCCGAGCACTCCCCGCAGAGCCCGCCGTCGGGGCCGACCACGTCCGCGTGATGGTCGCGGCAATACAGGGCGATCATCGCCGCGATGGTCTTCTCCTCGCGCGCCAGGCGGCGCGGCGGTCTGCCGGGCCTCTCGTCCACGCACCCATGATGCCACGGCGGCGGCCGACGCATCCTTGATCGTCGTCAGGTCGGCGCCGCACTCCCGGGCGGTGCTGCGGGAGATGACGGCGCGCCCCTCGCAGCCTGCCACCACGGCGCGGCGGCCTCCCACACCGGCCGCCACACGGTGATCGTCCCGGCCGCCGGCGCCCCGCAGGTGAGACGCACGGCCCGTCGCCAGAAGAAGAGGGTCGCGTCGGCGCCACGGATCTCGCCCCACGGCACGAGGATCGCCGGCTGCACTCCCTGCAGCGGCGGCCGCGCCTGGAGCCACAGGCCGTGCTCGGCGACGATCACGGTGACGCACCAGTCGTACCGCATGGAGCCGAACTGGACGCACGTGCGGTCCCATCTCCGCCCCACGGGTTCATCCGCCCCCGGGAAGCGCTCCGCGAGGCGCCCGTATCCCAGCTTGTTGAACGCTCTGGTGAAGATGCTCATGCCGGCCTCGGCGCCCGCACCGGCCGCGGCCGTCGCACGCCCCGCTGCGAGCTCGCGAGGTCCGCGACCTCGCGTCGTCGGCGCGCCCGGGCCCTCGTGTCGGGACATGCCTCACCAGAAGTACGGAACGGGCTCACTCCCCCCTCCTTCGCACCGTCCGCCGGAGTCGTGGCGACCACAGCATACTCCTCCGTGCTTCACTCCCGCGCCGTTGTCCGGCCGACGGTGCGTATCGGCGTCCGGGCGAACAGGGTAGTGTTATCCGCATGGACGGAGAGTGGCGCATCGAGCACGACAGCATGGGCGAGGTGCGCGTCCCCGCCGGGCACTACTGGGGCGCGCAGACGCAGCGGTCGGTCGAGCACTTCCCCATCGGGACCGACCGGTTCCGCTGGGGCCGGCGCGTGATCTGGGCGCTCGGCGTGCTCAAGCTCGCGGCGGCACAGGCCAACGAGGAACTCGGCCGCCTGCCGCACGATGAAGCCGAGCTGATCGTCCGCGCCGCCGGCGAGGTCATGGAGGGCGCCCTCGACGCGGAGTTCCCGTTGGTCGTGTTCCAGACCGGCAGCGGCACGCAGAGCAACATGAACGCCAACGAGGTGATCGCCAACCGGGCCAACGAGCTGGCCGGGACGGGCCGCGGGGCCGGCGCCCCGATCCACCCCAACGACCACGTCAACCTGGGCCAGTCGAGCAACGACACCTTCCCCACGGTGATGCACGTCGCCGCCGTCGCCGAGCTCGAGGATGCGCTCATGCCGGCCGTCGAGGGGCTGCGCGACACGTTCGTCGCCAAGTCCGGGGAGTACGCCGGCGTGGTCATGACGGGACGCACACATCTCCAGGACGCGACGCCGGTCACGCTGGGGCAGGTGTTCTCCGGCTGGTCGTCCCAGCTCGACCAGGCGTCGGCCACCGTGCGCGCCACGCTCGAGGGCCTGCACGAGCTGGCGCTGGGCGGCACCGCGGTCGGCACCGGACTCAACACCGACCCGCGCTTCGCCGAGGTGGCGGCGGCCCACATCAGCCGCCTGACCGGCAGGCCGTTCCGCCCCGCCGGCGACTTCTTCGCCGCGCTCTCGGCGCACGACGCGATCGTGAACGCGAGCGCGGCGCTGCGCACGCTCGCCGGCGCGCTCATGAAGATCGCCAACGACGTGCGCTGGTACGCCTCCGGCCCTCGCGCCGGCATCGGCGAGCTGCGCCTCCCCGAGAACGAGCCCGGCTCGTCGATCATGCCCGGCAAGGTCAACCCCACCCAGGCGGAGGCGCTCACGCAGGTGGCGGTGCGTGTGTTCGGCAACGACGCGGGCGTCGCCTTCGCCGGCTCGCAGGGCAACTTCCAGCTCAACGTCTACAAGCCGGTCATGCTCCACGGACTGCTCGAGTCGGCCGGGCTGCTGGCCGAGGCCGTCCACGTGTTCGACGTCTTCTGCGCGCGCGGCATCGAGCCGGACCTCGAGGTCATCGGCCGCCACCTCGACGCCTCGCTGATGCTGGTCACGGCGCTCACGCCGCACATCGGCTACGAGCGCGCGGCGCGGATCGCACAGACGGCGCATCGGGACGGGCTGACGCTCAGGGAGGCGGCGCTCGGCCTCGGCTTCGTCACGGCCGAGCAGTTCGACGCGTGGGTCAGGCCCGAGGACATGACGCACCCCCTCGAGACGTGAGCCGGAGATCCCGGACCGCACGCCGTGCCCCGGCCCGCTCCTCGTCCGCCAGGGAGCGGGACCGGACCGCCCGCGAGGCGGGGAGGACGCCCCCGCGGCCGGCCTCGCGACGACGCGGCGCCGGCTTCCTCGACTACCTGATCGTCGCCGCGCTGGTGACGCTGGCGCTGATGATCGCGTTCGGCGCCTTCATCCTCCTGCACGGCAGCCTCTGAAGCCGTACGAGGACCCGGCGTCGCGGGGCCGCCTCGCGAGCGTCCGGGAGAGGCGGACCGGTCAGAGGTTCGTGAGCCTCTGCGGCTCCACCTCCTCGAGCGCCGCCCGGGCCGCGAGGGCGAGTTCGCGCTCGTGCTCGCGGCCCACCGCGAACACCCGGTACAGATGGGCCTTGGCCGGCACGAACTCGAGGATGCCGCCGAGGAGCTGCTCCTCGATCCGGCCCGTGGCGGGGTCGTACACGGGCAGCCGCTTGGGCCCGACGAACGGGTTGAGCGGCCGGGGGTCCTGCGAGGCGATGTCGACCACGAACTCGAGCGCGCCAAGGTGGTCCGGAAGGCGCCGGACGATGGCGTCGTGGAACTCCTCGCGGGTGAGGTCCCGGGCCGCCGGCAGAGGCTGCTGCCGTTCCACATGGTGCTCGTAGACCATGCTGTACTTGACGTGCCGGTGGATGATGCTCTGCCACTCCTCCGCCAGCTCCCTGCGCGGACTGTGCAGCGGCTCGTCGAGCCACGCCTCCACGGTCGTGAACAGGGACCACTCGGTGAGCCGGCGGTAGGCCCCGAGGTCCTCGAGCGGGCTGGCGGGCAGGATCAGCTCGAGCGTCGGCCGGAAGATCTCGCGCAGATGCAGGTCGATGGCGTGCCCCACGCGGTGGAAGTAGACGTTCTCGTACATGTAGAAGCGCGCGTTGAGGAAGGCGCGCAGCGAGCTGAGCGCGCGTTTGTGGAACGTGAGCCCCTCCGCCGTGCAGAACGTGTAGTAGACGAGGCGGTCGACGTCGATGGGCCCCAGGCCGACGCCGCACATGCGTGCGTCGCGACGCACATAGTCGAGGTTGTCGACCGTGACTGCACCCGACAACGCCCGGTGCAGCAGGCGCACCCAGCGGGGGATAGGGTCGGCCCCGCCCGCATCCGGGGCAGCAGGCCCGGGCCGGCGGGCCGTGGCGGCCTCCTCCGCGCGCACCAGGAAGGCGACGTGCCACGGGTCGACGGCCTCGCCGGGCGCGAACGGACCCGATGGGCTGCGGCGCAGCTCGGCCAGCAGCGCGCCGAGCTCCGCGACGATGAGCCGTTGCGAGATCTGCTCATGGTCGAGCCCGAAGACGGGCAGCAGATACTCCTCGTCGAAGAAGTGGCTGAAGGGGCCGTGGCCGAGGTCGTGCAGCAGTCCCGCCGTGCGCAGGGTCTCCTCGACCAGGGGAAGAGACGGGGTCTCGGGCTCGACCTCGGCCAGAGTGGGGTAGACCTGGCGGGCCAACTCGCCGGCGAGGTGCATGGTGCCGAGGCTGTGGGCGAAGCGGCTGTGCTCCGCCGTGGGGAACACCCACCACGAGCTCTGCAGTTGGTGGATGCGCTTGAGCCGCTGCACCCAGGGGTTGTCGATGACGTCCGGCTCTGCGATCTCCCCGGCGCGGGAGAGCGTGATGCGCAGGTACCCGTAGAGCGGGTCGGCGATGAGGTGGACGTCGTCGTACGGCAGTCTCATGCGTTGCTCCCGTGCCAGCCTACCGTCGCCCGCGGACGGCGACAAGGACACCGAGTCTGGGGGCGGGGACGTGCCGGCGCTCACGCGCGCCGGGGACGTTGGAACGGCGCTGCGTCTTGCGTTAGGGTCAGTCCCTCAGCAGCGCAGACCTCGGGGGAGGCACTGATGCGTACAGTCACCGTGGTGCGCCGAGGGCGCGGCGCCGATCCTGTCCACCCCGCCTCGTCCTCCGCTGCGTCCGGAGTCGCCGGGCGCGCGGGCCGCGGGGCGCCGTGGCCCCAGTGGGGCGCACAGCCGCGGGCCGTGAGGGGAGGAGGATGAGATGACCCCGACCTTCGCCATCGACCGCGGCGCGATCGACGCCGTGGTGTTCGACATGGACGGCGTCGTGACGCGGACCGCCGTGGTGCACGCCGCGGCGTGGAAGAGGCTCTTCGACGATTACCTCGAGAAGCGGGCCGCCGCCTCCGGCGGCGAGTGGCGTCCCTTCGACGACGAGGACTACCGCGTCTACGTGGACGGCAAGCCGCGTTACGACGGGGTGCGCAGCTTCCTCGCCTCACGTGACATCGTGCTCCCCGACGGCGAGCCCGCCGACCCGCCCGATCGGGAGACGGTGTGCGGGCTCGGCAACCGCAAGAACGGCTACTTCATCGCCGAGGTCGAGCGCCACGGGGTCGAGCCGTTCGAGACGACGGTGCGCCTGGTCCGCTGTCTCCAGGAGGCGGGCATCGGCACGGCCATCATCTCGGCCAGCGAGAACGCCACCCTGATCCTCGGGGCGGCCGGGGTCGGCGCCCTCTTCCCCGTACAGGTCGACGGCCTCGTGGCCCGCGAACTGGGTCTCCCCGGCAAGCCGGATCCCGCCGTCTTCCTCGAGGCCGCCAGACGGCTGGGGGCGGAGCCCGACCGCGCGATCGTGGTCGAGGACGCGCTGTCCGGGGTCGAGGCGGGCCGCGGCGGCGGCTTCGCGCACGTGATCGGCGTCGACCGCACCGGTGACCCCGACGGCCTGCGGCGGTCGGGGGCGGACGTGGTGGTCCCCGACCTCGGCGACGTGACCGTCGAGCCGCCGACCCTGCCGTCGGCGGTGACGTGTGCCGCCGACATCGCGCGCCGCATCGGTACGGTGCGCCCGGCCGTCTTCCTGGACTACGACGGCACGCTCACCCCCATCGTGGCGCGGCCCGAGATGGCGACCCTGCCCGACGAGACCGCGACCGTGCTGCGCGAGCTCGCAGGCCGCTGCCCCGTCGCCATCCTCAGCGGCCGTGACCTGACCGACCTGCGCGGCATGGTGCCGCTCGACGGGCTGGTCTATGCGGGCTCGCACGGGTTCGACGTCGACGCGCCGGAGGAGCTCGGTGGGCGCGTCCGCCGCGGCGAGGAGTTCGCCGACGTGATCGCCGCCGCCCGCGCGCGCCTCAGGGAGGCGGTCGCGCCCATCCCCGAGGCCTGGGTCGAGGAGAAGGCCTTCGCCGTGACCCTGCATTTCCGTCAGGTCGCGGAGCGGCACCTCCCCGCGCTCCACGCCGCCTTCGACGACGTCGCCCGGGCCTTCCCCGACCTGCGCCGCAGCGGCGGCAAGAAGGTGCTGGAGCTGCGGCCGAACCTTGACTGGGACAAGGGCCGGGCGCTGCTGATGCTGCTCGAACGCATCGACCGCGACGAGAAGCACTTCCCCCTCTTCATCGGTGACGACGAGACCGATGAGGACGCCTTCGCCGTCCTCATCGGCCGGGGGATCGGCATCCGTGTCGGGAGCCCGCACGTGGTCAGCGCTGCGGAGTACTCCCTGGCCGACACCGACGAGGTGGCGCGCTTCCTGGCAGGGCTGGTGAGATGAGCGCCCGCACACCGGAGGACGTCTGGACCTTCTCCTACGAGGGCTTCGACCCTGACGAGGAGGGACTGCGCGAGGCTCTCTGCGCGCTGGGCAACGGCTACTTCGTGACACGCGCCGCGGCGCCCGAGGCGGCGGCCGACGACGTCCACTACCCGGGCACCTACCTCGCCGGCTGTTACAACCGCCGCGTCACGGAGGTCCAGGGGCGACCGATCGAGAACGAGGACCTGGTCAACCTGCCCAACTGGCTGCTGCAGACGTTCCGCATCGGCGACGGCGACGCGTTCCGTCTCTCGAACGTGACCGTCGAGGATTACCGGCTGCGGCTGGACATGCGCCACGGCATCCTGACGCGATCCATGTCGATCACCGACGCCGAGGGCAGACGCACGGACCTCTCCGAGCGCCGTCTGGTCCACATGGGCGACAAGAACCTGGCCGCGCTGGAGACCACCATCGTGGCCCGCAACTGGTCCGGCCCGATGACCGTCGTCTCCGGCCTCGACGGCACGGTGACCAACGCCGGGGTGCCGCGCTACCGGGAGCTGGACGGCCGACACCTCACCCCGCTCGTCACGAGCAGGGAGGGCGACGACCGCATCCTGCTCGTCGTCGAGACCAACCAGAGCCACGTCCGCATCGCCGAGGCGGCGCGGGTGCGCCTGTCCCGCGGCGGACAGCGGTACGAGGCCGCGCCGCAGGTCGACGAACGTCCCGGCTACATCGCGTTCGAGATCCCCTGCGAGGTCGAGCAGGACGTGCCGCTCACCGTCGAGAAGACGGTGGTCGTGTCCTCGTCCCGCGAGCGCGCCCTCTCGGAGCCGGGCTACGCCGCCCTCCGCAAGCTCGAGCGGGCGGCCGCGTTCGAGGATCTCGTGGCCACACAGACCGCCGCCTGGGACGAGCTGTGGCGGCGCGCCGCCCTCGACCTCAACGGCGGCGACGAGGCGAACCGCATCCTCCTCCTGCACACGTTCCAGACGCTCCAGACCGTCTCGCCCAACAGCGTCGACCTGGACGCGGGGGTCGGCCCCCGCGGCCTCCACGGCGAGGCCTACCGCGGCCACGTGTTCTGGGACGAGATGTACATCTTCCCGCTCCTCAACCGCACCTTCCCGCACCTGACGCGGGAGATGCTGCTGTACCGCTACCGGCGCCTGCCCGAGGCCCGCCGGCTGGCCGCGGACGAAGGCCTGCGCGGCGCGCTCTTCCCCTGGCAGAGCGGCAGCGACGGCCGCGAGGAGACGCAGGTGCTCCACCTCAACCCCAAGTCCGGCCGCTGGCTGCCGGACGTGAGCCACCTGCAGCGTCACGTCAACGCGGCCATCGCCTACAACGTGTGGCAGTACTGGGAGGCGACGCGTGACCTGGACTTCCTGGGCGCCCACGGGGCGGAGATCCTCTTCGAGATCGCACGCTTCTTCGCCAGCCTGGCGACGTACGACGACGCCCTCGACCGCTACGAGATATGTGGAGTGATGGGCCCGGACGAGTACCACACCGGCTACCCGTGGCGCGAGGACCCCGGCCTCGACAACAACGCCTACACCAACGTCATGGCGGTCTGGCTGCTGTCGCGCGCCCTCGACGTGCTACAGGTGCTGCCGGCACTGCGCCGCGACGAGCTGCTCACGGCGCTGGCGATCACCGGTGAGGAGCTCGACCTGTGGAAGCGCATCACGCGCAAGATGCGGATCGTGTTCCACGACGGGACGATCAGCCAGTTCGAGCACTACGACCGGCTCGAGGAGTTCGATTGGGAGGGCTACGCCGCCCGGCACGGCAACATCCAGCGCCTGGACCGCATCCTCGAGAGCGAGGACGACACGCCGGACCGCTACCGGGTGGCCAAGCAGGCGGACACGCTCATGCTCTTCTACCTGTTGCCCCTGGGCGAGTTGCGGCGTCTCTTCGCCGGGCTCGGCTATACGCTCGACGACGAGCTCGTCACGCGGACCATCCGCTACTACGCCGAGCGGACCGCACACGGCTCCACCCTGAGCGCGATCGTGCACGCCTGGGTGCTCGGCCACATCGACTCCGGACAGTCGTGGGAGTTCTTCGAGGAGGCCCTGCGCAGCGACGTGGAGGACACGCAGGGCGGGACCACCCGCGAGGGCATCCATCTCGGCACCATGGCGGGCACCGTCGACCTGGTCCAGCGGGCGTACCTGGGTCTCGAGATCCGCAACGATGCACTGTGCTTCGATCCCGACCTGCCCGCCGGTCTGCAGAGCCTGGGCTACACGTTGCTGCTCCGCGGCCACAGGGTGGCGCTGGAGCTCTCCGGCGATGAGCTCGCCGTGGCGCTGGACCAGTCGGCGCCCGGCGCGCTGACGGTCCGGATGAAGGAGGCGGCGGCGACGCTGCAGCCCGGCGCGCGCCTCACGTTCGAGCTGGAGCGTCGCGCCTGAGCTGCGCCGCCGGCCGGGCCGGTCAGCCCCCGCGGAGACACGCCAGGGTCGCCACCACGATCGCCTCCGTGCCCGTCGCCAACGTCGGCCGGATCACCGGTGCGAAGTGCGGCGAATGGAGGACCGGCACGTCCGTCGTCAGACGACGGGCGACGGAGGCCCTGCCGTAGAGCCCGGGGTCGATGCCTCCGAGGCCCCAGTACGTGTACGGGGCGCCCAGACCGTCGGCGATCACCGCGAAGTCCTCGCTGGCGGTCTGCCTCTCCAGCTCGGAGGCGGCGGCTCCGAAGTGGGCGCCGAACGCCTCTGCGACGATCGCCGTCACCCGCGGGTGGTTGACCGTCGCCCGGCAGTGCGCCGAGTACTCGAAGCGGGGCGGCGTGGGGGCGTCCGAGGCCCGGCACTCGGCCGTGACCACCCGCTCCAGACCGTCGAGCAGCCTGCGGCGGACCTCGGCCTCGTAGGTGCGGACGCTGATCTCGAGCTCCGCGAGCTCCGGGATGATGTTGGCGGCCGAGCCCGCCGCGAGCCTGCCGACGGTCAGGCAGGCGAAGTCGTGGGGGCTCGTCTCCCGTGACACGAGGGTCTGCAGGCGCAGCACCACCGCGGCCGCGAGGACGACCGGGTCCACGGAGTCCTGCGGCATGGATCCGTGGGCGCCGCGGCCGGTCAGGGTGATCCGCACGGTGTCGGCGGAGGACAAGACCGGACCCGGACGGGTCCACACCGTGCCGGCAGGGAGCGGGAGCACGTGCTGGGCCAAAGCCACGTCGGGACGCGGCACGGCGGCGGCCAGGCCGTCGTCGATCATCGCCTGCGCCCCGCCCACGAGCTCCTCGTCGGGCTGGAAGAGGGCCACGAACGTGCCGGACCACGCAGAGCGGGCGGCCGCCAGCAGACGCGCGGCCGAGAGGAGGCAGCTCACGTGCACGTCGTGCCCGCAGGCGTGCATCACGGGCACGGTGGCGCCCGTCGCGTCGACCGCGGTGACCGTCGATGCGTAGTCGAGTCCCGTGGCCTCGCGCACCGGCAAGGCGTCCATGTCCGCCCTGACCAGCACGGTCCTGCCGGGACCGTTTTCCAGCACCCCCACCACACCGGTCCCTCCAACGTGTTCCAGGACCTCGTATCCCCACTCACGCAGGTCGCGCGCCACGAGGGCCGCGGTCGCGTGCTCCTGCCGGCTCAGCTCGGGGTGGGCGTGCAGATGCCGGTACAGATCCTCCTGCCAGGACCGGATGTCGTCGAGACGGCCCAGGACCTCCGCTACGTCGTACATGGGACCCTCCTCCTCCGCGGCGCGCGCCCGGCGCCGGAGAGGCCGGGGACGAAATCACCTATGATCGGGGCATGCAGCGACTGCCGCGGACACAGAACGACCTGCGCCCCGACGTCGTCGAGCTGGCCTTCGGCGAGCCGGACCCCTCGCTGCTGCCGACGGACCTCGTGACCTCGGCCGCCGCGCGGGTCGTGCCCACCCTGGGCCGGGGCGCACTGGCCTACGGCAGGCGCCCCGGGCCGCACCCGCTGCGGGAGGCCGTCGCGGCCCGGATCACGGACCGCGAGGGTCTGTCCGTCTCGGCCCACGACGTGTACGTCACGGCCGGCAACTCGCAGGCGCTCGACCTCGTCCTGGCCGTGTTCACGAAGCCCGGCGACCTTATCCTCGTCGAGTCGCCCACCTACAGCCTCGCGCTGCGTACGATACGCGACCACCCCCTGCGGGTCTCCGCCGTCCGCCACGACGACGGCGGCCTCGATGTGGACGACTTGCAGGCGCAGCTCGAGCGCTCGACGGGCGAAGGACGCGGCGCCCGCCTGCTCTACACCATCCCGACGTTCCACAACCCCGCCGGGACGTGCCTGCAGGACGCGCGCCGCAGGCGACTGCTGGAGCTGGCGCGCGAGCATGGGCTGCTCGTCGTCGAAGACGACGTCTACCGCGAGCTGGCCTACGACCACGACGCCCCGCCGTCCCTCTGGACCATGGACCCCGGCGCGCCGGTGCTGCGTCTGGGCTCGCTCTCCAAGTCGCTGGCGCCGGGCCTCCGCGTGGGCTGGGTGAACGCCCGTGCCGACCTGATCGAGCGACTCGACGCCGCGGGCGTCCTGGACAGCGGCGGCAGCATGGCGCAGTTCTCGGCGTGCGTCGCCGCCCTCGTGATCGCAGACGGGGCCTACGACCGTCACGTGGCGCGCCTCCGCGCCGTGTACGCGGCGCGCCGCGACGCGCTCGTCGCGGCGCTGCGGGAGCACGTCCCCGCCGGCCGCTTCGCCGTGCCCGGCGGCGGGTTCTTCGTCTGGCTCGAGCTGCCGGCGGACGTGTCGGCCACGCATCTCCTCCCGGTCGCCGAGCGGCACGGACTCGCCTTCGCGCCCGGCTCCCGCTTCTGCACGGACGGCGCCGACACGCACGTGCGCCTGGCGTTCAGCCTGTACGACGAGGACCACCTCGCCGAGGGGGCGCGCCGCCTGGGCGCCGCCCTCGCCGACGTCGCGCGCCGGGACTGAGCGCGGCGCCCGACGGCGCGGCCGCGTCGTCAGTCCGCCGCCGCCTCGAGCGGAGCCGGCAGGTCGGCCTCCTCCAGCGCCCTCATGTACGGCGCCCACTCCTCCTCGCTCAGCAGCCCGGTGGCCCGATAGTACTCACGCGCCTCGGCCAGCACGTCCTCCACGTGCGCGCTCTGTTCGGCCGTGAGCGGCGTCGCACGGTGCTCGGCGAGGATGGCGTCCACCTTCTCCTGGGCGCGTGTGACGATGTCCTTCTTGCCGCCCCGGACCCAGTCGACGTGCGTGCCCCAGTCGGCCACCAGCGGCTCGTAGCGGTCCTTGACCCAGTACTGTCGGGTGAGGGCGCGACCCATGAAGCTGGCCGGGGCGGTGCCCACCTCGAGTGACTCGTCCACCGCCAGGGTCTCGTCGTCGATCGGCGTGCCGAGGAGGTACCGCCCGACGTTGCCGGCGATCTCCTCGTCCAGCACCTGGAGCACGTTGCTGTAGCCGAGCTCGCCGGCGAAGCTCCCCTGCAGGGTGTGCAGATGGCTGCCCGTCATGACGGAGGTCAGGATGCCCAGCGCCTTCTCCATGCCCGCCTGGTAGTCGAACATCTTGGCGTGCCCGCAGAAGCCGGAGGCGGTGGTCACCGGGATACCGTACCGGCGACAGAGCTGATTGGTCATCGCCCGTGTGTACCAGGTCTCGGGCGCGGCCGGCAGGCCGTGCGCCCACTTGGCGTGGACGACCCCGTCGCAGGGGTGCAGGCCCACCGGCGTGCCGCGGTTGATGAGCTGCGTGACGACGATGAAGGCCATCGTGCCGGCCCAGGACTGCACCTGGACGCCGGCGAGCGGACCGGGGGCCGTCGCGCCCGCCCGGCCGCCGGGCGACGCCCACACGCACCAGCCCAGCTCGGCGAAGCGCCAGATCGCCTCGAGCGCCTCGTCGCCGAAGGCCACCGGGGGCGCCACGTCGATCTCGGCGTCGAGCGTGACGCCGAGGCCCTGCGCCATCCTGATCGCGAACTGGTCCGAGTCCTTCAGGTAGCCGTAGTGCTGCGGCTTCACCGAGTAGCGGAAGCCGTTGGCCAGCCCCTCCAGCTGCTGCATGATCCCCGGGACGTCCTTGAGGTCGGTGAAGGCGAACAGGGCGTCCATGACGTGGACGTTGGGCAGGGCGTCGCCGACGATCTGCACCTCGGCGTGCTCGCGTAGCGTGGCGGGGCGGAGCTCCCACGTCTCGGTGTCGACGTAGCGCATACCCATGCCCTGCAGGAAGTGCACGCGGTCGCCGCCGATGCGCACGTCCATGGCCCTGTCGCGGGCCACGATCTGGTAGCTCGAGGGGACTGAGCGCAGGCACTCCTCCGCCAGCGCGGGCGGGATCCGGACCTGGCCGGCCTCGCGGTCGACCTTGCAGCCCGCGTCCTCGAGCAGCGCCTGGGTCTTCGCGTGGCGGATGTTGGCCCCACCGGTCTCGAGGATCTCCAGGGCGCCTTGATGGATCGCCGAGAGCTCGCGCTCGCTGAGCACGTCGACGGGGGCGAAACGGCGGAAGTGGCCGTGCTGCATGTTCCTCCTCCTCTCAGGCGGCGCCGACGAACGACAGAGCCAGCTGGACGGCGCCCGGCGCCGCCGGCTCGTAACCGTCGGCGCCGATGCTCGCGGCGAAATCGGCGTTGATGGCGCCGCCGCCGACCATGACCTTGACCTGGTCGCGCAGACCCTGTTCCGTCAGCAGCTCGATGACCTTCTTGTCCTCCAGCGAGGTCACGGTGAGCAGCGCCGAGAGCGCGACCACATCGGCCCCCGTGTCGCGCACGGCGTCGACGAACTTCTGCGCCGGCACGTCGATGCCGAGGTAGTGGACCTCGAACCCCGCCGCGATCAGCAGCGTGCAGACCATCTCGATGCCGATGGAGTGGATGTCGCCCTGGACGGTCCCGGCGACCACCTTGCCCAGGGACTGGCGCTCCCCGCCGCGCGCCTTGAGGGCCTCCTCCAGGATCGGCGCCGCCGCCTTCATGGCGTCGGCGGCGCCGATCAGGTCCGGCAGCCACCGCGTGCCCGCCTCGAAGTCGTCGCCGATGGTCTTGATGGCCGCCGTCATGGCGTCGAAGGCGGCCACGGGGTCGATGCCCTCGTCAAGCGCCTTGCGCGCATGTTCGGCCGCTGCGACGGCATCGTACTCGTCCACGGCGCGGGCGAGGGCGGCGAGGGTCTCCATTCGTACCTCCGAGAGTGGTCGGCGGCGGCGCGCCGTTAGAAGGGCGTGCGGTCCACGTCCGGCGTGTCCGCCAGCAGGTTTCTGGTGTACTCGGCCTGGGGGTCGGCCAGCACGGCGTCCACCGTGCCCGTCTCCACGATCTCGCCCACGTTCATGACGGTGACCTCCTGGGCCAGGGTGCGCACCAGGGGCAGGTGGTGGGTGACGAAGATCATCGCCACCCCCGTCTCGTCGATCAGCTTCACCAGCAACTCGACGATCGACGCCTGGACCGACACGTCCAGCGAGGAGGTGACCTCGTCGCAGATGAGCACCGTGGGCTTGGCGACGAGGGCCCGCGCGATCGCCACCCGCTGGCGCTCGCCCCCGCTGAGCTGGTCGGGGTAGACGCCGAGCAGCGAGCCGTCGAGGGTGACCATCTCGAGGGCCTCGACCATGCGGTCTTCCTTCTCGCTGCGACTGAGGTCGAAGAACGTCCGCAGCGGAGGCTCCAGGATCTGACCGATGGAGCGCCGCGGGTTCAGCGACCCGTAGGGGCTCTGGAAGATGTACTGGATCGCCTGGCGGTCGGCCTTGGGCCGGTGGCGCGCGTCGCGCTTGAGCTCATGGTCGCCGAGCCTGATCTCGCCCTCGACCTTGCCCGGATGGATGCCGGCGATGGCGCGGGCCAGCGTGGTCTTGCCGCTGCCCGACTCCCCCACCAGGGCGACGCAGCAGCCGGGACGGACCTCGAGATCGACACCGTGCAGGGCCTCGGTGGTGCCGTAGAAGGCGCGCACGCCTTTGGCCGACACGACCGGCCCCGTCGCGCCCCGGCTCGCGTCGCACGCCCGGCGCGGGACGAAGTCGTTCTGCAGACTCAGCCGGGCGATCTCCTCCCAGCGCCAGCAGCGCACGCGGTGCTCCTCGGGTCCCTCGTAGGGCGGGAAGGCCTCGATGCAGCGGGGTTCGGTGTAGTCGCAGCGGTCGGCGAAGGAACACCCCGGCGGGCGTTTCCCGGGCAGCGGCGCGCGGCCGGGGATGCCGCGCAACGCGTACTTGCCGGCGAGGTCCGGGACGGACGCGAGCAGGCGGCGCGTGTAGGGATGGTGCGCGCCGCGGAAGAGGGCGTCGCGGGGGCCCACCTCCACGAGCCGTCCCGCGTACATCACGGCGATCCGGTCGGCCAGGTTGGCGACCACGGCGAGGTCGTGGGTCACGTAGAGAGCGGCCACCCCGTAGGTGCGCGCCAGGTCCTTGACGGTGCGCAGCACGTGCGCCTGGGTCGTCACGTCGAGACCCGTCGTGGGCTCGTCGAGGATGATCAGCGAGGGCCGGCACGCGAACGCCATGGCGACGGCGACGCGCTGCTGCTGGCCGCCGGAGAGCTGGTGCGGGTAGCGGCGCAGGAACTGCCTGTCGCCGGGCAGCAGCACCTCGGCCATCATCTCCCGGATGCGCTCTGCGCGCTCCGCGTCCGAGGCGCCGAACCCGTGCACCTCGAGGATCTCCCTGAGCTGTGTCCCGATGCGCAGCGCCGGATTGAGGGACATGGACGGGTCCTGCGGGACGTAGGACGCCAGCCCGCCGCGCACCTTGCGCAGCTCGACGGGGCTCAGAGAGAGGATGTCGCGCCCCTTGATGACGACCTCGCCGCCGGCGACCACGGCTCCACGCCGCTGGTGCACCAGCAGGGCGGTGGCGGCCGTGGTCTTGCCCGAGGCCGACTCGCCGACGAGTCCCAGGACCTCGCCGCTGTGGATCGTGAACTCGACCTCGTCGTCGATGTCGGCGCCTGAAGCCTCGAGCTCCACGCGCAGGCCCTTCACGGAGAGGACGACGTCGCTCATTCCGTGCCCGTCCTGCGGTCGATGCCGATGATGGCTCGCGCCAGGCCGTCGGCGATGAGGCTGACGGCGATGGTCAGCAGGGCGATCATGACCACGGGGACGAAGACCGAGTACGGCTGCACGGCCACGCCGATGCGGTTCTCGTTGATCATGAGACCCCAGTCGGCGGCCGGCGGCTGCAGGCCGAAGCCCAGGAAGCTGAGCGCGGCGATGGTGCCGATGGAGTAGGCCAGCCGCAGGCCGAACTCCACGAACATGGGGCTGGTGATGTTGGGGAACAGCTCCGTGACCATGATGCGCCACTTGGCCGTCCCGAGCATCTCGGAGGCCAGGATGAAGTCGCGTCCGACGATCTCGAGCGTCGCGCCGCGGGCGACCCGGGCGACGCGCGGCGCATGACCGATCGCCACCGCCAGGGCGATGAGCCACGGTCTGGGGCCGAGCGCCGCCACGATCAGGAGCACGAACACGATGTGGGGGAACGCCATCACGATGTCGAGGGCGCGCATGGTGAAGTCGTCCACCGAGCGCCGGCTGTAGCCGGCGAACATGCCGAGGAGGATGCCCATCGCCATGCCCACGGCGGTGGCGGTCAGCGACAAGCTGAAGACGGTCCGTCCGCCGTTGAGCACCCGGGTCAGCACGTCACGGCCCAGGTTGTCCGTACCGAGCCAGGCCGTCGCACTGGGCATCCGATACGGCTTGCCGACGAACTCCGTCGGCCCGTACGGCGCGATGAGGGGGCCGAAGAGGGCGATCGCCAGGATGACGAGGAAGAGTCCGACGCCGATCTTGGTGCGCCGCAGGGCCCAGGCCGCCTTGGCCGTCTGGACCCACTCACGCCGGTGACGGCGCGAGGCCGTGACGTGCGGTATCTCCGGACCCTCGGGCAGGAGGTCGACGGAGTTCTCCATCGGCGTGCTCATCGCATGCCCGTCCTCAGCCGTGGAGTGATGAGGATCGTGAGGATGTCCGCGGCCAGGTTGAGGAACACGTAGGTGGCCGCGAGGATCAGCGACAGCGCCTGGATGACCGGGTAGTCACGGTTGGACACGGCGTCCACCAGCGCGCTGCCGATGCCCGGATAGGCGAACAGGTACTCGACCACGACGATGCCGCCCGCCAGCCACGCCAGCTGCATGGCGGTGCCCTGGATGGCGGGCACGACCGCGTTGGGCAGACTGTGACGGCGCATGACGAGCGGCTCAGGCAGACCCTTGAGCCGCGCCATCGAGATGTACTCGCTCTCCAGCACCTCGATGGTGGACGCGCGCAGCAGGCGCACGATGTACGGCAGCACGGCCAGCGTCAGCGTCATCACCGGCAGGATGAACAGGTCCAACTGCCCCAGATACGGGGCGAAGGGGTCCAGACGGGAGATCGGCGGCAGGATGTGGAGCACCTGCGTCGAGAGCAGCAGGATGAGGACGATGCCGATGACGAACTCGGGCAGGGCCGAGAGCGTGAGCGTGGCGATCGTCGCTGTGGCGTCGAGCTTCGTGTCCCGTTTGAGCGCCGTGTACGCCCCGATGCCCATCGAGAGAGGCACGCTGACGAACGCCGCGAGCACGACCAGCAGGAACGAGTTGTAGAGACGCCGCCCGATGACCTTGGTGACCGGCTGCTGCATGCCGGCCAGTGAGGTGCCGAGGTCGCCGTGCGAGATGTCGCCGAGCCACGCGGCGTAGCGCACCGCGACCGGCCGGTCGAGACCCAGTTCCTCCCGCAGGATGGCGAGCTTCTCCGGAGTGGCGCGCGGTCCGAGGATGGCGCGCGCCGGATCGCCGGGCAGCAGGTTGGTCATCATGAAGATGAGGACCGACGCGAAGAACAGCGTGATGAACCCGAGGATCACGCGCCAGAGGATGTGCTTCGCCAGAGGCATGATCGTCTACCTTCGAAGAAGGGCGTCCCCGGGGGCGGCCGCACGGCCGCCCCCGGGCAGCAGAGGTGATGTTCCCTGGAGCATCGGCCGGCGCTGGTCTGCTAGGCCAGCCACATCTCGTTGACGAACCCGGCGTTGAACGGGATGCCGCTCATATCCGGCGCCGTGCCCTTGACCTGCTCCGTATACGCGTCAACCTGGTTGACCCAGGACCACACGTCCCACGGCCCGATGTCGTAGTCCACCGCCCAGCTCTCGTGCATGATCTCCGTACGCTTGGCCTCATCGACGGTGGCGAAGGCCTCGTCGATGCGCTCCCAGTAGCCGGGCTCCTGCCAGTGCGGCTCGTTCCAGGACTTGACGAACCGACACGCCGACAGGTAGGTGTTGGCCGAGTACCAGCCCGGCCCGTTGGGCCAGGTGAGGTACTTGTCGCCCCACAGGACGCCGACGTCGATCTTCTTGACCGTCACCGTGACGCCCGCCTGCTTGGCCTGCTCGGCGAAGATCTGCGCCGCCTCCACGTGGCCGGTCTCCACCTCGGCCGTGAGCAGCTCGAACGACAGGTCCGTGTACCCGGCCTGCTTGAGCAGCGACTTGGCCTGCTCGATGTCCTGGGTGCGCTGCGGCGTGTCGAACGGGTAGGCCGGATCGACGATGCCCCACATGTCGTTGCCGACGCGCCCGAAGCCCTCCAAGGCCAGATCGACCATCTGCTGGCGGTCCATGATGAGGCGCATCGCCTGACGCACGCGCACGTCCGACCACGGCTTGATCTGCGTGTCCCAGAAGATGTAGTTCCACTTGCCGGTCTCGGAGGTGACTGTCTTGAAGCCTGCCTGCTCGACCAGCGTCACCTGGGTGGCGGGCAGGTTGGAGGCCGCGTCCAGCTCCCCGCCCTGCAGGGCGTTGACCATGGCGGTGACGTCGACGAAGTCGATGGTCTCGACCTCGTCCACGTAGGGTCCCACGCCCCAGTAGTCCTTGAAGCCGGGGAAGATGCTGCGGTCGCCGGGGGTGAACTGGCCGTACGTGAACGGTCCCGTCCCGACGGGGTTCTTCGCGTCGTACCCCTCCGGGTGGACGACGGCATGGATGAACGCCAGGCTGTTGACGAAGTCGGCGTTCGGCTGCTTGAGCACGAACTCGACCGTGAGGTCGTCGATCGCCTTGATCCGATTGCGGTCCAGGTCCTCGAAGCTCTCGGCGGCCACGTTGGGGAACTTGGGGTCGGTGATCTTCTTGAACGTGTAGACCACGTCGTCAGAGGTGAAGGACTTGCCGTTGTGCCACGTGACGTCGGGACGGAGCTTGACCGTCCACACGTCGGCCTTCGCGTTCGGCTCGGCCGAGAGGGCAAGGGCCGGCTGCACCTTGAAGTCGTGGTCGTGCTGGAAGAGCCGCTCGAAGACCTGGCGACCGCGGAGGTTGTCCGGCTGCGTCATGCCGACCATGGGGTCGACGACGTCGCGCTCAGAGCCCCCGATGACGCCGATGCGCAGACGGCCGCCCGCGACCGGTGACGCCGCTCCGGCCCCCGGCGTCTCGGTCGGCTCGGTGCCGCCGCCGCAGGCGGCCAGCCCCGGGGCCAGGGCGGCGCCGGCGCCGATGAGGCCGGCGCTCTTGAGCAGGTCCCGGCGGGTGACCCGGCTGCCCATCAGGCGGCTGACGAGACCCTCGTCCTCGCGGTCAATGTACGACATGCTGCCTCCCCTGGCTCATCTCGGACGGCAGCGGCGGCGCTCCGCCGATGCCGTGGCCGATCTCCTGACGTTGTCGATCGTGATCGAAGCGTACCGAATGGCGTGTCGCGAAGGAAGTGCGCGCGTTCGCTGCATGACCCTTCCAGCCCCTCCGGCCCGGTGACCCTCGCCGCCGACCGCGTCGGTCGCGGCGACACCGGGCCTCTGCTGAGCCGCCTCGCCGGACGCACGCGCCCTGCCGAGAGGGCGCGCTGGTTTGCTGTCGGTGTACGACCGGTCAATTCTCACTAAACACGCTGGCAATGCGGGTGTCAAGGCCCCGCGGCGTTCGGACGGCGCGACGCGCCTCGCAGGAGGCCTCACTGCGCCGTCCCCCCGCTCAATATGTCCCGTACTTGGCGGCGCACCGCTTCATCGCCACCACGTTCTCGCGTTTGGAGTCCCACGGCGTCTCGCACTCGGCTCCGAGGATGAAACCGCCGCCCGGCGCGCAGTCCTCGATCAACTCCCTGCAATAGGCGTCGACCTCGTCCGGCGTCCCGTACACCATCAGCGACGAGGGCACGTTGCCGCAGATCGGGATGACCCCGCCGAGGACCTCCTTGGCCTTCTTCATGTCGGTCTTCTCGAGATCCATGAGCAGCCGACCCTTGGGAAGCCCGTCGGCCAGCGTCCTGATGCCGGCCAGATGCGCGGTCAGGTCGTTGTCCCAGTGCGCCCACACGTTGAAGCCGCGCTCGACCCAGGCGTCGATCATCTTCTTGGCGATCGGGATGTACAGCTTGTCGTAGAGGTCCGGCGGCATTCCGGGCGGGCCGCCGTTGTAGAAGAAGATGTTCTCCGCGCCCGGCAGCTCGCCGGCGCCCATCGTCTCGGCCTCCTGCGCCGCCTGCATCACCTCGTAGTCGGCCAGCCACTCCATCACCTCGATCAGTTTGTCGGGGATGGTGTACATGTCCATCACCAGCTGGTTGATGCCGCGATAAGACTGCAGCATGTCCAGGGGATGCTCGGACCGGCCGCCGATGAGGATGGGGATCCCGGTCTTGGCGTAGAACCGGCGCCACGCCTTCGACCATACCTGCTTGTGCTCGAAGTGGTAGTAGAGGAAGTCCTCCACGCTGCGCTCGTGGATGCCGTTCTTCAGCTCCGTCGAGAACAGGATCGTGGCGAAGCCCCGCTCCATGACGTCGTCGTAATCCTGGATCAGCACCTTCTCGTAGATGCTCGGCAGGTTGCCGTCCGGCGGGAACTCGTCCCAGAGACGCCAGTCGAGGGTGGCCATGTCCCACCCCGCATGCCCGAGCATCGACATGTGGTTGGCGCTGGCGATCCCGGGGTGTTGCGCGTCGCCGATGTAATCGAGCCCGTCGAGCGCCGCGTCCACGAACTTCTCCGGCCGGCTGACGAACTCCTTGATCGTCAGCCCGCCCTGGCGGGCGACGAAGAAGACCACCATGGGCATGTACGGCACACGGTCCGGCACCTCGCACTCCCACACGGCGCGCATGCGCTCATAGGGCGTCATGGTCTCCGCCATCACGCACCCCCTTCGACGGCGCCGGCGTCGAGCCACTCGAGCATGCGCTCGACCCCTTCGTTGGCGTCCAGCGCCACATGGTCGGCCGAGACGACGGACGCCTCGAGATCGATCACCGTGCCGCCGCCGACGACGGTCTTGACGCCCGAGCGCACGCCGGCCGCCTCCATCGCCTCAATCGTCGCCTTGAACTGGGGGATCGCGGCGGTCAATAGCGCCGACATGCCGACGACCTGGGGCCGGAACTCACGGGCCGCCTCGATGAAGCGCTCGGCGGGCACGTCGACGCCCAGGTCCATGACCTCCACGCCGCGGCACTCGAGCAGCACCTTGACGATGCTCTTGCCGAGGTCGTGGATGTCGCCGGCCACCGTGCCCAGGAGGACCCTGCCGCGCGACTCGCCGCCGCCGTACAGCTCCTGCAGCTTCGGGTTGATCAGCTCGGCGGCCTCCTGGAACACCTGGGCCGCGCGCACCAGCTCGATGAGGAAGTACTCGCCGGCGTCGAACTTCTCGCCCACCGTCTGCAGCCCCACGCGGGCTTCGTCGATGAGCTCCATGGGGTCGCGACCCGTGCCCAGGTCCGCCTCCACTACCTCCCGGGTCCGTCCGACGTCGAGGGCGGCGATGGCCGCGCTCAGCTCGCCCATGGCTCCTCCCCCTTCCTCCACATGAGCTTGGTCAGCACGAAGCTGAAGGGCGCATACTTGAGCATCAGGTCGCCGTTCCTGCCGAACAGCCATCGCGCGGTGGCCTTGTTGTACTCCGCCTCGGTGGGGGGCCTGAGCCGCCCTCTCACCTCGGCGAGATACTGCTCGTCGAACGTCGCCACTGAGCACCTCCCTGGTGTCGTTGGCCGGCGGCCTCGTCGCGGCGCCGACCGGCGTGCGATCCGTGTGCATCCACCATCATCGCGGTCTCCGTGCTCGCGGCCGGTGGCGGCACACGGCGGCCAGCGAGCACGACTCGCACTGGTGCTCCGGCGCCGTGGCCCGCGCGGTCAGACCGAGCAGGAACGCGACCGACTTGACGGGCTTGATGAGCCGTGACGGCAGCAGACGCACCCTGTCGGCCTCGCGGCCGTCCGGATCGACGAGGCCGAAGATCAGGGGCTGGCCGGCCTCGGTGGACCAGGCCGTCGAGCCGGGCCAGCACTGTACCGTCCCCGGCAGTCCCCTGGCCGCGCTCTCGCGGCGGAAGCGCTCGCAAGCCTCGGCGGCGAGCGCGTCGACCGCCGCCGACCCTGCCCCGTCGAGGGCCAGCGCCTTCGCCGGGTCGGAGGGGAAGACGGCGTTCACCCTGGCCTCGAGCGCGTGTCCTATCGTGCACACCACGGCCATGACCTCCCGCGCCTCCTTGAGACGGCCGGCGGCCCAGGCGCCGCATTCGAGACGGCCGGTCTCGAGCTCGAGCGCGTCCGGCGCGTGGCTGCGCACGGCGAGGCGACGCGAGAGGACGAGCGGGGCGATCAGGGTCCGCGCCTCGCGGACCGCGGCGGCTGTGGCGCCGACGATCTCGGGCCGACGGCGGCGCATCTCGTCCGGGTCCGAGGCCTGGCCGCGCAGAGCGGCGTCCACCTCCACCCGCACGTCCCAATCGATGAGCACCGAGGTCACGGCTGCGGCCTCCAGGGGGCGAGCTGTCGGGTCGACGCGGCGACGGCGGCGGCGACACTCTCCTCGTCGCCGCCGAACACGATGGCGTTGACGGTCAGAGTGCACTCCCCCACCGGCCCCCGCAGCTCGACCCTGAAGGAGGGCTCGCCGTCGAAGGAGGTGGCGCTGAACAGCAGGTGACCCGCAGCGCCCGCCTCGACCAGCCCCTTGACGTGGCCGATCAGCCGGCAGCCCCGCTCCCGGAGCGTCGCCAGCAGATGGGCGAGCAGACGCCGGACCGCGGCCACCAGCTCGTCACCGGGGCGCGTCGCCCCGCCGGCGAGGCTCAGCACGTGGCGATGCGCGCACACCACCGGCACAGGCCCGGACCCGTGCGCGTGTCCCGCGTGCGTGTGCGCCACGCTCATCGCGTGACCGCCTCGAACAACTCGTCCACGTTCAGGCCGACGGGCGCCGACACCTCGACCACGGGGCGGGTCGCGTCGTCTGCCCGCACCGCCGCGAGGACGGCGGCGAGCCGTCCGTCGTCCACGGTGTCGACCTTGGTCACGGCGACCACGTCGGCGGCCGCGACCTGCCCGTCGAGCATGGGCCCGATGACCTCCACCAGCATCTCGTGACGCTCGGCGTCGATCAGGGTCAGGACGCGGACGTCCTCCACCCACTCCGCATACCGGGCCACGGTCGTCGTCAGGTCCGAGGGCTGTGCGATCCCGGTCGGCTCCACGATCACGTAGTCCGGATGATAGGTACGGGCCAGCTCCTTGAGCGCGTCGACCAGGCCCACCTGGAGAGTGCAGCAGACGCAGCCACCGAACAGCTCCCGGACCTGGAGGCCCTCGGCCGCCAGGGCGGCTCCGTCCACGCCGACGTCGCCGATCTCGTTCTCGATGATGGCCACGCGGCGGGACGCGGCGACGAGACGCCGGGCGATCTCCAGCACGAGCGTGGTCTTGCCCGAGCCGAGGAAGCCTGCGACCACGAGCAGCCGCGGACCCCGCTCCGGGCCGCGGGCGTCGCCGGCAGCCTGCCCGGGGATGGAGAGTGAGCCCATGCTGCGCCTCAGAACACGGCCGGCGACTTCAGGAAGATCACCACCGCCGGTCGCGTGGAGGACGGGTTGCGGAACGTGTGCGGGTCGCGCGGCGAGTACGTGATCGTGTCGCCGCGCCTCAGGATGTACGACGCGTCCTTGAGCACGAACTCCAGCCGGCCTTGCAGCACATAGGCGAAGCCGAACTCGGCGCCCAGCGAGTAGAGGTCGTCGCCGGGCGACCCCAGCGGCTCGAGGTGCGTCTCGAACACCTCGAAGCGGCGGTCGTGCGGCGAGCTGACGAGCTCGTCGATCACGCCCTTGCCGCCCAGATACAGGGTCTTTCGATCGGCGCGACGCACGACCGGGCTGGCCGCGACGGCCGAAGCCCGCTCGAGCACCTTCGCGATGCTCACGTCGAGCACGTCGCAGAGCGCCAGCAGGGAGGCGATGGAGGCGCTGCTCTCGCCGCGCTCGAGCTGGCTCAGGAAGCCCTTCGTGAGCCCGGCCCGGGAGGCCACCTCGGAGAGCGTGAGACGGCGCTCCACCCGCGCGGCGCGCAGATGCGCGCCCAGGTTCTCCTGGAGCTGCTGCGCCGACCTCCCGTACACGCGGGCCGCCGACGCCGCCCCGCGCCCGTCTCCGGCGTCACCCCGGCTCACGGTCACTCCTGCAGCCGCCGCGGCGCGCTCAGGCGCTGAGGAGCGCGTCGACCGCGCGGACCGCCTCGATGGCGTCGCCGGCGTAGGCGTCTGAGCCGTACTCGGCCACGAGCGCGGGCGTCACCGGGGCGCCGCCGATCAGGACCTTGGCGTGGGGAGCCTTGGCCCGGACGTCGCTGACGACGCGGCGCAGCGCGGGCAGCGTGCTGGTGATCATCGCCGAAGCCCCTACGACGTCGGCGCCGCTGGCGATGTACTCGTCGGCGAAGCGCGCCACCGGGACGTCGATGCCCAGGTCGACGACCTCGTACCCGTTCGTCTCGAACGCGAGCGCCACGATGTTCTTGCCGATGTCGTGGATGTCGCCCTCGACCGTCCCGAGGACGACCTTGCCCTTGGTCTCGACGGCGTCGCCGAGATGCGGCTTCACGATCTCGACGGCGGCCTTGAAGACCTCGGCGGCGACGAGCAGCTCGGGAAGGAAGTACTCGCCCTCCTCGAACAGCTTGCCGACCTCGGTCATGCCGGGCGTGAGACCCTCGTTGATCACCGCGATGGGGGCGATACCGGAGTCCAGGGCCTGCCGGGTGAGCTCGAGGACCTTGGGCTCTTCCAGGGCGATGACGCTCTCGCCGATGACGGAGAGTACTGTGCTGTCGCTCACGTCGTGCCTGCCTTTCTTGCCGTGGTGCGGAGCCCGACGGTCACCGTGGGTACGTCCCGTACATCCTGGAGGCGTCCACCAGCGCCTTCGCGTTGATGATGGGTCCGTGCGACGGGTACTCGCAGGTCGGACCGAGGATGAAGCCTCCGCCACCGGCGAGGTCCTCGATCATCTTCCTGCTGCGCGCCAGGACCTCGTCGTAACCGACGGCGGCCAGATCCGGCGGCCACCACTCGCCGAACAGGACGGCGCGCGACCCGTACTTCTGCTTGTAGTCGGCCCAGGTCTCGCACGACGCCGGCAGTGCCGCGCACTGGTACACGTCGAGGTAGCCGATGTCGTCGAAGGCGGCGTCGATGTAGGGATTGGCGTCGCAGTTGTGCAGCACGAGCGTCGCGCCGGCTTCCTTGATCGCCGCGTTCATGCGGCGGAGGTGGTCGCCCTGCAGGCCCATCCAGAGCTTCTCGCTCATGATGGAGCGGTTCCCGTAGTCGTGGCAGTTGACGATGATGCTCACGCCACGCCTGGTCAGGGCCCGGGCGTAGTCGATCACGACGTCGGTGACCACGTCGAGGCCGAACTTCACCGCCTCGGGGTGACGGATGCAATCCATGAGACAGGCTTCCATGCCCCGCAGCAGCCCCAACACCACGAGCGGTTCGGCGACGATGGCCGCCACCGGCACCGTATCGCCGCGCGTGGTGAAGAGGATGTCGGCGACCTCGAGCGTCATGGCGATGCGCTCCGCCTTCTCGACGTCGTACCGCTCCAGCTTGAAGTAGTCGTCCGGGGACTTGATGAGCAGGTCGTCCTTGTCGGAGTAGGCCGGCTGGTCGTCCTGGAAGACCATCTTCATGCCGAAGCCCGCCGCCTCGACCATCATGTCGAAGTAGGCCATGAGGCGGTCGTCGCCGATCAGGTCCTGCCACGCCAGCATGCACGAGGCCATCAGCCGCGAGCTCTGCACCATCTCCCCGTAGCTCACGCCCAGCATGTGGCGGGTGATCCCGTGCCCGGCGGTGAACACCGGCACGCGGTCCGGCGTGTCCCCCCTCAGCACAGCGTCGATGCGCTCGCGCGACGTCATGTCGCCGTTCTTCATGCTGGCCTCCTCCTTCACGCGGGGGGCGCCGGCTGAGCTATGCTTCTCCCGGCGGCCTTGGTTCCCGCCCGGCGCGCGACCCGCTGCGGGCCGGGTGCGGCACGTTTTGCTGCACGATACCATCGTATGTCTTCACTTGACAACAGCGTGAACCCCGAACCATCATCCACGAAGGCGGCGGACCCGGCGGCGGCCGGGAGAAGGGAGCGGTCATGATCGGAGCGGACATGCTGGCGCGCTCCTTCCGGACGGCGGTCTGCGACATCGACTTCGAATGGCCGACGGTGAACCTGCTCGACGCGTGCCGTCAGTACGGCCTCGAGATCGACGACGTCGCCTACCTGGCCGCCAACGAGAACCCCTACGGACCGTCGCCCAAGGCCCTCGCCGCCGCCACCGAGTCGTTGTCGCTCGCCCGCGTGTACCCGTCGCCGTCGCTGCGGTACGACGAGCTGCGCAACGAGTACGCGGAGGTCCGCGACGCACTGGCCGCGTACTGCGGCGTCCCCGCCGACATGGTCATGCCCGGGCCGGGCTCGGAGACCGTCCTGCGCTACGTGACCCAGGTGTTCGTGGACCCCGGCGACGAGATCGTCACGGCGCCGGAGAGCTACAGTGGTCACCCCTGGGCCTGCCAGATCATGGCTGCCGACGTCCGCTACGTCCCGCTCAGGGACTACCGGTTCGACATCGACGCCTTCCTCGCCACGGTCAGCGACCGTACCAAGATGGTCTGGCTCTGCAGCCCCAACAACCCCACCGGCACGATCATCACCGACGTAGAGCTCCGCCGTCTCGTCGCGAACGTGCCGGCCTCGACGGTGATCGTCTGCGACCAGGCGTACCAGGAGCTCGTCGACGACCCGTCGTGGGGCGACGCCACGCAGCTGCTGCTGGAGGGTCACCGCAACGTGGTGGTCCTGCGCACCATGTCCAAGGCGTTCGGGCTGGCCGGCCTGCGCATGGGCCACGCGATCGCCGATCCCGAGGTGTGCTCGCTCATCGACCGCATCCGCGAGCCTTACTACATCAGCGGCCCCTCCTGCGCCGCCACGCTCGCCGCGCTGGACGACCTCGACTGGTGCCGCGAGGTCGTGCGCAAGCTCCAGGCCGGCCGCCGCTGGGTGACGCAGCAGCTCACGGAGCTCGGCTGCACGGTGGTGCCGAGCCAGTGCAACTTCGTCCTGGCCGACACGGGCGTCGCCGCAGGCGTCATGTACGACCGGCTGTTGCGCCGCGGCGTCGTCGTCCGGCCGGGCGACATCTGGGGATACGACACGCACCTGCGCATCTCCATCGGCACCGACGAGGAGAACCGGCGGCTCGTCGCGGCCATGGCCGCCGCGCTGGCCGAGTGACCACCGAGACGAGGAGCCCCATGGACGCCGTCACACCGCCCGGCGCCGGCCACGAGGCCGCCTTCCGCGCGCCGATCGCCCACATCCGCGACTACGAGCCGGGAGCCGACGCGGAGCAGGTCGCCGCCGCGACAGGCATCCCCTTCGAGGACGTCGTCAAGCTGGCGTCGAACGAGAACCCGTACCCGGTGTCCCCGTCGGTGCTGCGCGCGATCGAGCGCCAGTTCGACTTCCTGCACAGCTACCCGTGGGAGGATTTCGGGCGGCTCAAGGCGGCGGTCGCGGCCGCGAACGGGGTCCCGGACGCCAACGTCGTGCTGAGCGCCGGGTCCGCGCAGCTGGTCCTCAACCTGCCGCTGCTGTACGTCGACCCCGGCGACGAGGTGGTGCTCGCCCCGCAGTCTTACGCGCTCTACGAGGCCGCGAGCCAGGTGATGGGGGCGACCCTGCGGCGCGTGCCGCTCAAGGACTACCGCTTCGACATCCCCGCGATCGTCGCCGCCTGCGGCCCGCGCACGCGTATCGTCTGGCTGTGCAGCCCCAACAACCCCACGGGCGCCGTCGTCACCGCGGACGAACTCGAGCGGCTGGTGACGCAGGTGCCGGAGACGACCGCGATCGTCGTCGACCAGGCGTACCGCGAGTTCGTCGACGAGGACGACTACGGCGACCCGCTCGCCCTGCTCGCCGCGGGACACCGGAACGTCATCTCCCTGTGCAGCTTCTCGAAGGCCTACGCGCTGGCCGGCCTGCGCCTCGGCTACGCCATCGCCGACCCGGCCGTCTGCGTCATGCTCGACCGCATCAGCGAGCCCTTCCTGCTGAGCCGGCCGGCCTGCGCGGCCGGGCTCGCGGCGCTCGACGACGATGAGTGGCTGGCGGCGAGCACCAGGACGGTGCTCGAGGGCCGCGCCCTCCTGACGCGGGAGCTCACGGCGCTGGGGTGGGACGTGGTCCCGAGCCAGGGCAACTTCGTGCTGGCCGACACGCACGGCGACGGCCGGGCGCTGTTCCGGCGCCTGCTCGACGAGGGCGTGATCGTCCGGCCCGCGGACGGCTGGGGTTACCCCACCCACATCCGCGTCTCGGTGGGCCTCCCCGAGCAGAACGAGCGGTTCCTCGCCGCGCTCCGCCGGTGTCTCTGACCGCGCAGCCGGCGCCGCGGTGACGCGGCGAGGCGACCCGCGACGAGCCGGTCGCCGCCCTTCCCCGGACCGCCGACGACCCGGCTCAGGCGTGGTCTCGCCTCGCCGGCCCGGCCGCCGCGAGACGCGCGTAGACCGCCTCATGGGCCGTGACGAAGGCGTCGCGGCCGAACCGCTTCTCCACCGCGCGACGGCACTCGGCCGGGTCGATCTCGTCGATGTGCGCGAACGCCTCGACCATGCCGTCGGCGTCGTCGACGATGAACCCGGTGCGGCCGTGCTCGATCACCTCGGGCACCGACCCGTGACGCGTGGCGATCACCGGCGTCCCGCAGGCGAGCGACTCGATCATCACCAGGCCGAACGGCTCCGGCCACTGGATGGGGAACAGGGTGCACCGGGCACGCTCGTAGAGGCGCACCTTCGTGTCGTGGTCGACCTCGCCGAGGAAGCGGACCCTGTCCGAGAGACGGGGCTCCACGCGAGCGGCGAAGTACTCGCGCTCCGGCCCCTCGTTGACCTTGCCGGCCATGATCAGGCGCCGGTCGAGCCGCTGCGCCACGTCGACGGCGGTGTGCGCGCCCTTGTCCGGCGTCATCCGGCCGACGAACAGGAGGTAGTCGTCCTTCTCGGTACAGCACGGCATGTGCTCCACGTCGATCGCGTTGGGGATGGTGCCGGCGAAGTCGAGGTCCGGGAAACCACGACGCTGGGAGTCGCTGATGGCGATGAAGTGCAGGTCGGCGCGGAGCGCGTTCAGCGCCAGTTGCGTGTCCACGTCGGCCGGCCCGTGCAGCGTGGCCACCACGGGCGTGCCGATGAGCCGATGCGCCACTGCCCCCATGGCCCGGCCGGCGAGGCCGTCATGGTCGTGGATCACGTCGAACTCGTCGGCCCGCAGGTACGCTGCGAGGCTGTGCACGATCTCGAGGTGGCCGCCGTCCTCCATCCGCTCGAACGGGGCGCGCGCGAAGACGTAGCTCAGCGCCGCGCGCGTCTCCGAATCGCCACTGGCGAACAACGTGACCTCGTGGCCACGCGCCACGAGCCCCTCGGTGAGGAGACTGACCACCGACTCGATGCCGCCGTAGCGCTGCGGCGGCAGCGGGAACCAGGGCGGCGCGATCATCCCGATGCGCATCACGGACCTCCACCACGCGGGCTCGCCGGGTCGGATCGCGACACACCGACGGGGGCCCTCCGGTTGCATCCTACCCACGCCGCGCATATCCACCCGCTCCCCGCACTGGCCGGCGGGGTAGGGTAACCGGCATGATCGACCTGCACGTCCATACGGCCTTCTCCGACGGGTCGCAGACGCCCACCGAACTGGTGGAGGAGGCCGCGCTGAGAGGCCTCACGGCGGTCGCGATCACCGACCACGACACCGTGGACGGGCTGCCCGAGGCGCTCGCCGCCGGCGAACGCCTCGGCGTCGAGGTGATCCCGGGTGTCGAGATCAACCTCGAGCACGAGCGCGTCACCATGGACATGCTGGGGTTCTTCTTCGCCGCCCCTCCGAGCAGGGAGCTTCGCGAGGAGCTCACCAGGCTGCGTGCGTACCGCGACGAACGCAACGCGCACATCCTGGGACGCCTCGCCGCCCTCGGCCTCCCGCTCGACCCCGAGGAGCTCGCCGCGATCGGCGGGGGCGGCGCCGTCGGCCGGCCGCATATCGGCGAGGCCATGGTGCGCCGCGGGTATGTGAGCTCGATCGGGGAGGCCTTCGAGCTCTATCTGCGCCGCGGCGCCCCCGCTTGGGTGGACAGGCGCCGGCTCAGCCTGGGCCATGCCCTGCGGCTGCTGGGCGCCTCCGGCGCCCTGGCGGCGCTGGCCCATCCCGGCATCATCCGCACCGATGCGGCCGGCCTGGACCGCATCGTGCGCGCCGCGGCACGCGGCGGCATCGCCGGCCTCGAGTGCTACTACCCGTTGCACGACGAGGAGACGGTGCACCGCTGCCTCGCCCTGGCAGAGAAGTACAGACTGCTGCCCACCGGCGGCTCCGACTACCACGGGACGGTCAAGCCTGAGGCGCGGCTCGGCATCGGCTCGCTGGGCCGCCCCGTACCCGATTCGGTGCTGGGCGACCTGCGCCGTCTCGCCGGGGAGCGTCTGCCGCCTCAGGGCTGACCCCCGGAGCGACACGACCCCCGCTGAAGGAGCGTGCCCGTCGGCATTTGTCCGCCATGCCCCCCGGGGGTATAGTCGGCCCCGTGGAAGGGCGTATCGAACAGGACGAGGCGGGACGGCTGATCAATCGCCTGCGCCGGGTGGAGGGACAGTCCCGCGGCCTGCAGCGGATGATCGAGCAGGGCCGCCCCTGCGAGGAGATCTTCACCCAGCTGGCCGCCACCAAGGCGGCGCTCGACCGCGTGGGCGTGCTGCTCATCTCGCTCAAGATGCGCGAGTGCCTCAGCGAGGAGGCCGGCGAAGAGGTCGCCTCCCCCGAGGCCGTCGAGAAGGCCCTCGAGGCCTTCCTCAAGTACGTCCGCTGCGTCAGGTAGCCGGCCGGCGCGGACCGCGAGCTGGGCCGTCCCCCGCCGACCGCATCGTGACCATGGACGCACCGCACGACACCGGGCGACGGGAGCTGGGCGACGCCCTGCGACACGGCCACCCCGCGGTCGTCTCCCACGTGCGCGCCCGACACGGACCCGGGCTCGACGAGGCCGTCGGGCGGCTCGTCGAGCCCTTCGGCGGCTGGACGTCGATCGTCGCGCCGGGTGAGCGGGTCGCCGTCAAGGTGAACCTGCTCCGCGCGGCGCCCCCCGAGAAAGCCGTCACCACCCATCCCGAGACGCTGGGCTGCGTGCTGCGTGCGCTCAAAGCGGCGGGGACCGAGCCGTTCGTGGCCGACAGTCCGGGTGGCCGCAACGGCCCGGCCAAGGTCGCGCGCGCCTACAAGCTGAGCGGGATCGCCGACGTCTGCGCCGCCGAGGGCGTGCAGATCGTGGACGTCGAGGACGACCGGTCGGTGATCGCCGCCCCGGAGGGGCGGCTCTACCGCTCGTTCCCCGTCGGCAGGGCGTTCCAGGACGCCGACGCCGTCGTGCAGGTCGGCGTCCTCAAGACGCATCAGCTCATGCGGCTCACGGGAGGGGTCAAACTCACCTACGGCGTGGTCCCCGGACTGGCCAAGGCGCATCTCCACGTCAAGGCCCAGCGGCGCGAGGACTTCGCCGACATGCTGCTCGACCTGCATCTCGCCCTGCGCCCCCGTTTCACGATCATCGACGGCATCCTCGCCATGGAGGGGCAGGGACCCGGCAGCGGCTCCCCGAGGGAGCTCGGCTCTCTGTTCGCCGCTCGCGACTGTCTCGCGCTGGACGCGGCGCTCGCCGACCGCACGGCGCACCCGCGGGAACGGGTGTACACGGTGGCCGCGTCCGCGCGACGGGGCCTGCTCGATCTGGCCGACCCCTACCGGGTGGCGGGCGACCCGATCGAGCCGGACACCGGCTTCACGCCGGTGCAGAAAGACCTGCAGGTGCTGCTGCCCCCGGCGCTGCATCGACTGGCGCGCAAGCTCGTCACGGCCCGCCCCCGGCTGGTGGACGCCGACGCCTGCATCCGCTGCAACGAGTGCGCCGCCATCTGCGGTACGCGCGCGATCGTCATGGACCCGCTGCCGCGGTTCGACGACTCCGCCTGCGTGCGCTGCTTCGCCTGTACCGAGGTGTGCCCCACGGCGGCGATCGACAATGTGCCGCCGCTGCCGATGCGGCTCTTCCCGCCTCGCCGCTGACGGAGCCGCGCGACGCTTCGCTCACTGGTGCTGTGGCACCCGCCTGAGGAGCGTCGTCTCACCGCCGGTCGTCATCAGCAGGGTGCCCGCGTCCGCGCCGGGGCGCAGGACCGCCTCACCACCCATGGGCTCGGCGACGCGCAACTCGTCGCCCTCACGCCGGGCGGGGAACGCGCGCTTGCCGGCGCCGTAGACGAGCCGGTAGGCGTCGCCCTCCCTGAGGATCTCGACGCGGCGGCCGGTGGACGGCTCCCAGAACAGGCCTGCGAACGGATCGCCGGCGTCGCCGCCGCAGGCGGCCAGCGTCGCCATGAGCGCGGCGAGCAGCAGCGCCGTGACGAGCGCGCCCGCTCCCGGCAGGTGGACGCGGCCGGGCGTCATCCGCCCGCCTCCACGTGGAAGACGACCACCTCGGGGCGGCAGAAGGCGCGGAAGGGGAGCAGGCTGGTGCCCACGCCCCGTGTGACGTAGAGAGGGCGACCACCGACGTCGTAAGCCCCCTCGGCGAACTCGGCGCCGAGGTCGCTCAGGAGGATCCGGCGGCCGGGCAGCGGCAGACAGATCTGGCCGCCGTGGGTATCGCCGGCCAGCGTGAGGTGGAAGTCGCCGGGCGTCGTGCGCCGCACCACGGCGGCGTGGTGGGTGAGCAGCAGCCGCAGGCTGCCCGGCCGACGGCGGAGCGCGGCGAGCACCGCCGGGACGTCGTCGTGACCGCCGTCGGTGTCGTCCACCCCGCCGATCTCGATCGTCGCTCCGTCCCGCTCGACCGTCACGGCCTCGTTGCGGAGCAGCCGCACGCCGCCCTCCTCCACGCACCGCGGGTCCGTGGGGCGAACGTACGGGGCCTTGCTGTCGCCGTGGTCGTGGTTGCCGAGCACCCCGAAGACACCGAGCGGGGGGCGCAGCCGCCGCAGTTGCCGCTGCAGGTCGCCGAGACCACGTGGGCCGCTGGCGAAGTCGCCGGTCACGAGCACGAGGTCGGGACGAGCCGCCAGCGCCAGGTCCACCGCCTTGCGCGTGGCGCGCAGGTTGAAGCTGGGCACGAACCCCACGTGGAAGTCCGAGAGCTGCACGACGGTGAGGCCGTCGAGCGCTGCGTCGACGTCCGGCGCCGACAGTCGCCGGTCCACGCGGCGCACCCACTGGGCCTCGTGCACCAGGTAGGCCAGACCGAGGGCGGCGGCCCCGACCGTCGCGGCCGCCGCCCACAGCCCGCTCCGTGCGATCCCGCTCAGGTCGCGGCGCCCGGGGCCGCCCCGGAAGAATCCTCTCCGGCGCCGCCGGCCGCGTCGTCGCCCTCCATCTGCCCGCGCAGACGCTCCCGGGTCTCCTCGATCTTGAGACGCAGCGCCTCGCTCTGGTCGGCCGCCGAGCTCCTGCCGGCGCCGATCGCGTCCCGGATCCGGTCGACCTGGGCGCCGAGCCCGCCCTCACCGAAGAGCTGCTCGCGCGTCTCGCGGCCGCTCTTGGGCGCCAGGAGCAGCCCCGCCACGGCGCCGACCACGGCGCCGAACACGAACCCGCCACGCTTCTTCTTGGTCCTCGCCATCACCCACCGTCCTCGGATCGACTTCAGTGCCGTATTCTTGCAGCTACCTCACCTCAAAGCCACGCAGGGTGTCATCGGCCGGGACGTCCCTGACCGTGAGCCGCGACACCTTCGCGGCCGGCGGACCGACCCGACACCAGTCGAGCATCGCGTCCACCGCCGCGGCCTCCCCCTGCAGACGCAGGCGCACGCTGCCGTCGGCCTCGTTGCGCACCCAGCCACGCAGACCCCTCGCCGCCCCCTCGCGGCGCGCACTGGCGCGATAGTACACGCCCTGTACCACGCCGCTGACCTGGGCCTCCACGGATCTCACCTCGAACGCCTCCTCAGGATGGGGAGCCTCAGCACGACCCCCGTCGTAAACCACGCGACGACGCTCCTCCGGGCCCGCGTCCCGGACCAGCGGCACGAAGCGGCAGCGCGTGTCGCGCCGCTCCTCGAACCGGTCGCCGACGCGCTCCACGACCGTCAGCACCTGCTCGCCCCGGCCGAGCGGGATGACGAGACGCCCGCCGTCGGCGAGCTGGGCGCGCAACTCCGGAGGGACCTCGGCGGCGGCGGCCGCCACGAGGATCCCCTGGAACGGAGCCTCGTCGCGCCATCCGGCGACTCCGTCGCCCACGGCCAGGCGCACGTTCGCGTAACCGAGGCGGGCGAGCGTCGCGCGGGCGCGCTCCGCCAGCGGAGCCAGCCGCTCGATCGCGTAGACTTCGCCCGCCATCTCCGCAAGCACCGCGGTCTGGTATCCGCAGCCGGCGCCGACCTCGAGGACCCGGGAGCGCACGTCGACCGCGAGCAGCGCCGTCATCAGCGCCACCATGTACGGTTGCGAGATGGTCTGTCCGAAGCCGATGGGCAGCGGCGTGTCCGCGTAGGCGTCGGCCACCGCCGCCTCGCCCACGAAGAGGTGCCGCGGGACGGAGCGCATCGCCGCCAGCACGTTCTCGTCGCGGACTCCGCGGCGGACGATCTGCTCCTCGACCATACGCAGACGGCGCACGGCGAGATCGGAGGCGTCACCCGTCACGTCGTCCACCCCCGCCGGCCGGCCGCCGCATCTTGCGGTATTTCGAGCGACGGCTCGAGCGCACGCGCCAGTACACCGATGCCGGCACCGCCGCACTCACGTACCCGAAGTACGGCACTGCGAGCGTCAACACACTGCCGAAGAAGGCGGCGAGATCCTCCAGGGCGCCGATCAACGGAAGGACGGCGGGGCTCGGGACGCTCTTGGGCCGGCTCACGCGTTTGGTGTACTGCGCGAACCAGGCGGCGGCGGCGCCGAGCGCCGCCCCGGCTGCGACTCCCTGCCACCCGAAGGGGATGGTCGCCGCACCGGCGACGCCCCCCCCGGCGAGCCGATACGGCATGATCAGGCGGTCCTGCACGCGGTCGAACCTCGAGATCTTGTCGAACGTCGACTCGAGGATGGTCAGCACCACGAACGTGCCGATCGCCAGCCAGTGGCTCAGCCAGGAGAACGTCGCGTTGGTCTTGACGCCCCAGTCGAAGTAGCTGACGACGCCGATCACCGCGAGCGTGAGCGACGGCCGGATGCCGGCGATGGATCCCAGCCCCAGCATCCGCCCGAGCGCAAGGATCCAGGCGGTCACCACGGTCCCTCCATCGTTTGATTGTACCCGCCGGCCACGGACGCCGTGCCCGCGCGGGTGATACCCAGCGGGCCGCGGCGCGGACGCGTGGCCGCGGCCCCCGCCGGGGGTGCGCCACTACGCCGCGGGCGGTCCGACGCCCGACCTTGGCGCGGCCGAGCGTCTTCGCGCACTGCCGAACCTCATCGTCGCGACCGTGGGCGGCATGTCGCTGCAGGTCGCGACCGACCCCGACTCCGTCGACCTCGACACGACCTTCGCGGGCCTCGGCGAGATGGTGCGCGACTGGCGGCAGACGGAAGCCGACCGGCGACCCTGACTGCCGTGCCGAGCGGCTCCCGGAGGGTGAGCGGTTCAGACCCGGCGGTGCGCGCTCACTCTGCGACCGCGTCGTCGAGCAGCAGGACCTCGTGACCGGACCCCGCGAGCGCTCGCACAAGGCGCGCGTCGGCCGTCAGGAGCGTCCCTGACTCCGATGCAGCGAGAGCGACGTACTCCGCATCGTGGGCGGAGATCCCCCGTGCCAGCGCGAGGTCGAGTGCCTCCAGATGCACCCCGGGCAGGGAGATACGCTCTGCCGGAAGCCGCAGCAGGGCGATCAACGCCGAACGGGCCTCATCGACGCCGATCCTGCCGCGGCGGACCGCCTTCACCAGCCCGTTGGCGCATTCCACGTCGAAGAGGGCGGGCGCCAGCAGGCGAACGGGGTTGCTCGCGACGACGGCGAGGACGTCTGCTGCCCGCTGCCCCGCCGGCTCTTCAAGAGCGAGCGTGAGCGCAGTGCTCGCGTCGAGCACGAGCGGTCCGTCAGGGATCGAGGATGTCACCGCGGGATTCCCTGATCAGATCCGCGGCGTATCCTTTAGGGACCGGACCCCCGCGTGTGCGGACCGCCGCAAGGCTCTCGAGCACGTCGTTCATCAGCGCCGAACGGTCGCGCGTGGCGACTCCCTGCGCGAGGATGTCGATCACTTCCGCCGACAGCGAGCGGTGCTGCTCGGCTGCCAGATGCTTGAGACGCTCGTAGAGCTCGGGCGGCACATTGCGGACATGCAGGATAGCCATGGATCCGGTCCTTTCCTCACACGGAACGTACCCCGCTTGGTTGCATAGTGCAACATGACGTGATCGCGCGCGCGACGGCACCGCCTGAAGGCCTCCTCAGCCTGGATCGGGCTTGCGCCGAGTCTCGCTCCCCCTGGCCGGCGGCGACAGGATGACGAAAGCCGCGGCGGGGTGACGATGCTCCTTCGTCACCGCGCCGCGGCCGAACGGTCGAGCGGCGCGGCAGCCACCGTGGTCGCCAACGGCCGCGGTCAGGCCTCACGTGCGTAGGCGGCGCGGCCCTGCTCGTACAGGTCGCCGCCGTAGCAGTCCATGACGACGATGGCGGGGAAGTCGACGACCTCGAGCCGCGCCACGGCCTCGGCGCCGAGCTCGGGCCAGGCGATGACCTCGTTGCCGACGATGCGCCTGGCCAGCAGGGCGCCGGCGCCGCCGGTGGCGGCGAAGTAGACGGCGCCCTCGTCCTGCATGGCCTGCTTGACCTCGGCCGAGCGCAGCCCCTTGCCGATCATGCCCTTGAGGCCGTGCCGCATGAGCAGCGGAGCGTAGGCGTCCATGCGGCCGCTGGTGGTGGGTCCGGCCGAGCCGATCACGTTACCGGGCTTGGCGGGACTCGGCCCCATGTAGTAGACCACCGCGCCCTGCAGGTCGAACGGCAGTTCTTCACCGGCCTCGATCAGCGCCACGAGCCGCTTATGGGCCGCGTCGCGCGCCTGGTAGACCACGCCGCTGATCTCCACCGCGTCTCCGGCGTGCAGGCCCCTCACCGCGTCGTCCGTCAGGGGAGCGGTGATCCTCTTGACTGCCATCTCTCCTCCCTCAGAGCGTGACGGACTTGTGCCGCTGCGCATGGCACTGCACGTTCACGGCCACCGGCATGCTGGCGATGTGGCAGGGCATCTCCTCGATGAACACGGCGAGGGCGGTGGTGCGACCGCCGAGCCCCTGGGGACCGATGCCGAGCGTGTTGATCCTCTCGAGCAACTCGTCCTCCAGGACGGCGAGACGCGGGTCGGGGTGTCTCGACCCGACCTCGCGCAGCAGCGCCTTCTTGGCGAGCAGGGTGACCACCTCGATGGTCCCTCCGATGCCCACGCCGACGACCACCGGCGGACAGGGGTTGGACCCGGCGCGGCTCACGGTCCCGACCACGGCATCGGCCACGCCCGCCCATCCCTGCGCGGGCTTGAGCATGTTGAGCGAGCTCATGTTCTCGGCGCCGCCGCCCTTGGCCATCATCGTGAGCCTGAGCCGGTCCCCGGGGACGATGCTCGTGTGGATGATCGCCGGGGTGTTGTCCGTGGTGTTGCGGCGGGCGTGAGCCGGCTCCTCGGCGACGGACTTGCGCAGGTAGCCCTCGCCGTAGCCGCGACGGACGCCCTCGTGGACGGCCTCCTCGAAGTCGCCGCCGGTGAGGTGCACGTCCTGGCCCACCTCGGCGAAGATCACCGCCAGGCCGGTGTCCTGGCAGATCGGCACACGGTCGGCCGCGGCGATGTCGGCGTTCTCCACGAGCTGGGCCAGCACCTCGCGGCCGACGGGCGACTCCTCGACCTCCTGCGCCGCCTTCAGCGCCTCGTACACATCCACCGGCAGGTCGTAGTTGGCGGTGATGCACAGGTCCCTGACGGCCGCCGTGATCTTCGCCACGTCGAGCTCCCTCACGCTCACGTCTCCCCCTCCTTCCGCATGTCCGGCCCGAGGACGCGCCGCTGACGCGCGGGGCGGACGGGACGGCCGCACAGGCCGCCCCGCCCGCGCGCGTCATCCGTCCTGCGTCCCCGCACCCCCTGCGCCGGCCGGCGGCTCCGGGTCGCCGGCCGGAGGCTTCCACGCCGGAGGCTCCTCGGCGACGACCTCGGCGTCCTCGACAGCGTCGCCCTTCTTCCTTCCGGCCGAAGCCCTTTTGAGCGCCTCGGCGGCCTTGTCGATCGCCGCCTGTGCCGCGGCGGCGATCTTGTCGGCCGTCGGACTGATCGCGTCGACCGCCCTGTCCGCCAGCTCGCCGGCGTAGTCGCCGGCCGCCTTGGCCGCCGCCTTGGCGGCCTGCTTCGTGGGCGTCGGCGCATGGCTGCCCTCGGGCATGGGGATGTAGCCGAGGGCCATCTGGTCCTGCACCATCCCGCGGGCCCGGGAGATGATCGCGGTCGCCTCCGCCACCTCCTGCTCGAAGGTGAGGTCGGTGCGCAGGGCGATGCCCTGCTCGATGGCCTTCATCGCCACCGCCGCGGCCTCGCGCGGGAACACCTCCCAGTCGTCCATGGTCGGCATGATGTAGTCGGCGCTCAGGCCCTTGTCCTCGGCGACCTTGGCGAGCTCCTCCGCCGCCGCGATGCACATCTCGTCGGTGATCGTCCTGGCGCGCACGTCGAGCGTGCCCCGGAAGATGCCCGGGAAGCCGACTGAGTTGTTGACCTGGTTGGGGAAGTCCGAACGACCGGTGGCGACGATGGCGGCGCCGGCCTCCTTGGCGTCCCAGGGCCACATCTCCGGGATCGGGTTGGCGCAGAGGAAGACGATCGGGTCGCTCGCCATGCCCCTGATCCACTCCGGCAGGATCGTGTCCGGCCCCTGCCGGCTGAGGGCGATGCACACGTGCGCGCCCTTGAGCGCCTCCTCGATGCCGCCCTCACGCCCCTCGGCGTTCGTCATGCTGCAGTACTTCCATTTGTCGACCCATTCGTCCTTGACCGCCTCGATGTCGCAGCGGTCCTTGCCGAGGATCCCCTTGCTGTCGACGATGCGGCACTTCGCCGGATCGGCGCCGTAGGCGAAGATCAGGCGGCTGATGGCGACGTTGGCGGCGCCGGATCCGATGAAGGCGATCTCGACGTCGTCGATGCGTCGGCCCACGACCTTGAGGGCGTTGATCAGGCCGGCCAGGGTGACACACGCAGTGCCCTGCTGGTCGTCGTGCCAGACCGGGATCTCGCACTCCTCGCGCAGGGTGTCGAGGATCCGAAAGCACTTGGGCTGGGCGATGTCCTCGAGGTTCACGCCGCCCAAGCCCGGCTGTGCGAGCTTGACGAACTCGATCAGCTTGTCCGGGTCCCTGGTGTCGACCATGAGCGGGAACCCGTCCACGCCGCCGAGATACTTGAAGAGCAGGCTCTTGCCCTCCATCACCGGCATGCCCGCCTTGGGGCCGATGTCGCCCAGCCCGAGCACGCGCGTCCCGTCGCTGACCACGGCCACCGTGTTCCACTTGTTGGTGTGCTCGTAGACCTTCTCGGGGTCTTCCTTGATCTCGAGGCAGGGAGCGGAGACGCCGGGCGTGTACCAGATGCCGAAGTCCTGGAAGTCGCGGATGCAGCACTTGAGCGTGGTCTCGATCTTGCCGCGGTAGAAGGGGTGGAGGACCTTGGCGTCCTCCATGGGCTGATAGGCCTTGGCCTTGAGCTCCTCGATGGTCGGCTCGGAGCCCTTGGCGGTCTCGTCGGTCATGTGCCCTCCTTGGGACGGCGGGATCGGGCCCACCGGGTCGTGTGCGGATCCCCCGGAAGCGCGGATGGAGTCTCGGATACGCCCAACGCTAGCATCAGCGCCGCGGAGTCACAATGGAACGGCCGGTCTTGGCGCGCACCACCTGGACCAGCGCGACCGCGGCCGCGTAGACCGGCCCGAAGAAGAACAGCGCCCAGAGGACCGGGTGGAGGCGGCCGCTGAGCGCCGCCCACGCGGCCCCGCCGCAGAGCGCGGCCGCCGCGAGCAGCGCCGGGACCCACACCGCCGGTGAGCGGCGGCGGAAGAGCAGGAGCAGGCCGCAGGCGAGCATGACGACGAACGCCGCCAGCAGCAGCATCCCGACACGGGCGAGCTCGCCGGGCGTCACCATGCGCGTGTAGCCCGCGTCCAGACGGGAGACGCCGGCGGCTCCGGCGCGGGCGGCCCGCGCGAGCGCCCACGCGCCCGTGGCCCCGTAGCCGACGAGCCAGGGCAGCATGACGGCGGCGGCCAGCGACCGCAGGACGCCGCCGCGCGCCGCCTCTGCAGGTCCGTCTCGACCGGTCGTCTGTCTCTCGTCGTCGCCCATCCCGCCCTTCTCTCCCGTGCCCGCACCTCGGCCGGCGGCTCCCCGCCCGATCCGGCCGCCCTAGCGTACAATCCCACCCATCGGGGAGCACGCGACAGGAGGCCGACCGTGAGCCACCGCGACGAAGACCCTCATCGGGACGACGCCTTGCTGACAGCGGCGCATGCCCTGGCCCGCTCGTCCCGGACCGTGGTGTTCACGGGCGCCGGCGTGAGCCGGGAGTCCGGCATCCCGACCTTCCGCGAGCCCGAGACAGGCCTCTGGGCGCGTCACGACCCGATGCAGCTGGCGACCCCCGAGGCCTACCGCAGGGATCCGGCCTTCGTCTGGAGCTGGTACGAGCACCGCTTCGGCGTCGCCGCCGCGGCCGAGCCCAATCCGGGCCACCACGCCATCGCCGCGCTCGAGCAGTTGCTGCCGCAGGTGGTGGTGGTCACCCAGAACATCGACGGCCTGCACCAGCGGGCCGGTTCCTCCCACGTGATCGAGCTGCACGGCACCATGCACAGCTTCCGCTGCGTCGACGGCCGCCATCGCGGCTTCGGCTGGGACGACTTCGCCGGCCAGGAGGAGCGGCCGCCCCGTTGTCCTGAATGCGGCGACTACCTGCGGCCGGAGGTCGTCTGGTTCGGCGAGGGGCTGCCGCCGGAGGCGCTGAGCGCGGCACAGCAGCTCAGCGCCGGCTGCGACGCCATGCTCGTCGTCGGCACCTCGGGAGTCGTGTACCCGGCCGCGACCGTGCCGCTCATCGCCCGGGAGGCCGGGGCGACCGTCATCGACGTCAACCCGGAGCGCGACGCCCTGGCGCAGATGAGCCACGTCTTCCTGCGGGGGCCCGGCGGAGAAGTCCTGCCGCGGCTCCTGGCGGCGGTCCGGGAGCACCTCGGCGCCTGACCACCGGGGGAGCGGCCCCGCGTCGTGGAGACGAAAGCCGCCGGGCAGGACCGGGTACCGTGTCACCAGACACGCAGACCCACGTGCGCCCGGCCCGCGCAGGCCGGTGCACGCCGACCACCGCGCCACGAAGGAGGAGCACATGAAGTTCGTGCACGTCGCCACCAGGACCAAGGATCTCGATGGAGCGATCAGGTTCTATCAGCAGCTGGGCTTGCACGAGGCCCGTCGCTCCGAACTCACGAAAGGCAGGGCCACACTGGTGTTCATGGAGCCCGACGCGGCCAACTTCGCGATCGAGCTCGTCTACAACTGGGGCAAGGACGATGCGTATCCCGGCGGCGAGCGCTTCGGCCACTTCGCCTTCGAGGTCGACGACATCGATGCCGTGCTGCCCGGGGTGGAGGCGAACGGCGGCCGCGTGACCCGCCCGCCGTTCCTGCTGGAGGGCAGCGGACCGCGTCTCGCGTTCGTCGAGGACCCCGACGGCAACGCGGTCGAGCTCATCCAGAGACGCTTCGACTGACGGAGGATCAGCCGTACCGCATCGAGGCGCTGCGGCTCCACCCCATCTTGCCGGCGGAGAACGCGCGTGGGATGGCGATCAGCGTGAGCACGCTGAGCAGGATGAAGTAGGAGAGGTTGAGGTTCATGGTCACGCCGATCGTCGCCGCGACGAGGAAGTAGGCCGCGGCGGCGCCCGACAGGACCGCGATCAGCGCCCACGAGCCACGGTGCGGTCCGGCGCCGATCTCGAGGACGAGGGCGGCGACGAAGAGCCCCGGCGGGATCAGCAGCAACGGCAGCGTGGCCAGGGCGCCGGCCGACCACGAGCCGCCCAGCGTCGGCCCCGTCACCGCGAACCAGCCCTCGTAGAACTGCCAGACCACGCCGGCGGCCAGGAAGAGGAGCACCGTCACCCGGAAGACCAGTTGGCGATCGTAGCGCGTCATCGACGGCAGGCGACGGTTCCAGGCGCGCGAGCGGAGCCACGCCCTCACGATGAACGCCGCCGCGAGCGCCACGAAGAGAGGTGCGAGCAGCCACGGGCGCCCGGTCAACCACGGCAGTCGACTCAAGGGCGGCCACGTCTGTTCATGGAGCACGAACTGCGTCTCTCCGTCCACCGGCTTGACCTGGATGACCCGGGGACCGTCCAGCAGCACGTCGACCTGGAGACCGGTGACGTCGCTCGCCCTGATCCGGTACTGCGTCGCCTCATACGGCGGAGCGGGCGAGCTCGACGCCGGACGCAGCAGCGGCCAGCGTCCGTCGAGGGTCGCCGCCTGTGCGGCGGCCCAGCGGTACTGGATCGTATACCCGGCGGGCTCTTCGGCCGTGCCGCCCCACGGCGTCGCGCTCTCCACCTCCGCGCCCCTTCCGTCGAGCACGGCGGCCACGCCCGCGTCTGAGCCGGCCGCGGCCAGCGCCGCATCCAGGTGGGCGGGCGCGGCCTCGGCTCCCTTGCCCTCCGACCCGCCGGCCTCGGGCTCTCCCGCGGAGGCGACCACGGCCGGCGCCGGTCCCAGCGCTGCGAACAGCAGCCCCACGGCCAGGAGAACCGGGACGATCCGGCGCCTCGGCCCCGAGCCCGCCGACCGCCTCGACCGTCCGGCGCCGTCGGCGGGCGCGGTCTGCACGGTGTGTTCCGTCCAGCGCGTCCATTCACCACCGGGGTGGCGGGCGAACACGGTGTACCGGTACGAGCAGTCGGTGGGGAGTCCCTCGTCACGGAACGCGCCGGTGACGCCCTGATACACGACCTCCTGCCCCTCGGCCGGACCCTCGTCGGCCGACCAGGCCGCCCGTTCAGACGAACGCAGGATACGGACCTCGAGCAGCGTGCGGCCCGGATAGTCCCACGCGACCGTGAACGCGTCGCCGCGGACGCACGCGACCACTCGCCTCCTGTCCACGTCCGTGATGACCTCGTCGGCGTGACTCACATGCCCCCCGCGGTGCCTGCTCAGGTCAACGAACCGTATCACGAGGCGTCGGCGAGGGGGGAGCGCGGCCGAACACGCCGCCGTTCGGCCGGACGGACGGCGGGCGGGTTTGCCGTCCGTCGCCCGTGTGCTACCCTTATCGGCCCCTGCCGCCGAGGGGCTCCGGCCCCGTCGCGGCAGCCGAAGCCGGCGTGGCGCATTCGTCTAGGGGCCTAGGACGCCGCCCTCTCACGGCGGTAACACGGGTTCGAATCCCGTATGCGCTACCACCTCTCCACACGGCCTCGGCCTCGTCTCCCGCTGTCCGACGGTCCGTCGCAGGGGTCCACGTCCCGATCCGGTCGAGGCTATCCTCTGCAGTGCCACGTCATTACAGTGTCATCGAGACGGGCGTGGCGCGCAGCGGACCCACGACCCTGGACTCTGGAAGAAAGGGACGCCATGGATTACCTCTTCATCCTCAACGACCCCGCCTACGGCACCGAGCGCAGCTACAACGGGCTGCGCCTGGCGATGGCTCTGCTCGCCGAGGACCCTCACGCATCGGTCACCGTGTTCCTCATGGGCGACGCCGTGACCTGCGCCAAGGCCCGGCAGAAGACACCCGACGGCTACTACAACCTCGAACGCATGCTCAAGCCGCTGGTCCGCCAGGGGGAGGTGCTCCTCTGCGGCACCTGCATGGACGCTCGCGCCCTGACCGAGGACGAGATTTGCGAGGGCGCCCGTCGCAGTTCGATGGGCGAGCTGGCAGAGCGCACGGCACGGGCCGACAAGGTGATCGTCTTCTGAAGGGACGCTGAGCGCGCGGCGGTGTGCCTGTCCCATGACCGCCGGCCGGCGCTTCATTGACGACCCCTGTGCGGGGGTCTAGCATCCAGGCAGTCCATACGACCGAATCAGTGGTTCACGCGAGCGGGGCGCTGACCACGGCGGGTGACGGGTCGCCGCTCCCTGACCGGACGAGGTGAGCAGTGGCGGACGACGGCCTCAACGAGATCATCGGCGACCTCTACCCGTACAGATCGACCTCCACGACCTACCGTCGTGTGCCGGCCGAGCCCGTCGATCGTGCCACGATCCTCGCCGAGATCACGGGCATGGCGCACGGCGAGGACGAGCGCGGCGACAAGGGCACGGTCTCGGGCAGCCTCTATTGCGGCGACCACGACCACTACCGCTTCCTCGGCGAGGTCTTCGACCTCTATTCGCACGCCAACGTCCTGCAGCGCGACATGTATCCCAGCGCCACCAAGTTCGAGGGCGAGATCATCGCCATGACCTCCGACCTGCTGCACGGCACCGGCAAGGGCGTGATCACCGGCGGCGGCTCCGAGAGCCTGATCACGGCGCTGTACTCCTACCGGGAGCACGCCCGGAAGACGCGCGGCGTCACCAGGCCCAACGTCGTGAAGCCGGTGACCGCGCACGTCGCCCTGGACAAGGGCGCCCACTGGCTGGGCATCGAGATGCGTCGCTCCCCCCTCACCGACGACTATCTCGCCGATGTGGGCGCCATGGCCGAGATGGTCGACGACCAGACCATCGCCGTCATCGGGAGCGCGGCCAACTACGCCCACGGCCTCATCGACCCGATCGAGGAGATCGCCGAACTGGCGCAGTCGCGCGGCATCGGCATGCACGTGGACGGCTGTCTGGGCGGCTGGCTGCTGCCGTGGGTGGAGCGGCTCGGCTACGAGCTGCCGCTCTGGGACTTCCGCGTGCCCGGCGTCACCTCGATCTCGGCCGACACGCACAAGTACGGGTACGCGCTCAAAGGCTCGAGCGTACTGCTGTATCGCGACAACGAGCTGCGCCGACAGCAGTACTTCGCCTTCCCGGACTGGCCCGGCGGGCTGTACCTCTCGCCGGGTTTCGCCGGGTCGCGCAGCGGCGGCATCATCGCCTCCACGTGGGCGGCGCTGCTCGCCACCGGGGAGTCGGGCTTCCTGGCCGCCGCCGACGGCATCATGCGCACCGCCACGACGATCCGGGACGGCATCCGCGACGGCATCCCCGAGCTCGAGGTGATCGGCGAGCCGGTGTTCCTGATCGCCTTCAAGGCGGCGGGCGACCTCGACATCTACCTCGTCAACGACGCGCTCATCGCCCAAGGTTGGCGCATGAACCCGCTGCAGCTGCCGGCCGCGCTGCACTTCTGCATCACGCGGCCCAACACGGAGCCGGGGCTCGCCGAGGCGTTCCTGGAGGCGCTGCGCGGGGCGGTCGAGTACGCCAGACAGCACAAGGGCGAGCCTGCCAGATCGGGGGCCGTGTACGGCTTCGGCGGGACCCCGCAGGGCAACGCCCTGGTCGAATCCGTCATGGTGAGGCTCCTGGACGCGATGCACGACACCGCGCCGGAAGCCCCGGCCTCCTGATCATGGCCGAGCGCTGGATCCTGGCCGTCGACCACGGCAACGGCGGCCCCAAAGTCGCGGCGTGCTCCCTCGAGGGCGAGGTGCTGGCGACGGCGCTGCGCCCCGTCCGCGTGCAGATCGGCAGTGACGGATCGGCGACCCAGGACGCGGTCGAGTGGTGGACGGCGCTGCTCGAGGCGGCGCGGGAGGCCATCGCCGCCGCCGGCGTCGACGGCAGCCGCCTGCACGCCGTCGCGATCACCGGACAGTGGGCCTCGTCGGTCCCCGTCGGCGCCGACGGGGAACCGGCCGGCGAGGTGCTCCTGTGGGCCGACACGCGCGCCCGCGACCTCGCCCGCGAGGTGATCGGCGGGCCGGTCAACGTCGGCGGCTTCGCGCCCCACAAGGTGTGGTCGTTCATCCGTCTCACCGGCGGCGCGCCGTCGCCGAGCGGCGCCGATCCCACCGGCCACTCCCTGCTCCTGCAGAACCGGCTCACTGACGTGTACGCCAGGACCAGGGTGATCCTCGAGCCCGTCGACTACCTGGGCATGAGGTTCACCGGCCGCGCCGCCGCGACGCCGGCGTCGATGATGGGCGCCTGGCTCACCGACAATCGCATCGGCGCCCCGCTCGGCTACTCCGACCAGCTCATCGCGCGGACGCGGCGCGACCGCGACCGACTGCCCGAGCTGCTCCCCACCGGCTCCGTCCTGGGGCCGCTGCTGCCCGAGGTCGCGGCCGCGCTCGAGGTCGCACCGGACGCGCCTGTGGTCTGCGGCATCCCCGACGCCCACGCCGCCGTGGTCGGCTCGGGCGCCATCGCGCCCTACGACGTGCACCTGGCGGTGTCCACCACGTCGTGGATCGGCGCGCGCGTGCCCTTCAAGCGCACCGACATCCTCCACCAGATCGCCAGTGTGCCCGGCCTCGACCCGCGGCACCACATCATGATCAACAATCAGGAGACCGGCGGCGCCTCGCTGCGCTGGTTGCGCGAGATGATCGTCGCACCGGGCGACGGCCTGCCGGGCGGCGGCAGCGGGATCGGCGTGAGCGGCGCCGCCGGCGAGACGCTCGCGCCCACGTACGACGATCTGATGGCCCTGGCCGCCCGCGCGCCGGCCGGCTGCGAGGGACTGCTCTTCATGCCGTGGCTCGACGGGGAGCGCAGCCCGGTGGAGGACAAGGTCGTGCGCGCCGGCTGGCTCAACGTCTCGCTGCGCACCGACCGCGCCATGCTCGTGCGCTCCGTGCTCGAGGGCGTGGCCTTCAACTCGCACTGGCTGCTCGACACCTGCGAGAAGTTCCTCAAACGTCCGGTCCCGAAGCTGCGCATCCTGGGCGGCGGCGCCCAGAGTGAGCTGTGGTGCCAGATCTACGCCGACGTCCTGGGTCGGCCGGTGGAGCGGGTCGCCGACCCCCGTCACGCCCAGCTCAGCGGCGTCGCGCTGTGGGCGCGGGTCTGTCTCGGCGAGATCGGGCTCGAGGACGTCCCCCGGCACATGCCCGCTCCGACGACCTTCACCCCGTCCGCCGAGTCCGGTGCTTACGCCGCCCGGTACGCCGAGTACCGCAAGCTGTATGGGCGGCTCAAGTCCCTCTACCATCGCCTCAACGCGCGGAAGGACGGAGCATGAGCGACCAGTACCGCGTCTACGGCTACCGCTGGGTGGTCCTCGGCGTGTTCATGTTCGCCAACCTCATGGTGCAGATGCTGTGGATCAGCTACGCGCCGATCACCAGCTTGGCCACCGAGTATTACGGCGTCTCCACCCTCGCCATCGGCGTCCTCTCGATGTCGTTCATGATCGCCTTCATCCCGCTGGCCATGCCGGCCGCCTGGGTGACGGATGCGCGGGGCTTCCGCCCGGCGGTGACGCTCGGGGTCGTCCTGATGGCGGTGTTCGGCGTCACCCGCGGCCTGGCGGGGACGGACTACACGCTGGCGCTGCTCAGCACGATCGGCATCGCCGCCGCCCAGCCGTTCCTGATGGTCACATGGACCAAGATGCCGGCCAACTGGTTCGCGCCGCGCGAGCGGGCGACCGCCGTCGGCCTGGTGACGCTCGCGAGCATGACCGGCATCGCCGTCGGCATGGCCGTGACGCCTGTGCTCGCCGACCTGATGCCGATCGCCCGCGTCCAGCTGCTCTACGGGGGGCTGGCCGCGGTGGCCGCGGTCGCCTTCCTCGCGCTCGGGAGGGAGCGGCCGGCGACGCCGCCGTGTCCGGCCGAGATGCAGGAGCGCACGCTCATGCTCGACGGCCTCAAGCACGTGCTCACGCTCCGGTCGTTCCTGCTCATCTTGGTCGTCGCCTTCGTCGTCATGAGCACGTTCAACGGCGTGACCACGTGGGTGGAGCAGATCATCAAACCGCGCGGCTTCAGCACCACCGAGGCGGGCACAATGGGCGCCATCATGCTGGTCGCCGGCATCTTCGGCGCCGTCGTCCTCTCGGCGCTCTCGGACCGCAGCGGCAGGCGCGTCCGCTACGTCGTCCTCGCGCTGACCGCGACCGTCCCGGGCGTGCTCGGCGTGGCGTTCCTCTCCTCGACGCTGCTCCTGTACGTCTTCGCCGCCGTCCTCGGCTTCTTCCTCGTGGCGGCCTTCCCCATCCTGATGCAGTACGCCGCCGAGACCGCCCACCCGACCCCGGAGGGCACCTCCAACGGACTGATCCAGTTGAGCGGGCAGGTCTCCGCGGTGTCCGTCTACGCGATGGAGGCCCTGCGCACCGCGGACGGCTCGTACACCGTCTCGCTGCTTCTCCTGGCGGCGCTGCTGGCCGCGTGCGCGCTGGCCGTCTCGCGGCTGAAGGATGTGACCGCTCCGGCCGACGCCGCGACGACGACGCGGTGAGGAAGACCGAAGGGCGGCGCGCATCCCGGGGAGTGACGACGTGCCCGGCGGGGCGGAAGGGGGAGGATGGCTGGCGAGGGAGGACTCGAACCTCCAATCCCCTGATCCAGAGTCAGGTGCCTTGCCAGTTAGGCCACTCGCCAGCGGCGCCCGTGAGTGTACCGCGAGGCGGGAGAACGCTCAAGCCCGGCCGCGCCGCGGCCGCCCGGGTACGACGCAGGGCGGCATGACGGACCGGGGCGTCGGACGAACGGCCCGCCCGGACTCCCGGACGGTCACGCGCCCTGGGCCTGCCGGCTCCGCTGCTGCAGCTTGGCCCAGGTGTCCTTGAGGGTGAGCGTCCGGTTGAAGACGGGCGCGCCGGGGACCGAGTCGGGGTCCGGGCAGAAGTAGCCGAGGCGTTCGAACTGGTAGCGGGTGCCCGGGTCGTCGGCGCTGACGCTCGGCTCGACAAGGCCCATGACGATCCGCTCCGAGCTCGGGTTGAGGTGGGCTGTGAAGTCGTCGCTCGCGTCCGGGTTGGGTACGTCGAACAGCTGCTCGTAGAGCCTGCCTTCGAACGGCACCCCGTGGGACCGCGACACCCAGTGGAGGGTCGCCCAGACCTTCACCCCCTCGGGCGCCTCGCCGACCGTGTCGAGGTACGCGCTGCACAGCAGCTTCGTCACCCCGCCGTCCGTACCGGTGACGACCTCGTCGCACCGGATGACGTAGCCGTGCCTGAGCCGCACCGCGCGGCCGGGAGCCAGGCGTTTGAACCCCGCGCCCGGCTCGAGATCGAAGTCCTGGCGCTCGATGACGAGCTCGCGTGTCAACGGGACGCGCCTCGAGCCGTCCTTCCCGATGTCGTGCGGCCAGTACGGGGCGTCGAGCCACTCGACGTGTCCCGCGGGCAGGTTGGTCAGTTCGACATCGAGCGGGTCGAGGACGGCGAGCACGCGCGGCGCCCGCGTGTTGAGGTCGTCCCTGATGCTGTGGTCGAGGAGGCTCGGGTCGGTGCGGCTGTTCGCCTTGGCGACGCCGACGCGGTTCGCCAGTTCCCGCACGGCCTCGGGCGTGACGCCCTTGCGCCGCAGCGCCGCCAGCGTCGGCATGCGCGGGTCGTCCCAGCCGTGGACGTGCCCCTCCTCGACGAGGCGACGCAGCCTGCGTTTGCTCATCACGGTGTAATCGAGGTTGAGCCGCGCGAACTCGTACTGGTGCGGCCTGGGCCCGTCGATGAGGTGGTCGAGGAGCCAGTCGTAGACCTCGCGGTTGTTCTCGAACTCGAGCGTGCAGAGGCTGTGGGTGACGTTCTCGATGGCGTCGGACAACGGGTGCGCGAAGTCGTAGAGCGGGAAGATCGGCCACTCACGCCCGGTACGGTAGTGAGCGGCGTCGACGATGCGGTAGAGGATCGGGTCGCGCATCTTCATGTTGGCCGCGGCCATGTCGATCTTGCCGCGTTGCAGCGCGCGGCAGGCCAGCAGCAACGCCTGGAGCGAGGACGCGCAGGCCGCGTTGACCGCCATGAACGGACCGGTCAAACCGAGCCCCTTCGAAATGATTCCGGCGGCCATCCGCGACGACAGGTCGTCATCATCTTCTTCGTGCCGTGAGAATCGGCCACGAACCGAGGCGACCAGATCTTCGCGGACCATTGGACGCCCTTGGGCGTCGAGAGGGTCATGCAACGCGGTCCGGGAAAGACACTCGGCCGTCTCGTCGATCCCCAGCGCGTAGTCGTGGTCGTCGCGTGGGCCGCCGCCGATGGTGTGTCCTACGTAGACGCCCGTGTTCCGCGGCGTCGGATTCAGCGGATCCATGTCGGCATGTCTAAGGGCCTCGGTCGCCGTCTGACACATTAGCAGGTGCGTCGGGTCGGCCTTGCTCACGAGAGACGGCGAGATTGGGCATCGCAGCGGGTCGAATTGGCGGTTGGCCGGCAGAGCGCCGCGCCGGGTGTAGCTCTTGCCCGTCACGCCCCGGTTCGGATCGTAGTATAGATCCG
>ENA-UOUL01000767-UOUL01000767.1-bioreactor-metagenome-genome-assembly--contig:-NODE-767-length-52693-cov-5.127623_pt1 | contig 52693 bp, 47 predicted proteins | sample MGYA00249838_ERZ747220 | MGnify/ENA primary metagenome ERZ747220 (study PRJEB28778, sample SAMN05720191) | bioreactor metagenome | isolation source: Anaerobic biogas reactor | place: USA:Washington... | reverse complement strand
CGCGAGTGAGCGTCTCTTCGATGATGTCATAGCGCAGGCCCTGGATCTTGATATCGAGCTGGATGGCGGTGATGCCCTTGCTGGTGCCAGCCACCTTAAAGTCCATGTCGCCCAGGTGATCTTCAAGCCCCTGGATATCGGTGAGCACAGCCCAGCGGTCTCCCTCAGTGATGACGCCCATGGCGATACCGGCCACTGCTGCCTTGAGGGGCACGCCGGCATCGAACAACGCCAGGCTCGATGAGCAGGTGCTGGCCATCGAGGTCGACCCGTTAGACGAGGTCACCTCAGACACGGCACGGATGGTGTAGGGGAACTCTTCAGGCGTCGGCAAGACGGCCTCGATGGCGCGCTCGGCGAGGGCGCCATGACCGATCTCACGACGACGGGGGCTGCCGATGCGCCCTACCTCGCCCGTGCTGTAAGGCGGAAAGTTGTAGTGGTGCATGTAGCGTTTGGTCAGATCGCCCGTGAACCACTCGATCTTTTGCTCATCGCCCGATGTTCCCAGGGTGACGATATTGAGCACCTGTGTTTCGCCGCGGTTGAACAGCGCCGAGCCGTGCGTGCGCGGCAACAGGCTGACCTCGGCGCTCAGCGGGCGGATGGTGCGCAGGTCGCGGCCATCGATGCGCACGCCAGTCTCGAGCACCTGCTGGCGCATGACGTTCTTGAGGATCTCTTCGAACGCCTCGCCAAAGGTGGCGGTGTCGGCCTCTTCAGCCTCGAGCTGCGCGAGGGCAGCAGCGCGAATCTCTTTTTCGCGAGTGTGGCGCTCTTCGCGCGACAGATGCGCAGCCACCATCTCGCGCAGAGGCTGCTCGACCAGGGCAGAGACGCGCTCCATGCATGCCTCATCGACCAGGTGCAGCACAGGCTGCTTCTTGGGCTTGCCCACTTCGGCGCGCATCTGGCGTTGCAGGGCCACAATACCCTGGATAGCCTCATGCCCGCGATGGATCGCCTCGAGCATCAGCGCCTCTGGCAGTTGCTGCGCACCCACCTCGATCATCAGCACCGAATCCTCAGTGCCCGCCAGCACCATGTCGAGATCGCTCTCGGCCGTCTGGCTCACCGTGGGGTTGATGACGAACTCGCCATCGACGTAGCCCACGCGCACTGCTCCCACCGGTGAATCAAAGGGGATGTCGCTGATGATCAATGCTGCCGAAGCGGCACAGACCGACATGATGTCGATCGGATGCTCATCGTCAGACGACAGCGGCATGGCGACGATCTGCACCTCGTCTCGGAACCCCTTGGGGAACAGAGGCCGCAACGGGCGGTCGATGGTGCGCGCCACCAGGATCGCCTCAGTCGAGGGACGCCCTTCGCGACGGAAGAACGAGCCAGGGATGCGCCCTGAGGCATAACGGCGCTCTTCGACGTCGACAGTTAGCGGGAAAAAGTCGATGCCAGGGCGCGGGTCGCCCGAGGTCGCTGTCACCAGCACCATCGTGTCGCCCCAACGCACGGTGAGCGCTGCGTTGGCTTGATGGGCGAGCTTACCCACCTCAAAGGTGATCTCGCCATTGCCGAAATCGGTTGAGAATTGCCTGACCACTGTCATATTCCTTTCCGGACATGACAGCACTCGGGCTCGGAGCGAACTCTCAGGGACTGGGGCATGGGCCAAAACATGCGCTTTGGCGCATGCCCCAATTCCCTCAAGCTCGTCGAGCCGTGCTGTTCACGCCCCTTGAGGGCCGCTGGGCCCAAGAAGAAAAAAAGCGAGTAGACGAGGATGATTCCCCATCTACTCGCATCCTACCACAAAACGACTGCACGCGAAACGTAAGAGCAAGAATACCTAGCGACGCAGACCCAGCCTGTCCAGAACCTCGCGATACTTGGCCTCATCCTTGCGGCTGAGGTAGTTCAAGTGGCGTCGACGCTGCCCCACAAGCTTGAGCAACCCGCGACGCGAGTGCTCGTCATGCTTGTTCTCTTTGAGATGATCGGTAAGCCGGTCGATGCGCTTGGTCAGTAAGGCGATCTGGATCTCAGGTGAACCGGTATCTACGGGGTGCCGGTGGAACTCGCCCATGATGGCATCTTTTTGTTCCTTGGTCAGCGCCATGCCTCGTACCCCTTCTATCTGCTCGTAGTTGACGCCGGTCATTATACCACCGGCGCGGGCTGGCTCCAAATCTCGGGCGGGTGACGAGATCGCTTTGCTGATGGCCCTAGGCGTCGATATCGAACATGCCTGGAAAGGAGATGGCGGCCGGATCAAGCTCTCCCGCCTGAACGCGCTGGCAGTACCGTTGCACCACGGCATTGCCCTCTTCGAGAATGCAGATCATAAAGGCTTCGGCCGTGGCCACATCGCTGGCGAGCACCGTCACCCCCGTGGCCTCGCGGGGCGCGGCGTCGGCCGGCAGGATAAACTCGCCCGTAGAGCGCTGATGACGACCGCGCAAGAGGTGCCCCAGCACGCCCACCAGGTCGTCAGCCACCAGCAGGGCCTTGACGGTCACAGGGTGAGAGCGCCCCAAGCGCACATACCCGACGGGGTGCTCGCCGTGCAGCACCATCAGCGCATCACACGCGGGCGCATGGCTATACCAGGCGGTGACGTCTTCAACGGGGGCAATGGCCAGGGCATCCTCGCTACACTGCTGCCGCCACCTGGCCGCGAGCCAGGGCACGTCTGCTGCCAGCACGGGGCGATCGCTATAAGGATCAGAACTATCGTCGGCTGTAACGCTGACGCGGACCCCTCCCAGAGAGAACATCCTTTGTCGATAGCCAAAGCGGGGATAGTAGTCTGGGTGCCCGCACAGCAGAGAGAGGGCCAGGCCCTTCTGTCGGCCCACCTCATGTACGCGTTCTACCAGCGCCCGGCCGATGCCCTGCCCTTGCGCACGAGGCGCGACGCACAATGGCGCCAGAATAGCCCCTCGCTGTTGTGTGCCCAGCACTACCAGCGGCCAGGGGGTCAGCATCACATGGCCCACAATGTGCCCCTCGCACACTGCCACCAGCGACAGATCTGGATCGTACAGGGGATGATGCCGCAACAGATCGACCAGGAGCGGCTCGGCCTTGAACCCCGCTGGGTGCCACTGCACAAAGGCCTCATAGTTCAGCGCGGCAATGGCAGCATAGTCGTCAGGCGTTTCAGGGCGGATCGTCAGATTCACAGAGCACCTCCAGATGCCAACTGCAGCATCCATCGATACTGCAGCGACCAACCCTTGCCCAGCGGCTGAGCCTGCCCAGCGGCTCGCAGGCATGTGCTCTTGAGTGAGGAGATCTGGCCGTGACGGGCCATTAACCTTGAGGCCTGTGCTCGATACGACCAAAGGCCTCAAGATACCGCACACGTGCGATGGCGATATCTGCCTGCCACCAGCGCTCGCTGATGGCAAACGCGACAGGGAAGGCGTCCCAGTGCCAGGTAATGTCCCAGATGCCCTCTGCGTTGCGCCCGGCGATGATGTCGTCCAGCTCACGCTCGACCAGATCGCCTAGAGCGCCATAGAGAGGATGCTGCGGAGACTTCACAAAGTGCGAGGGGCGACAGGCATAGCCTGCCCAATCCTGAGCATCGCGGCGGATCATATCGCAGGCCTGGCTGTGGGCCAACTGCAGCAGACGGTTATGGTCGAACGCCTGCCGCAACCCTGCCCGAGTGATCGCCTCCAGCAGGTCAACCATGCAGAGCAGCGAATGCATGCTCAGATGCGGTTCGGCCTCAAAATGCTCGGTGAGTTCACGGGCGATGCCCAGCCCCCGCCGATAGAGCTGACTGGCGTGCTCGGCATGTTCGAGGATGAACCCTACCAGGATGGCAGTGGGGTTGAACTCGCTATGGCTGCTGCTCTCTGACGCAGCGTGCCACCAGGGCGCATGGGGAAAATCGTTGTTACTGGGCACTATGTTGTACCAACGGTCGCCTGCCATGTCAGCGCCGCTGTCGAGGTAGCGCAACAGCCCCTGCACCAGTGGATGGGTGGTCTCTCGCATGCCCAACTCGCGCAAGATGGCCACCGCGGTGCTGGTTTGAATGGGCGTCGAGTGAGGATTCCAGGCATCAGCCTCTAGCGCGTGGCCCATGCCGCCATCGACGTTCTGGTAGGCCGACAGCGCCAACAGCACCTCGCTGCGAGCGCCCCCCTCGAGGTGGTAGCGCCACCGTGCCAGGTCGAGCGGGCGGGCATTGCGATAGATCCAGCGCCGAATGCTCTCGAACGCTTCTCCTGTCAGTTTCATCGTCTGACCTCTTCTCTTGCGATGGGCGTGCGGATCAAGCCCCACAGCGTTCAATCTGAAAGAGTGCGGCGGCGCCCACCTTTGATGGACAACGAGGCCTTGTAGAGTTCGAGATAGTGCCGCACGGTGATCTTGCTGCACAACTCGGCGATCAGACCATAGGGGATGTCATCCACCTTCTTAAAGCGGATGCAGCTCTTGGCCATGTCGAGTTTGGTGCGAGCATGCTCCGGGTATGCCTTGCGGAACCAGGCCGCCAGCCCGACATCCATATAGAGCCCCATATGATAGAGGGCGATGTGGTGCTTTTGCGAAGCGATACTCACAAAGGGCACGGGCTCGGACGGGTTGGCGTGGTAGCCGCCTGGGTAGAGGCTGTGCGGAATGCCATAGCTGATCATGCCATAGGAGATGGTCTCGACGAAACCCTCTGGTAGCGCTGCCTTGACTGTGGCGCGCAGCCGCTTCATAGGCTCGTGCCGGTCCGACGGCAGCTGCTCGATGTAGGCCTCGGGGCTCGCATATGGCAGCGTCATCGCAGGTCCTCTCCGCATAGCGCACTCGGATCAGGATCAACCCTCATCCCAGGGCAGACGCCTGCGCCTCTGCAAAGACATCGATAGAGGTTACATCAGCGCACTGTCCCTGGACAAACACGAACCGGACGATCCAGGGCATGAGCCCCTGGATCCGGCGGAAATCGGCATAGCCGTAGGTGGGGTCAAAGTGCTGGATGATCGTGCTGAGCGCCGTGCCGTGGCTGCCCACGACCACGGTTTGTTCGGCGTGCGCACGCAACAACCTGCCACACGCGGCCACGTTGCGCGTCTGCACCTGGCGCAAGCTCTCACCGCCGGGCAAGGCATAGTCGAAATCGCTCCATTGCCGCCTCGCATAATCATCATAGTTTGCGATCCAGCGACCAGGAGCCACCATGCGCTCGCAAAAGTCGTCGACGGGCTGGATGGGCAGCCCTAACGCCTCGGCCAGGGGCAACAACGTGTCGATGGCACGGCGATATGGGCTGGAATAGATGGCGGCAATCGCTTTGCCCACCAGATAACGCTTGACCAACGCCCTGTCGTGCAGCCCCTTGCGGGTGAGGGGGCGCGTCGCGTCGCTCGTGTGGCGCAGATCAGACTCGGCATGCCGCACAAAGTAGAGCGTGGTCGCAGCATCGGCCCCTGGCACATTCGCGATCCGCCCAGGCGGGGCAGAGGCATTCACTTTTGCAGCTCCGCAGTCTCGCGCCGCCAAAAGGTGGTGCAGTTTGTCTTGTCGGCGATGTTGAACGCAATGATCCGCTGGAGCAGGGCATAGTCGACAGAGCGATCCCACGGGATGCGCAGTAGCTGCTTGCTATGCTCATAGCCAGACTGCACGATCTCGTCAGAGAAACGCACGATGGCCGCTCTTTCAGGGGCGACGGCGAGGTGCCCCTTGGCCACGCTAAAGCCGATGATGAACGTGCCATGATCAGTGAACATCGGCTGGTTCCACGCGACCCTTGGCACCAGCCCAGGGAATGTCTCCTGTACCCAGGCGAGCACCTCAACCACGCGTTCGCGCCTTTCGGCGTCAGCGATCTTGGCCAGATAGTCTGCAAAGGCTTGCATCGGTCAGCCTCTCTTGATGAACCCAACACTGGCCTATAGTATACTAGATCTTGAGCATCCCTATCAACTTTCTGCTCTGCGCCAGGACGAAACACGCCTGCAGTGGTGTTCCGCCATGTTGCCGGTATCATCGTAGGCGCAACCAACCATCGCATCAGCATCGACGATCCACGACGCTCGCCCAAGGGGGCATGGTTAACAGTTCCAGTCGATATTCGCCGGGTTTGGCTCATTCTCCACGGCAACGGCACGCAAGGCATCTTCCATACGTCCGCACTCTTGGAAAGCACATTGCTCGATCTGTTCCCACGGCGCGGCAGTTCCCTGTAGATCATAGGCCACGGCCAACGCACCATAGAGAGCCAGCCCGATGCAGTGCCGTGGCGAATGAATGGTCGAGGCGCACTGGCCTACGGCTCTCGCCGCTGCCTGCGCTGCACGATTTCCCTCTGCTTCACGGGCGGCAGCATGGCACTCCAGAATCGCTGACTTGGCCTGCGGCAACTTGATGGCGCCCGAGAGCCATCTTCGGGCGGCATCAAGTGCGTTTTGTGGCCGCAGATCATCCGGATAGTGCTTGCTCCACAGCGGCACCATCACCTGCTCGGCATAGTGCAGTGCCCAGGCTGCCAGCGTTGCCTTGCTTTGGGTTTCTATCAATCGCATCAGCGACTGGATACAGGGCGCGTTCCAGTCGCTCAGCATCTTTCTCGCCTTTGGCATGCTCGCTCCCCCAGTTGCGTCGGCTCCACGGCAGACATCACCGTTCGGCCCGCGCAGGCGCATTGCGACCGGCCCACATCTCAATGAGACCGTGCGTGCAGATCACCGCAAGCACAGGGCCGTTATACGCCGCGCGCTACACTCTCGATAGCAGCGCCACACACTCCACGTGATACGTCTGCGGAAACATGTCCACCGGCTGCGCCCACTCGAGGCGATAGCCCTCGGCCCCCAGGCGCCCGATGTCTCGCGCCAGGGTGGCCGGGTCGCACGAGACGTAAGCGATGCGGCTGGCACCTGTGGCGGCGAGGAACGCCAGTGCCTTGGGCGAGCAGCCCGCACGAGGCGGATCGAGCACCACAGCATCGCACTGCTGGCGGCGAGCCAACACGCGACCGACGTCGCCCTCAACAAAACGCACCTGCCGCTCAATGCCCGCTAGCCGCGCGTTCACGCGGGCATCGGCCACTGCTTCGGGCGACGATTCGATGCCCAGCCCTCGCCCGCCGGCTGGCAAGAGCGGCAACATGAACGCCCCCACGCCGCAGTAGGCGTCGAGCAAGCGCTCGCCAGGCTGCAAAGCCAGGGCCTCGCCGGCCAGCGAAACGAGTGCCTCTGCCTGCGCGGTGTTGTTCTGGAAAAAGGCCTGGGCTGATACGCGCATGGTGAACCCCAACAGGCGCTCGTGCAGCCAGGGGAGGTGCCGCAACACCCGCAGCTGCGTGCCCATGGGCTGCACAATGGCCACATCGTCGGGCAGAGACAGGTCAGTCGGCGCAAGCGCCTCTGCCGCTTTGACGAGAGCCAGCCGCTCGCCGGTACCAACCCCAGCGCGCAGGGTGAGTCGCGTCACCGTTTCGGGAACCGTCGCGGGCCAGCAGGCGTCTATCAGCGGATGAGCGATGGCACAGTGCGACACGGGCACCACCACGTGGCTCTGCGGCCGCTGGTAGCCAACCGCGCCCTGGTGGGCGTGCAGCTGCACCTGATTGCGATAGGCCCAGGGCGTGCCCATGCCCAGCGTTGGCAACACTTGCGGCTCGTTGATGCCACCCAGACGCACGAGCTGATCTTGCACGATCTGGCGCTTGAGCTCGAGCTGCCGTGGGTAGCTTATGTGCTGCAGATGACAGCCCCCGCAATCGTCATAGTAGGGGCAAGGCGGCACGACGCGATCGGGCGAAGGGTCGAGCACCTCGATGAGGCGCGCGCGGGCATAGCGCCCGGCATCGTGCAACATCTCGACGCGCACACGCTCGCCGGGGATGCCGCCAGCGACAAAGACGGCCTTGCCATCGAGCCGACCGACAGCCTCGCCACCAAACGCCAGATTGTCGAGCTGCACAATCATCACTGCGCCTCCTGCGCTATCATAGGGCCTGCATGCAAAGGCGGCAATTCTTTGACACCAGAGATCAGGGGCGCTATAGTCACGGGGCGGCAGAGACTGGGCTGTCAGAGAGGGCTGCTTCATTGAACAGCATCGGTGAGCAACTTCGGCAAGCGCGTGAGGCCAAGGGCCTCTCCATACAGGATGTGGAACAGGCCACGCATATTCGGCGCGCTTTTCTGCTCGCCATCGAAGAAGAACGATTTGAGGATCTGCCGGAGCCGACCTATGCGCGCGGCTTTGTGCGGCAGTATGCGCAGCTCGTCGGGCTCGACGCGGCGCCAGTGCTCGAGGCCTTTGGCCGTGCCATGGGCCCACGACAGCAAACCATACCCACCGTGCTCGATGAGCCACTGTGGGAGTCTACTCGCCCTGGCCTGAGAGGGCTGATCACAGTGCTGCTGGTGGCGTTGGTGTTGCTGGTAGCGGGGTGGTTTGTCTACCACTATGCCTATCTGCACCAAACGCCCTGGCCACTGAACCGGCTCGACCTTTCGGCCCTGAGGCTGCGTACGGCAACCCCACAGCCTACCGCCACGATGACCGCTGCTATAGCGCAAGAGCCTGCACCAACCGAGACGCCATTACCCACGGCTACGTCCGAGCCAGCAACGCCCACGCCCACCACGCCTCTGCCCACGCTGACGCCAACCCCACGGTCGGCAGTCGGTGGCGCCTCTACAACGGGCACCCCCACCGCGGAGGCGCCCAGCGCAGGCACACCGACGGTGCCCGCCTCTGAGGGGCTGCCCATCGAAGAAGGCTTTGTGGTGCGGCTGGTGGCCACCGGCTACACCTGGGTGGGCGTCACTGTAGATGACGAGCAGGTTTTTGCGGGCAACCTTGACGATGGCGATGAGCGCTCCTGGACTGTTGAGAACGTTTTTGAGATCACCATTGGGAACGCCGCCGCCGTCAGCCTCGACGTGAACGGCGTCGACGTGCCCGCTTTGGGCGGCCAGGGCCAGGTGGTCACCCTGCGCTACACACCCGAGACGCTGCCCCAGTAACCTGCCCCTAGCAGCGACTGTCGGGCTGATGTGGGCGCCTCGTCAGCCCTCTTTGTCTGGAGACACATGCGCATTCACATCATCACGCTAGGCTGCCCCAAGAACGAAGTGGATTCAGAGATGATGGCGGTATTGCTGCTACAGGCTGGCCACCAGACGGTGGCCGAGCGCGACCGTGCCGACGTCATCCTGGTGAATACCTGCGGCTTTATCGAGCCTGCCCGCCAAGAGGCCTACGAGTTGCTCGATGAGCTGACGGCCACGCGCCGCCGCCGCCAGGCGTTGGTCGTTGCCGGTTGCCTGGCGCAGCGTCGCTGCGATGAGATCTGTCAGCGATTTGAGGTGGATGCCGTGATAGGCACACGGGCATGGCCCGAGATCGTCGGCGTGGTCGAGCAGCTCGCACATCGACAGCGGCGCCCCATCAGGCTGGTCCCTGAGGCGGGCGACCTGGTGGCCTCGGTGCAGCGCCATGCCACGCGGGGCAACACGGCCTACATCAAGATCGCCGATGGCTGCGATGCGGCCTGCGCCTATTGCACCATCCCGCGCATCAAGGGCAGACAACGTAGCAAGGCGCCGGACGACATTGTGCGCGAGGCACGCGAGCTGGTGGCTGAAGGCGTGCTCGAGGCGGTGCTTATCGCTCAAGACAGCACCGCCTATGGCCGCGACCTGACTGCAGCGACCAACCTGGCCGCCCTCCTGCGCCGCCTCAATGCCGAGGCCTCTGGCCTCGCCTGGCAACGTGTGCTGTATGCCTACCCCAACCATGTGACACCTGAACTGATCGAGACGATGACGACGACACCTTCGGTGTGCCACTACCTAGACATCCCGCTACAGCATGGCCACCCCGACGTGTTGCGCCGCATGCGTCGTCCCCACGACCTACAGCAAGTGCATGGCACCATCGAGGCGCTACGCCGGGCCATGCCCGATATGGCGCTGCGCTCGACCTTTATCGTCGGCTTTCCTGGCGAGACCGAGTGCGAATTCGAGGGCTTGCTCGAGTTCATCGAGCAGGTACGCTTTGACAAGGTGGGTGTGTTCCAGTTCTCGGCTGAAGAGGGCACGCCTGCCTACGACATGCCTCAGCAGGTGCCCATAGAGCTTATGCAAGAGCGGTATGACCGCGCCATGGCGCTACAACAGCGCATCTCGGCCGAGATCAACCAGAAGATGGTGGGGCGCTCGCTGCAGGTGTTGGTAGAAGGTGTAGGCGATGGCATTAGCGTGGGCCGCAGCTACCGTGACGCCCCAGAGATCGATGGCCTGGTGATCATCGACGCCGAGCTCGAACCGGGCCGCATGGTCGAGGTCGAGGTCATCGCCGCCGACGAGTATGATCTCGAAGCACGGCCACGCTGAGCGCTCAGGCGCCCGATGTGGCCTCGCTCCACACCAAGGCCCACCAGTCCTCGTCCATCAGGTTGTGCTGTAGCAGTCGATAGCTGAGCGGGTCGCTGGTGCCGAGCCGCTCCGGTGACGTGAGATAGAGCTGCCACACGCCCACGAGATACCCCTGCGGGTCGACATTACCGAGGAGATCGGCGGCGTAACCCAATGCGATGGCCTGCTGCAGGCGCCTGGCTGCCTTTTGCAGCCTGGGCGTGGCACCCGCACCGGCCGAAAGGCAACCGCCATCGGGCGCACCCAGAGAACCCAAGAGATGATCGCACCAGACAAGCAGCGCCGCCCACATGGGTGGGGCACCACAGGCAATGTCGCCACTTGAGAGCAGACAGCTGCTCTGATAGGCACTGCCGCGCCATACGTGTGCCTCGGCGACATAGCGCGAGGGTTCGGCGCCGATCAGGATGTGCCCGAACTCGCTTTGCAGCCACAGCGCCAGCAGGCCGGCTGGCAGCCGCTCGAGATGCTCGAGCAGGCGCTCGCCAGGCTCCCAAACCGAGCCCCAGGTGGCGCCATCATGAGGTTGCGCCGCCTCGGGAGCGATGTGCAGGCGCTGTCGCCACAGTTGCCGCAGTAGGGTCGGCTTTTCCACAGTTTGCCCTCTCAGTACACGCAGCGCGACGGGCCAGGACCGTTGACAGTGTACCAGGCCGGTGATATACTGGCGTGCGTTGACATATTTACGCCCTACCCCGAATGGCCACGGAGAGCATGAGTTCCGTCCTCGTCTTGAACGCGACCTATGAGCCGCTGAGCGTGGTTAGCATGCGCAGGGCGGTGGTGCTGTTGCTCAAGGAAAAGGCCGAACTCCTCGAGGCCGCAGAACGCGAGCTACACGCCGCCAACGTCTCGATGCCCGTGCCGCTGGTTATCCGCCTGGTCTACTATGTGCGCGTGCCTCACAGCGTGTTTGTGCCCTTTTCTCGCAGAACTGTGATGATGCGGGACAAGTATACCTGCCAATACTGTGGCGCGCAGCCTGCCAAGTCAGAGCTCACCCTCGACCACGTGGTGCCCAAGGTTCGCGGTGGCCTCAATACCTGGGAGAACGTGGTGTGCGCCTGCAAGGCCTGCAATCACCGCAAGGGCTGCCGCACGCCCGAAGAGGCCAACATGCCATTGCTGGCAGAGCCTACGCGGCCACGCTATCTGGCCATCGTGGTGCTATCAGCACAGGGGCCTCACGAGGCCTGGGGCAAGTATATCCCCGAGCTGGCGCAAGAGACAGCCGCCGGCATCACCTGACAGTCAGGCCTGGCAGCAGCACACGGTCGCCCAGAGCGGCGCCAGTGGCGCTCTGCACCGGCACGCGTTGGCCGGTTTGGCCATCGTAAAGGCCGATCTCGAGCTGGTACACCCCCACGGGAGCGTCTTGGGCCAGCGTCACAGCGTGGCGATCGAGATAGACATCCCCCGGTGACCAGACTGAGGTGGGCCATAGCCCATCGGCGGGCTGGCCGTCATCCTGGCCCCATAGAGGCCCGTTGGTAGCGGGGTTAAAGGCCTCTCCCAGCAGATGTACGAACACGGTATAGTCTCTGGCCGGCGTTTCCTCGGCGCGCCACAAGAGGTCAACCACCACCGTATCTGCGCCAGAGACGTTCCGCGGCGCGTGCACCGCAAAAGAGAGCAGCGCCAGCCCATCGACCGTGTGACCCAGCGGCTCGCCCGCGCTGACCGCAGGGCGCCGCGGCCCAACCAGCCTCAACCCGCCCAGAGAAAGCTCTTTGCCGCTGGCGTCTTGCAGCCACAGGGTCAGCCGCCGGTTCGGCAAGTCAGTGGTCAACGGCAGCGGCAGGTGCATCCGCACGGCGCCCTGCGCAGAGGGCAGCTTGCGGCGGAGCAGCGTCAAGCCCTGAGAGGTACGCAGGTGCAGCCACAAATCCTCATCGGGCGCCACAGACCACTGCAATGCCAGCTGCGCCACAGAACCAGCGGCATGACGCCGCACCGGCAGGTCGTATCCCTGAAGCTGGCCGCCACCCAGCGTGGCTGCAACGGCATACTCTGCTGTGTAGGTAGCGTTCTCGGGGCGCGGGGGCTGTCCGTCAGAGGTGTAGAGCAGCAAGGTGTTGTAGCCAAAGGACCATGATGCCGTCTGTACCCGCTGCTGATCGAGCGCAGCGCGCACCAGGCGATCGGGATCGGTCAATGAGGCCTCAACCTCGGCGAGCCAGACACGATCGTAACGATCCAGATGTGCTCCCAGCCAACGCTCGACATCATCGGCCTCGAGTTGGGCCTCAGCACGCGTGATGATGTTGAATTCAGGGCGCTGAGCCCCTGGAGATGCCCGCTCATAGTCGTACAAAAAGACGGGATAGCGGCTGCCCGAGTCGAGCAGGACGACATCTCTGTCGCCTGCCTGACTGATGATGGTCCGCACCATGCTCTGCAGGTCGTCATAGAGCAGCCGACCGCGATAGTACTCGGGGAGATAGGACAGCGACAAAGCCAACAGCCCCGCAGCCAGGCCCCAACCCAGCCAGCGAGAGCGACGGCCGAACTCGATCGCCGCCCAGGCCAGCAACACCCAGCAAGGCGGTGCAAACGGGTAAAAGTAGCGCGCCTCGACATGGGGCGTGTAGAATAGGCCGCGCGGCAGCGTAGAGACATAGATAAAGAGCAACGGGACCACCGCTGCCAGGACCATAGCAGCCGTGCCCCACCCATCGGCGACTTGGACATCCTCTGGAATCTCATGGCGACGCCACACGCGGAGAACCACAGCGCCCGTCAGCAGCAGCAGCGCCGCGAGCGTGCCCGGCAGGGCGGCATCGATATCGACCGAACGGCCCGTCACCACCAAAGTGGCAAAGAGCCGCGCAACGAACACCGGCGAGACCGCCTCTGCCACCGACCAGGTGGGCATGCGCTCCCACGAGTAGAGCAACCAGGGGGCGAGCAATGCCAGCACGCCTAACTGCGCGATGGCCCACCGCAGCAGAACACTGAACTGCTTGCGGGGCCCTGTGGCCAGCCAGTAAAGCAACAGCAACCCCGCCTGCGCCAGGAGCGCCGCCGCCGACAAAAAGATCGTATACAGCGCACCAAGCGACGCCAGCGCGCTTAGGGCGAGGGCACGCAGATCGGGTTTGGTCGCGAGGCGCTCGCTGTTGAACCAGCGCAGCATCTGCAGCCAGGAGATGGTGCACAACAGGCCGGCGAGGGCATACATGCGCATCTCTTGCGACCACCAGACCGCAAAAGGCGCCACGGCTGTAAGGGCGCCTGCCAACAGGCCCACACGATGCCCCCCCATCTGGCGACCCAGGCCATGGGCGGCCCAGACCGTGAGCGTGCCAATGACGGCTGAAAGCGAGCGCATGGCAAAGGGTGATTCGCCAAAGAGCTGCACCCAGGCCCACAGGCCCCAGAAATAGAGCGGGGGATGCACATCGCCGGCGGTCCAGGCAGTGACGCCAAGCAGGCCCTTGCGCACCGCCCAGATGGCCAGCGCCTCATCCCACCAGAGATTGGCCTGGCCAAGCCGATAAAGACGCAGGGCCAGTGACAGAGCGAGCAAGAGCCCGAGATAGAGCTGCTCGCGACGCCTAGCTGGCGTTAATGGCGTCATCCAGCATCTTGCGAAGCTGTCGTTGCTGCGCCGTCGACAGCACTCGGCCGCCTTTGAGGCCATCCTTCATAAAGGCCGCCAACCCTTCAGCCTTGACCACGGCCACCTCGCCCGTCTCTGCATCGAGCTGCACGTCGGGGTTGGTGAACACGATCACGCCAGTGACGGGGATATCCTCTGCAGGCAGGTTCTCATCGATCCACTCTTTGATACGCTTGACCTCGAGTTTGAGCTCAGTGTGCGGTTTGCCCAGGGCGGGGTCTCCAAAGAGCTGCATCACCTTACGGATACCGGCCTTGTGGCGCCAACGGCCGCCCTTGTAGCTGACCTGACCCGTCTGCGCGTAAGGATCGAGCACCGTCAGCCCAAAGTGCGAGAGCAGCAGATGGCTGGTGGCAAAGTAGTAGTTGTAAAGCGCGTAGCGCTTGTCGAGATTCTCTAACGCCTCGCCCAGTACGCGATCGGCACGCGGCTCTTTGACATAACGGTTGGCGAGATAGGAGCCGATACTGGCCGCCACCAGACCGATCATGAGCATCACATAAGCGAGCCACAGCACACGGCTGGCAGACAGCAGCCCAATGAACAGCGAACCAAAGCCGATATAGCTCGCATAGCGCGCCTGCTTGTTACGTTTGGCAATGAACGACTCGTTGATCAGGTTCTCCATACATCCTCGTTTATCTGCCCAATCGTCACTGAAGGATCAGGCGTCTTCTCCCTGCTCAAGGCCCGTCAGCGTGGCAGCCACATCGTCACGCACATGGGCCACCAGATCGTTCTGCACCGCCTCGGCCGCCACGCGCACCATGTTCTCCACCGCCACCGCATCAGAGCGGCCATGGCCGATGATTACGACGCCGTTGACGCCCAGCAGAGGCGCACCACCATACTCGCGAAAGTCGAGCACCTTGGCCACGCGCTTGAGGGCTGGCCTGGCCAGCAAACCGCCCAGCATGCTCAGCGGGCCGCTCTTGATCTCTTGCTTGATCAGGGTGAGCAACATGCCGGCCACGCCTTCGGCCGTCTTGATGGCCACGTTGCCCACAAAACCATCGGTGACGATCACATCAGCGAGGCCGCGGACCAGGTCTTTGCCCTCAACGTTGCCGATGGTTTCGACGCCCAAACGGTCGAGCAGGGCATGTGTGTCTTGTACGAGCTGATTGCCCTTGATCTTTTCCTCACCGTTGGACAGCAGCGCAAGGCGCGGCTCGGCGATGCCCAACACATGTCGCGCGTAGGCGCGACCCATAACAGCGTATTGAGCCAGCCACTCGGGCTTTGCATCGGTGTTGGCGCCAATGTCGAGCACAAAGCTAAAGCCCTGCATGTTGGGCAGCACCGTCGAGATGGCCGGGCGCTTGATGCCGGGGATACGGCCGATGCGGCCCTTGCTGGCCAACGTGGCGGCCAACACACCGCCCGAGTTGCCCGCCGAGACCAGCGCGTCAACCTGTCCATCGCGCAGCAGGCCCATCCCCACCACGATCGAGGCGTCGGGCTTGGCGCGGACGGCCTGGCTGGGGTGCTCGCCCATGGTGACCATTTCAGTTGCGTGGGCGATGGTCAGGTGTAGGCCAGCAGTATCGTGCTTAGCCAACTCGGCTTCGATGGCCTCACGGCGACCAACCAACACTATCTCATGGCCATAGCGCCTGGCAGCGCGGACGGCGCCTTCAACATCGGGCTGTGGAAAGTGGTCGCTGCCCATGGCATCCAAGGCGATTCGCATGGTTGCCCCCTTGGCATGGTTCTGTCCCTCGATGCACACCGCATTGTACAGGACATGAAGCGCAGTTGACAATTGCGGCTCATGGCGTATACTAGGCGCGTACTCGCCCCCGTGGTGGAATTGGCATACACAGCAGGTTGAGGGCCTGTGTCCGTACGGACGTACTGGTTCGAGTCCAGTCGGGGGCACAAAATCGCGTTTCTGGGCACGGCTCGCGCGTTTGGTGCGAGAGTTGAACGTGATCCTGGAGTAGCAGACCCCCGGCAATGCCGGGGGTCTTGTGATTTTCAAGGCAGCGACCCTACAGGTCGGGCAATGCCGCTTTGAGCTCGTCGATGGCCGCGGCATAGGCATCCCTGGCGTTGCGCAGGGCTGCAACGATACGCTCGCGCTCGCCTGGGGACGCCTCGCCCGCCTGGTACGCGCTGTTGATCCGATCACGGGCGTCGGCCAACGCAGCGGCCTCTCTGTAAAAGCATTCCGCAGCGGCCAGCAGCCGGCCCCTGCAGGCCCCATGTCGTGGCGCGATCTCTTGCAGGTAGGCCGCAGCAGCGCGATGCGTAGCGGCGTACACATTGCCGCAGTACATATCACCCAGCAGCGGTGGCACATGCTCAGCAGCCCGCAGGCCAAAGTCGCTCACCCAGCGATCGTAAGCGGCCAGGCCCTGCAAGAAGACCCATCGGTCACTACTACAGACCTTCTCCAGGTTCTCAACGTCATGAGCGTGGCGCACGGCCTCTCGCACCGAGTCCTTCTCGGCCTGGCAAAGGGCCTCGCGCGTCGGCGCAGAACGCTTGTGGATCAACATGACCCCCAGCGCTGGCTCGGCATCTGGGCCCGCAGCGCGCTGGTCATCTTCGTCGGCATAGTCTTCCAACCCCAGATAAGAGCCACGCCCAAAGAACCTGCCGCCCTCGTGTCCAACAACCACGTCCCATTCGAGCATGGTAAAGGCGTGCCAGAGTAGAAAGGGCCGTCCCGCAGCCAGCTCGGCATCGAGGCGCGGCATGGTTGCCGCAAGCACAGCCTGGCGTGCCTCGATGGTCTCGCCTGCAAAGGGGATGCGCTTGGCGCCATAGCCCAGCAGCGCGGCCAGTTGTTGTTGATCCATGGCGCTGGTGCAGGTGGGCGCACAGGGGCAGATGCCTCCGAGACGAAAGGCCGTCCCCGAAAGGCCCTGGATGTAAGCGGGAGAGTAGGGCTCGCCGTAGTGCGACAGAATCACGCGTACGCCTTCGAACAGGGGCTCCCGGAGGTGATAACGATCGACATTGGCGATGATCATGGCAGACCTCCTCGAACACAACCCGAGGCCCCCATAGAGGCTAGATCAGGTGCCCGCGAGCGCTGTATAATGCCCACCTACGGAACGCCGGCTGGCCCACACAGGGGCACGCCCGCAGCATAGCATTCACCTGAGTGCTTCTGCAATCCAACACCGATCGGCTTGAGCTGCGCATACGTTTGACAGCGCGGTCGGGGCGCAGAATAATGCCCTTGCCTCGTGTTGTGTGAACCGCAAGGGGGCCCTGCGGGCGATGGTGCGCTGCAGACAGTGGCTCTCGTGGGGCGGTGGACCAATGAGGAGCCGTAGATATGGGCCAGCTACCAGGGCGCGTCGCACAACGATGGATCAGAGCCGCCTTGCGGCGCTACATACCCCTCGGTCTCATGCTGACCTTGCTCGTGGGCTGCACGCGCCCTGGCGTGGCGCCTGCCGTGGTCAAACCGACGTCGCCACCTCCCTCTCCCACAGCCAAAGGCGTTGCAGCGCAGGCTGTGCCCGGGGCAGACGCCAGCCTCGCGCCAGAGTTCGTGTATGGGGACGAGACGCTCTGGCAAAAGCTGGCCGTAGACGCCTACACCGCATCGGGAGAGCAAGACACTTTTGCCTGGCTGCAAGAGCCCGTCGCAGGCGATTTCGCGTTCACGGCCGACGTCGAGAGCGACTGGGGCGACTATGGTGAGGCGATGGTGGTGGTGTATGGTGACGGTCAGAGCTGGTCTCAGGGATGTCTGATCTTTAACGTCACCGGCTTCTGGCAGGCCATCCGCGCCAACTCGGTCTATGACCCCGACTGCGACTGGGTGGCCATCAATGAGCAAGAACTCGACCTGGAGCGCAATGCCTATCGCATGACGGTGCGCGTCTCTGGCGATATGGCCACCCTACTAGTCGACGATCGCACCGTGGCCTCGGCGCCCTTGCCGCCAAAGATCAATCGCGCGGGATACGTCGGTTTGGCCAAGTTTGGCGGCAGTGCGCCGGTCACCTTCCGGAACATTGTCGTGCAGAACGAGCGACAGCTTGCTCAGGCAGCCACGAACACCCCCATTGCCACCAAAGCCCCAACGGATACACCAGCGCCCACGAGCACGCCCGAGCCAACGCTTACGCCGCGGCCCACGCACACGCCCACCGAGACCCTTACACCTTTGCCGCCGACAGAGCCTCCTCCGCCCACCAACACGCCGCCGCCACCTTACCGCCCGCCCACGAGTATGCTGATCGACTCAGCCCCGGGGGGGCTGGGCACGCTGCTGATCAAGAATGGCACCTCGGCCGATGCGTTGGTGGTGCTGGCCGGGCTGGACGAAAAGGCCGTCAAGACGGCCTACATCCGTCTGGGCGAGTCTTTTACGATGACGGGCATCACGGATGCTGAGTACCTGATCTATTACAGCAAGGGCGAAGCCTTTGACAAGGCCACGAATCGCTTTACACAGAACGCCACCTATCAACGCATGGACATCACCGTGCCGTTCACCACCACAGCCACGCAATACACCCAGGTGGAGGTGACCCTGTATGCGGTTGAAGGCGGCACTGTCGGCAGTGAGCCAGTGGATCCCGCGCTGTTTCCATAGTGCGAGTGCCCCACCCATGCTATACTCGGGCGCAGTCGACGCAGCCATTGCAGCACCCTGAACGATGGGGTTCTCCGTGCTCTTGGCAGAGGAGGCGGTGTGAGACGTGCTGATCGCGAGGTGACCGACCCGGCCGAGATGGAGGCTATCATCCGGCAGGCGTGCTTTTGCACCATGGCCATGAGCGACGATGATGGGCCATACGCCGTGCCACTTTCATTCGGATTTGGAGAGAGACGCATCTACTTTCACGGCGCCAACGAGGGCCTCAAGATCAGCCTGCTGCGGCGCGATCCCCGCGTTTGCCTGACGTTTGTGGCATCGTGCGAGACGATGCTGCACGAGCAACCCTGCTTTGGCGTCACTTTCTACAGCTCGGTGATCATCAGAGGCAGGGCGCGCCTGGTGAGCGACGCCGACGAAAGGGCCCGCGGCCTCGACATTCTTATGGCGCAACAGGGCGCGCCCGGACCGCATACGTATGATCCGGGCGCGCTTGAGGCAACGCAGGTCATCGCTGTCGACATCGACAGCATGACGGGCAAACGCCTGGCCCGCAAATAGCCAGGCGCTCCAGCCGCCTATTCGTCTAGCAGCCGCGCCGTTGTATCGGGGGTAGACTCACCAGGCTCCAGACGCGCCTGCACCTGGCCGCTCTCGAGCAAAGCCTGCTTGAGTTCGCCCTCGAGGCGTGTCAGCTCTTGCTCTGACTCGATGCGCCGTCGCTTGCCCTCTTCGGTGATCTCGATGCTCTCGCGGATGGTCTGCATCAACTGCTCATTGACCTTGCGGATCGTCTCGACATCAAAGATGCCACGCTCGATCTCTTGCCGCGCCTCAGCCGAGCCCATGCGCAACAGCTCAGCGTTGCGCTCGAGCATCTCATTCGTGGTGTCGGTAACCGCCTTTTGCGTCTCGAGCGCCTGTCGCTGGTTCCACAAGGTGATGGCCATGGCGATCTGGCTCTTCCACACCGGAATGGTGGTGAGGATGCTGCTCTGAATCTTGTTCACCAAAGACTTGTCTACGTCCTGGATGAGCCTGATCTGTGGCAAAGATTGCAGGGTGACAGTGCGCGTCAGCTTGAGGTCGTGTGAGCGGCGCTCGAGGTCCATGCGCCTGGCCTGCATGTCACGCAGTTCCTGGGCGTCCATCATATCGCCGGTCTCTTTGGCACGCGCCTCGAGCTCGGGCAAGGTGGTACTGTCTAGCTCTGTAAGCTTGGCATCGGCGGCGGCGATGTACAGCTCGAGCTGGGCGAAATAGTCGACTGTAGCGTCATACAGACGATCGAGCATGGTCACGTCTCGGATCAGCGTGACGCGATGCGCGTCGAGCTCGCGGGCGATGGCGTCGATCTGCCCTTGCACAGTCTCATAGCGCTGTACGAACTTGGCCAGCGGCGTGGCCGACTTTGCGAAAGTGCGCTGCAACCAGTTGCCCTTTTTATCGGGGTCGAGCTCTTCAACGCCCAGGCCCCGCACCTGGATCATCAGATCGCTCAGATCCTGGCCAACGGGGCCAACGTCTTTGTTGCGCGTCTGACCAAGCATGCGATCAGCCGAGTCGGTAACGGCCTTTTGCGCCTCCACACCAAAGGCGAGGATGCTTTGCGTGTCGTTGAGGTCGATCTTGGCCATCAGTTCGCGCGCTTGCTGCTGCCTCTCTGGCGGCAGGGCCTCGAGGGGTAGCAAGCCATCGGCCGCAGGCGCAGCGGGAAGATCGGCCACCGGATCGAGTTCGGTGGGGGTCACGTCGATGATGTCTTCGTCACGGTCAGTCATGGGTTCAGCCTCCTGCGCTACTATGCGCGGATTGGTCTCCTCTGGCTGGCGACTCGCCGGCGGGCGCCGCCTCTGTACACCCACGAGTATACCTCAGGACAGGCCGGCGAGATAGCGCTAGATCGGCGGATGACGATACCAGTAAGCGTAAGAGGCGGTAAAGCCAAGGCGGGCATAGAGCGCCCTGGCCGGCTTGTTGGTAGCCGTGACAGACAGAACGGCTCCCACAGCCCCCTGTGCAGCGCCCCATGCCAGTGCCCGCTGCAGCATCAGCGAGCCCAGCCCCTGGCGTCGCCAGGCCTGGACCACCGCTACATCGAGCAACGATAGCCAGCCGTCGCGCAGCACCGCCAGCGCACAACCCACGGGCTGACCGTCGCGCTGCAGCATCAGGCGCAGACTATGAGTGGCCACTCGCCATAGCATCTCGCGATGGGGGCCCTGTTCGCGACCGTCGCAGGTGATACGCACAAAGGCGTCGATCCAGTCCTCGATACCGAGGGCGTCGACATCATCTGCCGCAGCAAGAAGCCGGGCTTCAGCTGTCGTGCTATCGAGCGGACGGCAGAGCACCAGCGTGGGGTCGCGCTTGCCCCAGCCCGCGGCAGCCAGCCAGGCATCGACCCCGAGCGCTGGCCCACGATCGACGATGCGAAAGACCGGCTCGATGCCCTGCTCTACATAGCGCCGTTGACAACAGGCCACCTTGCGAGCCAGCGGCAGAGATGAGGCCACCAGGGGCGTGATCGAGTTAGCGCGTCGCGTATACCCACGGGCATAGCGCAACACCCAGCCATCATATCGCTCCGTGATCAGCGCGGGCCAGGCCCGCTGCGACGCCCGGTCGAGGGCGAGCCAATCAGCCATCCAGACCCTGGTGGAGCGCCGCACGCAACGCCTCGGCAGCCGCTGGCGGCTCGGTGGCCTCGATCGTCACCTCTCCACAGCCAGCAAAGGACGCATACCGCCAGGTTGCCCTGGCCAGTGCCATGTAGAACTCGGGCGACGTCTCGTAGGGTTCATCGAGAACCAGGTGCCTCAGCATGAACAAGCCTGCTTTGCGATCGGCCTTGGCATCTACGCGACCCACAAAGCGCTGCCTCCACAGAATCGGCAGACTATAGTAGCCATAGACGCGCTTGGCCGCCGGCAGGTAGCACTCCAGGCTGTAATCAAAGCCAAACAAGCGCCGCAGCCAGGCACGCTGGATTACCAGCGGATCAAAGGGTGAAAGCAGATGCGCCGTGTCGTCGCTGGCAGGCTGAGGCGGCAGAGCGTCGGCCAGGTGGTAATAGGGCTGATCCTGACCCTCGACTTGCACGGGCAACACCTCGCCCGCTTTGACCAGGGCCTCGAGCGCACGGGTGGCATCAACCCGGTGCAGGCGCGGCAGCGTGAAATCGCGCGGCTGCAGCAAACCCATACGGCGCAGATTCTGCCTCACCAGATGTCGCCCGATCTCTGCATGATCGGGCTCGCTCTGATCGACACAGGCCGGCAACACGCGCTCGCGCAGATCATAGCGCCGCTGAAAGCCCTCACGTGCGCTAATCATCAGGTCTCCACGCGTAAAGAGCATCTCAAGCGCCAGCTTGGCCGGCTTGCGAGACCACCAGCCGCCTCGCACATGATCGGGCGGCGCTTCAAAGTCTGCTGAGCGCAAGCCACCCTCTTCACGAATGCGCCCCAGCACATGGTCGACCAGTCCGGCATTCTCGCCGAACCATTCGCGCATGCGGGCGCTCTCTCTATGTGCGCGCATCTGTGCCAGTGAGTAGCGATAGTCGTGCATGGGCAGATAGCAGGCGGCATGGTGCCAGTACTCAAAAACCTGGCGGTCTTTGGCCAGCAACGTGTCGAGCATCTCGGGGCGATAGGCGCCAAAGCGCGACCAGATGGTGTGATGATGCGCCCGTTCGACCACCGCGATGGTATCGATCTGAACATAGCCCAGACGAGCGACTACATCGGCCACCACCTGCCGCCCGTGGGGCGGTTGTGTGCCATCTGCCAGGCCATGCCCGGCCAGGGCAAGCTGGCGCGCTTCGGCTAGTGACAACTGGGGCATTGACGACACGCGTGCTCCTCTCACTCTCTTGCTGACAACTTGCAGCCGGCAGGGGGCTGTGCTATACTGCGGCCATCGAGGGTGCGTGGCTCAGCTGGTTAGAGCGCACGGTTCACATCCGTGAGGTCGGGGGTTCGAGTCCCTCCGCGCCCACCAGGGCCGGATTCCATCATGGGGTCCGGCTTTTTTGCTGCCGAGATGTACCCCAACCAGCGCTTCGCCTCACGCGGCGTGCGCAGCCGCACCCAACGCAGGTGGACGTAATCGTCACCCCGCATCAGTTCTTCAAATTCGCGCCGGTAGCGGCCATGTGTCTGCACCGCCCAGGCCAGCAGCCCGTCTCTAGCCAGTAGTGTGTTGCGAATCGTCTCGCGGTTCACGCCCCAGAGGAGCTCTTTGCTAAGCACTCGCCGCAGGGTGCGCCACAGCACCCGCCATAGACAGAGCCCCAGGCTATAGTCCAGCCAGATGACGGTGTCTGCCAGGGGCCACAACGCCGGGCGCAGCTTGGGATAGTTGCCATCAGCCACCCAGCCTGGGCCAGCCGTCTGCTGGGCCAGGGCGGCCAGCATCTCATCGAGGGGCGCTTTGGCCCAGTTCTCGCGCCACTGGATGGCGTCCAATTCGATGTGGGGTATGTTTAGCGTGCGAGCCAGTGCGGCCGCCAGGGTGGTCTTGCCGGCGCCCGTCACCCCCACCACGACAACACGACGCATCTCGACGCCCTCTACGACACCTGCGGCGAGCGTCACACAGACTGTTCCTCGCCGTTGAGGGCATCTAGCACCCGCAAGAGCAGTTCATTGGGCGAGATATCGCTCATACTGCGCCCATAGTACTGATAGCGGATGCGCCCCGCGCGGTCAACGACCAACTGCGCCGGCATACGCCCCAGCTTGAGCAGATTGACCTCTTGACGGTAGAGCCGGGCGACAATGTGCTCGGGATCGGGCAAGCCCACAAACGGCATCTCATGCTCGCGCCAATAGGCCTGGAAGCGCTCCTGGCTCTCGGGGCCAACGGCCATGATCTCTGCACCACGCTCGACGAACTGCTGATAGTCACGGCGCAACTGCGCCATGTGATTGCGGCAGTGTGGTCAAGCAAAGCCCCGGTTGAACACCAGCACCACGTGCTGACGCCCGGCGTAATCCGACAGCCGGGCCATACGGCCCTCGCTATCGGGCAGGGCAAATTCGGGCGCAATGGCCAGATCCTCGGTCAACAGAGCACCTTCCACATGCCACCTCTCGCCAGAGATTGAGGGAGTGTACGCTGGCCGTCAACGGGCCGCCTGTAGCCCCTTGGCCGTCACCGTCCAGATGCGTTTGCCATGCAACAACGCACAGAGCCCCGACGAGGGGCAGCCGGCGCACTGGCCCGCGCAACTCGTGTCAGCGGTGGACACATAGCCACCTCGCTCCAGATCGGTCAGCATCTGCTCCACCAATGCCTCAGAAACATCGAGGGCCTCGGCCAGCGACGTAAGCGTGTAACTACTGCCGACAGCCAGCAGTTTCAGCAGTTCCAGTATCATCGTTATAGCACCCAACTCGCCACGTGAAAAGCGACAATGCCACCCAAAAGCGCCAACAGGGCCAGCATCCCTACGTTGACAAACACCCACTTCCATGAACCGGTCTCTTGCTTGATGACCGCCACGGTGGAAACGCAGGGGATGAACAGCATCTGTGTCACCAAGAACGCCAGACCAGCCGCCGGTGAGAGCTCGGCGCGTAGCGCAGGCGCCAGCGCGCTGGCGGTCTCACCGGCGTTATAGAGCACCCCTAACGTGGCAACGGCGTTTTCTTTGGCCACAAAGCTGGTGAGAATGGCCACCAGCGGCCTCCAGCCCAGGCCCATCAGGCGGCCGAGTGGCTCAAGCCAGTACCCGATGATGCCCATATAGCTGGTCTCAATCTCGCCGGTGGGCAACACCGTCAGCGCCCACACGATCACTGAGACAGACAGGATGACCGTGCCCGCCTTATGCAAAAAGGCTAACAGCCGTTGCCATACCAGAATGGCAATGGTGCGCCAGTTAGGCAAGTGGTAGAGCGGCATCTCCATAATAAAGGCGGCCTGTTCGCCACGGATGACCAGCCGGTTCAGTGCCACGCCGAGCACGGCCAGCACCACCAGCGGCAGGCCCGTCAAGAGCCACGTCACCAGCATGGCGCTGTCAGGAAAGAACACCTGCGCCAGCACCGTCAGCACAGCGAGCCTGGCTGCACAGGGAACCAGCGGCGCCAGTAAGATCGTGATCAGCCTGGCGCGACGAGACTCGATGATGCGCGCCCCCATGATGGCCGGCACGTTGCAGCCAAACCCGAGGAAGAGCGGCATAAAGCTCTTGCCGTGTAGGCCGATGGCGTGCATGAAGCGGTCCATAACATAGGCCGCCCGCGCCATATAGCCCACATCCTCGAGCAGCGCCATCGAAGCGAAAAAGATCGCCAGAATGGGCAGAAAGGTCAGCATGGTGCCCACGCCGCCCAAGACACCGTCGACCAGCAGGCCACGCAACCAGTCGGGACCAGAGGCCAGGGCAGTGCCGAGCCAACCTGCCAGGCCCTCGACCACGTGCATCTGAATCCACTCTTGCATGGGGCCGCCCACGCTGTAGGTGAGCCCAAAGATGACTGCGAGCACCGCCGCCAACACAAGAAGGCCGAGGAAGGGATGCGTCGCCACGGCGTCGATACGCTGGGTGCGGGTGATGCGCCCGGCGCGAGGCCGCTTGAGCGCTGCACGCGTCATGCGTCGGATCCAGTCATAGCGCCCGCTGGCCACGGCAATGATGGCATCCTCATGGGTCAACAGTACGCTGTTGACGCGCTCCCACACCGCAGGAGGCAGTTGGTCGCGCATCAGTTCGGTGACCTCTTGATCTCCCTCGAGCAGTTTGAGGGTCACCCAGTCTGCCGGATAGGGAGACGGCACATATGGCGCCACCAGGGTAAGCAGCCCCTCGAGCACGGCGCGATGATCCGCACGGATCTCGGGACGATGTGGCTCGGCGGCGCCCTCTCGCGCCACCTGCAGGGCCACATCGATAAACTCGTGCACGCCCTGGCCCTTGGCAGCAATCATCGGCACCACCGGGATACCGATGGCCGCCTGTAACACACGCGGCTCCACCTCAAAGCCCTCTTGCTGGGCCACGTCGATCATGTTGAGGCCCAGCACCACTGGAGTTGGCAGGGCCAGCAGCTCGGCCACCAGATAGAGGTTGCGCTCGAGCGAGGCAGCGTTGATTACGGCCATGACCACATCGGGCTGCTCGTGGATAATGAAATCACGGGTGACGGTCTCTTCGGGAGATGCAGCGGTGAGGCAGTAGGCGCCGGGCAGGTCGACGATGTGCACCTGCTCGCCATGATGCTCAAAATGGCCCTCGCGCCGCTCGACGGTCTTGCCGGGCCAGTTGCCCACGTGCTGGTTAAGGCCCGTCAGCATATTGAACACGGTGCTCTTGCCAACGTTGGGCTGACCGGCCAAGGCGATACGAATGCCAGCGCGCCCTTGGCTCACGAGGCCCCCTCTGGCCGCGAAGCCTCGCTGCGCACCTGCACATGGGCTGCCTGCCCACGGCCCAGGGCGATCTGCGTGTCTAACACCTGGACGATGATCGGGCCCGAGCCCGAGTTACGAACCATCTGAACGGTCGAGCCAGGGGTGAACCCCAGCGCCGCCATGCGCCCGATAAAGCCATGCCCACCCTGAAGCGCATAGACTGTGGCCTGTTCGCCGTTGTGTAGCTCTGCGAGGGTCATCTTTCCGTTGCTGGACACATGTCCTCCTGTCGTCTTGGGATCCAGGCTCTATCTACAGGATAACTTTCCGAGTTAGTATACACTAATTGACGCCATCATAGTGCGGCCCGGTGATGGTGTCAAAATGGGCTTAGCGAGTACGGGGCCGCTGCAACAGAGCGAGGCTCACCATGAACCAGCCGGCCAGCTCTACGACGAATAGCGAGCTGTCGACCAGGCCATGGGCAAGCATAGCGGCCAGACCGCCGGCCAGGCCAATGGCTGCCGAGCGTTGGGGGTCAGAGCGCTGCACGGCCGCGGTGATAGCTCGTACGGCGCTCCACGCCCAGAAGGCCGACAGGGGCAGGCCGAGCAAGCCGAGGCGCAACCAAAAGTCCAGGGCGATGTTGTGCGGGTGAGACAACCACCGGTCAACCATGGCTTCGGGCAGGATATAGTCACCGTAGTGGTACAAGAAGTTGTCTGGTCCGACGCCCCAGAGCGCATGGTCGCGGGCCATGTGCCAGGCCGAGCGCCACAACTGCAGGCGTAAGAAGGGGGTCCCCGAGGAGAGATCTGTCAGCGCCGCCAGGCGTGGCACACGGCTGAGGGGCAGCAACAACAACGCCCCACAGACGACGGCGATGGCGGCGAACCGGCGCGTGCGCGGGCCGTGCAGCAGCAGGACGACCAACAGGCCGGCCGGCACGCCCAACACCCAGGCGCCACGCGAAAAGGTCAGCGCGATGACCAGGAGCATCAGCCCCGTGGCGATGGCCATGGCCGTGCGCCTGCGGCCCGTCGCTGCGAGAGTCAGCGCCAACCCCAGAGGCGCGATGCGCTCTAGCAGCAGCGCGAGATTGTTGGGCGAGCCAAAAAAAGCCCGCGCCCGTCGGGCGCCCTCGGCAACGATGACACCGGCAGGCGTCGCATAGCCGGCCAGCGCATACAGGCTCAGCCCAACGCCGGCCCCTAGCAGCAGCCGCGCCACGCTGTGGCGATCAGGCAGGCGCCACCGCAGCAGCGCATAGAGCAGGGCAGGCTCGATGAATACCAGCCGCAACTCGCGCAGCGCTTCGCGCTGATACACCGCCCGCAGCGCCCCCACCATGCCGAGCACCACATAGAGAGCCACGGCCAGGTCTAGCAGGCTCTTACGGTGCCACAGATGCACCAGCGACGCGCGCCAACCGCCCCGTACCAGCAGATCCCAGGCGTGGGCCAAAGTCGCGACCAGAATGGCCAGTTCGGCCGCAGAGAACTGCCAACGGCTAATCCTCACATTGAGCGGCGCCACAAAGAGCGCCACCACCGCGGCATCAAGAGCTCGATCGGCATCGAGCAGGGCCAGAGCGCCATAAGCCAGCAATGCGGCAGCCCTCACTGCCGAGCTGGGCCCCCACAAGGCCAGCGCCGCCAGCACGCCCATGGTGGCCGCGGGCGCCCAGCGGGGCAGCACTCGATAGCGCCGCTGTAGTGCCGCCCAGCCCTGGCGCCAGGGCACCAGCGCCAGATCGGGCGCAGCCCACACGCCCAGCAGCACCAGTCCGACCACAGCCGCCAACAGACTCGCCCAGCCATGATGCCAGCGACGCGTATGCGTCACCGTGATCGTCTCCAGCGCGCCCAGAGCCTCGGGGGAGCCCCGCAGGCTCACGTGGATGGTGGTTGGGCGGTCTGCCTTGACCAGCGTGGTAGGCCGCCCATCTTTGGCGAGGGTGACGCGGCGTGCCTCGTTGCTGATGCTATCGCTGACCTGCAGGGCGATGCCCTGGGCGGCGGGCGATGTCGTCACCCGCAGGCTGGTGCCGTACAGCGCCAGGGTAGGCCTTTCTAGAGCCCCTGATGACGCCAGCACGGTCTGCGCCTGATAGCGACCAGCACCAAGATGGCCATCAGCGGCCCAACGGGCGCGAAAGGCCTCGGCAAGCGCGGTAGGGGCGCCCGTCTGACTCAGCAAGGCCAAGCCCCACAGAGGATCGTCGGCCTCTGCAGCGGGCTGCAGGTGTTGTACGCAGACAAGGCCCAACCAGGGCCATTCCTGATCGGCACGCTCGAGGGCCTGGGCCAGCCGTGCAGCCTGCAACTCGGCAGCATCGCTGCCCACGGGCGAGGGTGCCCCAGCCCATCCATCGGGCAAGGCGGCCCAGCCGCCCTCAACGGCCCAGATGGCCTTGCCTGCCCCGCCCAGACGGTGCAACTCTTGGCGAATGAGAATGAGCCGCGACCAGTTGAGCACCCCAGGCGAGACGCGCCGATCGTAGGGTCCCGACCAAAAGCCAAAGGCCTTGACGGCCAGGGCGTCATAGTAGGAGGTGGCGCCAAGGCGACACATCTCGCGCACAAAGAGCACATCGCTCATGTTGCGGCCGCGCGTCTCGGTGTTGGGCGCCATGCCCCCCGCTAGCACCAGCGCGTCAGGATCGGCCACACGCACGGCCTCGCTGGCCAGACGCAACATGGCCACATAGGCGCCAGGGTTGATCTCTGCCTTGCCCCAGTGAGGCGAAACGTTGGGATTGTCCCAGATCTGATAGGCCAAGACACGGCCGCGGTAGCGCTCGGCCGCCGCGCTAACGAAGCGAGCATAGTCCTCGTCACGCGCGGCAGGGGCCAGGGGATTGTCGGCGTCCCACTCCCAACGCGCCCAGGTGGGCGAGGTATCGAGCACGAGAATAAGAGGTAGATCGGCCGCCTGGGTGGCAGTCACCACACGGTCCCACTGCGCCCAGTCATAGGCGCCTGGTTGCAGCTCGATCTGCTCCCAGGGCAGGCGCTGGCGCAACACCTCTAGGCCCAAGGCGCGGGCCTGCTGCAGGGCACGCTGGAGAGCCTCATCATCGGCGTACTGCTCTAGCGCGACATTGGTGCCATAGCGAGGCTGCATGATCGGCGCCAACCGGTCAGAGGCGCCACTCTCGATGCCACGCCGGTCATGTCGCCAGCGAGTCACATCATCCAGCGCCAGACCCAGCAGCACCAGCGCCAGGGCAGCACCCAGCAGTAGACGCACGGCAGCACGCCATGGGGCGCAACGGTCACCCATCAGACGTGTCTCGTCGAGGTCCGAGCCGTTGCCAGATCGTCATGAGCCATGGTGCCAGGTTGGTCAGACACACTTGTCCCTCGCGGTACAGGCTGCGCCATCGACAGACTACTCTGATGGCCCAGCGGGAGCAACAGGCCAGTGCTTGCCCTGGCCTACTAGCGCGCCGAGAGACGCACCAGTAGGACGGCGATGTCGGCCGGGTTGACGCCCATGATACGGGCTGCCTGCCCTACAGTGGCAGGCCTGTGCCTGGAGAGCTGCTCGACAGCCTCAGCACGCAACCCTATGAGGTTACCATAGTCCAGTTCAGCCGGAATGGCCAGCCCTTCGAGCCGCCGCGTGCGCTCTACCTGCTGACGCTGCTTGTCGATATAGCCCTGATAGTGTAGTTCGACCTCGACCTGCTCGATCACCTGGTCAGAGAGCGGTTGCGGTGGCGGCGAAACCGCTGCGATCAGCGCATAGCGCCCCTCGGGCCGGCGAAGATACTGGCCAGCAGAGACCGCCTGTGTGAGCAACGGCTGCCCCAGAGCTGCCAGCGCGGCGTTGGTCGCCTCGTTGGCAGGCAAGGTCACGTGCGCCAGCCGTTCGAGCTCGGCGACAATGGCGCGGCGCTTGGCTTCGACGGCCTCAAAGCGCTCGGCAGATAAGGCGCCCACGCGATGGGCGGCAGCCGCCAGACGCAGGTCGGCGTTATCCTGGCGCAACAGCAGACGAAACTCGGCACGTGAAGTGAACATGCGATAGGGTTCGGTGATCTCTTTGGTGATCAGGTCGTCGATGAGCACGCCAATGTAAGCTTCGTCGCGCCTCAGGATGAGGGGCTCATCATCTCGCACCCACTGAGCAGCATTGATGCCAGCCACCACCCCCTGAGCAGCGGCCTCTTCATAGCCCGAGGTGCCGTTGATCTGCCCTGCCAGGAACAGGCCGTGCACGCGCCGCGTCTCGAGCGAAGGGTGTATCTGATGCGGCAGCACATAGTCATAAGCAATGCCATAGCCAGGGCGCACCAATTCGACCTGTCGCAGCGCGGGGATCGAACGCAGCATCGCGCGCTGCACGTCGAACGGCAGCGCGGTAAAGGCCCCCTGCACATAGACCTCGTTCGTGGCCCAACCCTCTGGCTCGAGAAAGAACTGGTGCGACTCTTTGTCGGCAAACCGCACGATCTTTTCCTCGATCGAGGGACAATAGCGTGGGCCAGCGTCGTCGAGGGCGCCTGGGGCGATGGGCGAGCGTGACAGGTTCTCGCGGATGATGCGGTGCGTCTCGCTGTTGGTGCGCACCAGATAGCAGGGCAGCTGTGGGCGCCAATCGGTCTGGCGAGCGATGGGATAGACGGGGTTGATGGGCAACTGCGCGAGTGCGTCGGGAGGCCCATCGAATGAAAAATAGAGGGGAACGTCACTGCCATACTGCGGCTCGGTGAGGGCATAGTCGATGGTATCGGCACTCACCCGCGGAGGCGTATCGGTGATCAGCCGTCCCATCGTCAGGCCCAGACAGCGCAGGCTCTGGGCCAGACCATGTGCCGCGAACTCGCCTGCCCGCCCAGCATCCATGGCAAACTCGCCAGCCATGATGCGGCCGTTGAGAAACGTTCCGGTGGCGATAACCACAGTGCGCGCCGAGATCGTCTCACCGTGAGCCAGTCTCACCCCTGCAACCCGGTCGCCGTGAGTGACGATCTGCTCTACAGAGCCCTGTTTGAGCTCGAGGCGCTGCTGGGCAATCAGGGCCATGTGCATCGCCTGTGCATAGAGCTGCTTGTCGGCCTGCGCGCGCAGCGCCTGCACCGCAGGCCCCTTGGAGAGATTGAGCATGCGCACCTGAATGGAGGTGCGGTCGATGATGCGACCCATCTGGCCGCCCAACGCATCCACCTCGCGCACCAGGTGGCCCTTGGCCGAGCCACCAATGCTGGGATTGCAGGGCATCTGCGCTACCAGATCGAGATTCATGGTGATGAGCAGCGTCCGACTGCCGCAGCGGGCTGCCGCCAGGGCCGCCTCACAACCGGCGTGCCCGGCCCCCACCACGATCACGTCATAGTCTGCCCAACGATCAGGCATCGCCCTCGCTCAGCAGTTCTACCAGCAGACGGTGCGGCGCCGCGCGAAAGCGGCCCCAATCGTTCCAGGCGGGGTCGAGCGACGATAACTCATCTGCCACAGCCAGCACCTCAGCCAGGGTGACGAACTGGTAGTCGCTGATATCTTCGCTCTCATCGGCAGGCTGCAGCTCGCCACCATCGTCCGACAGCAAAAAGAGGTAGCTGGTGAAAGGGATCACCTCGCCGTCGCCATCGCGCTCAAAGCGGCTCTCGATGGTGGCCAGAAATCGCTCTACGGTGACCTGCTGCCCAGTCTCTTCCCAGCACTCGCGCCGCACCGCCTCGATCAGGTCCTCACCATCTTTGACGCCGCCGGTCATCAGCCGGTAAACCCCCTCGGGATAAAACGATTTGGTCTGCACAGCAAAGGTGCCGTCGGGGCGGCGCAGCGCCATGATCACCTCAGCCGTGCGCTTGCGTGTCACCAGACGCCAGTACTGCATCGTCTCGGGGCTCACCTCGTAGCGCTCGATGCGCTCAACGGGCGCGCCATACCGCCTCACAGCTTGGTCATATCCCTGAACGGCCAGCATCTATGCCTCGTATCTCCTAGCCTTGGCCCACGATTATACCACACGCCATGCTCGCCCAGAACTGGGCGCCGGCAGCCGGCTCGCTGCGTATGCGGATGACGGCGCCGCGCACTCTATCTACAATGCATACAGGCGTTGCGCCAGAACGACAGGCGCGGTGCTAGACACGACAGGAGGTAGAGATGGACTGGTACACCGCAGGATTGGGCAATATCCCCTTGCTCACGGGCGCGCAGACGCGCTCCATCTCAGCAGAGAACCCCGATGGGTCGGTGGCGGGCGGCGCACGCGCCATCCCCGGCCCCAACGATGCCGGCTCGCTGCTGGGCCAGGGCGGCAAGGTGAGGCCGTGCATCACCCTCGAGGCCGGCGCCGTGACCACCTTGGCCGATATCACCGGGCCTGGCGTCATCTCGCATATCTGGATCACCGCGCGCACCGAGGCATATCGCAGTTGCGTGCTGCGCATCTATTGGGATGGCGAAGAGACGCCCTCGGTGGAGGCGCCGCTGGGCGACTTTTTCGGGAACTGTCATGGTGTGCGTTACAACATCGCCTCGCTGCCTATCGCGGTCAACCCCTCGGGTGGGTTCAACAGCTACTGGCCCATGCCGTTTCGCCGACACGCCCGCATCACCATCGAGAACGGCTATTGGGACCCCATCAAGGGCTTTTTCTACCAGATCGACTATGCCCTGCAGCCGGTGACCGAGCAGGCCGCTTATCTGCACGCCCAGTGGCGTCGCACCACCACCTCGCGCGAGGCGTGGGACTATGTGATCGTCGATGGCATTCGCGGCCAGGGCCACTATGTGGGCACCGTGGTCGGCTGGAACCAGTACTCGAATGGCTGGTGGGGCGAGGGCGAAGTCAAGTTCTACCTGGACGGTGACACCCAGTTCCCCACCATCTGCACCACCGGCACCGAGGACTATTTCGGGGGCGCCTGGGGATTCGGCGGGGAGACCTACTCCACGGCCTTTCTGGGGTACCCGTTCTACGAAAAAGAGGACGGTCGCATCCCGCGGCACGGGCTGTATCGCTGGCACATCATGGATCCCATCCGCTTTCAGTGCGACCTGCGCGTGACCATGCAGGCGCTAGGCTGGTGGCTCAACCACAAGTTCGAGCCGCTGGCCGACGATATCTGCTCGGTGGCCTACTGGTACCAGGCCGAGCCTCACGCACCCTTCCCGGCCATGCCCGACCTGGCCGGCCGCTGGCCACGATAAGCGCCAAGCAGCATGAGGCCAGCCTGATGGCCGTCCTCATGCTGCTTCAAGATGCTATTCTGCTTTGGAGAGAGCGATAGAGGACAGATACCCCAACTCATCGGTCAGATCAAAGCTGGCCCACTGGCCTGTGGGGTCGCCGATGTTAAAGACAGCAAAGCCATAGACGTATGGGTCGCGGCGCAGCTCATTGTCATACCAGTCGAGATCGACGAGGTAATCATCCAGTGTAATGCTGGCAACGCCCTCGGGTTGTTCACCGGTAAAGGTTTCCCAGCCAGCATAGCCAACGTGCTGGGCGGCGAGGACACCGCCATCGATACCTGCCTCTGTGATGACCAGCGGAATCACGAGGTCGTTATGGCGCAGATAGGTCTCGTACCAGTAGCGATAGCGCAGCGTTAGGGCCCCTGCCTCAGGGCTGGCGTCGATGCCTGGAATGCCATGGCCAACGCCGTCACGCATCGAGGGCGCAGCGTATTCATGCAACGCCAGGATGCCCTGATAATGCTTGGCGGCCATGATGGCCGGCAGAAAAGCCGCAAACTCGTCGGCCTCGGGCGTGCCTGTCGAAAAGTTGCCGATGGCGGCCTTGAGGCCGATATCGGCCAGGGCCAGCACGCGTGCGCTCTCAAACTCGGCATACCAGGCCATCTGCTCGGGGCCATCGATGCCGGGCTCGTTCCAGCCCAGCCAGTAGTCCACACCTGGATTAGCCAGATACTGCCCGGCATGGCCATCTACGAATGCCTGCGCGCGCTCGACGGGGTCGCCCGTCAATGTTTGGTCGACCTCTTCGAGGCGCCCGATGGTGATGGTATTGGGCGAGACCTCTTTGACGTCCGCAAGCCAGCCGAGATCGCCCACAGCGACAATGACGGCTGGCTGCGCCTCTTCGACAAGGGCCATGATGGCGGTATCGCTGTTGCGGGTAACGTGCAAGCCCAACTTGCTGCCCCTAGTGGGCTCGGGCAGAGTAAGCAACTCGTCGGACGGATAGGTGGCCATCTCTTCGGTGGCAACGATCTCCCACATGGTCGAGGTGCCCGTCTCGCCACAATCCATCAAGACAGCGCTCCAGCCTTCGCCCCAACTGAGCTCTAGTTGATGGCAACCATCTTCGATGGGACCCTCGTCATAGCGCAGAGCGATGCTCGCCGTCTGCCCTGGGTCGAGCAGGGGGATATCCCAGCTCTGGCTCAGTTCGACGTCGGGGTCGGGAGGAAAGTAGCGGTCGAGCACGAGGATATCGGCCAGGGGCCACGGAGAGAGGTTGCTGATGGTAAGGATGTAGTGATAGCTCTCTGCCAGCCACGAGGTAGCCTGCACCAAGAGAGCGCTTTGGCCTTCGGACGCGGGAAAAGCCACAGCAAAGACAAAGCCGGGCTCGATAACGCGATCATCCCGCTCGTCAGCGGCAACGGGCAGCACCATAGAGGCGAACAACGCCAGCAGCGTTGCCACCCAAAGGGCTCTCATTGCCAGGCTAGACCGACCGCTCGTCACAGAGTGTGCCCCCAAATACCGACGCGGTGACCCTACGGCCTTTTAGCATTATAGGTCCGCATTTTGCAGTGCGCAACCACTTTTTACACTGCATCATTGCGAGAGGTTGGCGCGCGATACCGCTCAGCCCAGGCGAGAGTGAGTGCCGTCACGTGGCTGGCCCCTGCCTCACGTAGAGCGATAGCACAGGCCGACAGCGTGGCACCAGTGGTGCAAACATCGTCGATCAAGAGCAGCCGCTCGCCGGCCAGCGCCTGGCGCACGGCAAAGGCGCCATCGACATTGGCCTGCCTAGCGCTGCGCGAAAGGCCCACCTGTGAACGAGTGTCTCGAGTGCGCTCTACCAAATCCAAGCTTGCGGCCCGGCCGCTGCACGCGGCCAGCGCCTCGGCCAGCAACACCGCCTGGTTATAGCCCCGTCGACGGATGCGTCGCGGGTGCAATGGCACGGGCACGATGAGGTCGATCTGCGCCAGAGCGTGGGGGCATGCTGTCATCATCAGCTCGGCCAGCGGCGCCGCCAACACCCGCATGCCCCCGTATTTGAGCTGGTGCACGACACGACGTACCAGGCCACGATGAGGCGCCACAGCCGCCAGAGTCGCAATGCCAGGCGGTGCGGGCAAAGCCGCCTGGCGTGCCTGCCGGAGCGCAAGGATGGCGTCACTGCACGCCGTGCAGAGCCAAGCCCCCATCTCGCCACACAGGGCGCAGTGAGGGGGCATCGCCAGATCGATCAGGCCGCGTAGCGGCGCCCGCCTGGCCCATGTCTGCAGGGTAGCCATCAGCCTCATATCCCCATTCTAGGCATCCTACGGTCCATGACGCAAGGGCTGTGCTTGCGCCGAGCGCAGGTCCCGACTACGCTTGAGCATCATATAGAGGAGGACGCGATGACGCGCATCAGCCTGTTGATCGCGATTCCACAGCCCCTGCGCGACCAGATCATGGATGGCGCCACGCTGGAGCGGGCGCGCACTCTGGCGGACGTCACCCTTAACGAGGCTGGGCGCAATTGGTCGGGAGAGGAGCTGGCGGCGCATCTGCCCGGGCAAGATGTGCTGCTGGCAAGCTGGGGGCTAGCACCGTTGACTGCAGAGGTGCTGGCCAGCGCCGATCGGCTGCAGTTGGTGGCCTATGCGGCTGGCAGCGTCAAAGGATGGGCAACAGATGCGCTCTTCGCCCGCGGCGTCAGGATCACCCATGCCGCCAGCCGCATCGCTGACTCGGTGGCCGACTATACGCTGGTTTTGGCGATGATGGGCCTACGCCGCCCGCAAGACTTTGATCGGCAGATGAAGGCGGGTGAGCCCTGGCCCAAGCCAGTGTGCCTCGAGCAGTTTGAGATCTGCGGCAAGCGGGTAGGACTGCTGGGCTTTGGCTATGTGGGCCGACGCACTGCGGCGCTTTTCAGAGCGGTGGGCGCCGAGGTGACGGCCTATGATCCCTACGTGTCGGCAGAAGAGATGGCCACCAACGGCGTGGCCAAGGCAGCCTTGCGCGAGCTATTGACCAGTTGCCAGATCGTTTCGGTGCACCTGCCCGTAACACCCGAGACGCACCACGTCATCGGCGCTGACGAGCTGGCGTTGCTGTCAGATGGGTGCGTTTTCATCAACACCGCACGCTCATGGGTCATCGATCAGGATGCCCTGCTGGCCGAGCTGCGTCGCGGGCGTATCTGGGCGGCGCTGGATGTATACGACCAGGAGCCGCTGCCGCGCGAGCATCCCTTCCGCACCCTGGACAATGTGCTGCTCTCGCCCCACGTGGCGGGCATGACGGCCGATTCTTACCTGGGGCTTGCGGCGACGATGGTTGCCGACATCGAGCGGTTCGTAGCAGGTTACCCGCTGCTATTCGAGGTGAGACAGGATAGCCTGGCCCGCATGGCCTAGTAGCGGGGGATGGGCCCCCAGAAAGGCATGTCGCATGACGACACGATTCAGTTCAGTGCTCAAATCCGAGGTCGAGACCCCCGCCCTTTGTCTGAACGCCGATGCCCTGGAGCGCAACATCGCGCGCATGGCCGCCTTTTTGGCCGACAAGCCAGCAGGGCTACGGCCCCATGCCAAGACGCACAAGTGCCCCACCATCGCCTGGAAGCAGCTCGAGGCGGGAGCGATCGGCATCACCTGCGCCAAGCTGGGCGAGGCCGAGGTGATGGCGCGGGCAGGGATCAAAGACATCTTGATCGCGAACCAGATCATCGGCGGCGCCAAGATCGCACGGCTACTGGCCCTGGCCAGCGAGACGAGGGTGATCACCGCCGTCGAGGATGCCGCGCAAGCCGCGCAGCTATCCGAGGCGGCCTGCGCGCGAGGCCTGCGTCTACGCACCATCATTGAGGTAGATGTGGGCATGGGCCGCTGCGGCGTGCTGCCAGGCGAGTCGGCACTGGCCCTGGCCAGGCAGATCGCACAACTGCCGGGGCTGCAGTTCGAGGGTGTAATGGGCTATGAGGGGCACGCCGTCATGGTGGTGGATCCTGAGGAGCGGCGCCGTGTGGCCGAGGCATCGATGGCGCAGCTGATTGAGACGGCCGAGCTGATACGGTCATCTGGTCTTCCTGTGAACATCGTATCGGCGGGGGGCACCGGCACCTGTGAGGTCAGCGGCTGCTATCCGGGTGTCACCGAACTGCAGTGCGGCTCATACGCAACCATGGACGCCAAGTACCGCAGCGTGGGCATCGACTATGAGCCCGCCCTGACGCTGGTCTCGACCGTCATCAGTGTGCGCGGCAGCGACCACGCGGTGATCGACGCGGGCGTCAAAGCTTTGAGCAGCGACTTTGGCATGCCCGAGGTCATCAGCCCGATGGGGTGGGCAGTTGCGCGCCTGTCAGAAGAGCACGGCATACTGGAGCGACGAGAGGGTGGCGAGGCCCTGCATCGTGGCGACCGCGTTGAGCTGCTGCCCTCGCACGGCTGCACCACCATCAACCTGCACGATGCCTATACCGTTACGCGCGGTGACTGGGTGACGGCGCTCTGGCCCATCGCCGCACGGGGTGCAGTGCGCTAGGCGCCGGCGCCTCACAGGTACGCACCAGCGATGGCCGCTGATGGCCCACCGAGGCATCACGCTATGCCAGAGCAGAAGGCACACTGGCAAAGTGACCAGCGTCACGTTGAAGGCGCATGTAGACCGCAGGTTGTAATGAGCGCGTTGAGCGCGTCTGAAGGGTGCGCCTGCAGCAACAGACAACCCACGCTTGGCAGTAGCCAGAGCGTGGGTTGATCGTCTTGACAGCATCACAGTTGCAGAGCGTCGCCGATGCAAGCGAGCAGTCAGCTAGAAAAGGCGCAAAGACGGTAATCGAGAGCAAAGAAGGCGGAGGGGGTGGGATTCGAACCCACGGTAACGCAAGCGCTACAACGGTTTTCGAGACCGCCCCGATCGGCCGCTCCGGCACCCCTCCACAATGCTTACCAGGCGTCTGGCGCGCTCGCGCGCAGCCCGGCAAAGAACGACTGCATCAGCTCTTGAATTTCGTCCACCAACACCTCTGGCACCACCTTGAGACGATGGTTGAGCCAGGGCGACCGCACCAGGTCATACACCGAGCCCGCCGCGCCGGCTTTGGCGTCGCGCACCCCAAAAACCAATGTATCGACGCGCGCATTGACTAGGGCGCCAGCACACATGCAACAGGGCTCTAGGGTGCAGTAGAGCACGGCGCCCGTTAGCCGCCAGGCCTGCCGGCTTGCCGCAGCTTCGCGTAGAGCCAATACCTCAGCGTGCGCCGTCGGATCAGCCAGCGCCTCGCGACGATTGTGGCCCCGCCCAATGATGCGCCCCTGATAGACGACCACTGCGCCCACTGGCACATCACCCTCAGCCTGCGCCAGACGAGCCTCAGTCAGCGCCTCGCGCATCCAAGCTTCATGCTCCATAAGCGGGCCAAGTATAGCATAGCGATCTGCCCACGCCAAAGCGCGACAGTGCTCAACATGACAGCGCCCAATTCGCCCGGTACAATGCGCGCCATGATACTAGTTCTCCTGACGCTCTGCTGGGTGGCCGGTATGCTCTACAGCCGGGCGCTCGGCGTGCAGCCGTGGCTGGCATACCTGCTGATATCGCTTGCTGCAGGCGGCCTGGCTGCTGCCTGGAGATGGCGGCGAGAGCGTATCGTGTTAGCCTGCGTGCTCTTTGCAGCGCTTGGCGCCGGACGCATGGCCTGGGCCACCTCCAACGGGGCCAAAGAGATGCTGCAACGCTTCAACGATAGAGGTACAGTGCGCGTTGAGGGCTGGGTGTGCGGCGAGCCCAGCGTGCGCAGTCGCTATGTGCAGATCGAGTTATGTGCCACCAGCGCCGATGCGAGCGAAGGTGCTCTGCCGGTCTCTGGCAAGCTGCTCACCACCGTACCGCGTTATACTGGGGTGCACTATGGCCTGCGCCTGGCCGTGGACGGCAGGCTCGAGACACCGGCTGCATCGCCCGATTTCGACTATGCCGAGCACCTGCTGGCGCGTGGGGTGCGCAGCGTGATGCGCTACCCCCAATGGGAGGTGCTACCCGGCCAGGCAGGCTCGTGGCTCTGGCGTAAGATCTATACCGCCAAAGAGCAGTTGCGCCTTTCCGTTGAGCGCAGCCTGCCCGATCCAGAGGCCGGCCTTTTGAATGGCATTCTGCTGGGGCTGGGCCACACACTGCCCGATGAGCTCTATGAGGGCTACCGCCGCACTGGCCTCGCGCACATCATCGTCATCTCAGGGTTCAACATCAGCATGGTGGTGCAGTTCGTGCTCGCCCTGGCCGGACGTGTGCTGCACCGGTGGCGGGCGTTGTGGCTCAGTCTGGCCGCAGTGGTGCTCTATGCGCTCTTTGTAGGGGCCACGCCGCCTGTGCTACGCGCTGCGATCATGGCGGGGCTATGCCTGCTGGCCCAGCGCCTTGGCCGTCGAGCGCACCTGCTTACCGCTCTAGCCATCGCCTCGTTGCTGATGAGCGCCGTCAATCCCTACCTGCTGTGGAGCACGAGCTTTCAACTCTCCTTTGCATCCACGCTGGCGTTGGCCCTGCTCGAGCCACGCCTCGCCTCTGCCGCGGCACGCTTTGAGCAGGGGCGTCGCTGGCTGCCTCTGCTGCGCGAGTTGCTGCTGGCCACCCTGGCGGCACAGCTGGCCACGCTGCCCATCATCTGGTCGGCCTTTGGCGAGGTCTCGCTGGTATCGCTGTTAGCCAACGTGTTGGCGTTGCCAGCCCAGGGGGCGGTGATGGCACTGGGAGCGCCGGTGCCGCTGGTAGGTCTCTGGTCGCCGGCCCTGGGCCGGCTGATCGGGCTGCCAAGCTGGGTATTGTTGCGCTGGACAAACCTGGTGGTCATGTGGCTAGCGCGTCTGCCATGGGCTGTTGCGGCTGTGCCAGAGGTGCCCGCGCCGGCCCTCTGGGTTTTCTATGGCGCGCTGTTAGGGCTGGCACTGCCCCGCAGGCGTCGCCTTTCGGAGGACGATCAAGAGGCTGGAGAGTCGACGCCCCAACGATGGGGCAACCTATGGCGCTATACTCTGCCAGTGGCAGGGGCGTTGCTGACCATGCTGCTCACGACGCTGCCTGATGGTCGCCTGCATGTGTACACGCTCGATGTGGGGCAGGGCGATGCCATCTTGCTCCGCAGCCCGCGCGGTCGCCTGGTCCTCATCGATGGCGGCCCAGACCCAGTGCTGCTCAGCGCACGTCTGGGCGAGCTGTTGCCGTTCTGGCAGAGGCGCATCGACCTGGTCATCAGCACGCACGCCGACAGTGACCATCTGGGCGGGTTGATTGCGGTGACGCAGCGGTATAGAGTAGAGACAGCGCTAGCAGCGCCTTGTGGGCTCGATAGTGCCCTGATGGCCCACTGGCGGGCGTCGCTACAGGAACAGGGAAGTACGCTTTTGGTAGCGGTCGAGGGTCTGCGGGTCGCGATCGAGCCTGATTTGTCGTTGTTGGTGCTACATCCTGGCCACGAAGCTCATTGCGGCGCGGGCGTCGATCTCAACGACCTCTCGGTGGTGTGCCTGGTTGAGTATGGTACGGCCCGCATCTTGCTCACGGGCGATGTGGGCGAAGCAGTTGAACAGAGCCTGGTCAGCAGGCATGCTCTCGAAGGCATCACCCTGCTCAAAGCTGGGCACCACGGGTCGGCAGCATCCACCGGCGAGGCGTTGCTCAACGAGGCTCGCCCTGAAGTGACTGCGCTCAGCGTGGGACGTGATAACAGCTATGGGCACCCGGCGCCCGAGGTGCTGGCCCGCCTGATGGCCCAGGGCGGCCGGGTATACCGTACCGACGAGCAGGGCACTATCGAGTTTATCACCGATGGTGAGAGGCATTGGATCAAGGTGCGAGCAACGCTCGCGAGCGAGGTGGCCGCCGATGAATGAGCAAGCGCGCGCAGAGTGGCGGCAGGTCGTGCCACTGTTGCAGGTGAGCAACCTGGCCGAGTCTCTGGACTATTACACAGCGGTGTTGGGGTTTGAGGTGGTCGGGCTCTGGCCAGATGAGCGCGACCCCAAGTGGGCGCATGTTGTGCGCGGGCAGACCCGCTTTGTGCTGACTTTTGACCTGGGCACCAGCGACCGCCCCTTTATCGCTGAGAAGGGCAACGGCGTAGTATTGTATGTGGTGGTAGATGACATTGAGGCCGCCTATACAGAGATGGAAGCACGAGGGGCGATTGTGGTGCAAGAGCTTGCCGACTTTGGCGGGCGGCGGCAGTTCAGTGTCGGCGAGCTCAATGGTTATATTCTGGCCTTTACCGAGGATTTCAGCTTTTAGGTTGAGGTGGCGCTTGATGACGCATGATGATCGACCGTTGGTAGCCCTGGTAGATTGGGCAGACGAGTTCTGGCCGATGGGGTTTGAAGAAGAGCGCCTGGCTGCGGCTGGCGCACGCTGGGTGCAGCAACGCTGCCTCACCGAGGAAGAGATGCTGGCCGTGGCACGCGATGCGCTCGTCATCATCGTGCAGTCGACGCGCCCTTTGCTCACACACCGCACAATTTCACAGTTGACGCGCTGTCGCTGCATGGTGCGCGCCGGCGCCGGCTTTGACAGCATCGACGTGGCGGCCGCCACTGAGCGCGGCATCATGGTATGCAATACGCCCACCTACTGCACCGATGAGGTGGCCGACCATGCCATCGCCCTACTGCTGGCCTGTTTGAGGCACGTGGCGCAACTCGACCGCGGCCTGCGCCGTGGAGACCACGCCATGACGATCATCGACCATACACGCCGCGTGGCCGGCTCTACACTGGGCATCGTTGGCTTTGGACGGATCGGCCGTCGGGTGGCACAGCGCATGCAGGGCTGGGATTTGCGCATCTTGGCCTATGACCCGTACATCGACGACGAGCAGGCGCAGCAAGCCGGGGCCGAAAAGGTCTCGCTCGACGAACTGCTGCGTCAGTCCGATTTCATCAGCGTCCACCTGCCGCTGACGCCTGATACCCATCATCTGATCGGACAGCGCGAGCTGGCGCTGTGCAAGCCAACGGCGATTCTGGTGAACGACGCGCGCGGCCAGGTGATCGATGAGGCCGCCCTCATCAAAGCGCTGCGTGAGGAGCGGCTCTGGGGCGCCGGGCTCGATGTGTTCGCCACCGAGCCACTACCGGGCGATTCACCGCTGCTGACGCTGGAGAATGTGGTGCTCACGCCACATGCCGCAGCCTATTCGCCCCAATCGCGCGCCGACCTGTATGCCTTGATGTGCGAGATCGGCAGTGACGTGGCTCAGGGGCGCACGCCACGCTTTGTGGTCAACCCCGAGGTGCTGCGCTGAGGCCTGCTCACAGGAGCCTCACTCGCCGAAAAAGTGCGCCTCAAGCAGCAGGCAGAGCCGGTGGTAGATGATCAGATGCAGCTCTTGCACCAGGTGCGTCTGACTGGCCGGCGCTCGTAGCGCAATGTCGGCCAGCGCCGCCAAAGGGCTATCAGCCGCGCCGGTCAGGCTGATCACAGTCATATCCATCGCGCGCGCCACCGTGGCAGCGTTGATGAGGTTGTGTGCACGCCCGCTGGTGCTGATGGCTAACAAGACATCGCCTGCGCGGCCCAGGGCAACCAGCTCTTGCGCCAGCCCGACGTCAGCCAGACGTATATCGTTGGCTACAGCGCTGCTTAGCGCCGGATTGATGCCCAACACATGCGCGCGCAGGCCCGCCTGCAGGTGCGTTGCCAGATCGGCCCCCTCGCGCGTGGCCCGCAGACGCGCCTGCAGGGCCGCCGGAAGCGACCGCGGCAATGCGAACGCCTTGAGTAGCTCGCCCGAGATATGCAGCGCATCGCTGAGGCTACCACCGTTGCCCCCTAGATAGAGGGTGCCACCATCCTCGAGCGCTGCGGCGATGGCGCGATAGGCGCTCTCGAGGACGGGCGACAGGCTCCCAAGGGTGGGATGCGTCGCCAGGTCTCGCAAGACCTGGCGACTCTGTGCATTCATCGGGATGTGGGCCATCACGCCGTCACTTCTTCAACCGGCTGCCCGTCGGCCTCAGCGACCGCAGCAGCGGCGGCATCTGTAGGGGCTTCGCCCACTACCAGACGATCCTCGGCCAGGTTCAGCTCTACATGCACGGTGCTGCCAGGGGCAAAGGGCGCCTGCAACAGCCGTTGAGAGAGCGGCGTCTCGAGATAGCGCTGGATCGCGCGGCGCAGCGGCCGCGCCCCAAAGTTCGGATCGTACCCTTTCGTCGCCAGCCAGCGCTTGGCAGCATCGCTAACCTCGATCTTGAGGTCTTGATCGGCCAGACGAGACTCGATCTCGTGAAGCTGAATGTCGACGATCTTGACCATGTCATCCTGGGTGAGCACGTGAAAGATGATCGTCTCATCGATGCGGTTGAGGAACTCGGGACGGAAGGTCCGCTTGAGCGACTCGCCGATCTCGTCCTCGAACTGCTCTTCTTGCGATAGAGCGCTGATACCTGGGAACCCGATAGGGCCGCTCTTGCGGCTGGCCAAACGCGTGCCGATGTTTGAAGTCATGATGATCACGGTGTTGCGAAAGTCGACAACACGGCCATGGCCATCGGTGAGGTGCCCCTCTTCGAGGATCTGCAGCAGAGCATTCCACACATCGGGGTGTGCTTTCTCAATCTCGTCGAACAGAATGACACGGTAGGGCCGACGACGCACCGCTTCGGTGAGCTGGCCGCCCGAGTCATAGCCCACATAGCCTGGCGGCGCCCCCACCAGTCTAGAGACAGTGTGCCGCTCGCCAAACTCGCTCATATCCACCTGGATGAGAGCGTCCTGGTCATCAAAGAGAAACTCGGCCAGGGCCTTGGCCAGCTCAGTCTTGCCAACGCCTGACGACCCCAGAAAGATAAAGCTACCGATTGGGCGGCGCGGGTCTTTGAGGCCCGAACGAGCACGGCGGATGGCATCGGCGACGGCCTCGACGGCCTCGTCCTGCCCGACGACGCGCTGCTTGAGCGCCTCTTCCATGCCTAACAGGCGCACCGTCTCGGTCTCTTGCATACGACTGACAGGAATGCCCGTCCACGTTGCGATGATCTCGGCGATATCCTCTTCGTCTACCGTCTCATCGATACCATGCTCGGCCTGCCAGGCGGCACGCTTGGCGTTGTACTCGATCTCTTCTTGCAGACGATTGGCCTTGAGTTGCGCAGCGCGTTCATAGTCGCGCTCGTTACCGGCCTGCTCTTCTTCGGCGGCCAGACGCAGCAGCTCGAGCTTGAGCTCCTTGAGATCTGGCGGCAGGCTGTGCATTTTGATGCGCAACCGCGATGAGGCCTCATCGATCAGGTCGATGGCCTTATCAGGCAGACGGCGGCTGCGCACATAGCGATCAGAGAGACGCGCTGCGGCCACCAGGGCCCGCTCGGTGATCTTGACCTGATGATGCGCCTCGTAACGATCGCGCACACCCTTGAGCATGGCGATGGTATCTTCGACGCTGGGCTCCTCGACATAGACAGGCGCAAAGCGACGTTCGAGCGCAGCATCGCGTTCGATGTATTGCGTATATTCATCCATGGTAGTGGCGCCAATACACTGCAACTCGCCACGTGCCAACGCTGGCTTCATCATGTTCGAGGCATCAATGGCGCCCTGAGCTGCTCCGGCGCCCACTACGGTGTGCAGTTCGTCGATGAACAGGATCACGCGTCCCTCAGCCTGCTTGACTTCGTCGAGCACAGCCTTGAGTCGCTCCTCAAACTCGCCACGAAAGCGTGCGCCGGCCAGCATGGCGCCCAGATCGAGCGATAGCACGCGGCGATTCATCAATGGCTCGGGCACGTCTCCCGCCACGATCTTGGACGCCAACCCCTCGACGATGGCCGTCTTGCCCACGCCAGCGTCTCCGATCAGCACCGGATTGTTCTTTGTACGGCGCGAGAGCACCTGCAGTACACGCATAATCTCGGTGTCGCGCCCGATGACCGGATCAAGTTTGCTCTCTTTGGCGGCAGCGGTCAGGTCACGGCTGTACTTTTTCAGGGTCTTGAGGTCATCCAGCGATGCTGGCCCATCTTGTCCTTTGTCTGGGCCGGCCCGCCGCAAGGCCGCGCCGAATGCTTCATGCGTCACGCCGGCATCGGCCAACAGCCTCGACACACGCGATGACCCGCCCTTGAGCAGGCCAAGCATGATGTGCTGCGTCGAGATGAGCTTGTCGCCCAGCCGGGTCGCCTCTTCAGTGGCAAGCTGCAGCAGGCGATGCACCTGCGGCGTGATATAGAGCTGCTGGGGCTGGATGACGCCCGAGGCCGACACCACGCCCACCTGCAGCAGCTCTTCGAGTTGCTTGCGGAGCTGGTCGCGATCGACGCCCAGATCATCCAGCGCTTCGTGCACAGTTTCGTCAGGAATCTCAAGCATGGCCAGGGCCAGGTGCTCGGCGTCGAGTTGAGTGTGGCGATAGCGCACCATCACCTCGTAGGCGCGTTGCACCAGGCGCTGTGCCTGCTCAGAGAACCGCTCAAAGTTGAACATATTTACCTCTATAGATGGAATGTTGCGTGGGCCTAAGCCGGCGTGTTCGCCGTCACTGGCTCAGCAGCACTGAACTTGAAGCCCCCTGCATCGTGATCAACCATCACGACATCGCCCTCGGCAAAGCGTCGCTGGAGCAGCTCGAGCGCCAACGCATCCTGAATTCGACGCTGAATGGTGCGCTTGAGGGGCCTGGCGCCATAGACCGGGTCAAAGCCCTCGTCGGCCAACGCCTGCCGGGCGGCCGGCGTCACCTCGAGGCCAAGGCCGTGGTCGGCCAGGAGCTTGCCCAACTGGCGAAGTTGAATGTCGACGATCTGCCCGATGTGCTCACGAGACAGGGCGTGAAAGACGATCGTTTCGTCGATGCGGTTGAGAAACTCGGGTGGAAAACGCTGCCGCAGCGCCTCGTTCACGCGTTGGCGCATCAGGGCATCATCGCGGCCGCCAAGCTCACTGATCCATTGACTGCCGATGTTAGACGTCATGATCACGACTGTGTTGGCAAAGTTGACCGTCCGCCCCTTACCATCGGTCAAGCGGCCCTCATCGAGGATTTGGAGCAGTACATTGAACACCTCAGCGTGGGCCTTTTCCATCTCGTCAAAGAGCACTACGGCATAGGGGCGTCGACGCACCGCTTCGGTGAGTTGGCCGCCCTCATCGTAGCCCACATAACCCGGCGGTGCGCCGATCATACGAGCCACTGTGTGGCGCTCTTGATACTCGCTCATATCCAGACGGATGATGGCGCGCTCATCATCGAAAAGAAACTCGGCCAGGGCGCGCGCCAGCTCTGTCTTGCCCACACCGGTTGGGCCCATAAAGATAAAACTGCCGATGGGCCGTTGATGGTCTTGCAGACCGGAGCGTGCCCGCCGCACGGCGTTCGAGACGGCCCGAACGGCCTCGTCTTGCCCCACCACGCGAGCGTGGAGACGCTCTTCCATATGGATGAGTTTCTCGACCTCGCCCTCGAGCAGCCGCGAGACGGGGATGCCCGTCCACCGTGAGACGATATGGGCGATGTCTTGCTCGGTGACCTCTTGCTGCAACATGGCTTGATCTTCGCCAGGTTGCTCGAGTTGCGTCAGTCGCTGCTCAAGCTCGCGGATATCGCCATAGCGCAACCTGGCCGCCAGTTCGTAATTGCCGTCTCGCTCAGCACGCTCAGCCTCGCCACGCAGGTCTTCCAGCCTGGCCTGCGCCTCTTGGACCGCGTTGATCGCCTGCCGCTCGCGCTCATAGCGCGCTCGCAGGGCCGCCAGCTCTTCCTTGAGGCCGGCAAGCTCTTGCCTAATGCGCTCAAGACGTTCCTTCGAGGCATCATCACGTTCCTGGCTGAGCGCTTGTTCTTCGATCTGCAGCTGCACCAGGCGATGCTCACGCTCATCGATCTCGACGGGTGAACTGTCGATCTCCATACGCAGACGCGCGGCCGCCTCATCGACCAGATCGATGGCCTTGTCAGGCAAAAAGCGGTCGGCGATGTAACGATCGGATAGTGTTGCCGCAGCGATGAGGGCGCCATCCTGGATGCGCACCCCGTGATGCACCTCGTAGCGCTCTTTCAGGCCCCGCAGGATGCTGATGGTCTCATTCACGCTGGGCGGCTCGACAAAGATCGGCTGAAAGCGCCGCTCGAGAGCGGGGTCTTTTTCGATGTATTTGCGGTACTCGTTGATGGTGGTGGCGCCGATGCAGTGCAGTTCGCCCCGCGCCAGCATCGGCTTGAGCATGTTCGAGGCATCCAGAGAGCCCTCGGCCGCGCCGGCACCCACCACAGTGTGAAGCTCGTCGATGAACAGGATGATCTGCCCCTCAGATGCTTGCACCTCTTTGAGTACAGCCTTGAGGCGCTCTTCGAATTCGCCGCGATACTTGGCGCCCGCTACCAACGCCCCCAGATCCAGCGATACGACGCGCTTATCTCGCAGGCCCTTGGGCACATCGCCCTTGACGATGCGGATGGCCAGGCCCTCAAGGATAGCCGTCTTGCCCACGCCAGCCTCGCCTACCAACACAGGGTTGTTCTTTGTACGGCGCGAGAGCACCTGTACGACACGGCGAATCTCGTCGTCGCGGCCGATGACCGGATCGAGCTTGTTGCGACGGGCCTGATCAGTGATATCGCGGGCATACTTGGTCAGTGCCTGATAGGTGCCCTCGGGCGAGGGGTCGGTGACACGCTGGCCACCGCGGACCGCCGAGAGCGCCCGCAACAATAGCTCGGGGGTGGCGCCAAGCTCGCGCAAGGCCTCGCTAGCAACCCCTGGGGCATCCAGAATGGCCAGCAACAGATGCTCGGTGGAGATATAGCCATCTCGCATGCGTTGCGCATGTTCGTCGGCCGCCGACATCACCCGTGCCAGTTCGCGCGAGAGATAGACCTGTGCTGCGCCATGGATCTTTGGCTGGCGAGCCAGTTCTTGCTGCAGGCGCTGTAGCAGGGCGCGCGGCGGCACGTTCATCTGTAGCAGCACCTGCGGCACCACACCGTCGCGCTGCTCGAGTAGCGTCACCAGCAGGTGCTCGACGAGCACCTGACTGTGGCTATCGCGCTGTGCCAGGTCTTGTGCCTGGATGATGGCCTCACGGGCCTTTTCGGTATAGCGATTGAGATCCATCGACATCGATTCTTGCTCCAACATTAAGATATCTAGTAGCGTAATAGGGCTGCCATGCCGCCGGCGCGGTCCAGTTCGGCGTTGGCACGCACGATATTGACAGCCGCACCCGTCTCGATGGCCTTGCGCAGAGCCAGGTTGGCCACGTCATCTACCCTAGTCACGGTGTCGTGCCCGCACAGAGGGCACTCTGCGGGCAGCGAATGAGCCTCGGCGCTGACGCTGCCACAGTGAACACAAACGTGCGCTCCGTCATGGAACGTCTCACTGACCAACAACAGCCGCGCACGGCCCTGATGAAGCGCATAGACCGTATCTGCCATGCCGATAACGCCCTGGCCGCCCTTGTTCGCCGCCGTAATGGCCTCTGCGACCAAGGCCCTCTCCTGGGCCGCATCGGCCTGTTGCGCCACGTCGAGCGAGAGTTGCAGTGCCTTGTGGTTCGAGGCCGAGATGTCAGCATTGAACTCGCCAACGATCTGCTCTTGCAGGTGGCGAGACAGGACCTCGCGAAATTGGGTCAACACATCAGGGCTGCCGCCCAGCACCAACCGGCGCACGCCCGTCTCTTCGTTGAACGCCTCAAGCGCTTCTGCGCTCTGTTTCAGGTTCTGTGTGGCCAGGTTATCCTGCCGGCGCTGATAGATCTGCGCCGACCACCCTCCCTGACGATGGCGTTTGAGGGCTTCGCCCAGCGCCTCGGTCTGGGCCAGTATCTCGCCCATGCGTACGGAAAACACACGCAGGCTCTGGCGGTCGATCAAGGCGACGTTGTAGGCGCCAAAGCGATCGATGACGTCTGACAACGGGCGAACATAGGCCTGCGCCGCCCACACAGACTGCACAGGCACAGCGATCGGCAGCGGCACCACTTGCCAGAGATCATCACTCACAAAGATGGCCAGCCCACGCGGACGCCAATCGAACTCAAAGTCGAGATAGTCACCCACACGCTGCAACACGTCGACGGGCAGCTGGTGCTCGATGCCACGCAGACGGTCTCGCAGCATGAGGCGCACAGCTTCTTTGGATTTGTCTCGCAGGTCGGTGTCTAGATAGATGCTAAGAATGTTGCCCACGCCGCGATAGGCGGCCAGCTCTAGCAGCACACTGTTTGCGTTCATGAGGCATCCTCCTCGACGCCTGGCTTGATCTCACGGACACGCACATTGATCACGGTCTCTGGCTCTTCATCGTGGCCCAACAACTCGCGCAAGCGGCGCCGCAGCCTGGCAATCTCGGCCTCGGCCTGCTCGCGAGTGCGCTCGAGTTCATCCTGCAACTCTTGGATCCTCTGCGTCATATTCAGAATGACGTCAACGCCAGCGAGATTCACCCCGAGGTCGTCGGTGAGGCGACTGATCTTTCTGAGGCGATCCACATCGCTGCGCGAATAGAGCCGAGTGCGCCCCGAGGTGCGACTGGGCTTCATCAGGCCAATCCGGTCATAGTACCGAAGGGTCTGCGGATGCATGCACACCAGTCTGGCGGCAACGCTGATCACATAGATCGGCTCGTCATCTGGCAGTCTGTTCTCATCCATAGGCTCTTCCTCTACAAGCTGTTGCATGCACGGTCTAGCGGGTTGTCTGCTCGCGGAGCACGGCAGTGACCTGTTGCTCCTGTCCATCGCGGTAGTAGGTGATTGTCACGCTATCGCCGACGCGCATCTTGGTCTCGAGCACTTCGAGCAGCGTTTCGTTGCTATCGATCTCGTATTCATTCAGACGGGCGATAATGTCTCCGCCCAGATAGATGGGCGTGCGTCCTACATAGGCCTCACGACTGGCGCCCCGCAAGCCAGCTACATCAGCAGTGCCGTTGCTGTAAACACGCACAATCAGTAGCCCTCGCTCCACTGGGAGGTCGAACCGCTCGGCAAACTCGGGGAAGATGCTGTAGCCCACCGCCCCGATGGAGGGGTGCGGGTAACGTCCGTTAGCGATTAGCTCTGGGACGATGCGTTTGACCGTCGACACGGGCACCGCAAACCCGATATTGTCTGCTCCTGAGCGTATCGCCGTATTGACGCCGATGAGCTGCCCCTGCGAGTTGAGCAGTGGCCCGCCCGAGTTGCCCGGATTGATGGCCGCATCGGTCTGGATCACGTTATAGATCGTCAAACCGTTAGACTCTTGCAGCGGGCGCCCCAGCGAACTGATCACGCCGCTCGTCAGCGTCCAGCCCAGGCCAAACGGGTTGCCGATGGCGATGGCCCGTTGGCCTACGCGCAGTTCACCGTCGAAACTGGTATCCACAGGCATCAGCTTATCAGGATCGACCGCAACCTGGATGACGGCCAGATCATTCTCGGGATCGACCCCCACCACCGTTGCCGAGACGTTGGTGCCGTCGAACAGCGAGACCTGGATGCTGTCGGCCCCTTCGATAACGTGATGGTTGGTGACGATATGCCCCTCTCTGTCGATGACAAAGCCCGAGCCAGAACCTTCGGAAGGATAGGCGCCGAAATACCCCATGGTAATCGCTCGGGTCGTAATGTAGACCACCGATGGACTGACGCGCTCATAGACCTCGATGGTCAGCCGTTCGGCAGCATCAAAGGCCTGCTCGAGCTGCTCATCACTCAACCCCAGTGCGCTTTTCTGGCTTGCGTCACCCTGCGCCCCCTCTGGCAATGGGCGTGGCGTGCTGGTGGGGGCAGCGGATAGGGTGGGTGTCGGCATGCGCTCAGCACTTTGTGCCGAAGCCACCTCACCGAGCGAGGCGGCCAGATCGTTGGCGATCTGCAGCGGTAGGGCACACCCTGCAAGCATGACCAACATCAACATAATGATGGACAGACGTATGGATCGACTCATTGGTTCGCCTCGATTCGCCTTCTAGCCCCTTAGCTTGGCCAACTGACGAAACAGCTCTTTCTCATCTTCGCTGAGATTGCGCGGCAAGGCAGGCGCCACCTCAACGATCAGGTCGCCATGTTCACCCTCGCGCCGCAACACCGGCATGCCCCGACCGCGCAGTCGAAAGGTCTGGCCGGCGCGCGTCTCTGGGGGGATGGTCAATGACACCCTGCCTCTCAACGTCTCGATGACCACCTCGCCGCCAAGCACCATTGTGTAGAGATCGACCGGCTGGACGGCGTACAAGTCGTTACCATCGCGGCGATAGCGGTGGTGCGGCTCCACAGAGATGTTCAGAATGATGTCTCCTGAACGCCCTCCATTGCTCCCCGGTATGCCTTCGCCGGCCAGGCGCACACGCGACCCCTCTTTGACGCCGGGGGGAATGCGAATCTCAAGTCGTCGGCCGTTGACCTGCAAGATGCGGCTGGTGCCGTGATAGGCCTCTTCGAGGCTCACCTGAACCGGTTGCTCCAGGTCTTGGCCAGCATAGCCCGTTGAAGGACCTGCGCTGCGGGCGCGAGCGCCCCGCAGGTCACCGAAAATGCGCTGGAAAAAGTCCGAATAGCCGCTATTACCGAACAGGTCGTTGAGGTCGAACTGCTCGGTATAGACGCGGCCGCCGCCTGGCGCGGCGCCGCCACCGCCAAACCACTGTGTCCAGTCAAAGTCGCTCGGGTCACCGCCCGTCTGCTGATATTGCTGCCAGTTTGCGCCCAGGCGATCATACTTGGCGCGCTTCTCGGGGTCTTGGAGAACCTCATAGGCCTCGTTGATCTCTTTAAAGCGCTGCTCGCTCTCGGCGTCATTCGGGTTGACATCGGGATGATGCTTGCGGGCTAACTTGCGATACGCCTTGCGGATCTCGTCTTCCGAGGCGCCCTTTTTCACACCGAGAATGCGATAATAGTCTTTATAGTCCATAGTCAGACGACTCCGCAGCTCACGATATCTCTTGTACAGGCATTATAACGCACTACAATGACTTTCGTCAAGTAAGTTGATAGAGATAGACTCAACTTTTATTTAATTACAGCATAAGAAGTACTTGACACAAACCATCATCATTGGTATAATACGCATGGTTGGAATTACATCAATAGCGGAGGTGACAGATGGAACGATTGCCCGTACGTACGCCATACAGTGGCCTGTGGACGTTGCAGCGCGCCGTTGACAGCCTCTTTGACGATGCCTTTTATCGCGTCGGTCTGAGTGAGGCCAGAGAGCAGCAACCCGCCCTGGATATGTATGAGACCGAGGATGCAGTGGTGGTGCGAGCGGCTGTGCCCGGCTTTGCGCCCGAGAACATCCAGGTCACGCTGATCGGCAATGCGCTGACGATCAAGGGCGAAGCGCAGTCAGAGAGCGAAGAGGAAAAGCGCAGCTACATCCACCGTGAACGCCGCACCGCGAGTTTTCAGCGGTCCATCACACTGCCTCACGGTGTCGGCGGTGAGCCCAAGGCCGAGTTTGAGAACGGTATATTGACCTTGACGCTTCCCAAGCCGGAAGAGGTCAAGCCCAAGGCTGTTCAGATCACTGCCAAGTAGCATCACTTGTATTGGAGGTGACGACCATGTCTATGGTACGTTGGGAGCCATTCAAAGACCTAATGAACCTGCGAGACGCGATGGATCGCCT
>ENA-UOUL01000763-UOUL01000763.1-bioreactor-metagenome-genome-assembly--contig:-NODE-763-length-52842-cov-12.087539_pt1 | contig 52842 bp, 50 predicted proteins | sample MGYA00249838_ERZ747220 | MGnify/ENA primary metagenome ERZ747220 (study PRJEB28778, sample SAMN05720191) | bioreactor metagenome | isolation source: Anaerobic biogas reactor | place: USA:Washington... | reverse complement strand
ACCGACATGTACGCCATCTGGACGCAGGACACGCGCGAGGAAATCGTCGCCCTCATCGACCAGACCGGCCTGTCGCGCTTCCCGGTGTACGAGGAGGACCTGGACCATATCACCGGCACTGTCAGCACGCGGGAGTTCCTGCTTAACCTGCAGCGGCCCGAGCCGCTCCCGCTGCAGCGCATCGTGCGGGAGGCGCATTTCGTGCCGGAAACCGTGCGCACCGACCTGCTCTTCCGGGACATGCAGCGCAACAAATTCCACATGGCCATCGTCGTGGACGAATACGGCGGGACGAGCGGCCTGATCACCATGGAGGATTTACTGGAGGAAATCGTCGGCAACATCTACGACGAGTACGACCCCCAGGACCAGCAGGAGTTCGAAACCCTGGGCGATGGCCGCTGGCGCGTGGCGGGGACGCTGGACGTCGAGACCTTCAACGAAAAATCGGGGCAGGAACTGCCCCTGAGCGACGAGTATGACACAATCGGCGGGCTGATTCTCAGCCGCACCGGCAGCATCCCCGAGGACGGCGGCGGGCTGGAAGTGGTTTCCGACGGCCTCCGCTTCAAGGTGGAGGCCATGCAGGGGCGGCGGATCGCCTGGGTGGAGGTAAGCCTTGCAGACGGAGTATGACCTGATTATCGTCGGCGCGGGCGCCGCGGGCTGCTCGGCCGCCGTGACGGCGCGCCAGCGCAACATGTCCACCCTCCTGCTCTTCGGGGGGGACGGCGCGCTGGGCAAGGCGCGGCTGGTGGACAATTACCCGGGGCTGCCGGATTTGCAGGGCCCCGCGCTGCTGGACGCCCTCCGGAAGCATGCCGCCCAAATGGGGGCCGAGCTCAAGCGCGGCCTGGTCCGCCGTGTCATGCCGCTGGACGGGGGCTTTTCAGTCCTCGCCGGCAATGACCTGTATTTCGGCAAAACGGTGCTGCTGGCGATGGGCACGGCGCGCGTGCGCCTGCTGCCGGGGGAGGAAGAGCTGGTGGGCCAGGGCGTTAGTTACTGCGCCACCTGCGACGGCATGTTCTACAAGGGCGGCCGGGTGGTCGTGGTCGCCTCTGACGCGGAGGCGGTGGAGGAGGCCAACTATCTCGCCACCCTCGCGCACGTCGTATATATCAAGGAAAAGGCGCACGACACCTCCCTGCTGGACAGGGCGATCGAAATGGCGGAAGGCAAGCCGCTGGCCTTCCGCATGCAGGGCGAACAGCTGGTGCTGGACACCACGGCGGGCGAGGTGCTGGCCGACGGCGCTTTCGTCATCCGGCCAGCCGTCGCGATGACCCAATTGATTCCGGAGGTCAAGGCGGAAAACGGCGCCCTGGTGCTGGACGGCAAGCTGATGACCAGCGTGCCGGGCGTATTCGCCGCCGGAGACATCGCGGGCTCACCCCTCCAGGTCTCCAAGGCGGTCGGGGAAGGCAACGTCGCGGCCTTGTCCGCGGCGGGCTACCTGATGCGCATGGGCGCGAAAAAGAAGGAGGACCCGGTATGACCAGGCGCCTCGCATTGTTGCTGGCGGTTCTTCTCCTGTCCGCCTCGGTCGCGGCCGCCGCCCCGACGCGGGAACGGACGCCCGCCGCCCTGGCTGTGGAGCAAATGCTCCTGCAGGTCCAGCCCCTGGCCGACGCAGCCGCGGCCGCGGCCTGGCAGACGGGCGTCCATGAGCTGGAAGAAGGCGCCGCGCCAAACCCGGTGCTGGCGGAGGCGCTGCTGGCACAGGCGATGAGGGATTATCTGCTGGTCTTCCCCGCGGTGGATATCGCCGTTACGCTCACGAAGGAGCAGGCCTCCCAGGCGGCCGCCCAGTTGCTCGCCGCCCCGGGGCCCTATGATTTCCCCAATCCCCTCGTCGCGTCCCCGGACCCTGCGGCCGGGACGCTGCGCTTTGACCTATCCGATGCGGCGGACTTCGTCGGAGCCTATATCTACGATGCTGAGGTATCCGAAGACGGGCTGATGCTGTTTGCCGACCTGTACCGTGTCAACGGCATCCGCGCACAGGCACAGGACGCGCCGGAGGACGGGCTCGCCTGGCTGGGCAGTGTTACAATGGGATTCGCTGCCGCGGCGGACGCGCCCGCGGGGTTTAAGCTGAAAAGCCTGAGCGTCGGTGCGCTGTACGCGCAAGCCGGCTTTGTCGACTACGCGACGGACGAACGCTACGAGCTCCGCACGCCTGATTTCTTCATCCCCCGCCAGGCCGATGCAGAAGGCATGCCGATCGACCTGGTTTCCGGGGACGGGCTCGCCGCCCTGGCGGTGCGTTTCGTGCCTGGCAGCCTGGAAGCGCTGGAGCGAGCCTGGCGCGCCGAACAAGCCACCGCGGCGGTTACCCTGGATGCGGACGGGCGGCTGCGCCTGGCCGCGCCCGGCCTGTACCGTGTCGCGGCGCACGACCCCATCGGCGGGGAAGACGGCTGCCTGGTGCTGGAGATGGCCTATCCCGAAGAAAAGGAACAGGAGTTCAGCCTGTATTGGGTGTTTCTGAACAACTCCTTCGTCGTCTATTCGGACGCCGTGGGATGAACGTACCGCCGCGCGATGCGGCGCGACACAGGAGGGGCGAGCGATGATGATGGATGCCCTGGTCAAAACCGGGCCCAAGCCCGGGCTGAGCCTCAAGCAGGTGGAAAAGCCGATTCCCGGCCATGACGAGGTGCTGATTAAAATCCATAAGACGTCCATTTGCGGCACCGACCTGCACATTTACAACTGGGACGCCTGGAGCCAGGCGCACATCCGCCCGCCCCTGGTCATCGGCCACGAGTACGTGGGCGAAATTGCCCAGGTGGGCGCCGGCGTGGCGCGGCATTTTGAAATCGGCCAGACCGTTTCCGGCGAAGGCCATCTGGTCTGCGGCCAGTGCCGCAACTGCCGCGCGGGCCGCGGGCAGTGGTGCCGGGATACCCAGGGCGTGGGCGTCAACCGCGCCGGGGCGTTTGCGGAATACCTGTGCATCCCGGCCTCCAACTGCATTCCCATCAGCCCCGACCTGGATGAGGAAGTGGTTTCCTTCTTCGACGCCTTCGGCAACGCCACCCACACCGCGCTGATGTTCGACGTGGTGGGGGAGGACGTGCTCATCACCGGCGCCGGCCCCATCGGCGTCATGGCGGCGGCCATCTGCCGGCACAACGGCGCCCGCAACGTCGTCATCACCGACGTGAAGGATTACAGGCTGGAACTGGCCCGCAAGCTGGGCGCCACCCGCGCGGTCAACGTCGCGAAGGAGGACCTGGCTTCCCTGATGCATGAGATGAAGATGGTGGAGGGCTTCGACGTCGGGCTGGAGATGTCCGGCGCCCCCGCGGCGCTCCACCAGATGCTGTGCCTGATGCGCAACGGCGGTCAGATCGCCCTGCTGGGGCTGTTCGGCAGGAAGGCCGAAATCGACCTGGATGCCTTCATCTTCAGGGGTCTGACCCTGCAGGGCGTCTATGGACGGAAGATGTACGAAACCTGGTACAAGATGGCCGCCATGGTGCAAAGCGGTCTGGACCTGACGCCGCTGATCACCCACCGGCTACCCTATACGCAATTCGAGGAAGCGTTCGACATCATGAACACCGGGGAAAGCGGGAAAATCATCCTGGAGTGGAGCAAGTAACTTTTTATTCTGAAGGACCGACCGCAAGGAGGACGCGCAAGTTGCAATCCGAGCATACGGGCAAGAAAGCCCTGCAGCATTTTCAGCGCCAGCTGGAGGATATCCGGCAGGCCGGAACCTACAAGGAGGAGCGGGTCATCGTCACCCCGCAATCCAGCCGGGTGGACACCACCCAATCCCAGGGTGTCCTCAACCTGTGTGCCAACAACTACCTGGGCCTGTCCAACGACGCCCGCATCATCTCCGCCGCCAAGAGCGCCTACAGCGCCTGGGGCTTCGGCCTCTCCAGCGTGCGCTTCATCTGCGGTACCCAGCTCATCCACCGCCAGCTGGAGCAGCGCCTTTCCCGCTTCCTGGGCATGGACGACGCGGTGCTGTACTCCTCCTGCTTCGACGCAAACGGCGGGCTGTTCGAAACCCTGCTGGGCGAGGAGGACGCGGTCATTTCCGACGAGCTCAACCACGCCTCCATCATCGACGGCGTCCGCCTGTGCAAGGCCGAGCGCTTGCGCTACCGCAACAGCGACATGGCGCAATTGGAGCAGCACCTGAAGGACACGCAGGGTCGCCGCATCCGCCTCATCGCGACCGACGGCGTGTTCTCCATGGACGGCTACGTCGCCAAACTGAAGGAAATCTGCGACCTGGCGGAGCAGTACGACGCCCTGGTCATGGTGGACGACAGCCACGCCACCGGCTTCATGGGCATGAACGGGCGGGGCACCCACGAGCATTGCGGGGTCATGGGGCGGGTGGACATCATCACCGGCACCTTCGGCAAGGCGATGGGCGGGGCGTCCGGCGGGTTCACCGCGGCGCGCAAGCCGATTACGGACCTGCTGCGCCAGCGATCCCGCCCCTACCTGTTCAGCAATTCCCTGGCGCCGTCCATCTGCGCGGCGACGCTCAAGGCGCTGGACCTGCTGGAGGCGTCCACGGCGCTGCGCGACCGGGTGCACCAAAACGCCCGCCATTTCCGGGACAAAATGGCTGCGCACGGCTTCGACCTGCTGCCGGGCGAGCATCCCATCGTGCCGGTGATGCTCTACGACGAGCACGTCGCCCGCGAGATGGCTGCCCGGATGCTGGAGAAGGGCGTCTACGTCATCGCCTTCAGTTTCCCTGTCGTCCCGGTGGGCAAGGCGCGTATCCGCACCCAGATTTCCGCCGCCCACAGCCGCGAGGACCTTGATTTCGCGGCGGAAGCTTTCGGCGCAGTCAAACGCGAAATGGGGCTGTAAGCCCCTTGAAAGGAACGACATGAGCCAGACCGACCGCAAGCCGGTGCTCTTTTCCGGCATCCAGCCCTCCGGCAACATCCACCTGGGAAACTATATCGGCGCCATGAGCAACTTCCTGGTGCTGGAGAAGGACTTTGACTGCCTGTTCTCCATCGTCGACCTGCACGCCCTGACCGTGCGGCAGGACCCGGCCAGCCTGCGGAAGAGGACCCTGGAGCTGGCGGCGCTGTACATCGCCTCGGGCCTGAACCCGGAGCGCAGCATCATCTATTGCCAGAGCCACGTGCCTCAGCATGCCGAGCTGGCGTGGATCCTCAACTGCTTCGCCTACATGGGGGAGCTGGGCCGGATGACCCAGTTCAAGGACAAGGCCGCCCGTCACAAGGACAACATAAACGCGGGCCTGTTCACCTATCCCGTCCTGATGGCGGCGGACATCCTGCTCTACCAGACGGACGTGGTGCCCGTAGGCGGGGACCAGAAGCAGCACCTGGAAATCACCCGCGACATCGCGGAGCGGTTCAACGCCGTCCACCCGGGCGTCTTCCGCGTGCCCGAGCCCTACATCCCCAAGGAAACGGCCCGGGTGATGAGCCTGATGGACCCGGAGCGGAAAATGTCCAAGTCCGACCCGGAGGACAGCTTCATCGCCCTGACGGACAAGCCCGACGACGTGAGGCGGAAGTTCCGCCGCGCGGTGACGGATTCCGCGGCCGACATCCGCTTTGACCCGGAAAACAAGCCGGGCGTGTCCAACCTCCTGTCCATCCTCTCCACCCTGACCAGGGAGCCGATGGACGCGCTCGTGTCCCGCCTGGCGGGCCAGGGCTACGGCAAGCTCAAGGAGGAGACCGCCCAGGCCGCCATCGAGACCATCCTGCCCATCCAGGCGCGGTTTAACGAGCTGATGCAGGACAAGGAGTACATGTCCAAGACCCTGAAGGACAGCGCGGAACGCGCGCAGGCCCTGGCTGAAAAGACCCTGCGCAAGGTCTACAGGAAGCTGGGCCTCTACCAGCCTTGAGGACGGCGCGATGACCAGCCTGCCCTTTCCCGCGGAAACGCCCTACCCGCGCGGGGTTTCCCTGTGGGAGCCGGCGGGCGCCCCCCGGGCGCTTGTCCTGCTTTCCCACGGGATGGCGGAGCACATCGGCCGGTACTGTGAGTTGGCGGGGCGCCTCGCGGACGCGGGCTTCCTGGTCGCCGGGTACAACCACCTGGGCCACGGCGCGGAAGCGTCCCTTCCCGGATGGTTCAGGGAGCATGGCGGCTGGGACGCGCTGGTTTCGGACCTGCGCTCCGTGATGATGACGCTCGAAAGCCGCTGGCCCGGCCTTCCCCGGGTGCTGATGGGGCACAGCATGGGCAGTTTCCTGGCGCGGGAATTCGCCCTGCGGTACCCGGAGGGGCTGGACGTACTGGTGTTGTCCGGGACGGGCTGGCATCCGGAGGCGCTGTGCCGTGCGGGCCTGTTGCCCGCTGAAGTGCTGTGTGCGCTGGGGCTGGGGAAAAAGACCTCGAAGTTCATCGACCGGCTGGCCTTTTCCGCCAACAACAAGCCGTTCAGGGCGGAGGGCGGCACGGCGGTCGACTGGCTGAGCCGGGACAAGGCGGAGGTCCAAAAATACCTGGATGACCCGCATTGCGGCTTCCTGTTCACCGCCGGCGGCTTCCGGGATTTGTTTTCCGGCCTGCTGGCGCTCTCGCGGCTAAACCGCCTGGACGCGCTGCCCAAAGGCCTGCCGGTCCTGCTGCTGTCCGGCGGCCGGGACCCCGTCGGCGGGATGGGCAAAGGGGTCGGGGAAATCGCGCGGCAGTACCGCGCCGCCGGCCTTTCCGCCGTGTCCGTCCGGCTCTACGAGGGCGCGCGTCACGAGATGTTCAAGGAAACCAACCGGGGCGAGGCGTTTTCAGACCTGATTTCCTGGCTGGTCGAAACCCTCGGCGAAACAAGGGAGGAACATCATGAACCAGTTGTTTCCGGGTGACGTCACCCGGGTTCACGGCATTCGCGTAGGGCAGGCGCAAAACGAGGCCGCCCGCACCGGCGTCACCGTCGTCCTGCCGCCCCGGGAAGGCGCCAAGGCGGGCGTTTCCGTCCGCGGCGGCGCGCCGGGCACCCGGGAGACCGACGTGCTGCGGCCCGGTAACCTGGTGGAAGTCGCCCACGCGGTCGTTCTCTGCGGCGGAAGCGCTTTCGGCCTGGTGGCGGCGGACGGCGTGATGCGCTTCCTGTCCCAGTCCGGCATCGGCGTGGACATGGGCGTTACGCAAATCCCCATCGTGCCGGCCGCCGTGCTGTTCGACCTGGGCGTCGGGGACCCTGCCGCCGCGCCGGACGCGGCGATGGGCAGGGCGGCGGCCACCGCCGCCGCCAAGGGCGTCCAGCAGGGCCGCTACGGCGCGGGGACGGGCTGCACGGTGGGCAAGCTGGTCCAGAACGCGGTACCCCAGCCCGGCGGCATCGGCTCCGCCTCCCTCACCCTGCCCGAAGGGGTCACCGTCGGCGCCCTGGTCGCCGTCAACGCGGTGGGCGACGTATACCACCCGCACACGGGGCAGTGCCTCGCCTGCGCGCGCATGCCCGACGGCACCCAGGTCATGGCGGACGGCCTGCTGTTCGGCGCGTCGCCTATGCCCGCCCAGATGCGTATCCCCGCGCCCGGCACCAACACCACCATCGGCGTCGTCGCGGTGGACTGCAAGCTGACCAAGGACGAGGCCGCCCGCCTGGCGGACGCTGCCCACGGCGGGCTCGCGCGCGCCATCCGGCCCTCCCATACCCAGATGGACGGCGACACCCTCTTTTCCCTGGCGACGGGGCGGGTGCTGCAGGAGGTCAACTTCGTCAAGCTCTGCGCGGCGGCGCAGGAAGTCACCGCCCGCGCGGTCGCCAACGCGGTGTTCGCGTCCCGGGCATGATTCTGGGCGTCGGGACAGACCTGTGTGAAATCTCCCGGATGGAACGCCTGCTGCAGGACGGTTCCTTCCTCAAACGGTACTTTGACGCCCGGGAACAGGACGATATCCTTTCCCGCGGTGTTTTTTCCGCCTCCACCATGGCGGCCAACTTCGCGGCGAAGGAGGCTTTCGCCAAGGCGCTGGGCGAGGGGTTTTACGGCATTCCGCTCGCAGAGGTAGCCGTGCTGCGGCGCGGGAACGGCGCGCCATACCTGGAACTGACCGGCCAGGCCGCCGCGGCGGCGGACAAGGCGGGGGTTCTGGCCACGCACCTCAGCCTCACCCACGAAGGGAGCTACGCGCTGGCCTTCGTCATCCTGGAGGGCAAATAGGATGCGCACGATTCTTACGCCGGGGCAGATGCGCGCGCTGGAGCGCCGCGCGTTTGAACTGGGGGTCCCGCCCTTGCTGCTGATGGAGAACGCGGCGCGCGCCGCCCACGCCCTGTTTGCGGAGTTGCTGGGCGGCGTCGCGGGGAAGAAGGTCCTCTACCTGATTGGCTCCGGCAACAACGGCGGCGACGGGCTGGCCATGGCTCGCCTCTGCCTGTTGGACGGGGGCGAGCCGGCCGTCCTGCTGGTGTCCAAGCCCAGGACCCCGGACGCGCAGGCAAACCTGGGCTATGTGAACGCCCTGGGCATCCCGGCCAGGGCCTGGGCGCCGGGGAAACCGGTTTTGTCCGAACCGCGGCCGGACGCCGTGGTGGAAGCGGTCTACGGCACCGGCTTTCACGGAGCGCTGCCGGACGCTGAAGCCATGCTGGCGCGGGAGGTTTCCGCGTCGGGCGTCACGGTGTTCGCGGTGGACGCGCCCAGTGGGATGGACAGCCTGACGGGCGCCGTGGCAGGAGAAGCTATTGGGGCTGCGCACACCATCGCGCTGGGCTGCCTGAAGACCGGCCTGTGCCTGACGGACCGACCGGAGCTGCGCGGGGCGCTGCACGCGGTGGACATCGGCGTGCCTACAGCGGCCTGGGACGCCCTGGGCAAGGAAACGCTGCTCACGGCGCTGGAGCCCGCCGACCTGAGCGAACGCCTTCCCCGGCGGCCCGCGCACGCCCACAAGGGCGACAGCGGCCGGGTACTCATGTACATGGGCAGCCTCGGGCTCGCGGGGGCGGCGGGCATGGCCGCGCAGGCCGCCCTGGCCTGCCTGCGCGCCGGCGCAGGGCTGGTCACCGTCGCCTGCGAAGAGGAGCTCATCCCCATCCTGCAGGCGCTGGCGCCCAACGCCATGTGCGTCCCGATCGGGCAGGCGGTCAGCCGCCCGCCGCGCTACGACGTGTTCGCCGTCGGCTGCGGCCTGGGGCAGTCGGAGGCGGTCTGGAACAACATCCAGGCGCTCTGGCGGCCGGAATTGCCCAGCGTCTGGGACGCGGACGCGCTCAACCTGCTGGCGAAAACGCCCGTCGCGCTGGGCGCCCGCGCGCTAATGACGCCCCATCCCGGCGAGGCGGCACGATTGCTGGGGAAAAGCGTGACGGACGTGACCGTCTCCCCGCTGCGCGCGGCGGAGGAGCTGGCCCGGAAATATGATTGCGCGGTCGTGCTGAAGGGCGCGGTCAGCGTCATCCTGGGCGGCGGCGTTTCCGCGCTGAACCTCGAGGGTTCCCCGGCGCTCGCCAAGGGCGGCAGCGGGGACGCGTTGACCGGCGTGATTGCCGCCCTGATTGCGCAGCAAAGGGAAAGCGCGCCGGCCGAAGCCGCGCGCGCCGCCTGCCTGTGGTTCGGGATGGCGGGGAAGGAGGCGGAGCGCCGCCTGGGCGTCCTCTCTCCCTTGACCGGGGACGTCATCGACTGCCTGTCCGCGGTCGCCCTCCGCGCCGAAGGCGCCTAATCGGTTTCCTTTTCAGACGGCGTCTTGTAGCCCTTTCGCCGCGCTTCCGAAATGCCGATGGCGATCGCCTGTTTCCGGTCTGTCACCTTTTCCCCGGCGCCGGATTTTAATGTCCCTTTCTTGAACCGGCGCATCACCCGCGCGATTTCCGCCTGCGCCTTGGGCGAGTATTTCCTGCCGGCCGCCCGGCGCTTTTTTTTGACTGAGGCCATCGATTTTTCCCTTCCCCGCATGACGGGGTTGTGCCAGCCGGCGTTTACCGGTCCATGCTGTAATAGTTGGGCGCTTCCTTGGTGATGAAAATATCGTGCGGGTGGCTTTCCGTCAGCCCGGCGGAGGTGATGCGCACAAATTCGGCGCTGGCGCGCAGCTCGTCGATGGTTTTCACCCCGCAGTAGCCCATGGCGCTGCGCAGGCCGCCCATCATCTGGAACACCGTGTCCGCCAGCGGCCCCTTGTAGGGCACCCGGCCTTCCACGCCCTCGGGCACCAGCTTTTTCTGGTCTTCCTGGAAATACCGGTCGGAGGAGCCGTGCGCCTGCTCCATCGCGCCCAGGGAGCCCATCCCGCGATACACCTTGAAGGAGCGGCCCTGGAAAATCTCGTTCGTTCCGGGGCTTTCCTCCGTCCCCGCGAACAGCCCGCCCAGCATGACCGCGCTGGCCCCGGCGGCCAGCGCCTTGGCGATGTCGCCTGAATACTTGACGCCCCCGTCTGCGATGACCCGCACGCCGTGCTTGTCCGCCTCCTCGGCGCAGTCGGCGATGGCGGTAATCTGCGGCACGCCCGTCCCGGCGACCACGCGGGTGGTGCAGATGGAGCCCGGCCCGATGCCTACTTTGACGCAGTCCGCGCCCGCCAGGATCAGGTCCCGGGTCGCTTGGGCGGTCGCCACGTTCCCGGCGAACAGCGTCACCTCGGGGAAGGCCTTCCGTAGCGCTTCCACCGTTTCCAGCACGCCCCGGCTGTGCCCGTGCGCCGTGTCCAGCGACAGGACGTCCACTTGCTGCTCGGTCAGCGCCCGGGCGCGGTCCATTGTGTCCGCGCTCACCCCGACGGCGGCGGCGCACAGCAGTCGCCCTTTCGCGTCCTTGGCGGAGTTGGGGTACTTGATGTTCTTCTCGATATCCTTGATGGTAATCAGCCCGCGCAGCCGGAAGGAGGCGTCCACCAGCGGCAGCTTTTCGATGCGGTGGGCGGCCAGCAGCTTTTTGGCGTCCTCCAGCGTCGTGCCCACGGGCGCCGTCACCAGGTTCTTGCTGGTCATCACCTCGCCGATGAAGCGCGTGTCGTCTTCCTCGAACCGCAGGTCACGGTTGGTCAGGATGCCCACCAGCTTGCCGCCCTCGTCGGTGATGGGCACGCCGGAGATACGGTAACGGGCCATCAGCGCCTTGGCGTCGGACACCCGGTGGCCGGGGGAGAGGAAGAAGGGGTCGGTGATGACGCCGTGCTCGCTGCGCTTGACTTTGTCCACATGGGAGGCCTGCTCCTGGACGGTCATGTTCTTGTGCAGCACGCCCAGGCCGCCTTCCCGCGCCAGCGCGATGCCCATGCGCGAGTCGGTCACCGTGTCCATGGCCGCGGACAGCAGCGGGACGTTCAGCCGGACATTCCGGGTCAGCTGGACCGACAGGTCCGCGTCCCGCGGCAGCGTGTCGCTGCGGCGGGGCACCAGCAGCACGTCGTCAAAGGTCAGCCCTTCGCGCAGGGGTTCCTGATACATGGTTCCTCCTCCTTAGGCGTCCGTGCCGCCGTCCTTGCCCTTGAGCAGCTTGACGCCGTTTCTGCGCAGATAATAGAAAAAGGATATCACCGCCAGCCCCACGCCCAGCCACAGCGCCCACAGGTGTAGGGGCGGGTTTGGGCTCGCGAAGCGGTCGTGGAAAAAGCACAGCACCAGCCCCAGCACGGTCACGAATTGGGCGACCTTGCCCACTGGTTCCGATTGCACGACGATGTTCCTGCGCAGCAGCAGAAACCCGCCCAGCAGCATCAGCGCCTCCTTGACCAGCAGGATGCCGATGGCGGCCCATGGCGCGACGCCCTTGATGGCCAGCATCAGCATCGCCGACAGCACCATCAGCTTGTCCGCCAGCGGGTCCGCCAGTTTCCCGAAATCCGTGACCAGCTGGTACCGCCTCGCGATCCATCCGTCCAGGATGTCCGTCAGGCTGGCAAAGACAAATACGCCCAGGGCGGGCATCATGCGGTTGTTGGCCATCAGGACGACAAAGACGGGGATGAGCAGCAGCCGCAGCAGCGTCAGGGCGTTGGGCAGGTTGAGGATGCTCGGTTTCTCTGGCTGCATGCGGGCCTCCTTTGTTGGGGGGATTATAGCACGCGGGGGCGCGCGCTTCAACGCGCGGTCAGCCGGGCCGGCCGACGGGGAGGATACCCGTTGACAAGTCAGCCTGGTTGGTATTAATATCAAATAGAATTTATTCTATGTGAGGTGCCGATGACTTTCGAGGAAGCCTGTGAAATCACCCGGGCGCTGTCCAACCCCAAGCGCCTGCAGATTGTAGACCTGATTTCCTTCAAGGAACTCTGCGCCTGCGAACTGCAGGAATACTTCAGCGTGACCCAGCCCACCTTGTCCCACGATATGCGTCAGCTGGTGGAAACCGGCGTCGTCACCGCGCGCAGGGAGGGGAAATGGATTTACTACGCTTTGGATGAAGGGAAGCTGAGGGACTACTACGATTGCATGGGCCGCATCTTCTTTGATACGGACCACTGCATCTGCCGCCTGCACGAGCCGGCCAAAGTCTGCCCGGTCTGAACCGGAGTATGGGGGACGAGTGTATGTGGGATTTCATCCAGGACCAGGTGCTGGGAATGCGCTGGCTTAACGCCCTTATCGGGGACGGCCTCTCCGCCCTGGGCCTGGACACCGGCAACCGCTGGGTGGGCAGCCTGCAGTTCTTCCTGTATGACGTCATCAAAATCGTGGCGCTGCTCTGCACGCTGATTTTCATCATCTCCTACATCCAAAGCTACTTCCCGCCGGAGCGCAGCAAGCGCATCCTGACCCGCTTCCGCGGCATCTGGGCCAATATCCTGGCCGCCCTGCTGGGCACGGTGACGCCCTTTTGCTCCTGCTCCTCCATCCCGCTGTTTATCGGTTTCACCTCCGCCGGATTGCCGCTGGGGGTCACCTTTTCCTTCCTGATTTCCTCGCCCATGGTGGACCTGGGCTCCCTGGTGCTGCTGATGAGCATCTTCGGCGCAAGGGTCGCCATCCTCTATGTGCTGCTGGGGCTCATCATCGCGGTCATCGGCGGCACCCTGATTGAGAAGATGAAGATGGAAGAGCAGGTGGAGGGCTTTATCAAGACCGCCGGCGGCGTGGACATTGAGTCGCCCACCCTGACCCGAAAAGACCGCCTGCGCTACGCCCGTGAGCAAACGGCGGCGACGTTCAAGAAGGTCTTCCCCTATATCCTCATCGGCGTGGGCATCGGCGCCCTCATCCACAACTGGATCCCGGAGGACTGGGTGGCCGCCGTGCTGGGCAGCAAAAATCCCTTTGGCGTGGTGCTGGCCACCCTCATCGGCGTGCCCATGTATGGGGACATCTTCGGCACCATCCCCATCGCGGAAGCCCTGCTGTTAAAAGGCGCGCTGCTGGGCAGCATCCTCGCCTTCATGATGGCGGTGACTACCCTGTCCCTGCCCTCCCTCATCATGCTGAGAAAGGCGGTCAAACCCAAATTGCTGGCGCTGTTCATCGCCATCTGCACCATCGGCATCATCATTGTGGGCTACGTGTTCAACCTGCTTCAGGCAGTCATTCTGTAAACGGAGGATACAAACATGGCATGGTTTGGCAAGAAGGAAGACAAGAAAGCGGCGCCCGCCCCGGCACAGGCCGCGGCAAGGCAGACGGCGGAAACCGGCGGCCGCTCGGTCAAGGTGCTGGGCAGCGGTTGCCAAAAGTGCAACGCGCTGGAGGAAGCAACCAGGGAAGCGCTGTCCCAATTGGGCATGGAGGACGCCATTGAGCACGTGACGGACTTTGTCCAGATCGCGGCCTACGGAGTCATGACCACACCCGCTTTGGTGGTGGACGGCAAGGTTCTGTCCTATGGCAAGGTGCTCAAGGCCGATGAGGTGGTGAAACTGCTGCAGAAGGCGCGCGGCTAAGCCGCCTGCCGTTATCCTATGAAAGGAGGAACGCGAATGAAGGTATTGTTTGTCTGCGTCCACAACTCCGCCCGCAGCCAGATGGCGATGACCTACTTAAACCATCTGGGAATGGGCCGCTTTCAGGCCGAAAGCGCCGGGCTGGAACCCGGCAGCCTCAACCCGAATGTGGTGGAAGTAATGGCGGAAGAAGGCTTTGACATCTCGGGCAACCCGGTCAACTCGGTCTTTGATTTCTACCGCCAGGGGCGGCAGTATGACCTGGTCATCAAGGTGTGCGAGCAATCCGCCGGGCAGAAATGCCCCATCTTCCCGGGCGCAAAATGGAACCTGGCCTGGGATTTCGCCGACCCTTCGGCCTTCACCGGCAGCCGGGAGGAAGTATTGGCAAAAACCAGGCAGGCGCGGGATGACATCCGGCGGCGGATTGAAGAGTTTATCCGGGTATTCAGCGTGGAGCCCACAAAAGGAGCGAATGAAGGATAAATGACAGCAAGAGAGCAAGAGAAACCCGCGCCGACAGGCGGCATCGGCTTCTTTGAGAAATACCTGACGCTCTGGGTCATCCTGTGCATGGGCGCGGGCATCGCAATTGGGCAGTTCCTGCCCGGCGTCCCGGCCTTCTTGAGCCGGTTTGAGTACGCCAGTGTGTCCATCCCCATCGCCGTCCTCATCTGGCTGATGATTTACCCCATGATGCTGAAGGTGGATTTCCAGAGCGTCCGGGATGTGGGCAAAAACCCCAGGGGCCTGTACGTCACCTGGGTGACCAACTGGCTTATCAAGCCCTTTACCATGTTTGGCATTGCCTGGCTGTTCTTCTTTGTCATCTTCAAGGCGCTGATTCCGGAAAACCTGGCCCGGGACTACCTGGCCGGCGCCATTCTGCTGGGCGCGGCCCCCTGCACGGCAATGGTCTTTGTGTGGAGCCACTTGACCCGCGGCAACCCCGCCTACACCGTGGTGCAGGTCGCCACCAACGACCTGATTATCCTCATCGCCTTCACGCCCATCGTGGCCTTCCTGCTGGGCGTGGGCGGCGTCACCATTCCCTGGGACACGCTGCTGCTCTCTGTCTTGCTGTTTGTTGTTATTCCTCTCAGTGCGGGCATCCTGACCCGCACGCAAATGATCAAGCGGAAGGGGGAGGCCTATTTCAAGGAGGTCTTCCTGCCCAAGTGGAACCACATCACCGTGGCCGGTTTGCTACTGACCCTCATCATCATCTTCTCCTTCCAGGGCAAGGTGATTCTGGAAAACCCGCTGCACATCCTGCTGATCGCGGTGCCGCTGACCATCCAGACCTTCCTCATCTTCTTCATCGCCTACCTGGCCTCCCGCGCGCTGAAGCTGCGGCATGACGTCGCCGCGCCCGCCGGCATGATCGGCGCGTCCAATTTCTTTGAATTGGCGGTGGCCGTGGCCATCTCCCTGTTTGGCGCGCAAAGCCCGGTCGCCCTGGCGACGGTGGTGGGCGTGCTGGTGGAGGTGCCCGTGATGCTGGCCTTGGTCAGGATCGCCAACCGCACGAAAGGATGGTTCCCCGCATGAACAAACCCAACGTCGCATTTGTCTGCGTCCATAATTCCTGCCGCAGCCAGATAGCCGAAGCCCTCGGGAAACGCCTGGCGGGCGATGCGTTCAACAGTTTTTCCGCGGGAACCGAGACCCGCGACCGCATCAACCAGGACGCCGTCCGGCTGATGAAACAAACCTACGGCATCGACATGGAGGAGAGCCAGTACAGCAAACTGGTATCCGAACTGCCCCCGTTGGACATCCTCATCACCATGGGATGCAACGTCGCCTGCCCCTACCTGCCCTGCAGGCACCGGGAGGACTGGGGGCTTGCGGACCCCACCGGGATGCCGGACGAGGTCTTCCTGCAGACCATACAGGCCATTCACGGAAAAGTACTGGCGCTGAGGCAGGCGGTGCTGGAGGGCAGGCTGCCCTGAAATGAAGGCGCGGGGGCTCGCCTCCCCGCGCAGATTGACGCTTTTTGCCCGGGCATGCTATCCTCTGCCGCAAGCGGACACGCCTATGCCCTCCGGAGTTCCCGGCGGGACAGCCCGTGCCGGCATGAGGTGTCAGATGAACTTCGTATTCATTTCCCCGCATTTTCCCTCCCACTACTGGCGTTTTTGCGCGGCGCTGCGGCAAAACGGCGTGACCGTGCTGGGCGTCGCGGATACGCCGTATGAGGAGCTGCTCCCGGAGTTGCAAAGCAGCCTGACAGAGTATTACCGCGTCCCCAGCCTGGAGGACGGCGACGCCGTGCTGCGCGCGCTGGGATGGTTCACCCACCGCTACGGAAAAATCGACTGGATTGAGTCCAACAACGAATACTGGCTGGAGCAGGACGCCTGGCTGCGCACCATGTTCCACGTGACCACGGGCCCCATGCTGGACCGGATTCCCTCCTACAAGCGCAAGTCCCTCATGAAGGAAGTGTACGCCGGCGCGGGCATCCGGACCGCTGCCTGGCAGATGGCGGAAACGCTGGAGAAAGCCCTGGTTTTTGCACATAAGGCAGGCTATCCCCTCATCGCCAAGCCGGATGTCGGCGTCGGCGCGAACGACACCCACCGCATCCGGGACGAGGGCGAGCTGAGGGCCTTCTTTTCACGCCTGCCGCTGCGCCCCTATCTGCTGGAGCAGTACGTCGACGGCGAAATCTGCTCCTACGACGCGGTCATCGGCCCGAAGGGCGAGCCGCTCTACGAGACCGGCAACATCACCCTGGTGTCGGTGATGGATGTGGTCAACGAGAAAACCGAATCCGTCTACATGATCGTGCCGGAGCTCGCGCCAGACGTGAAGGAGCTGGGCCGCAGGACGGTCAAGGCCTTCGGCGTCATCAACCGGCTCACGCATTTCGAGTTCTTCCGGCTCAGGAGGGATCAGGTGGGCTTGGGGCGCAAGGGCGACCTGCTGGGCCTGGAGGTCAACATGCGCCCGTCGGGCGGCTTCACGCCGGACATGATCAACTACGCAGGCAGCGTGGACATCCACCGCCTGTGGGCGGATATGGTTTGCCGCGGCCGGGTCGAGCTGGACCCGCATCGCCGTACCTATTTCTGCGTTTTTGTCGGCCGGCAGGACGTGCACACCTACGCTCATCCCCACTTCGACCTGATGCGGGAATGGGGTCACCGCGTCGTCTTCCACGACCGGATGCCGGAGGCGCTTACCGGCGCCATGGGCAACCAGATCTATCTGGCGCAGTGCCTGAGCCGTGAGGAGGCGGACGCCTTCGTCGCCTACGCCTGCAGGAGGGAAGCCTGATGGCAGGCGACGCCTTCCGCTTCTACAGCCACGTCCTCGGCCGAGAGCTCGGGGTCTCGCGCTACGGCCATGGCGGCATGCCCTGCCTGGTCTTCCCCTCCCAGGATGGCCGGAGCGGGGATTTCGAGGGCTTCGGCATGGTGGACGCCGCCCGCCCCTGGCTGGAGGGCGGCCGCCTGAGGATGTACTGCGTGGACAGCGTGGACGGGCAGACCTGGTCCAATTACGCCGCCCACCCCCATGACCGGATGCGGGGGCACGAAGCCTGGTTCCGTCACCTGACGGAGGAGTTCGTCCCCTTCATGTACCGGGACACCGGCTGGCAAGGCCGGCTGATGACCCTGGGCTGCAGCCTGGGCGCCACGCATGCGGCCAACGCCCTGTTCCGCCGCCCCGACCTGTTTGGCGCCGTCATCGCGCTGTCCGGCGCCTATGACGCGCGCTGGCTGCTGGCCGGGTACTCGGACGAGCTGGTCTATCTGAACTCACCGCTGGACAGCATCCGGGGCATGCCGCCGGACCATCCCTACGTCGGCCTGCTCAACTCCTGCCGCATCATCCTCTGTTGCGGCCAGGGCGCCTGGGAGGAGGAGATGCTGCGCTCCGTCCGGCTGTTGGAGGATGCGATGCGGGAAAAGGGCATCGCGGCCTGGGTGGACGTCTGGGGGATGGACGTCAACCACGACTGGGACTGGTGGCGCCGCCAGCTGGCCTATTACCTGCCCAAGGTGCTGGACTGAGCCATTAGACCCGGTCCCGCGGGGGAAGGGAGGACTGCCGGAATGAAAGGCCTGGTCGGTTTTCTGATTATCCTGCTCTGCCTGCTGGCCGGCAATCTGGTGTCCGGCCTGCTGGCCTTGCCCATCCCGGGCTCCATTTTTGGCATGGTCTTCCTGCTGGCGCTGCTGATGACCAGGGCGGTGCGCCTGGAAACGGTCGAGCCGGCGGCGGGGCTTTTGGTGTCCCTGCTGATCCTGCTGCTGATTCCGGGTACGGTGGACATCATGGCCAACTTCCACAAGCTGGCGGGAGCGGTGCCGCAATTGGTCCTCATCGTCGTCGTTTCCACCGCGCTGGTCATCCTGGTCACCGGGCGGACGGCGCAGTCGCTCATCCGTTTGAAGGAGAAAAAGAACAAGGAGGCGGGCGATGGAGACGCTTAGGCAGCTGCTGGACGGCCCGCTGTTCGGCATCACGCTCACCATCCTTTCGATGGTTTTCATTCAGCTGCTTGGCCGAAAGGCGAAAACCTCCCTGCTCAACCCCCTTCTTTTCTCAACGGCGTCCATCATTGCCTTCCTGTACTTCACGGGCATCCCCCTGGAAAAATACCAGGCGGGCGGCCGGATGATGACGTTTTTCCTGGGCCCCGTCATCGTGTCGCTGGCCGTGCCGCTGTACAAGCAGCTGGACAAGCTGAAGGCGCATCTGGCGCCCGTCCTGCTGGGCGCGACCGCGGGGGTGCTGGTTTCCATCACAAGCGGCATCCTGCTGTCGCTGCTATTTGGCATCAGCCGCGAGCTGACCGTCTCCATGGCGCCCAAGGGAACCACCAGCGCGATTTCCATGGAGCTGGCCAAATCCCTGGGCGGGGACGGCTCCGTCGCCATCGCCTTTGTTATCTTCGCCGGTATTTTTGGCTATTCTGCCGGTGGCTGGCTGCTCAACCGCGCCGGCGTCACCCATCCGCTGGCCCGGGGGCTGAGCCTGGGCACCGCGTCCCACGCCTCCGGCACCCAGCGGGCCTTCGAGATGGGGGAGGAGGAAGGCGCGATGGCCTCCCTGGCCATCGGCCTGGTGGGCGTGCTGACATCCGTCTTCCTGCCGCCGCTGCTGAGGCTGTTTGGGCTGTAGTTTCCGGTAAAAAACCGAAGAATGGACAGCAAACCCAGACGCTGTGCCCAGGTTTCAGGTTGTCAATACCTTACTACGGAGTAAAATGCGGGGGGCTTCGGGGGGCGGCAGCCACCGATGGAAATCGTGTCGTCCGGCAATGCCTGTCGCGCGGGGCGTTTTCGCGAACAGCGAAAACATTCCGCAGCTATCCTCCGAATCGAAAAAGGTCTGCAGACCTTTTTCGATAATCTGAAACCCGGGCGTTGTGCCCGGGTTTGCTGGTTTTTGATGGAATTATACGACCGTGCCTTCCGCTTCCTCAGGTTGGGCCGCTTCGCGCCTTTCGTGCGTCCGCACGTCGAACCCGCCGCCTTCCACCGCGTCCACAATCAGGGTGTCGCCGTGGGAGGCCTGCCCCTTGATGAGAGCACGGGCGATGGCGGTTTCCACCTGGCTTTGGATGAGGCGCTTCATCGGCCGCGCCCCGTACACGGGGTCGTAGCCCAGGTCCATCATCCGGTCCTCCGCCTGGGGCGTGATTTCCAGGCCCAGCTGCCGGTCCTTGAGCCGCTCGCGCAGGCGTGCCAGCTGCAGGGAGATAATCTGCCGCACCTGGTCCCTGCCAAGGGGGGTGAAGATCACGGTCTCGTCGATGCGGTTTAAGAACTCCGGCCGGAAATGCGCACGCAGCAGCGCGCTCACGCTGTCCCGGGCCTGCGCGGACAGCTCGCCGTCGTCGCTGATGCCGTCCAGGATCTGGGCGGAGCCCAGGTTGCTGGTCATGATGAGGATGGTGTTCTTGAAGTCCACCGTCCGCCCCTGGCTGTCGGTCACCCGGCCGTCGTCGAGGATTTGCAGCAGGACGTTGAACACGTCCGGGTGCGCCTTCTCCATCTCGTCAAACAGGATGACCGAGTAGGGCTTGCGGCGCACGGCCTCTGTCAGCTGCCCGCCCTCCTCGTAGCCCACGTATCCCGGGGGCGCCCCGATGAGGCGGGAGACGGAGAACTTCTCCATGTACTCGCTCATGTCGATGCGGATGAGCATCTTCTCGTCGTCGAACAGGTTCTCCGCCAGCGCCTTGGCCAGCTCCGTCTTGCCCACGCCGGTGGGGCCCAGGAAGAGGAAGGAGCCGATGGGCCGCGCCTCGTCGGAGATGCCCGCCCGGGAGCGCAGGATGGCGTCGGAGACCAGGGCGATGGCTTCGTCCTGGCCGACCACGCGCCGGTGCAGGGTTTCCGGCAGGCTCAGCAGCTTTTCCCGGTCGCTCTCCAGCAGCTTGGTCACCGGGATGCCGGTCCAGCGGGCGACGATGCGCGCGATTTCGTCCTCCGTCACCTTGTCCCGCAGATAAACCGTCTTTTCCTGCCCGCTTTCGCGCGCCTCCTGCTCCTTCAACTGCTGCTGCAGCCTGGGCAGGTCGCCGTACTTGAGCTGGGCGGCGGCGTTGAGGTCGTAGCTGCGCTCCGCCTTGGTGATTTCGGCGTTGACGCGCTCGATTTCCTCGCGCAGCTTCTGGATTTTGCCGATTTCGCTCTTTTCGTTCTCCCACTTGGCCGTCATCTGGGCGTAGTCGTCCCTCAGGCCGGCCAGCTCCTGCTGCAGGTCCTCCAGCCGCCCCTTGCTCAGGCGGTCGTTTTCCTTTTTCAGCGCCGCCTCTTCGATTTCCAGCTGCATCACCTTGCGGCGGACCTCGTCGAGCTCCTGCGGCATGGAGTCCATCTCGGTCCGGATCATCGCGCAGGCCTCGTCCACCAGGTCGATGGCCTTGTCCGGCAGGAAACGGTCGGAGATGTAGCGGTGGGACAGGGTGGCCGCCGCAATCAGCGCGCCGTCCTGGATTTTGACGCCGTGGAACACCTCGTAACGCTCCTGCAGTCCGCGCAGGATGGAGATGGTGTCCTCCACCGTCGGCTCCTCGACCAATACCGGCTGGAAACGCCGCTCCAGCGCCGCGTCCTTTTCGATGTTCTTCCGGTACTCGTCGAGCGTCGTGGCGCCGATGCAATGCAGTTCCCCGCGGGCGAGCATGGGCTTGAGGAGGTTGCCCGCGTCCATCGCGCCTTCCGCCTTGCCGGCGCCCACGATGGTGTGCAGCTCGTCAATGAACATCAGAATCTGGCCGTCGCTCTTCTTGACCTCGGCCAGCACCGCCTTGAGCCGCTCCTCGAATTCCCCGCGGAACTTCGCCCCGGCGATGAGCGCGCCCATGTCCAGGGAGAAAATCGTGCGGTCTTTCAGGTTGTCCGGCACGTCCCCGCGGATGATGCGCTGGGCCAGCCCTTCGGCGATGGCGGTCTTGCCCACGCCGGGCTCGCCGATCAGGACCGGGTTGTTCTTGGTCTTCCGGCTCAGGATGCGGATGACGTCACGGATTTCGGCGTCCCGCCCGATGACGGGATCCAGCTTCTGGTTGCGGGCCAGCATCGTCAGGTCCGTGCCGTACTTGTTCAGTGCGTCGTAGTTGTCCTCGGGCGTATCGCTGGTCACGCGCGCGGCGCCGCGGACTTGGGAGAGCGCCTGGAGGAAGTCGTCCTCCCGGATATTGAAGCGCTTCATCAGCGCGGCCATCCCCCTGTCCGGCGCGCGCAACAACCCCAGGAACAGGTGCTCCACGGAGACGTACTCGTCCTTCATCCGCTCCGCCGCGGCGGCCGCCTCGCGCAGCGCGCGGTCCATGTCCTGGGAGACGTAGGTTTTTCCCTCTTCCCTCGCGCCGCCGCGCACCCGGGGCAGGCGCTCCACCTCGTCCCTCGCGTTCTGGGAAACGCCCCGCGCGTCCTTGCCCATGCGGTCCAGCAGCTGGAAAATCAGGCCGTCCGCCTCCTGGGTCAGGGCGGCCAGCAGATGCGCCTGCTCCAGCGTCTGGTTGGCGTATTCGCCCGCCAGGTTCTGGGCCTGCTGGATGGCCTCCAGGCTTTTTTGGGTGTATTTATTCTGGCTCATGCCAATCCTTCCTTTCGTTCAGACGGCCAAAGACTGACCATCTTTGACCTACTGCCATTATACACCCCTGGTGCCACCTGTCAATGCGGTTTGCTGTTTTTGTCCTACAAATTGACAAACAAATACGTGGAACGCCCGGCGCTTCTTGTCATATTCAAGCGCGATTTGATATACTCGCGCCTGGAAGGCGAATGCGGAAGGGGGGATTGGATGCGCCAGGGCTGGGCGCGGCGGCTGCCCCTGGTCGTGGGGCTGATGCTGCTCGCTTTCGCGCTCTACCGCTTCGACGCGGTGGTCAACCTGGTGCGCACCTTCCTGGCCATTGTTTCTCCGTTTATCATCGGCACTTTCATGGCCCTGCTCATCAACCTGCCGATGCGTTTTTTGGACCGCCTGCCGGTGTTCGGCTCCCTGGGGCCGAAGCTGTCCAAGGTCAAGCGGGCGATGACCCTCACGCTGTCCCTGGCTATCGTGCTGGCCTCGATCGCCCTGCTGCTGGTGGTCATCATCCCCGAAATCGTGACGGCCGTGGAGCGCCTTATCCGCGTCATCCCCGGGATGCTCAAGGACCTGGAGACCTGGCTCAGCGACCGCAACGAGAACATCCGGACGGCGCTGGGTCTGGCTGAAACGGATGAGCGTGACGTGCGCGACCTGTTCCAGCGTGCCTACCAGTTTTTGATCGGCGGCCTGAGCGCGACCTCCGGCATGGTGTTCTCCGCTGCCCAGACGCTGCTCAACCTGATTGTCAGCCTGGTGTTCGCGATTTACCTGCTCTTCAGCAAGGAAAGAATCAAAAGCCAGCTGAACCGACTGATTCGCGCAGCCCTGCCGCAAAAGGCCGGCGCCTTTGTCCAGCGGTTGGTCCGGCTGCTCGTCCAGGCGTACTCCAATTTCCTGGCCGGACAGTGCCTGCAGGCCTTCGTCTCCTCCCTGATGACGGTGGCGGTCATGCTGCTGTTCGGCTTTCCCTACGCGGTGCTCGTGGGGCTGATTACCTTCGTCGCCGCCTTCATCCCGATTTTCGGCCCGTTCATCTCCGGCACCTTGGGCACCCTGCTGGTGCTTACAGCGGATCCCGGGCAGACGCTCTGGTTCCTGCTCGCCTTCTTTGTCGTCCAGCAGATCGCCGGCTCGGTCGTCTACCCGCGCATCATGTCCAGCGCCATCGACATCCCCTCCATCTGGGTGCTCGTCGCGGTCACGCTGGGTGGCGGCGTGATGGGCATCCCCGGCATGCTGCTGTTTATCCCACTGGCCGCCGTCGCCTATCGCCTCACGGCGGAGTTCGTGCGCGGGCGGGAAACCGCGGCGCTCCGCCAGGCGGAGGAGACGCATGATTCGATGTGAAGGGCTGACGAAGTCCTATGAAGGAGATGGCATCGCGGACCTGACCCTCAGCGTGCTGCCGGGGGAGGCCCTGGGCCTGCTGGGGCCGGGCGGCGCGGGCAAGTCCCTGACGCTGCGGGTATTGATGGGGCAGATCCGCGCCGACGCCGGGACGGCGGAAATCGCCGGGAATGACTGCTGGAAAAAACGCCGCGAAGTGCAAAAAAAGGTGGCTTACGCCCCCGCCTCCCCGGTCCTGGAAGAGGAGGCGACAGGGGAAAACTACCTGCGCTTCGTCGGGCGCTTCCGGGGCGGCTTCAACCCGAAAAAGGCGCGCGACTTTGCCCAGCGCCTGGATGTGGGGCTGACGGGAAGCTGCCGCAGGATGAGCCCGGAGAACCGCAAGAAGCTCAGTCTGCTGGCCGCCTTTTCGCTGGACCGGGACGTGCTGTTGCTGGACGAGCCGTCCGTGGGGCTGGGTTCCCTGGCGCGCTCGGCGCTTCTGGACGCGGTCGCGTCCGCGCGCGAAGCGGGCTGCGCCGTCCTGATGACCTTCCACGCGCTGGAGGAGGCGCGCCGCTTTTCCAGCCACGTCGCCATCATCCGAAAAGGCCGCCTGGTGCTTAACCAGCCGGTCTCCTCCCTCAGCCAGACCCGGCAGAAGGTCTACCACGTGACCTTTGCGACGGCGCAGGAAGCGGCCCGCTTCGCGGCGGAATGGGAGGCGGGCGTCGAGCTTTTCGGCTCCCGCGCCATGGTCGCCATCCCCGCCAGCCCGCAGGTGCTGCTCAAGACCCTCGCCCGCTATGACGTAAGCGACCTTGTGGGCGGGCGCGATGAGGGCGAGGAAGGCTTCCTGCGCTTTTACGGGGACGATATCGTATGATTCCGTCCCTTTTCGGCTTCCGGTTCCGGCAGCGCCTGCTCCCGCAGCTGCCCGCCCTGCTGTTGTCCATGCTGCTGGGCGCCCTGGCTGTTTTCTTCTACCGGCCGGAGCAGCTGGCCGGCCTGCAGGCCCTGCGGCAGGGATTGCCGGAGGTCTTCACCTTCCTGGGGATGGAGGGTAGCCCCCACCTGGCCGCCCATACGGGCGGGCTGCTCTATGGCTTCCTGATGCCCCTGGCCGTCATCTTCAGGGCGGCATCCTCCGCCCATGAGCTCGTCGCCCGGCCGCTGGCGGACGGCCGCGCCGCCATGTACCTGGCTTCCGGCCACCGGCGGGGCGCCATCCTGCTGACGCTGTGCCTCCTGGTCCTGCTGGAATCCTTGTTCCTCGCCCTGGCTTCCTTGCTGGGCCAGGCGCTCTCGGCGCTAGTTTTCTTCCCGGGCGCGGGCCTTGCCCCCCTTGCGCGGCAGGGACTGGGCTTTGCGCTCGTCGTCCTGCCGTTCCCGGCGCTGGCCTCGCTGCTGGCCGTGCGGGCGGCTTCCCCGCGCAGCGCCTGGAGGGGTTCCGTCCTGATCCTGTCAGCCTTCCTGCTGTTTTCCCTGTTCGCCCGCCTTCCGGGCTGGACGCGCGCGCTGCGCTTCCTGACGCCGCTGACGCTGTGGAAAGGCGCCCTGCTGTCGTCCGGCGCCGGCGGCTTTTCTGATGCGCTCTGGGCGCTGCCGCTGACGGCTGTTTTCCTGGTTCTCGCGCTGCTGTCCTTTTCCCGCAGCGAACTGTAAAGGGAGGTTTCCTTGCCGGATTCGTTTGCCATCCATCCCTGGAAGGTCGTCCAGACCGCTTTCCGCCCGGAGGACCAGCGCTTCGCGGAGAGCCTGATGTCCCTGGGCAACGGCGCCTTCGGGCTGCGCGGAAATTTTGAGGAGCACTATTCCGGTGACACCCACCGGGGCACCTACCTGGGCGGCGTCTGGTTCCCGGACCGGACCCGCGTGGGCTGGTGGAAGAACGGCTACCCCGAGTACTTCGGCAAGGTCATCAACGCCGTCAACCTCATCGGGGTGGACGCCATCGTCAACGGTGTCAGGCTGGATCTGGGGGTTCTCGAAGTCCTGGATTTCCAGCGCGAGCTGGACATGGAAAAGGGCCTGCTCAGCCGGAGCGTAACGCTCAGAACGCCGGAAGGCCGGTTATCGCTGGATACCGAGCGGTTCGTATCGATGGATGACAAATCCCTGCTGGCTTTGCGCTTCCGGGTCAGGGCGGACTATCCCGCCCGGGTGTGCCTGTCCGCTTTCCTGGACGGGGATGTGCACAACGAGGACAGCAACCACGGCGAGCAGTTCTGGGAGCATCTGGGCGCTGCGTCCCAAGGTGGGGAGGCGCCGGGTGGGGCGTTGCTCAGCCGCACCCGGGAGAACCCCTTCGGCACGCCGCGCTTTGCCGTGGCGGCCGCCTTCCGCGCCGATTGCTCTATGCCCCTCGCCCGCGCCGAGGAGCGGGCGGGCTGGTCGTCCGTCGCCTTCGAGGCGCCCGTGCCGGCGGGCGAGGCCGTCGTTCTCCATAAGTTCTGCTGCGTCGCCACGGACCGTGACTTCCCCGCGGACGGGTTGGTTGGCAGGGCGGAGGGCTTCGCCGGAAAGGCCGCCCAAGCCGGGTATGAGGCGCTCAGGGAAGCGCACATCGCCGCCTGGGCGCGCAAATGGGAGGCCGCGGACGTTGTCATCCGGGGGGACGCGGGGGCGCAGCAGGGCATCCGGTTCAATCTCTTCCATCTGCTGTCCACCTACACGGGCGAGGACGCGCGGCTCAACATCGGCCCCAAGGGCTTTACGGGGGAGAAGTACGGCGGCGCGACCTACTGGGACACGGAGGCCTTCTGCTTTCCCGTCTATCTGGCCACCGCGGGCGAAAAGGTCGCGCGCCAGCTGCTGCGCTACCGCCATGACCAGCTGCCCGGCGCTTTCCACAACGCCGCGCGGCAGGGGCTGCCCGGCGCCCTGTTCCCGATGGTCACCTTCAACGGCGTGGAATGCCACAACGAATGGGAAATCACCTTCATGGAGCTGCACCGCAACGGGGCGGTCGCCCATGCCATCTTCAACTATACGCAGTATACCGGCGACGGGAGTTACCTGTTCTCGGAAGGGCTGGACGTGCTGCTGGGCATCGCGCGCTTCTGGGCGGGGCGCGTGCATTTCAACGCCTGGACGGGCAGCTACATGCTCCATGGCGTCACCGGGCCCAACGAATACGAGAACAACGTCAACAACAACTGGTACACCAATCGCATCGCCGCCTGGTGCCTGGACTACTTCCTTTCGTCCTTCAGGCGCGCGCCTAAAGACCGCAGGGCCGCGCTGGGCGTCGCCCCGGACGAGCTTGCCGCCATGGAAAAAATCTGCCGGAACATGTACGAGCCACGGGACGAGGCGCGCGGGGTCTTCATCCAGCACGACACCTTCCTGGACAAGGAGCTGCTTCCGGCCGCGGCCATCCCGGCGGAAGAGCGGCCGCTCAACCACCACTGGAGCTGGGACCGCATCCTGCGCTCCTGCTATATCAAGCAGGCCGACGTCCTCCAGGGCCTGTATTTCCTGGGCCACCTCTACGACCAGGAAACCAAGGAGCGAAACTTCAGGTTCTACGAGCCCATGACGGTGCACGAGTCCTCCCTTTCACCCAGCGTGCACGCCGTGCTGGCGGCCGAAATCGGCGAAAGGGAGAAGGCGGTGGAGATGTACCGCCGCACCGCCCGGCTGGATCTGGACGACATCAACCGGGACACGCGGGACGGCCTCCATGTGACCAGCATGTCCGGCGCCTGGCTGGCCATCGTCCAGGGCTTTGCCGGCATGCGCACGGCGGACGGAAACCTGTCGTTCTCGCCCTTCCTCCCGGAAGGCTGGCAGGGCTATTCCTTCCGCTTCCTGTACCGCGGGCGCGTCCTGCGCTTTGAGATGGAGACAGGCGAGGCCAGGCTTTCACTGCTGTCCGGCAGCCCCCTGGCCGTCCGCCTGTGGAACCGGGAGCACTTCCTGGAGCGCCAAATCATATCGGAGGGGGGAAACGCATGAAAAAGCTGTTCATCTCCGCGGACATCGAGGGCACCTGCGGCATCGCCGGCTGGGACGAGACGGAACGGAAGAACCTGGAATACGCCGTCTATGCCGCCCGGATGAGCCGGGAAGTGGCGGCCGCCTGCGATGGAGCAATCAGGGGCGGCATGGACCTGGTCGTCGTGCGCGACGCGCATGATTCCGCGCGCAACCTGGACGCAGAGTTGCTGCCGAAGGACGCGCAGCTGCTGCGCGGCTGGGGAGAGGACCCCCTGGGCATGATGATGGGCCTGGACGACAGCTTCCACGGCGCCGTTTTCACCGGCTACCACGACGCCGCGGGCACCGGCTCCAGCCCGCTCTCCCACACCATGAGCCTGGGCGTCGTCTGGATGACCCTCAATGGAGAGACCGTAAGCGAGGCCCTCATCAACGCCTACTCCGCGGCCTATTACGGCGTGCCCGTCATCGCGGTCACGGGGGACGCGGGCATCTGCGCGAAAATGAAGGCGCTCATCCCCGCCTGCCAAACCGTCCCTGTCAACAAGGGCTCCGGGGCCGCGGTGCTGAGCATCCAACCGCATCTGGCGCGGGAGCGCATCCGGGAGGCGGTCATGGCGGCCTGCCAGATGCCCCGCGAGGACTTCCGCCTCGCGCTGCCGGAGCGCTTCCGCCTGGACGTGCGCTACCGCGAGCACGCCCGCGCCTTCAAGGCCTCCTTTTATCCCGGCGTCCAGCAGCTGGACAGCCACACCCTGCGCTTTGAGGCGGAGGACTGGATGGAAGCGCTGCGGATGATGCACTTTTGCCTATGAGAACGCGAGCTGCAAAACTGCCCTGGGCGCTCGCGGGCGTCCTGCTGGTTCTTCTTCCGCGCTTCCTGCCGCCCGTCTGGGGCTTGTCGGCGGACGCCGCCCAGGTCCTGGGCATCTTCCTGGGCACGGTGCTGCTCTGGCTGGCGGTGGACGTCTCCTGGCCCAGCGTGCTTTGCCTGCTGGCGCTGAGCCTGTTGCCTGGCGTGGGCACCGGCGCGGTGCTCTCCGCCTCCTTCGGCAACGCCACCATCTGGTTTCTGGTTTTTTCCTTCCTGCTCACCTACGCGCTGAGCGAAACGGGCTTCCTGCGACGGGTCGCGCTCGCTTTCCTGTCCAACCGCTTCGCGGCGAAAAGCCCCCTGGCCTTCGGGTTCATGTTTCTGCTGGCGGTGCTCGTCCTGGGCAGTTTCATCGCCCCGACGGTCACCTTCCTGCTGTTCTTCGCGCTGCACCGCGAGGCGGCGGAGGCGCTGGGGCTCAAGCCCGGGAGCGCGCTGATGAAGGCCCTGATGGTGGGGACCGCCTGCGTCACCTCCATCTCCTGCGCGATGACGCCCATTGCCCACACCTTCCCGCTCATGGCGCTGGGGTTTTACGAGGCGGCGACCGGGGAGACCATCAGCTACCTGTCCTACCTGAGAATCGGCCTGCCCGCGGGCCTGCTGCTGTTCGCCTGCACCTGTCTGCTTCTCTGGCTGGGATTCGGCCGGAAAATCCGGGAGGAAAACGCGAACCCGGGCGCGCTGCGTCTGGCTGCGCCCGGGCCGCTTTCCCGCGGCGAGGTGTTCTCGGCGCTCGTGTTCTTCCTGGTCGTCCTCGCCTGGCTGCTGACCGGTATTCTTCCGGATGCCCTGGGCAAACTGGGCGCGCTGGGCACCGTCTGGCCGGCCATGGCCGGGGTGCTGCTGCTGTCCGCGCTGCCCCTGGGCGGCAAGCCGCCGCTGGACTTGAAACGCGGTTTGTCCCAGGGCGTTTCCTGGGTCAGCATCCTGCTGTGCGCCGCCGCGCTGGCCTTGGGCAAATACGTCGCGGCGGAGGAGTACGGCATGACCCGGGGCGTGGGCGAATTGCTCAAGCCCCTGATGTCCTCCCTGGGCGCAGCGGGGGTCACGGCGGTCCTCATCGCGGCGACGGTGCTGATGACCAACTTGATTTCAAACATCGTCACGACGACCGTCATGTACAACCTGGCCGCCGCCATCCTGCCAGCGCTGGCTGTCGCGGGCGCCGCCGTCCCCATGAAAACCGCCGCCATCCTGGTGGGGATGTGCGCCTCCCTGGCCTTCGCCACGCCGCCCGCCATCGCCCACGTCGCGCTGGCCGCCGGATCGGACTGGGCAGGCCCCGGCGACATGCTCCGCTACGGCGGCGTCCTGGCGCTGCTGTCCGTCGCGGCCGTTCTGGTTTTTGCATTGCTGTAAGAATATTAGTTGCATACTGGACAAATAATTCGATTGGTGTTATGATTCGTGCCGTTTCGACTTGGCCTCGGAGTATGGATGCCTGTTATTAAAGGATATTTAATCTGACTGGTCGAAACATTTCGCGGCGAACGCTTATTGCCGGTTGCAGATGTCCGGCGCCTGTCCGCGAAACCGCGCTCTCCTGCCTGACAGACCGATGCATTATTGTAGAAGGCGGTAACACAGATCATGCAAGAGATTCTATTTATTCCCCTGGTCGAAAACTTTGTCTTCCGGGAATGCAGCCCTGGCTGGGTCCTGAAACGCCAGCTGACGAGCCTACACGCCCTGGTCTATGTGACCGAGGGGCAGGGGGAGTTCGCTATCGACGACGTCGTGTACCCTGCCGCGCGGGGCGACCTGTTGTATTTCCCGCCGGGCGTATGGCGCGAGGTGACGGCCGACGCCAAAAAGCCGTTCCGGTACTACGCGTTTGAGTTCCAGCTCTTTGACGAGCAGTTCCATCCGACCAAGCTCCCCCTGCCCCTGCACAACCGCATCGGGCAGGACGTCAAGCTCGAGCATATCCTCATCCGCGTGCGCCAGGCCTGGGCGCTGCGGGAGTCATCCTGCCGGATGCAGGTGACGGCCCTCTTGATGGAATGCCTCTGCCACCTCATGTACATCACGGGGCTCAGGCAGGGGGCGGGCTCGGATCCCCGCATCCAGAAGGCGGCCGCCTTTGTGACCGAAAACGTGTCCCGCCACCTCAGCGCGGCGGAAATCGGCGAGGCGGTCGGGCTTCACCCCGGCTACCTCAACAAGTTGACCCTCAAGCATACCGGGATGACGGCCAGCCGATTCGTTACCAGCATCCGGGTCAATATGGCCGAGGACGCCATCATCTACGAGGGGATATCCATCGGGGAGGCGGCGCGCCGCTTCGGGTTCTCCGACATCTACCATTTCAGCAAGGTATTCAAGAAGTTCAAGGGTTACACGCCCTCGACGGTCAAGATGCTAAAGCGCTGAGACCGGAACGGGTCAGGCGCCGCGAAAGCGGCGCCTGTTTTTTTTAAGACCGCCCGCCGGGGTCAGTTCCCCGGCCACCGGTCCAGCAGCACCACCCGCGCCGGCGCGCCGTCCGCGCCCCGGATGCTCAGGGGCAGCGCCAGCATGACGTAGTTCCCGGCCTCCACGCCCTTGAGCGCGAGCCCCTCGATAATCAGGATGCCCTTCCGCATCAGCGCCAGGTGGGTCTCATGCCCGGGCTGGTCACGCTCGATGCCCAGCGCGTCGATGCCCACGCCTTTAACGCCGGTTTCCGCCAGGTACTCCGCGCCGTCCTTCTTCAGGTAAACGAAGTCGGCCTGAAAGGTCTCGTCATCGGAGTTGCGCGTGCGCATCAGCACGAACTCACCGGCCTGGATCTGGTGGGGGAGCAGGTCGTCCCTGGTGATGCCGCCCCTGACCCCGCTCAAGTCCAGCACGCGGCAGGCGGTCAGCAAGCTGGACAATGGCAGGGTTTCCGTCGTCCCGCCTCCCGCTGTCATATGCAGCGGGGAATCGATATGCGTCCCCGTATGCAGGGGCAGTTCCAGCCTGGATTCGTTCACGCTGTCACGGGGGATTTGCCGCGTAATGGTATGGACGGGGCGGTTCGCCTCCCGGTTCTTGTATACCTGCATGCCCGGGTGAATCTGCATGGAAACGTCGATGATCCTCATCGGGGTTCCTCCTGTGTCAATGGTTCCGCGCGGATTCCGGCAGGTCGATTTCCCGCCACTCCCTGCCTTCCTCGTGCAGGAGCCGGTCGGCGCGCGCCGGCCCCCTGGAGCCCGCGGCGTAGTTGGGGAAGGCCTGGCCGCCCTCGGCGCACATCTGCTCGACGGACTCCACGAACTGCCAGGACTGCTCCAGTTCGTCCCACCGCGTGAACAGCGAGGAGTTGGCGCGGAAGGCCTCCAGTATCAACTGCTCGTACGCTTCCGGCACGTTGCCCTGAAAGCGGATGTTCTGCGAGTAGTTCAACTCCACCTGGTTCATCCGGAACTCGTTGCCCGGCTTCTTGGCGTTGATCTGGAAATACATGCCCTCCGCCGGCTGCACCTCGATGACCAGCAGGTTGGGCGGCTGCTCCCGGAACTCCTGGTAATAGTTGACGCCCGGGAGGCGCTTGAACTCGATGACAATCTGGGTGCGCCGCCTGTCCAGGCGCTTGCCCGCGCGGATGTAGATGGGCACGCCGCCCCAGCGGAAATTGTCCACGCTCGCCCGCAGCGCGATATAGGTGGGCACGGTAGAATCCGGCGCGACGTCGGGCTCCACCCGGTACCCCGGCACCGGCTTACCCAGGGAGGTACCCGGCCCGTACTGCCCCATGGCGATGCCGGCGCAAACGCCCACGGGCTCGTAGCGCCGCAGCGCGCGCAGCGCCTTCACTTTCTCGTCCCGGATGGACTCCGGCATCAGGTCGGCGGGCGGCTCCATCGTGATGAGCGCCAGGATCTGCAGAAGGTGGTTCTGCAGCATGTCCTTGAGGATGCCGGATTGCTCGTAATAGGCGCCCCGTCCTTCCACGCCCAGCGTCTCCGCGGAGGTTATCTGGATGTTGTCGATATAGTGGTGGTTCCACAGCGGCTCAAAAATCGAGTTGCCGAAGCGGATGGCCAGGATGTTGCGGATCATCTCCTTGCCCAGGTAGTGGTCGATGCGGTACACCTGCTTTTCGTCCAGCGCCTCGGTGATGGTGGCGTTGAGTTCCCTGGCCGAAGCCAGGTCCGAGCCGAAGGGCTTCTCGATCATCACCCGGTGGTCGGGGTTCCGCTTGACAATCAGCTGGTTCTGCCGCAGCCGCTGCACGATGAGCCCGAAGAACTCCGGCGCCACCGCCAGGAAGAACAGCCGCACGGCGGGCGCCTTGTACAGCGACTCGTTTTTCTCCAGCCACTCCCTGAACTCGGCGTAGCTGCCGGGGTCGGAGATGAACTCCATCCGCTTGTAGTGCAGCTTGGACAAAAAGCGCTCCATGTGCTGCTCGTCCACGCCGCTGCGCGAATGCTCCTTCACCGAAGCCCGCGCCTGTTCCCGGTATTCCGCTTCTGTCAGGTCCCGCCGCCCGATGGAAATGACCGAGCACTCCTCCGGCAGCCGCCCCTCCGCAATCAGGTGGTACATCGCGGGCAGCAGCTTGCGGTGCGTCAGGTCTCCCGTGCCGCCGAAAATCATCATCAGCAGGGAGCGGCCGGGGGTTTCGTGGTGGTTTTTCAAGGTCATGAAACAGCCTTTCCGCCGTTGCGGCCGTCCGTCGCTTCAGGCCAGCGGCAGCCGCAGCGTCCCGGCGAGCCTGTGAGTCTCCCCGTACACCCGGACGGGGAGGGCGGCGCCGTCGGTCAGGTCGAATTGTATGCCATCCCGGCTGACTTTGACAACCGCCCGGGAGCCCCGCCAGCGGAGGGTGAAGGAATAGCCGTCTATACCCCCGGGCAGGCAGGGGCGGAAGGAAAGCCCCGATTCGCCGATTCTCAGCCCGCCGAAACCGTAGGCGACGCCCATCCAGCAGCCGCCCATGTTGGCCGCGTGGATGCCGTCCCCGGTGTTGCCGTGGGTGTTCTCCAGGTCCAGCGCGGCGGAGCGGCGGTAATACCCGAAGGCTTTTTCCGTGTCGCCAATCCGCGCGGCCATGATGGAGAACACGCACTCGGACAGCGAGGAGTCGTGGGTCGTCCGCTTTTCGTAGTACGTATAGGTCGCGCGCATCACCTCCGGCGGGATGCCGTCCTCGTACAGCATCATGGCCAGCACCGCGTCCGCCTGCTTGCAGACCTGGTGGCGGTACAGGAACAGCGGATGGTAATGCATCAGCAGCGGGAAGCGCTCCTTTGGAATGGCGCCCAGGTCCAGTTCCTGTTTCCTGAGGAACGCGTCGTCCTGGGCCAAGATGCCAAGACCGGCGTCCAGGGGCAGGTACATCCCCTCCGCAGCCTTTGAGAATTCCTCCGGTTCTCCCGGCTCAAACCCCAGCTCCGCCTCGCTTTTTCCCGTCCCCCGCAGGGCTTCCAGCAGGCGGAGCAGCCCGCGCAGGTGGGCCTGGGCGGAGCGGTTGGTATAGTAGTTGTTGTTGACCACGCAGCTGTACTCGTCCGGCCCCGTCACGCTGTCAATCCGGAAGGCCCCCTGATGCCAGTGGCCGGCGTCGAGCCACAGCCGCGCAGTGTCCAGCAGGACGGGCAGGCCGGTCCTCTCCATGAACGCCAGGTCTCCGGTTGCGGACCAGTAGTCCAGGAAGGCGTGCGCGACGGCCCCGTTGATATGGTACTGTGCCGAGCCGGAGGGGAAGTAGGAGGAGCACTCCGCGCCTGCGATCGTCCGCCAGGCGTACAGCGCCCCTTTGGGATGCCCCATTTCCCGGGCGTGCAGCCGCGCTTCGCCAAGCATCAAGGCGCGGCTTTCCAGCAGCGCGCGGGCCGCCTGCGGGCGGGTGAGGAGGATGAAGGGGAACACGTAGATTTCCGTATCCCAGAAGTAGTGACCCTCGTACCCCTCCCCGCTCAAGCCCTTGGAGGAAACGTTCCCCACGCCGTCCTGGCCGGCGCTGGACAGCAGGCAGTAAGCGGAGTATTCCAGGCTTGCGTCCAGCAGGTCGTTTCCTTCGATTCCGCATCGGGTTTCCCCGCGGAAACGCCCCAGGTATTCCTCCTGCCTCATTGCCCAGAAGGCAAAGGGGTGTTCCGCAGCGCTTTCCAGCAGTTCCCGGGCGGACGCCAAAGGGGCCGGGAACCGCCTGGAATCCGTATAGACGCAGTATTTCGTCAGCCGCAGGGTCTGCGCGGCGGCGGCCTCCATTTTCAACAGCGCAATAGCGCTTTGCGCATTGGCGCTCACTTCCTGGTCAATATCCCCCTCCCAGCGATGGGTAACCGCGCATGCCGCCCGAAGCCCGGAGCCCCGCGCTTCGACCAGCGCCGTCAGCGTCCCGTCCTTGGCGGACAGGCCGACCACATCCATCAGTTTCTTCCCGTGGTGCGCCTTGCGGGGGTCGTTGGGGTCAAAGTCCTGCGTGACGTCCCCCTGCAGGGTGGAGGAAACCTCGATTTCACCGCACCAGTTCAGCGGGGTGATTTCAAGGCGGATGAGCGCCAGCTGCGGCAGGTCGAACGAGGCCAGCCGCCGGAACGCCAGCGCGGTCTTTCTGCCGTCGGGCGAGGTCCATTCCAGGCTGCGCGCATAGGTTCCCTTCCGGGTATCCAGCGTCTGCTCGAACCTTTCCGCCTGCCCCTCAAAACAGCTGAACGTCTCGCCCGAGAGGGTGACGCCCATGCCCTGCGCGTCGGGCAGGTTGGCCATGCTCTGCTGGTTCTTCGCGAAGCCGTGCAGCCGCTCCTCATAGAAAATCGGAGCGGACGCGTAGAACCCGTTGATATAGGTGCCCCTGACGGAACGGACGCCGTCCGGCACGCCCTCCTCAAAGCAGGCGCGCAGGCCCAAGTACCCGTTCGCGGTATGAAACAGGGTTTCCCGCAGCGCGATTTCACCCTCCGCCAGCCCTTCCCTGCTTAGCAGCATCCGCGCCTCCTTCCGGGGCTTGCCGCCCCTTGCAAAGAACCGGCCCGGATGGCGTCCACCCGGGCCGGCGTTTCTGTCGGGCCTCAGTCGGCCCTGACCCTGATTTTGTTGATGAAGCCGCGGACCGGCTTGCCGTTGTACACGGTCTCGATGTAAGCCCAGTGATCCTTCCAGTCCTCATAGGCCAGAATCGTGACCTTGGTGCCCACCGGGATTTCAAACAACCAGGTGGGGTTGACAATTGGGTCGTCCGTCAGGGACGCCTTGGATACGATGGTGCCGGGCTGCCCTGCGAACTTGAGCTGATGGAGCTTGACGTTGGCGGGGACGGTGTTCGCGGGGACGTAGCCCACGCGGTAGAGGTTGTTGCTCAGCCCATAGCCGATGAGCGCCCACTTGCCGTCCAGGCCCCACACACGGACCCGGCCGCCGCCGAGGTTGGCCTTGCCGCTGTTGGCGCGCAGGTAATTGGTGCCGGGGCCGGTATACACCGCGACGGCTTTCCCGCTGTAGGAGAAGTTCTGGTACGCGGGCAGGATCGGAATTTTCCCGCCGGGCTGCGGCTGGGGGCCGGGGCCCGGGCCCGGGGCCCTGTAGGTGAAAACCACGTGGCTGGGGTTGGTGGTTCCGTCTGGTTTGGCGGTCACGGTGATGGGGGAACGGCTGACGAGCGCGTACCCGGCTGGCACGTAGGTTCCAAACGCCTTGACTTCGACCGGCTGGTCCGAGGAAACGGGGACTGTCGTCTGGAACAGGGTCGCGCCGTTCTCTTCCTTGTAGTAGACGGGCACGTTGACCGTCACGGCGGGGCCGGGAGGCGGCGCGCTGCCCCTGAAGGTGAAGATAACCTGTGGAGGGTTCGCCATGCCGTCAGGCGAAACCGTCACCGTGACGGGGGAACGGCTGACCAGCTTGTAGCCGGGCACGTGAGACCCGAACGCCTTGACTTCCAAGGACTGCCCGGATTCGGCCGTGACGGTGGACTGGTACAGGATGGCGCCGTTCTCCGCCTGGTAGATGACAGGGATGTTCACAGAAACCGGCGGTTTGGGCGGCGTCGTGCTGCGGCTGAAAGTGAACACGACATGGGAGGGGTTCGCGACGCCGTTGGGGGTGACCGTCACGGTGACGCTGGCGGGACGGCTGATCAGCTTATAGCCGGGCACGTTTGACCCGAACGCCCGGACTTCCATCGGCTGCCCGGATTCAACAGTGACGGTGGTTTGATACAGGATAATCCCGTTCTCGTCCTGGTAGGTGACAGGCACGGTTACCGAGACCGGCGGTCCGGGAGGCGCGTAGGTGAAGACAACCTCGCTGGGTGAGATTCCGCCGTTGCTGTACACGGTCACCTGCACGCTGCGCTGGCTCACCAGCACGAAGCCCGCGGGCGCCCGCCCGTCGTTGGCGCTGAGGGTGTGAGAGCCCTGGGGCAGGGAACGCGTTTCGGTGAACAGGACGTTGCCGTAGATGTCTTCGTACCGGATGCTGATGTTCGCGCTGACCGGCCTGGAATAGACGAATACCACGCGGTAGGTTGACGCGGTGCCGTTGGAGTACACCGTAACCTGCGCGCTCCGGGCGCCCTGCAGGGTGTAGCCGCTGGGCACGCGGCTGTCATCGGCGGAGATGGTGTAGGTTCCCGTCGAGAAGCTGCGGCTCTCGCTGTGCAGCGTCCGCCCGTCCGTATCCCTGTACTCGATACCGATGTTCACGTTCACGGGAACCGCGTAGGTGAACAGCACCTGGCCGGGGGTCGCATAGCTGCCGGAATACACGTTGACCGTCACGCTGCGCGCGCTCTGCAGCACGTAACCGCGCGGTACCTTGCTGTCGTCTGCTGTGACGATGTGCGTGCCCTGGGGGAGGTTTCTGGTCTCCGAGAACAGCGGCCGGCCCGCGGCGTCCGCGTAGACGACCTGTACGCTGGCCTGTGAAGGCCGCTTGTAGGTGAAGATGACACCGCTGGGGTAGCTGACGCCCTGGTCGCTGACGAACACCATGACGCTGCGGGAAGACGTCAGGGTCATGCCCGCGGGCACAAGGCTGTCGTTGGCGGTGATGGTCGCATAACCGGGAGGAACGGTTTGGGAGGCGGTATGCAGCACGTTGCCCGTCTCGTCCCGGTAGCTGATGCTGACCACGGCGCTGGTCGGCCTTGGCGTCGCGGCGCTGGACTGGCTCAGGAGGAAATTGACCGCGCTGGGAGCGGCCGTCCCTGAGGTGGAAACGACCACCACGGCGTCCGTCGCGCCGGACAGGCTGTAGCCGGCGGGGACCTTGGACAGGTCGGCGCGCACGAGATGGGCGCCGGGGGTCAGCGTCCGGGTCTCGGTCGCCAGCACCTGGTTGAACACGTTGCGGTAGTTGACCGGAACCGTGGCGGCCATCACAGGCGGCGGCGTGGGCTGCAGGTAGCCGGGTTCATACGTAAAGATGACGCCGCTGGGGACGGGAAGCCCGTTGCTGCCCAGGGTCACGTACACGCTGCGCGCGCTGATCAGGCGATAACCGGGCACCTGGCTGTCGTCCGCCGAAATGATGTTCTGCCCGGCGCGCAGCGGCGCAAAAACAGTCCTGAGTGTCTGCCCCTGGGTTGTGCGGTAGTAAACCGGCACCGTATACTGGGAACCCAGTGGAATCGGCGTCTGGTAGGGGAAGTAATACACCAGGGTATTGCTGATATAAGCGAAGGATCCGTCCGCCATCAGGATTTCGTACCATCCGCCGGCGACCTGGCCGGTGGTCTGGAACAACTGGCCCGGACTGGCTGTCCCCACAATGGGGAAGGATGTGCTTCCGCCGCTGCGGAGGTTGACGTTCTGATTGTGCGTCACCGTTACCTCGCCGACCAGCGCGCTCCCGTCCGCCACCGCGGGGAGGGCGGGGACACCGGCCAGCAGCATCAGCGCCAGCAGCACGGCGGCCGTTTTTTTCAGTCTCAAGTTCAACATTGCTCACCTCGTTTGTTCAGTCGGGGGATTTGCTTGTTCCGCTATCATTATAACCGGCGAACCTGCGGCTAATCGCCGTGCTATAATGACGCAAAGGAAGCGGAGGTAAAGATGCGCCATTCCGGGGGATACGACAGGCAGATGCGGGAGGCCATCGACGGGCTGGTTTCCCTGGGGCAAGTGCGGCCGACGCTCCTGCTTCATGTCTGCTGCGCGCCTTGCTCAGGGCCGGTCATGGAGCAACTGTCGGCATTCTTCAGGGTGGTCGTCTACTTCGACAACCCCAACCTGGACAGCCGGGCTGAGTTTGACCGCCGCGCGTCGGAGGCGGAGCGCCTGGTCCTTGGTACCGGCTGGGCGGAGCGGGTCGTCATCGCCCCTTACGACGCCGACGCTTTCCTGAAAGCCGTTTGCGGCCTGGAGGGGGAACCGGAGGGAGGGGCGCGCTGTGCCGTCTGCTTTGCCCTGCGCCTTGGCCGCTCTGCCCGCGCGGCCAGGGACTTGGGATGCGATTTGTTCACCACCACCCTTACCATCAGTCCCCGGAAGGACGCCGCCCTATTGAACCGTCTGGGCGGGGAGGCCGGGCGGAAGGCAGGGGTCCCCTTTTTGCCCAGCGACTTTAAAAAACGGGGCGGTTACCAGCGTTCCCTGGAAATCAGCCGGACGCACAGCCTGTACCGCCAGGATTACTGCGGATGCGCCTTTTCCCGCCGTGCGCGGCGTTCCGGGGCCCAATAGCCTGGTTCCGGCGCCATCCTACAGATAAAACGAAGCGCGGGGCGCCTTTCATGCAGGCCCCCTGCGCTTTTACTGGACCTCAAGGCAGCCCGCAGGCAGGGTGACGGTTCGGGATTCTCCGCTTTCTAAAACGATCGTTCCTGACACGGCGCCAAACAGCAGCCAGAACGGCGGTAGCGGGCTGAACAGCTTCGCCTTTGCTCGGGTTTCCAGGGCTGGCTTGAACGCCAGGCTGAGCCGCCCTGCTCCGTCCCTGATTTGCCAGGGGGTCAGCCCTTCCGCTCCGCCTTGCCGCTCCTGCCGGAAGGTAACCGCCCCGATTGCCAATGGTTTTCCCGCCAGGAACAGGGCGCTGCCCGGGTTTTCAGCCCCTGCCCGAATACTCAGCCAGACGGCTTCCCCATGCGCCCAGCCGGCTGCGTCGAGCCGTGTCATGCGCTTTCCCTTGAGCTGTGGGTTCCCGAGATACTCCATCGCGCCAAGGGAGACGGCGGGGGAAAAGAGGTATTCGCGCCTTCCAGTCAACGCCCTGCCCTCCGCGCTCAAGCCGGCCATCAAATCCCCGTCCTGGGGGAAGCCGGTGCCCGGCGCGGGGAATCCTTCCGCAGACCAGGCGCCCCTCTGTGCCCGCTCCATGACGATGTCAAACAGCAGCGGGCCGTCCGCGCTTCCAAACCCATAGACGTGCCCGTACGCTTCCAGGCGGCCCTGACTGGCTTTGAGCGTGAGACCGAGGTCCTGGATGGAAACGCTGACCTCATGGGCTTGATTGGGAGCAAGGCGGGGCGCTTCGTTTACGCGCCGGTGCCGGAACGCCGTGTGGACGCGGCCCGACGCCAGGTCGGCGAGAACGACCCGCGCCGTTTCCGATGAACCGGCGCGTTCAGCGCTTACGTACAGCGCGTGCCGGTCCGACAGCGCCAGGCAGCGCGCACGGCTCTGCAACTGCCGACCCGCCGAGGGATACCGGACTTGCCTCCCCTTATATTCCATTCCGACCTCCGAGAAGGAGTATACTTGAGGGACCGGGCGGGGTCAACGGAACCCGGCCCATGGTATAATCGGGAAAAGTGAGGTGAAGGAGATGCCCGTCGTCGGCGCTGTCATGGTGCCGCATCCGCCGCTGATTTTGCCCGAGGTCGGCCGGGGCGGCGAGCGAGAAATTGAACAGACCACGGCTGCGTACCGAAAGGCGGCCGCCTGGCTTTCCGGGCTCCGCCCGGACACGCTGGTCGTTGTCACCCCGCACAGCGTGATGTACGCGGATTACCTGCACCTTTCGCCCGGGGATGGCGCAAAGGGGAATTTTGGTCGTTTCGGCGCGCCGGCGGTCCGTTTCGAGGTTGCCTACGACGCGGAACTGCGCGACGAAATCCTGGCGTTCGCCCATGACAGGGGGCTTCCCGCCGGGACCCGGGGCGAGCGCGACGCCGCCCTGGACCACGGGTTCATGGTGCCGCTGTATTTCCTGCGGCAGGCGGCGGGCGTTCCATGGCCGTTCCGGTTCCTGCGCGTGGGCCTTTCGGGGCTGTCCTTTCAGGACCACTACCGCCTGGGGCAATGCATCGGCGACGCGGCTGTCAGTTTGGATCGGCGGGTCGCCGTCGTGGCCAGCGGCGACCTTTCCCATTACCTGCGCGCGGACGGCCCCTATGGCTTCCGCGCCGAAGGGCCTGAGTATGACCGGAAGGTCATGGACATCGTAGGCCGCGCGGCCTTTTCCGAGCTGCTCGACCTGCCGGAGGGCTTATGCGCCCAGGCGGGGGAATGCGGCCAGCGGAGCCTGCTCATCATGGTCGGGGCGCTGGACGGCCGGGTAGTCGCGGCGGAGGCGCTTTCCTACCAGGGGGTGACGGGCGTCGGCTACGGCGTCGCCACCTTTCTGCCCGGCGAAATGGATCCCGGACGGGCGTACTTGCGAAAGGGGGAGGGAAAATGAATCCATCCCGGGAGCGGTCTTCTCATGTGCAGCTGGCTGTGGCATCCTTCGAGCATTTCATCCGCACGGGTCAGGTGCTCAAGCGGCCTGCCGGCTTGCCGGACGAGCTGACCCGGACAAAGGCCGGATGCTTCGTCACCCTTCACAAGGCGGGCGCGCTGCGCGGCTGCATCGGCACCATCACCCCGATGCAGTCCTGCCTGGCGGACGAGATTATCCAAAATGCCGTCAGCGCCGCGGCGCGGGATCCGCGCTTTGAGCCTGTCCGTGCGCAGGAATTGCCGGAGGTCGTCTGTTCGGTGGACGTAATGGGGGAGCCGGAGGCCATCGAATCCCTTGACCAATTGGACCCGGAAACCTACGGCGTCATCGTGTCCCGGGGGACCCGGCGCGGGCTGCTGCTTCCGGACCTGGAAGGCGTGGACACGGCGGCCGAACAGGTCGCCATCGCGCGGCGCAAGGCAGGCATCCTTCCCCGCGAACCCGTCCGGCTGGAGCGCTTCCGCGTCACGCGTCACACATGACGCGGTGCAACCTTTGTCCCCGGCATTGCAGGCTGGAAGAGGGACAGACCGGCTTTTGCCGCGCGCGCGTCTGCCGGGGCGGTCGGGTGCTGCCGAAAGGCTACGGCAAGCTGACCAGCCTCGCTCTGGATCCCATCGAAAAAAAGCCGCTGGCGCGGTTCTGCCCGGGCAGCCGCATCCTTTCCGTGGGCGGCTTCGGTTGCAACATGTCCTGTTTCTTTTGCCAGAACGCGGGCATCTCCTTTTGCGGTGAGGAGGACGCCCCCCTCCGCCGGATGACGCCGGAAGAGCTGGTTAGCCTGGCGGACAGCCTGAAGCCCGGCGGGAACATCGGCCTCGCCTTCACCTACAACGAGCCGCTGCTCAACCCTGAGTTCGTCTCGGACTGCGCGGATCTCCTGCGCCCCCGGGGCCTGAAAACCGTCCTGGTCACCAACGGCTGCTTCTGCCTGGACGCGCTGGGCGGGCTGCTGGCAAAAACCGACGCGCTCAACGTCGACCTGAAGGGGTTTACCCCGGCCTGGTACCGGCGCCTGGGGGGCGACCTGGAGACCGTCAAGGCGTTCATCTCGGCCGCCGCGGCGGTTACCCACGTGGAGGTCACCACGCTGGTGGTGCCCGGGGAGAACGACGGAGCGGATGAAATCGCCGCGCTCTCTGCCTGGCTGGCCTCCCTCCGCCCGGACATCCCGCTGCACCTGAGCCGCTTTTTCCCCCGACACAAGGCGCAGGCCTATCCCGCGACCGACCCGGGCACGCTCAAGCGCCTGGCGCAAATCGCGCGGGAGTCACTTCAATACGTTTATCTGGGGAATCTCTGACAGCCTCATATCCGCCAGGCCGTCCGCAGCGCCGCGACGGCCGGCGCCAGTTTGTCGTCCGGAAGCCCCGCGAAGCCGAGCACCAGCGCGGGGGGCATTTTCGCTTTGACGCTGTAGGAGGACAGGCCTTTTACCGGGATTCCCGCGTCGGCCGCCGCCTGAACCAGTTCCGGTTCGTTCCTTCCGCGGATGCCGAGCAGAAGGTGCAGCCCGGCGTGCTGGCCGGACAGCCGGCTTCCCGGAATCCCGGACAGCAGCGCGCTCAGCGCCTGGCACCGGCGAAGGTAGACGCCGCCCGCGCGCCGCAGGTGGCGTGAGTAATAGCCCCGGGACAGCAGCTCCGATACGGCCTGCTGCTCGAAACGGGAAACGGCGTCCCCGCTTCGAAGGCCCAAATCCTCGTACCTTCCCGTCAGTTCGGACGGCAGCACCAGATAGGCGACGCGGAGGCCCGGCGCCAGGGAGCGGGAGAAAGTGCCGATATACACCGTCCGCCCGCCGCCGCCCATGCCCTGCATCGCCGGCAGCGGCCGGCTGCTGTAGCGGAATTCGCTGTCGTAGTCGTCCTCCACCAGCCATCGCTCCCTCCCCTCCTGCGCCCAGCGCAGCAGCTCCGCCCGGCGACCGGCCGGCATGCTGATTCCCGTGGGGAACTGGTGCGCCGGCGTCAGGTAGGCCAGGCTCGCGCCGGCGCGCCTGATTTCGTTGGGGAGGATGCCCTGGGCGTCCATCCGGCAGGGGACGACGGCATGGCCCGCTCGCAAAAAAGCCCGCCCGGCTTCCGGGTATCCGGGGTCCTCGCAGGCGACGGCGCTTCCCGGCGGCAGCAGGCTGGCGACCACACCCAGCAGCTGGTCCACCCCGGAGCCGATGATCAGGTCCTTCGGGTGGCTCCGGACGCCGCGGTACTGGTACAAGAAGCCGCAGAGCGCGTCGCGCAGGCAGAACTCCCCCTTCGCGTCGCCTTTGCCCAGCCAGTCCCGGCCTTCGGACAGCGCCTCGCGGACCAGCCGCTGCCAAGTTTTCCGGGGAAACAGCCCGACATCCGTGCCCTGCGGGGAAAAATCGAACAGCGGCACCCGCTCCGGTTCCGGGTGCGCCTGAGGCGCCGGCGCCGCGGCTTCCGGAAGCGTCGCGACGTCCTCGACGAAGTACCCGCTCCGGGCGGTGGCGCGGACGTAACCCTCTTCGCGGAGCAATTCCAAAGCGGCGAGCGCCGTCTGCTGGCTGACGCCCAGGTGGCGGCTCAGCGAGCGGCGGGAGGGGAGCCGCTCGCCGCTTCGCAGGTTTCCCAGGGTTATTTCTCGGGCGATGGCGCGGTACAGTTGCTCGTACATCGGCACGTCCCCTCCCCGTTCCAGCTCAAAGGTCAGCTCTTTCATCTCTTGCCTTTCCCGGCGCGAACGATTCCCGGATTGGCGCGCCGCGCGGATACGGGTGGCGTGAAGTGTCCGGCGCGGTCACCGCTTCTGCCGTCCGGCTGGATTCCCATGTTCCCGGCGATTGGCGCAGAGCGTCGCTGGAAATCAATCTGGTATTGCTATTCTAATATAAACTGGCACTTGTGAGAATACCAGAAACGGGTACGATAGCCGTGACAAGTGACGGCAAGGAGGCTGGAACCATGACCCGGAGCAGAAACCCGGCGCGGCTGGTCGCCTTTATCGGCGTGATGGCCGCGGCCGCGTTCGTATCAAATTTCCTCTCAATTCCGGTGGGGACGTCCCGCATACATCTGGGCAACAGCATCGCGCTGCTGTCCGGCATGCTCTTTGGGGGGCCGCTGGGGGCGCTGGCCAGCGGATTGGGCTCCGCGCTTTTTGACATCGTGTACGGGTTTTCGGACCCGGTATCCGGCGGCGCGATTCCACCCGTCCTGGAGGCGGTGGTCACCTTCCTCAACAAGGGATTGATGGCATTGGCCTGCGGCGTCATCGTCAACGACCGGGGGAGCAGGCTTTCCCGGCACGCCCTCGCCTATCTCGGCGCGACAGCTGGCGCATTCCTGTACGTCGCCCTCTTCCTGATCAAGACCAACCTGTACGCCCTCGCCTTCAACCCGCAGCTGCTGCCGGTCGTCGTGCCGGCCCGCGCGCTGTCCTCCACCGTCAACGCGGTCCTCGCGCTGCTGCTGGCGCCTCTGGTCTACTTGGTCCTGAAGCCGGCGCTCGCGAAAACCGGCCTGTACGAGTCCATCGAGCCTAAAACGCTGCACTGGCCGGAACCCACGGCATAAAATCCCGCCGACAACCGGCTTCTCCACCTCAGTAAGGAATCGCCCGGCGATGTAAAGGCGCTCCGGTTTAGAGGGAGTGCTTTTTGATGAAGCACGCCGGAAGCACGACATCCGGATTGGGGGGAACACCAAAACAGGCTGGCTTCCCGGGGTTGACAAGCGCGTGTACACATGCGCCGGCTGGTTTGACAACGGCCGGAGATTGGGGTATTTTTCCAATATCTTCTGAAGTTCTATATGAAAGGGGGGCATTCACCAAGTCGGAATATTGCGGCCCACAAAATCGGAGAACCAGGCGCGATGTCCGATAAGGTGTGGCCGGGCCTGTTCTGCAGTTTTCCTTGTCGCCTGTTTTACGTAAAACGACAACGCGCGGGGTGATTTCCCTCCCATGACGATGGCTGGTGAATGCCTGAAGCTTGCCCCGGACAAGCCCGCCATTCCCGCGGAGCAGACGGCGCAATCCGTACCCCCACACTGCGCGAGCACCGACGATGCTTCTTGATTTCCGGCTGCCAGGATGTCCACCATGGGAAGCGCACGCCAACCTGCCCAGTCTGCTTTTCGCCGGTGAACGCGGGGGAACGGCGATTCCCCGGCGCCGGCCGGCTGATTCGGCAGAAATCCGCCTTTAGAATGCATGGGTTGCCGGTCTTGGAAACGGAGGGATACTGCGCAGGCTTCCGGGCGGTGCTTCCCGCTCTATGGTTCATTTCGCTTCCCAACATGAAAGCGGTTGCGTTGTCCCGGATGATGGCATCGGCTTCGACAGCCGCGACAGATTTTTGATGCTAGGAACCCTTTTACCCGGTGGTGCTTGACTGGACACAAAACTTGATTATCAACCGCCGTTCGCTTGGTTGGCGGCGGAGCAGGAGGCAACAAGATGGAAAACAGCGGCATCCGGACGGTCGGCGTCGTCGGCAGCGGGCTGATGGGACGGCAAATCGCCCTGAACACGGCCAAATCTGGTTTCACAGTCCGGCTGACGGACGCCTTCCCCGAATCCCTGCAGGACGCGGAGAAGTGGGCGTCCGCCTACCTGAAGGGCCGGGTGGAAAAGGGGAGGATGACCGCAGGGGAGGCGGATGTCGTCGCGTCACGCCTGCGCTTTGAGCCGGATTTGGCGAAGGCGCTTAACGGCGCGGATCTGGTTATCGAGACGGTCATTGAAGACGAGGACGCGAAGCGCAAGGTGTTGGGGGACGTTGACCGCCTGGTCGGCAAGGACTGCCTCATTGTGACCAACTCCAGCTTCTTCCCCTCGTCCCTTTTTAAAAACGACGTCAGCAACCCCGCGCGGCTGGCCAACCTGCATTACTTCAATCCCGCCTTGGTGATGGAGCTTATCGAGGTCGTCGTGGGGGAGCACACCTCCGAAAAAACGGCGGATACCCTGATGGCCTTCAGCCGGCAGTCCGGGAAGACCCCCACCCTGGTCAGGAAGGAAATCGACGGCTTCATCGTCAACCGGATTTCCAAGGCCATCTTCCAGGAAGGCCTCTTCCTCTACGAGGGCGGATACGCCTCCCTTGAGGACATCGACGCCGCCATCGAGAAAGGGCTCAACCATCCCATGGGGCCCTTCCGCCTGATGGACCTGGTCGGGCTGGATTTCTACTTCCTGGTGCTCAAACGGCAATTTGACCACAGCGGCGTCAAGCCGGCCGGGTACGACCTGCTGAAGGAAAAGGTGGAGGCGGGGCGGTTCGGCCGCAAATCCGGCGGGGGATGGTACGATTACGCCTGAATCCACGCAGTGCCCAGAATCAGCCGAAGCGGAAATAATGGCTTGGCATTTTGAAAGGATGGCGTCTTTCTGCTCAGGAGGAGCTTGACGCCAGATGCTTGAGCCTGCTTCAGCGATTGCTTACAAATCCGGAAACCCAAGCCCAGTTCATCCGTGACCGCAATATCAAGCCCATGCGCATGGCCGTGATTCCCTCCTGCCTCGCTTACGAGGGCCGCATCAAGGAGATAAGCATTTTAAAGCACCGCCTTGAAATCACCGGGAAGGGGCGCGGGGCGGTCCGCAGGATTGCCTGACCTTTTCAGGCCCGCCGGGAGACGCCGGGAAACCGGCGTTTCTTTTTCACAGGGTTTTCGTTGACCATGGAGGGTATCTCGCGTTGTCCCCGGCCTTGCCGGGGTATATAATCAGGCGGAACAGGAGGGGGAGAGGATGGATATCAGGGACTACAGGGTAACCGGCGGCAAGAAGGTCGTTCTGGCCGAGCGGCCGACCACCGCGGACAAGGGCGCGGACAAGGACGAAATCCGCAAAAAGCTGATGCCGGCCAACATCGGGGAAATGGCGAACCTTCAGGAAAAGCTCTACGCCGAAAACCGGAATTCCCTGTTGCTCGTCCTGCAGGCGATGGACGCGGCGGGCAAGGACGGCGTCATCCGCCATGTGATGACGGGGCTGAACCCCCAGGGAACCCAGGTGGTCAGCTTCAAGGTGCCCTCCAGTGAGGAAAACGACCACGGTTACCTCTGGCGCATCAACAAAGCCCTGCCCCGGCGCGGGGAAATCGGGATATTCAACCGCTCCCATTACGAGGATGTGCTGGTCGCCCGGGTGCACGACCTGGTCCGTTTTTCCCAGATGCCGCCCGAGTTGGTCACCGGCCGCATCTGGGAGCAGCGCTACCGCCAGATTCGCGATTTTGAGCGCTACCTGGGGGAAAACGGCACCACCGTGGTCAAGGTCTTCCTGCACGTCTCCAGGGACGAGCAGCGCGAGCGCCTGCTGGACCGCATCAACGAGCCGGACAAGAACTGGAAGTTCTCCTCCGGCGACATCGAGGAGCGCAAGCACTGGGACAAATACATGCTGGCCTACGAGCAGATGCTGGAGCATACCGCCACCGAGGAAGCGCCCTGGTTCGTGGTTCCGGCGGACAACAAATGGTTTTCCCGCTACCTGGTCAGCCAGATTGTGCTGGAGGCGCTCCAGGCCATCGACCCGAAGATTCCGGAGCTTCCGGAGGAGGAAAAGGCCAAGCTGGAGGAATGCCGGAAAATTCTGGAGGAAGACCGGTCCCGCTGAGCCGGCGCGGTTCCGTGCGTATTTTCAACGATATGAAAAACCCCGCTTGAGACCAATGTCATTAAGTTAAGTGAATAGTGTCTGCATATTATGTATTAATAGGTAAACTGGAGATCTTGGTCGTTTAGTTAACGGAAGCAACGTTTTCCACAGTTGATAAAAAAAGTACACGTTTTTTCTGGCAGATTCTTTCTTGATTTTTTTGGAGAACTAACAGTCTTTCTTCATAATCAAAACTACTAACCCCTAAGTTCCTCTTGTTCTATATCAAAAAGAGCCCCCACCCATTTATTTTTCGGAGGAGGCTTGTATAAATATGAAAACTGATGATTAACTTAATGACATTGCGCTTGAGACGGGGTTTTGAAACAGCCGTTCTTATGTCAGCGCTTGGAGAACTGCGGCGCGCGGCGCGCGGATTTCAGCCCGTACTTCTTGCGCTCCTTCATCCGGGGGTCGCGGGTGAGGAACCCGGCCTTCTTCAGCTCGCCCCGCAGCTCGGGGTTGGCCTTGGCCAGCGCGCGGCTGATGCCGTGGCGGATGGCGCCCGCCTGCCCGGTCAGCCCGCCGCCCTTCACGTTGACCAGGACGTCGAACCCGGAGGCCTTGACCAGCACCAGCGGCTGGCGCACGGACATCTTCAGCGTTTCCAGACCGAAGTAGTCGTCCAGCTCACGCTTGTTGATGATGATGTCGCCCTTGCCGGGAACCAGGCGAACCCGCGCGATGGCCTCCTTGCGGCGGCCGACTGCGTTGATATCTGCTTGTGCCATGGTGATTCTTCCCCCTTACCGTTCCAGCGGCAGCGCCTCGGGCTGCTGCGCCTGCTGCTCATGCTCGCTTCCGCTGTACACGTACAGTTTCTTGAGCATCTGCCGGCCCAGGGGGCCCTTGGGCAGCATGCCCTTCACCGCGTGCTTGACCGCGAAATCGGGCTTCTTGGCCATCAGCTCGCGGTACTTGGTTTCCCGCAGGCCGCCCACGTAGCCCGAATGATGGTAGTAGATTTTCTGGTCCAGCTTCTTGCCGGTCAGCGCCACCTTGGCGCAATTGGTGATGATGACGAAGTCGCCCGTATCCACGTGCGGCGTATAGGTGGGCTTGTGTTTGCCCCGCAGGACGTTGGCGACCTGGCTGGCTAGGCGCCCCAGCACCATGCCGTCCGCGTCGACGACGTACCATTTGCGCTCGACGGTCTGCGCGTTGGCCATGTAGGTATTCAAGAGACTCTCCTCCTTGATGGATCCGAACTGTCGGCCTTGCCCGATGGTCGCGGGCGCCGCCTGGAGCCGCAATAGTCCCGGGGCTAACTGAGCCTATTGACGCAAAAGTTATCTTATAAAACCGCTCCGGTCTTGTCAAGCAAAAAGTGGGGGAAATTCAAAAATCCTGCGTTGAGAATACCGGAATGCCATGCCCCGGTCATGGGCGGCCGCCCTCCGGGCTACGGCTCGCTGGAGTACCGGGCCAGGAACTGCCGGGTACGCTCCTCCCTGGGGTTGCCGAAAACCTGCTCCGGCGGGCCTTCCTCCACAATCAGCCCCTCGTCCATGAAGAGGATGTGGTCGGCCACGTCCCGGGCGAAGGCCATCTCGTGGGTCACGATCACCATGGTCGTCTTCTTGTTCGCCAGGCTGCGGACCACCTGCAGCACCTCCCCGGTCAGCTCGGGGTCCAGCGCGCTGGTCGGCTCGTCGAAGCAAAGGATTTTCGGCTTGAGCGCCAGTGCCCGCGCGATGGCGACCCGCTGCTGCTGGCCGCCGGACAGCTGGTGCGGGTAGGCTTTCTCCTTCCCGACCAGGCCCATCTGGGCCAGCAGCGCGGCGGCGTCCGCGTCGATTTCCTTCTGCGGGGCGGAGGTCCCCTGGGTTTTCTGCCTTTCCTTTTCCAGCAGCTCCCTCGCCAGGGTGATGTTCTTGAGCACCGTGTACTGGGGGAAGAGGTGGAAGGCCTGGAACACCAGCCCGAAGTTCAGCCGCTTCTTCCTGATTTCCGGCTCCGCCTGGGTGCCCGGGTCGCCGGCGTCGAAGAGCACCTCGTCCTGCACGGTGATGCGGCCCCTGTCCGGCTTTTCCAGGAAGTTCAGGCAGCGCAGCAGGGTGGTCTTGCCGGAGCCGGAGGAGCCGATGATGGCGAGGGAACTGCCCTTTTCCAGCGAAAAGGAGATGCCCTTCAAAACCTCGGCGGCTCCGAAGCGTTTGTGGATATCGTTCACTTCCAGTATGGCCAAGGCTTCCTCCTACACCCTGAAATAGTCCAGCCGCTTCTCCAGCCTGGAAAAGAGGATGGTGAGCAGCCCGACGAACACCAGGAAGAACAGCCCGGTGGAGAAGAGCGGCCAGATGAGGCCCTGTGCGGTGTATTCCTGCGCCATCATGATGATTTCCTTGATGGAAATGATGCGCGCCAGCGAGGTGTCCTTGATGAGGGTGATGACCTCGTTGGACATCGCCGGCAGGATTCGCTTGATGACCTGCAGCAGCGTCACCTTGAAGAAAATCTGCGCCCGGGTCATGCCCAGCACCTGGCCGGCCTCGGTCTGGCCGATGGGGACGCCCTGGATGCCGCCCCTGAAGATTTCAGAGAAATAGCAGGCATAGTTGATGATGAAGGCGATGGTGGCGGCCGTGAAGCGGGCGCTGGCGCCGGAGCCCCAGGGCGCTCCGAAGTTCAGCAGGCCGGGCGCGAAAAAGATGATGATGACCTGCAGCATCAGCGGCGTGCCGCGAATCATCCAGACGAAAGTTTTGGTGACGATGGCCAGCGGCTTGAACCGGCTCATCGCGCACAGGGCGATCACCAGCCCGAGCGGCAGCGAAAACAGCAGCGTCAGGAAGAACAGCTGGACGTTGAGCTGAAAGCTGTCCACCAGTCGGCTCACGATGGTCTGGGCGTTGCTCATCAGACGGCCTGTGTCCTTTCAACAGCGATACGGGGACAGAAGCGTTCTGTCCCCGTTTGCGGTTTTGCCTGCTTTTTCAGAATGCGAGGTCCAGCCCGTACTTCTCCGCCAGCTGGCCGAGCAGACCCTCTTCCTTCAGCGCCGCGAAAATCTTGTTGACCTCTTCCGCCAGGTCGGAGCCCTTGCGGAAGGCGACGCCGTAATCCTCGACGGCCAGCTTGTCCACAATCTGAAGCCCCGCGTAGTCGGTGCCCTCGCCGACCATGGCGTTTGCCAGGGTCAGGTCCAGCACGGCGGCGTCCGCCGTGCCGGCGGAGACCTCCATCAGGCAGGCGGTCTGCACTTCCTTGGCGATGTACTCCGCCTTCATCAGGCCTTCGTCGGACTTCACCGTGGATTCGCCCGCGCTGCCGGCCTCGGCAACCACGGTCTTCCCTTCAAGGGAAGCGGTGTTCTCATAGGCCGCGCCGGCCTTCATCACCACCACCTGCGCGTTCTTCACGTAGGGCATGGTGATTTCCATGTTGGCCTTGCGCTCGTCGGTGATGGTCAGGCCGTTCCAGATGCAGTCGATGGTCTTGGCGGCCAGCTCGACCTCCTTGGTTTCCCAGTTGATTTCCACAAACTCGGGCTCAAGGCCCAGCTTCTCGGCGACCGCGATGGCCAGCTCCGTATCGAATCCGGTGAAGTTACCGTCCGTGTCCGTATAGTTCATCGGCTGATAGACGGTGTAGCCGATGACAAGTTTGCCCTTGCCTTTGACATAATGCAGGTCGCTTTCCTCTGACAGCGACAGAACCGGCACGGCGAGCATCGTCGCGGCAAGAAGCAGGCACAGGAGTTTCCTTTTCATCATGCAAACCCTCCTTCAGCAGAATGGATACAGTATCCGCCCTGCCGCGGCTCCGGTCAAGGCGGTTGATGCAAAATAATGCACGAAGTATTGTATTTATTCAGTATTTTGGCGGGGATTCGATTCATCCGTACCTGAAGGGGTGTCAGCGGGGCGCTCTCCGCGTTCCTTCAAAGCCGCTCCAGTTCATTCTCGGTATATACGGCGATGCCCGCCTTCAGCAGCCTTTCGGCCAGCACGCCGTTACCGGGGACGGTCGTACCGGAAAATCGGCCGTCGTACACCTGCCCCTTTCCGCAGGAGGGGCTCCTGGCCTTGAGGATGGCCGCGTCGCAGCGGCAAAGCCTGTACGTCTCCAGGGCCAGCGCAGCCCCGCGCTCGAAGGCCGCGGTCCGGTCCTGCCCGTCAATGTCCAGCACCCGCCCCCCCGCCAACTCGCAGGGCGGGCGCGGCGTTGGCAGCCCGCCCAGCTGCTCCGGGCAGACGGGCACCGCCTCATGCCCCTCAAGCAGGCGCAAAACAGCCTCGCTCCGGGCGTTTTTCCCGTCGTACCGCGTGTCGAGGCCCAACAGGCAGGCGCTGACCAGGATGCGCATCAGGCGATTTCCAGCGCGATTTCCATCATCTGGGTGAAGGTCGTCTGGCGGTCCTGGCTGCTAAGGGCCTCACCGGTCTTGGGGTTGTCGGAGATGGTCAGCAGCGCCAGTGCCTGCTTGCCGGCGCGCGCCGCGTTGAGATAGAGTGCGTAGGCCTCCATCTCCACCGCCAGCACGCCCAGTTTCTCCAGCGTTTCCCCGGCCGTGGGCACCGACTCGTCGTAAAAGACGTCGGAGGAGAAAATCGGCCCGACCTTCATCGGTACGCCCCTCTGTTCGGCCGCCTTGGACGCGGCGGTCAGCAGGCCGAAATCCGCGCAGGGCGCGAGGTTGCCCGCAAAGCCGAACTGGGCGCCGTAGTTGGAGTTGGAATAGGCGCTCATTCCGGCGACCACGTCCCTGAGCCGCAGTTTCTGGCTGATCATCCCAGCGCTGCCCACGCGCAGGATGCGTTCCACGCCGTAAAAGTTGAACAGCTCGTAGGAATAGATGCCCATCGTGGGCATGCCCATGCCGGAGGCCATGACGCTGACCGGCTTTCCCCGGTAGGTGCCGGTATAGCCCTGGATGCCGCGCACGTCGTTGACCAGCCGTGCGTTTTCCAGGAAGGTCCGGGCGATGAACTGCGCGCGCAGCGGGTCCCCTGGCATCAGGACGGCGGGGGCGAAGTCGTGCTTGCCTGCGGCGTTGTGGGCGGTTGGAACCTGGCTCATGCTTACCTCCTGTTAATTGGGCGTGGTCTGTCCGGCTGATTTCCGCATGCTGCCGGCATACACGCCGGTCAGCACCTCCTGGATATAGGCGGGGGCGTCCGGCAGTTCCGGCTGCGCCCGCGCCTCCTGGGCGGCGGCCTGGTTGTCGTAGGGGAGGGTGACAAAGCTGGTGACGAGCGGCGCGGGCGCGTCGCCCGGCGTCCCGTCCAGCAGGGCGTACTGCACCATGGGCAGCCCCAGGGCGTTGCCCACGGAGCCGACGTTGATAATCTGCCCGCCCAGGGTGCGTGCGCCCTGGCGGTGGCAGTCGGCGTAGATGAGCATGTCAAAGTCCGGTTGCAGGAACGCGGCCAGGGCGTCCCGGCTGTCCTGGATGTTGAGCAGCCTGCCCATGACCGGCCGCCCGTGAATCACCCGGATGTTCCGCCCGGACAGGCGGACGTGTTTTTCCCTGGGCAGCGCGGACAGCGCGTCCAGGCGGCGCTGGCCCAGCTGGCGGTGGTAAAAGGAGTCCCGGTGGAATTCCTTCCGCCCGACCCCGTAGTCCCAGTTTCCGCCCAGCACGACGCTGCAGTTGCGCATCGCCC
>ENA-UOUL01000762-UOUL01000762.1-bioreactor-metagenome-genome-assembly--contig:-NODE-762-length-52842-cov-15.804530_pt1 | contig 52842 bp, 44 predicted proteins | sample MGYA00249838_ERZ747220 | MGnify/ENA primary metagenome ERZ747220 (study PRJEB28778, sample SAMN05720191) | bioreactor metagenome | isolation source: Anaerobic biogas reactor | place: USA:Washington... | reverse complement strand
CGAGCAGACGGAACCAATCCCTGTCGCCACCTGCGCAAGTTCCCGGAGAAGGCGCGGCGACGCTACCTATCGACCCAGGAGTTGATACAACTGGGAAGTGCGCTTACCAAGGCGGAGGCTGAGGCGAGCGAATCTCCCGACGTGATTCTCGCCCTGCGCCTCATTCTCCTTACCGGGGCCCGCCATCACGAGGTCTTGTCCCTGCGCTGGATGGACGTGAATCTGGAACGCCGAACGCTCACGCTTTCAGACTCTAAGACAGGCGAGAGAGACCTGGTCCTTGCTGCCCCGGCCATCGAGCTCCTCAAGCGGGCCGCGCGTCACGAAACCAGCCCGTGGCTTTTCCCGGGAAGGAACCCGAGAAACCACCGGGAGAGCTTGACCACGCCCTGGCGCCGGCTTCGCACAACTGCCAGCATACCGGACGTACATATTCACGACCTACGCCATACCTACGCGAGCACGGCCGTGGGTCTCGGCCTAGGGCTCCCCGTACTCGCCGGGCTTCTCGGGCACACCCAGCTTGCTACCACCGAACGCTACGCCCATCTCGATCTCGATCCTCGGCGCGACGCGGCCGAGGCCATCGCCAGTCAATTGGAGCACCTACTCCGCGGGAATGACACTGCTGGCTAACTCCGACTACGATCACGGGTCCGTTGCCGCTGTGAACGCTCGTAAGCAACGTGAGCACACCGTAAGCAGACCGTAAGCAGACGTAACCCGGCGTCGCCGGTGTCTTTACCGCCCTTTCCTCCGTGCGAAGACCAGCCAGAATAGCGACATCTGCAGGCCTATTGTCACCAGGAACGAGGAGCCGGTGTGGGGACTTGAACCCCAAACCTGCTGATTACAAATCAGCTGCTCTACCATTGAGCTACACCGGCCCGAGATGCGGCTCCCCCCTGGTCCGCGACAACACGCTCGGGGAGAGGTCACCAGATTCTACCGCGTCCACATCAATCTGGGAGTCGACCAGGCGAAGCGCCCGGGCATGCCCGCCTCATGACGGTGCAGCCCTAAGGACTTACAGCAGCACCCGCCGGCTCTCCAGATGGAGCGTCACTTTGCGTTTGACGCGTTGCAGGGCGTTATCCACCGTCTTGGTGTCGTGGCCGATCTGGGCAGCGATGGCTTCGTAGGAGTTCCCCTCCAGGTAGTACTTCAACACCAGCGATTCGAGCGGGCTGAGCAACCTGAGCAGACACTCGGTGAGACTGCCCACCTCCTCCGAGCTGATCACCTGCTGCACCGGATCGCTGGTCCGCCCCGAGGGCAGGACATCGGCCAGGGTGCGGCTGTCGAAGTCGGCGCTGGAAGGTGAATGACTGAAGCTCACGTACGTGTTGAGCGGCACGTGCTTCTGCCGGGAGGCTGTCTTTATGGCGGTGATTATCTGGCGCGTGACGCACAGCTCGGCGAAGCTGCGGAAGGTGGTGCTGCGATCACTCTCGTAGTCACGGATAGCCTTGTAGAGACCAATGTTGCCCTCTTGGATGAGATCGTCTCCGTCACCGCCGGCCAGGAAGTACGAATTGGCCTTCATACGGACGAATTGACGGTACCGGGTCCAGATACACTTGAACGCGTCGGGGTCACCGGTCTTGGCAAGTGCGACCAGCTCCTCGTCGCTTGTCTCGGCTGCTGGCCTGTCGGGAGCCTTTCTGGCAAATGCCGTGCTCTCCATCCCTCATCCCTCTCGCCTCGCGGTTGCGGGTCAAGCATCGGATCCGCGCTCCGGATGGTCTCCCCCTACGGACGGCGCCGCCAACTCGTCTCGGAGCGCCTTCAACTTGCCCACCGTGGCCGGGTCGATCCTCTCTTCGATCCGATGACCCATTGTAATGCAATTCTGACGATTTGCAATCCTTTTTGTGTGTTCTTGCAAATCCCCGACGAATTGGCGCGAGGAACGCCGGATGACATTGGGCCGGAATACGGTCTTCTGGAGCTGGTAGTCCGACGACACGGCTACGACGTTTTCCCCTGCACTTATGGCATAAACCTCCCGCTCGATGATGCTGTCCGCCGAGCGCGAGAAGGACCCGAAGTAGACCTCAACATTGCTGGTTGCACTCTCTGATTTCTGCAACATCTGACTGTGAGAATCAAACACCACGATGGCCCTGTCGGGGGTGCCCCCCATGAAGCTGGCTATGCGATCGATCAGGCGCGCCCGCTCCTCTTCCAGATCGAGCACACCCTCATGGCCCAGAAGTTCGTGGAGTACGTTGTAACCATCGATGAGGTAGACGGTCATGTGCGGATCGCCTTCCCCCGGAGCGGGTCAAATCCTTTCGCCGTTCGTGGTCCGCTGCCGTATGGCCTCGTACGTGAGAATCCCGGCAGAAACGCTCACGTTCAGCGATTCCACCCTCCCCACCAGGGGCAAGGCCACCAGCACGTCGCACAGCGATGCCACGCGCCGTCCCAGGCCCTCCCCCTCCGAACCCAACACGAAGCAGGTGGGATAGGTGTAATCCTGCGCGGTGTAGGGACTGTCCGCGTCGGCCGCAGCTCCGTAGATCCAGAAGCCGGCTTCCTTGGCGTTGGCCAGGAAGTCAGAGAGATTCCGCACCATACCGACAGCGGCATGTTCGGTGGCTCCGGCTGAGGCTTTGACCACAGCCCCGGTCACCTCGGCGGCTCGATGCCGGGGGATGAGCACCCCGGCTCCGGCGGCCTCAGCCGTACGGATTATGGCTCCCAGATTGTGCGGATCCTGCACCTCGTCCAGCGCGATCAGCAAGGTGTGGCCCCGGAGTATCTCGTCCTGATCCAGATAGGGGTACGGATCGACCACGGCAGCGATACCCTGATGATCGGGAGTGTTCAACCGCGCCGTCAGCTCTCCTGACGAGACCCGGTCTATCGGGGGCATGACCCCTTGCACGGCCGACCACCAGCCCCGAACGCTGCCCTCCAGCTCATCGCCGGCCTCCCCAGTCGCCACCAGGATGACGTGCACCTGCCTGCGGCCCCGCAGCGCCTCGCGCACGGGATTACGTCCGTAGATAAGGTCGACACCGGGGCTGAGGTCATCGTACAGCTCGTATTCGTCTGAATACGGGCGGCGCGGCAACGGCCGGACGGAACCGACGTGTGCTCCGCCCTGCAGGAGGCGATGCCCGCCTCCCTTGCTTGAGCTTCTACTTGGCTGCGACGACTTTGAACCCACCTGGCACATCCCTCACTTCGTAGCCCCGCTCGCTGATAGCGGCGCGTAGTTCGTCGGCTCGCGTGAAATCTCGGGCGGCCCGGCACTTCTGCCGCTCTTCAGCCATGGCGATGATGTCAACCGGTATGTCGCCCCCACTTCCGGCGACCGCATCCAGCCCAAGAACGTGCACCATCTCCCCCATCTTCGCGCGTACCTGGGTGGCCGTGTCCGCGTCTACCTCGCCTGCCGCCAGAGCAGCGTTCGCTTCCCTGGCCAGACCGAAGATCTCAGCCAGAGCCGCAGCCGTGTTCAGATCGTCGGCCATGGCGTCGGCAAAGGCCCTCTCTCTCGCCGTGACCCGCTCCAGCAAAGCAACGGCCGTTGTGGCGCCCGTCTTCTCGTCCGGCGCGGCGCCACCCGCTGCCTCGACCCGGTCGGCCAGTGCCGCGAAGACGTTGCGCAGGCGGTTGACCTGCTGCTCCGCCTCCTCCAACACCTCGGTGTTCAATTCCATGGGACTGCGGTAGTGGCTGCCCAGGAACACCATCACCAGGGCCTCCGGCCGGTACCTGTCTAAGATCTCCCGCAGAGTGAGGATGTTGCCTAGACTCTTCGACATCTTCTCGTCACCCAGGTTGAGCATCCCGTTGTGCATCCAGAACCGTACGAACGGGGCACCCAACGCGCCTTCGGCCTGGGCGATCTCGTTCTCGTGATGGGGGAAGATCAGATCGCGGCCTCCACCATGGATATCGAACCCTTTCCCCAGGTACTTGATACTCATAGCCGAACACTCGATATGCCACCCGGGCCGACCCGCCCCCCAGGGACTATCCCACGAAGGCTCCCCCGGTTTCGCCCCCTTCCACAGAGCGAAGTCCAGCGGATCGGCCTTGTCTTCACCCACTCCTACCCGAGCCCCGTGGCGCATCTCCGCCACCTGCTGTTTGGAGAGCTTCCCGTAGTCTGCGAACCCGCCCACCTTGAAGTAAACGTCGAGGCCGGACTGATAGGCATGGCCGCTCTCGATGAGCTTCTCGATCAAATCGATGATCTCTCGGATATGCTCGGTGGCGAGCGGCTCCACATCGGGACGTCCCAGCCCCAGCCTGTCGGTATCGTCTCGGTAAGCCTGGGCGAACTCGGCCCCCACCTCGGCTGCGGAACGACCCTCGGCGTTGGCCTTCTGGATGATCTTGTCGTCGACGTCGGTTATGTTCTCCACCAATGTCACCCGGTAGCCCAGGGATTCGAAGTACCGTTTGGCCACCATGGAGACCACATACGGACGCGCGTTCCCAACGTGCACGTAGTTGTAGACCGTGGGCCCGCAGAAGTACATGGTCACATGGCCCTCATCCCGAGGAACGAACTCCTTCTTCTCTTGGCTCAATGAGTCGTACAAACGCACTATCGGTCGTCTCCTTGTATGTTCTCGGGCGATTCCCCGGCTCCTCGGCCGGACGCCTTCACTCGCGGCCGGCGGCGAACGCCGACGCCGCCTCCAGGCGGGCGAGGATGGTCGACTTCCCCAAACCCCCGACCAGATAGAACAGTTCGGGACCTTCCTCGCGGCCGCTCAGCGCCACCCGCAGGGGATGATAGACCGCTTTGCCCTTCACGCCCTGCTCCTTCGCCGCGTCGACCACCCGGTGAAGAAGTTCCTTCGCCTCTCCCGAGGAGAGATACTCTCCCGGCATGTCCGCGAACACCTCCCGGGCGATCTCGAACACAACTCCTGTGGCCGGAGCCCGCAGACTCTCGACGCAGGGGCAGGCCGTGGGGTCAACCTCTTCCACGAAGACGCTCACGTATCGCGGAGCATCGCCGAGCACGACCAGGTTCGCCTGCACCGCCTCGCTGACCACCTCCCGACGAGCCGGATCCAGTTCTATGCCGGCCTGCTGCAGGTACGGAGCTATCAGTTCATACAGGTCCGCGGACGCCAGTTCGCGGATGTAGAGACCGTTCAACCAACTCAGTTTGTGCACGTCGAATATGGCCGGGCTCTTAGAGACCCGGCTCAGGTCGAACTCATCGATAAGTTCGTCCAGCGAGAACTTCTCGCGTTCGTCGGCCGGATGCCAGCTCAGCAGGGCCAGGTAGTTGACCATGGCGGCCGGCAGATATCCCAGGGCCTTGAAATCGCCTATGGAAGTGGCGCCGTGACGCTTGGAGAGCTTGCTCCCGTCGGGGGCGAGGATAAGGGAATGATGCCCGTACCGGGGCGCGGGCCTGCCCAGAGCCTCGAACAGCATCAACTGCCGCGCCGTGTTGGTGACATGATCCTCACCTCGGATCACATGGGTGATCCCCATCCCCGCGTCGTCCACCACGACGGCGAAGTTGTACGAGTAGCCGCCGTCGGTTCGCTTGATGATGAAGTCCCCGATCACGTCCGACGAGAAGGTTATGGGCCCGTGGATCAGGTCCTCAAAAGTCACTTCGCCGTCCGGGACCCGAAACCGGATGGCCGCCTGCTCTCCCGCCGCCAGACGCGCCTCCACCTCGGCAGGAGTCAGCGAGAGGCAGGTACGATCGTACTTGGGCATCTCGCCTCGGGCCAGTTGCTGCTCCTTGCGCTCGTCGAGACGCTCCTGCGGGCAGAAGCAGGGGTACGCCCATCCCTCGGCCAACAACTTCTGCACGGCCTCCTCGTAGAGATGGGCCCTCTCGCTCTGCCGGTAGGGGCCGTGATCTCCCCCCACATCCGGGCCTTCATCGGCCCGCAACCCCAGCCAAGCCAGATCGCTGATTATGCTGGCGTCGTGCTCGCTGGTGGATCGCTTCAGGTCGGTGTCTTCTATGCGGAGCACCATCATCCCTCCGCAATGGCGGGCATAGAGGAAGTTGTATAGGGCGGTGCGGGCGCTCCCCACATGCAGCGACCCCGTCGGGCTGGGAGCAAAACGTACGCGCACGTCGTTCACATTCATAGTCTCTCTTCCGGTCTTTGCCGCAGACCGACCCGCGCTTGCCCTTCCGGCTGCCCGGCCGGCCGCTCCTCGACCGCAGCCCGTTGGATAAGAGCCACGGCCTGGGCGCCAATACCTTCACCCCGTCCGGTGAACCCCAGGCCCTCGGTGGTGGTGCCCCGCAGAGACACGCGCTTTACGTCCACTCCCATCGCCTCTGCCAGACGTCCCAGCATGGCTTCTCGATGCGGGGCGATCCGCGGCTCCTCGCAAATCACTACAGCGTCCACATTCACGAGCGCCCAACCATTCTCATCGAGCAGGCGAGCCACTGAAGCCAGCAGGACCATGCTATCCGCCCCGGCGAAGCCGGGATCCGTGTCGGGAAACACCCGGCCTATATCATCCATGCCCGCGGCTCCAAGCAGAGCGTCCATGATAGCGTGCGCAAGCACGTCCGCGTCGCTGTGACCCAACAACCCATCCCTCTCCCGCAACCGGACACCACCCAGGACCAGGGCCCGGTCCGGCGCGAAACGGTGAACGTCGAACCCGGTCCCTAGGCGCAGCGAATCGGTACCTACCCTCACCGCCGGCGCTCCGCAAGGATCTGCTCGGCATGACGCAGATCCACTCGGTCGGTGACCTTGAAGTTCTCAGGCGAGCCCTCCACAACAGCCACCCGGCCTCCACGTGCCTCCACCAGCGCGGCATCGTCAGTAGCTGTCTGGAGCGTCTCATCGGGTACGTCATAGGCGTCCAGCAAAACCTGCCACCTGAAGATCTGAGGAGTCTGCGCCCGCCACAGGGTGCCTCTGTCCGGAGTCCCGACAATCAGGCCGGAGTCGTCCACGATCTTCATGGTGTCGGCGCTGGGCACCGCAAGAACAACGCCGTCGAGCGACGGATCCGTGTCCAGCGCGGCCACCGCCCGGGATAGCTCTTCGCAGGTCACCAAGGGACGGGCTGCATCGTGCACGCCGATGAGATCCCAGGCGCCCAGCTCGGTGAGGGCCCTCAGACCGTTGCGCACCGAAAGCGCTCGCTTCTCGGCCCCAGGGGTCACTTTGGCCACCTTCTCGATGCGCTCCAACCTTATCTCATCCTCGCAATACTCAACATCGGGATCGTTCACCACTACTACCAGGGTATCCACTCTCGAACAGCTGCTCAGCGTGTAGAGGGTGCGCTGCACCATGGGGATACCCAGCAACGGCACATATTGTTTGGGCAGCGCAGAATCCAGCCGCACACCATAACCGGCCGCGGCTACCACCAGAGCCAAGCTCAATCGAGAGCCTTCCACGCCAACTCCTTCTAGGAAACCAGCCGGGTGAAGACCATCTTACCCGACGGGTTCTGCAGGACCGAGGTCACCTCCACGTCCACCTCATCACCTACCCGGCTGCGCCCACCCTCGATCACCACCATAGTACCGTCGTCCAGATACGCCACTCCCTGCGCCGCCTCCTTGCCCTCACGCAGCACCCTAACCCGCAAGGTCTCACCCGGCAGCACGCTTGCCTTGAGGGAATTCGCCAGATCGTTGATATTGAGTACCTCGACCCCTTGGATCTGAGATACCTTGTCGAGGTTGTAATCGGTAGTGAGGATGCAGGCCTTCATCTCCTTAGCCAGTTTGATGAGCTTGGCATCCACCTCCCCTAGGTTGGGGAAATCGCGCTCGATGATCGTGAGGCGGCCGCCGTCCTCCTGCAGGCTGCGTATCGTGTCGAGTCCCCGCCTGCCCCGTGCCCTCTTCCCCGGCTCCCCCGAGTCGGCGATGGACTGAAGTTCCTCGAGCACGAACGCAGGAACGACCAGGTCACCTTCGATGAATCCTTTGGTGGCGGCCGCCGCGACGCGGCCGTCGATGATTGCCGAGGTGTCGAGCAGCTTCGGCTTGATGAACTGCTTGGCCCCGGGCTGCTGAAGCAACCCCTTGAAACCCAGGACCCGAGCCAGGTCGGTGTGACGCTTGAAACCCAGATATGCGAACAGATACCCGCTGACGGCGAACAGCAGAGGCAGGAGATACAGCCCGACCACGGGAAGATTCTTGACCGACAGACTGCCCAGAGCGGCTATGGCCAGGCCGACGAACAGACCGATACTGGTGAAGATGAGCCCGCTGGCGGTCACGGTCGAGCCGGCTCGGTCGAGTGCCCGGCCCAGTTTGGCCACAGCCTTGCCCAGCAGATGGCCTATCACAGCCCCCACTGCGACGCCGGCGACTACGCAGGCCGCCACCAGCAGTCCGTAGCCGACCGCCCCCAGGCCGGCTGCCGGCAGATATCGGATGCCTACCTCATAGAAGACGACCCCCCCGACGAGGGCCATCAGCAGGCGTATCGCGAATGCCATCAGGTCGCCACCCATCAACTCACGCATCGTGGCCGCGTACAGATCTCGGCCAGTATGCCGTCCAAGAGGCACGAGGCCTCCTCTTCGGCTATGTGCTTGGCGCACATGAGTTCGGAGGCAAGGATGCGCTTGACCTTACCGAACATCTGCTTCTCGCCCGTCGACAGACCCTTCTCATGGTCTCGTAGGGCGAGGTTGCGCACCACATCGGCTATCTCCAAGACATCACCGGTCTTTATCTTGTCCCGGTTGTGCTTGACCCGCCGGTTCCAATCCTTGGGCATCCCGGTGGGATCGTCCTTTAAGACACCGATCACCTCTTCCACCTCAGGCTCGGAGATGACCCGACGTATGCCCGCTTTGTCGGCCCCATCCACGGGCACCATGATGCTCATATCGTTGTGAAGGATCCGAATACTGTAATAAGGGCGAGAAATCCCCTGGAACTCCTGCTCCACCATATCGACGATCACTCCGGCTCCGTGATGGGGATAGACTACGGTGTCACCCTTTTTGAACATCAACCGCACCGCTCCCGCGTATCGACGTCGCGCAGTCGCGCCAACCCATCTCTGATGTCGCGCGCTCGATACTCACCCACGCCTTCCACTGCTGCCAACTCCTCCGCCGGCGCATCGATCACCGCATTCAGAGTGCAGAAACGACCGATGACGTTGCCAATTACATAATCGCTCAACCGGGGGAGCTTGCGCAGCATACGGAATCCGCGAGGGCTCACCTGCTGCTCGAGGAAGTTCACCTCCGGCGGGTACCCGAGGATCTCCCCTATCCTGTTCATCGAGATCAACTCGTCCGAGGGCAGAGCGATGATTGCTTTGCGCACCTCCTCCACCCTCTCGGGGCTCGGGTCAGGCAGATAATCCCGCAGAACCGCAGCTCTATCCTCTTTGACGCCATATACGAGTTCTTCCCGTTGCAGCTCCACCAACCGGCCTTCGTTACCCAACTCAAGCACATAGCGGTCAATCAAGGTGGAGAGCGACATGACCATCTCCGCGCGCTGGAGGTAGGTGGTCACGTCCAGCAAAGTCACCCGATCTTGGAACTCGAGTTCAGTGAGACTGCCCGCCACTTGGTTCAGACGGTTCCGGAACCTCTCCAGCGTCTGCAGGGCTTGATCGGCCTTATCCAGCATCGTGCGGATGGGATCCATGATGTAACGGACGTCGCCCACGTACACCGTGACCACATCACGAGCGGCCGAGATGGAAATGGCGAGTACGCCCAGTTGTCTAGCCACCCGTTCGGCCGTGCGGTGCCGAGTACCGGTCTCCTGGGAATCGATGTTGGAGTCGGGCATCAACTGCACGTTGGCATGGAGGATGTGCGTGCCGCTGCAGTCAAGGAGAATGGCGCCGTCCATCTTAGCCAGTTCGTACAAGATCATGGGCCGAAGAGCCACATCAATGTCGATACCGCCGGAGATGAGCGGTTTGATCCGCTCTTCGTCGGCAAATACCAGTAGAGCTCCGGTACGAGCCCTCACGATGTTGTCGATCGCCTGTCTGAGCAGGGTGCCCGGAGCGATCCTCTTCAAGGCTTCAACGAGTCGTTCGTCCGTGACGCCGGCCAGTCTATCCACGCTAGCTCCTCGGTGTCGCATACTTCACGGCCTGGGCTATGTCGGCCACCGCTTCCAAGCGTAGCCCAGACGCTACCGTCCCCCCTTTGGCGAATTCCTCGGCATTCCGCCCTGGTACCAGGATGTGAGGGAAACCCCGTCGGGCCAATTCCTGGATACGCTTGTCTCCTTGAAGAACATAGCGCACCTTGCCCGTGAGGCTCACCTCGCCGAAAGCAACCACGCCCCTTCCGTCGGCCCCGTCCTGCCAGGCCGACGCGATCGCCAGCGCCACCGCCAGGTCGGCGGCAGGATCCTCCAATACAAGTCCACCCGCTACGTTAACAAAAATGTCACATTTGAACAGTGGGAGCCGGGCACGGCGGTTCAAAACGGCCACAATCATAGCCAGACGGTTACGGTCGACCCCCCGCGCGACCCGCTGGGGCATGGGCATGTTGCTGGTGGCGACCAGGGCCTGCACCTCGGCCAACAGACAACGGGTCCCTTCCAGCACCGGCACTACGACCGAGCCGGAACGGAGGTCTCCTTCCTCCAAGAACACCGACGCCGGATCCGGGACTTCCTCCAGGCCCCGCTCGGCCATCTGAAAGACCCCCACCTCGTTCGTCGAGCCAAATCGATTCTTCACCGCCCGCAGTATGCGGAAAGGCTGCGCGCGCTCCCCTTCGAACGAGAGCACGGCGTCGACCATGTGCTCCAACACCCGTGGCCCCGCCAGTTCCCCATCTTTGGTCACGTGGCCCACCAAGACCAGGGCGATGTTATTGTCCTTGGCCACCCGCAGGAGCTGGGCGGTCGCGTCCCGTATCTGAGCCACAGATCCAGGAACGGAGCCCACCTCACTTGACCACAGAGTCTGAACCGAATCGACAACACAGACGCTCGGCCTGATCTCCTCCAAGGACGCCACCACGGCCTCAGTCTGTGTCTGCGTGACAAGCCGCAGGCGGCTGCCTTCTCCTCCCAAACGGACGCTGCGCAGCTTGACTTGGGCGGCCGACTCCTCCCCCGAGACGAGGATGGCCGGGATATCACGCCTCTCCACATCTAAGAGGGCCTGTAGGAGCAGGGTACTCTTGCCTATGCCGGGTTCGCCCCCGACGAGCACTACCGATCCGGGTACCAACCCTCCGCCGAGGACCCGGTCGAACTCGGCCAAGCCGCTACTCACACGGGCCTGGGCACCCAGATCCACGTCGCTGAGACGGAGGGGGGCGGGCGCCGCCGCGGGCGCCCGCCCCCCTCCGGGTCCGGACCGAACTGGTGCAGCCTCCTCGGTGATGGTGTTCCACTGCCCGCAACCGGGGCAACGTCCCAGCCACTTGGGAGAGACGTATCCACACTCCCGGCAGATGAAGGAGTTCTTACGCATCGTCCGTGCCTATGTCGGTATGCCGGCTGAGCGCCCTTCCAAAACGTACTCGTCTGCGGCGCGCCACCGGCAGTCCCCGGATGCGCGCCTAGGAGGTCTCGTCGGCCACGAGCACCTCGGGCGCGCCTGTGAGGACCTCGTCTATGACCAGATGGTCGTCCTCTCGTTCCAACACGACCGTACTACCCCGCGGGAACTTGCCGGACAGCACCTCTTCAGCCAGCAGGTCCTCGACATGCCGCTGGATGGCCCGACGGAGCGGGCGCGCCCCCATAGTGGGATCGTACCCGATCTCGACCAGCAACTCCTTGGCCTTAGCCGTGAGGGCCACACCGATATCGCGGTCTTTCAACTGCTCTTCCACCCGCGACATCATGAGGCCGACGATGTCGGCGATCTCTTCCCTCGACAGTTTCCGGAAGACGATGACCTCATCAACCCTGTTCAGAAACTCGGGTCTGAAGACCGTCTTGAGTTCCGCGGTCACCCGGGTCTTCATCTCCTCGTACTCAAGGCCGCCCTCCACCACCGGTTCACCGAAGCCCAGCACCTGCCCCTTGGAGATGGTGTTGGCGCCGATGTTCGACGTCATGATGATGATGGCGTTGCGGAAGTCGACCGTGCGACCCTGCGCGTCGGTCAACCTGCCGTCCTCGAGTATCTGAAGCAGGATGTTGAACACGTCGGGATGAGCCTTCTCGATCTCATCGAGAAGCACCACCGAGTAGGGCCTACGCCGCACCTGTTCGGTCAGCTGACCGCCTTCGTCGTATCCCACATAGCCGGGCGGGGAGCCGACCAAACGACTGACCGCGTGTTTCTCCATGAACTCCGACATATCCACCTGAATGAGTGCCGTCTCGTCCCCGAACAAGAACTCTGCGAGCGTGCGGGCCAGTTCAGTCTTGCCCACGCCGGACGGACCCAGGAAGATGAACGAGCCCGCAGGACGGTGCGGGTCCTTGAGGCCCGCGCGCGAGCGACGTATGGCCCGGGACACGGCCTTGACCGGCTCGTCCTGGCCTACGACCCGCTGGTGCAGCGCCTCTTCCATGCGAAGCAGGCGGTGCGTCTCGGCTTCAGTAAGCTTGGTCACCGGGATACCGGTCCACATAGCCGTGATCTCGGCGATCTCGTCTTCACCTATGGAGATCTCGGCCGCCTCATCCGACTCCCGCCACTTATCCTCCAACTCGCGCCGCCGGGTGAGCAACTTGCGCTCCCGGTCGCGTAGAGAGGCCGCCTTCTCAAAATCCTGAACCTCGATGGCGCCCTCTTTCTCGCGCCTGACCTCCAGGATGGCGTCTTCCACTTCGCGGAGGTCGGGGGATGAGCACATGTTCTGAATGCGCTTGCGCGACGCCGCTTCATCCACCAGGTCGATGGCTTTGTCGGGAAGGAAACGGTCGCTTATGTAACGGTCGGCCAGATAAGCTGCCGCTTCGAGAGCTTCGTCGGTGATACGTACCTTGTGGTGGGCCTCGTAGCGCTCCCGCAACCCGGCCAGGATCCTCTGCGTCTCCTGGACCCCTGGTTCCTTGACCAGGATCTGCTGGAAGCGTCGCTCGAGCGCCGCGTCCTTGGCCAGATGTTTGCGGTACTCATCCAAGGTAGTAGCCCCGATGGTCTGCAACTCACCCCGTGCCAGCGCCGGCTTCAGAATCGAAGCGGCGTCGATGGCTCCCTCAGCCGCTCCGGCACCCACGAGGTTATGGATCTCGTCGATGAACAGGATGATGTCACCTCGTTCGGTGATCTCCTTCATGACCTTCTTGAGCCGCTCCTCGAACTCGCCCCGGTACTTCGACCCTGCTACCAGCGCTCCCAGGTCGAGCGTATAGATCTGTTTGTCCTTAAGCAGGCCGGGAACATCGTTCTTGGCTATGCGCCGAGCCAGACCCTCGACCACCGCGGTCTTGCCTACCCCGGGTTCTCCGACGAGAACGGGGTTGTTCTTGGTGCGGCGCGAGAGTATCTGCATGACCCGCTCGATCTCCATCTCCCGCCCTATGACCGGATCGAGCTTGTCCTCTTCGGCATACTTGGTCAGATTACGCCCGAATTGATCGAGCACCTTGGAACTCTTGCGATCCTTGCCCTCGGCTGGGCCGGCGGCGGTCGCCCCCCGCGGCGCTCTCTTCGTCGGTGAAGACAGCATGCGCATGACTTCCTGGCGCACTCGGTCGGGATCGACGTCAAGATCGCTGAGGATGCGGGCTGCGACCCCTTCGCTCTCCCGGACCAACCCGAGCAGGATGTGCTCAGTGCCGATGTAGTTATGCCCCAGCGAGAGAGCCTCCCGCAGGGCCAGTTCCAGGACCTTCTTCGCCCGAGGCGTGAAGGGTATCTGCCCCTGGGATTCGTTATCGCCCTCGCCCACGATGCGCGACACATCCGACCGCACCTCGTCCAAGGCAACCTCCAAAGAACCCAGGACCCGGGCGGCCACTCCATCGGCCTCGCGCAGTAGGCCGAGCAACAGATGCTCCGTGCCTATGTAGTTATGCCGCAGGTTCCGGGCCTCTTCTTGGGCCAGGACTATCACCTGCCGGGCTCTCTCTGTAAATCGTTCAAACATCAATCCGTCTCCTAAACAAGCGCACCCGCACCTGCGAAGATCCCGCGTAGCAGCTGCGCCCTGCACTCGTCAATCTCGGGGCTCTGTAAACAGCCAATCTTCCCGTCCATATAATCGACTACGATATGCGCGGGCTGAAGCCTGCTCATCAACCCAAACGCAGATTCTGCGGCCATGCCCGGAGCCTCCACCAAACCAAGGTCCACGCCCACCTGAACGGCGGATACGAGGTTGACCGCCTCGGGGAACGACACCGTCCACGCATGCTGCCCCACTCCAAGCGCCCGACCGATCTGATCGCGGGTCTGAAGTGGGTTCTCTCTAAGCAACATCTTGCGGATCGAACGCTCCTTCTCCACTATTCCATGACAAATACTGCTGATTTGCTGGATGATTTCATTCTCAGACTTACCCTGACTCCCCAGATTGGAAACCTGGACCATGCCACCTGCCCCTGTCCAAAGCGGGACCAAGGCCAGCCCTTTGCCGGCCAGTTCCAGCGCCGTTCCTGCAAGACGCCCGGTGAGGGCCATGGCGGGAAGGTGCAGCGTGGCGTACGCCCGCATTCCACTACCGGCCTGGCGGGGCCGCGCGCTCAGATATCCCCAGCGCGGATCGAAGGCATAAGAGAACATCGCCTCCAGATGGTCGTCCAACCGGCTGAGGAGAGACCATAGTGCGGGCAACTGACTGCCGCCCCTAAAGCCCAGAAGGCGGAGATGGTCGGCACCGTTGATCTCCAACGATGCCTCGCCCTCCCCGTACACCGCGAACCCGCGCCCCACCCCCGGTCGTTCGGCGAAGACCGGGGTCATGAGGCCGCGTTCGACCAGGCGATCGATCTCCACTCTCGCCAAGGCGTCAAGGTCGTAGACGTGCCACTCCCGATCCCAACCGGGACCTCCTAGAGTCTCCACGACCTCCGCCCTCAATTCCTCCAGGGCAGCGACGTCCTCGGCGTGCGGGAATCGCCTCCCCGACTCGTTGCGGGTAAGTCCGAGTCCCGAAGCTGTCAGGCCGGCAGAGTTCACTCCGGCTCCTCTTCAAGTCTCTCGCCCAACTCGGTCAGGCGGTCCCGGACTCCGGCGGCCTCTTCGAATCGCTCGCAGGCGACCAGCTCACGCAGCATCCGCTGCAAGCGCATGATCTCATGGCGCAGATTGTCCGTCTCCGGCCCCCTCTGGGGGATCTTCCCCGGATGCTCGACGGGCTCAGACTCGCCCGCTAGAGCGGACTCCAAGTACTCGGCGAATATCTGGTAGCACCTCGCGCACCCCACCAACCCCGATTCTTTCAAATCGGACAGAGTGGTACCGCATACGGCGCAGAAGAGCGCATCCTGATCGGAGGGCGCAGTCGGTTCGGTCTCATCATCAAGGTGGACCTGACCCTTGCTCAAGTCGCGCAGCACAGAAGGCACTGCCAACACCAGGGCAAGACCGTCGGTCTCTTCGGCGACGCTTTCCGCGCAGCCCGGGCAAAGATGAGTATGGCTCACCGTGCCGTCGACAACGCGCAGGAGATGCACGGTAGCCGGCTCATCACCGCACATCTCACAAATCGCTGAGCCGGTCAGATCTAGGTTCCAGTCGGGTGACTCTTCTGCAAACACCCGGTCCTCCTTAGGCGACAAACCGTGCCAACCGGCCTGCCTACCGGCACGAACGTACAGGAAACTCGGCGCGCGTCGTGCCGGGAAAGGGTCATTCGCTTACCGCATAGATTTTACCACAAGGGCCCCCGCCCCTCCGCTCGCTCCGCGTCCCGACAGCCCTCTGCGACCGCCGGGCCGCGCCCCTCGTAAGGACAGACGCACGCCAAGAACGGCGCGTTCCCCAGGCATCCTGAGAGGCAGATAGAGACAGAATGCGCGCCGGCCGGAAGGACCCCTAGGCCTGGGCACCGGCCGTATTGAAGTCGCTAGTGCTCCGGTCTGAGCTGCGGAAAGAGGATGACGTCTCGGATGGAATCGACTCCGAGCAGGAGCATGGCGAGCCGGTCGATGCCGATCCCGAGCCCGCCCGCGGGCGGCATGCCGTATTCCAGGGCCCGGAGGAAGTCCTCGTCGACGACGTGGGCCTCCTCATCGCCGGCCTCCCGGTTGCGGGCCTGCTCTTCGAAACGACGTCTTTGATCCATAGGATCATTGAGCTCGGAGAAGGCGTTACCCATCTCCCTGCCCGCGATGATCGCCTGGAATCTCTCGACTAGGAGCGGGTCGTCGGCACGGCTCTTGGAGAGGGGACTCAATTCAAGAGGATAATCGATGGCAAACGTGGGTTGCACGAGCGCAGGCCACACCACATGCTTAAGAGCCTTATCCACGAGCATGGCGAATGTGTCCCGATTCTCCACGTCTACCTTGCGCTCGCGCAGAACCTGCTTCGCCTGCTGCTGGTCTGCCCGCATCCCCTCCAAGGAAAGGTCCAGATACTCCCGCAGCAAGGAATCGACGGTCCGCCGCGGCCAGGGCGGTTTGAGATCGATCTTGGTCTCTCCCACCATGATCTCCGTCGAACCGGTGACCTCCTCGGACAAGGCGGGGATCATGTTCTCCACCAACTCCATGATGGCGTTGTAATCCACATACGCCCAGTAGAGCTCCATCATAGTGAACTCTGGGTTGTGGATCAGGGAGATTCCTTCGTTACGGAAGCTCTTGCCTATCTCGAAGATCCGGTCGAAACCGCCTACCAGCAGACGTTTGAGATATAGCTCGGGCGCGATGCGCATGTAAAGCTCGGTGTCCAGGGCATTGTGATGAGTCATGAAGGGTCGAGCCAGCGCCCCACCAGGTAGGGGCTGAAGGATCGGGGTCTCGACCTCCACGAATCCCAAGTCCTCTAGATAACGGCGCATACCGGAGACCAGCCTGCCTCGCCCCTGCAACTGCCGCGCCACCTCGGGGTTCGCTATCAGATCCACGTACCGTTGACGGTAGCGGGTCTCGCGATCGTGCAAACCGTGCCATTTCTCCGGCAACGGCCTGAGCGATTTGGTGAGGATGGTCCAGGACTCCACGAAGACGGTCAACTCACCCCGGCGGGTGCGGAACACGTGTCCCTCACACCCGATGATATCTCCCACGTTGAGACTCTTGAAGCGTCCGAAAGAGACCTCCCCGAGGGTGTCGATCTTCGCGTAGACCTGAAGATCGTCCCAGCCGTCGCGCAAGGTGAGGAACGCGGCCTTGCCGTGCTCCCTTCTCGACATCACTCGGCCCGCCACCCGGCAGCAGTGGGAATCCTCCGCCTTCTGATCTGTCTCTAGCCCGGCGTAGGTACGGGCGATCTCGCCCAGAGGCGTGCGACCGCGGAAACTGCGGGCGTACGGTTCAACACCGTCTTCGCGCAGCCGATCGATCTCGGCCAGCCTCTCGTGCCCCCATTCAGGCAGGCGTGGTTCGACTCCGTCGCCCCCATCCCGGCCATCGGAGGGCATGGAAGGATCCATCTACGACATCTTCCCGATGTCGAGTATCTCGTAATCGATGGCCCCCACAGGCACCGGCACGGTGACCTCGTCACCTACGCGCTTGCCCATGATGGCCTGTCCCACCGGAGACTCATTGGACACCCGCCGTTTCGTGGGATCGGCTTCCGCCGAACCCACCAGAGTGTAGATACGGACCTCACCGGAACCCTTGTCGCGCAGAGTGACCGTGCTACCCACGCACACTCTGTCGGTTTCGATCTCCGATTCTTTTATGACCCGCGCGCGGCGAAGCTTCTCCTGCAGTAGACTGATGCGGTGCTCAAGGAGTGCCTGCTCGTTCTTGGCGTCATCGTATTCGGAGTTCTCAGTGATGTCGCCGAATTCGCGAGCAGCACGAATCCGCTCCGCAACTTCCTCCCGCTTGATGGTCGAGAGGTGATTGACCTCATCTTGGAGTTCTTTGAGGCCCTGTTCCGTAAGGATCACTTCTTTTCGGGACACGAGTACCTTCCTTAGACGACTGCTGGGGTTACTGCGCCTGAAAGTAGCGGGGCATTATAGGTAAGAGGACTGGGGTTGTCAACGTCGGGGTCATCAGGTCCCCTCGACCCGCGGAACCAGACTACTCAGACGCGGTCCGACCCAACTCGTCCAGAGCTTCGTCCAACGCCCGGGCGTCGGGCAGGTTCCGCAACGTCTCAACGACCGAGGCAGCGACGCCTGAGGGGCGCAGATACCAACCCAGCAGCTTGCGCAGCCAGCGCGCCGCACGCTCCGATCCTCGCTCCTTCACCGCGCGGCCGAGCAGCAGGCGCACGTCGTCGATCACCGCAGGCAAGGCGGGACGGTCCGCCTCGACCCCCGCCAGCAGCTGTGTGACCAGCCACGGGTTCCCGGCCACCCCTCGAGCCACCATCACTGCGGCTGCGCCCGTGCTACGGACCACCTCAAGGGCCGACGCGACAGTGCTGATATCACCCGAGGCCATGATCGGGATATGCACGGCTTCGGCCACCGCGGCCGTGATCGAGTGGTCCGCCTTCCCCCGATAGTGCTCGCTCGCCGCCCGCGGATGCACGGTGATGCCGAGCACTCCCACACCCTCGAGGCGGGGGGCGAGTTCGACGGCCGTGCGTTCACCGGGTCTGAGTCCGGTCCGAAGCTTGACCGTCACCGGAATTCCCGCCTGCGCGGCCACCTGCACCACGGAGGCCGCCACGGCCACCGCCCGGTCGGGGTCCCCCAGGAGCGCCGACCCCGCACCGGTCTTAAGTACCTTGCGGACCGGGCAGCCCATGTTGATATCGATAAGGTCGGGGACCGCCGGGCGCGACAGAACCATCTCGGCCGCTCGGGCCATCACTTCGGGCGTGTCGCCGAACAGTTGAACGGCCAGCGGCCTCTCTTCGGGGGTGAAGTCCAGATACTCATCGGTCCGGACATTGCGGTAGATCAGCCCGTAGGAGCTTACCATCTCAGTGGTTGTCAGGCCGACGCCGTGGGCCTTCAGGTGCCGGCGATAGGCTCCCGAGGTGAGGCCGGCCATGGGAGCCAATACGACCCTATTGGGGATATCGACGCAACCGACCCGGAAGGGTCTCGCCAGCGTCCCGTCGGCAACCATGGCGGCCGTTATGGGTTGTTTCGCCTGTATATGATGCGGAGACCGTGAAGCGTGAGGAGCGGATCGAGCTTGTCCAAAGAGCGCGCATGGTCGAATATCAGTGGAGCCAGGCCTCCGGTCGCGACCGTCACCGCCTCAAGGCCCATCTCCTCCCGCATCTTCGCCACGATGCCGTCCACCTGACCGGCGAACCCGTAGATGACGCCCGCCTGCATCGACTGCATCGTGTTCTTCCCTATCACCGTGCCAGGATCGATCAGTTCGATCTTCATGAGCCTGGCCGCCCGCATGGTCAGCGCGTCCAACGAGATCTCTATGCCCGGAGCGATGGCATGACCGAGGTACTCGCCTGCGGCGGAAACGGCGCTGTAGGTGGTAGCCGTGCCGAAGTCGACCGCTATGCAGGGAGCTCCATACAACTCTTGAGCCGCAACAGCGTCCACGATCAGGTCGGGGCCCACCGAGCGGGGATCGTTGGTGAGGATGGGCATGCCCGTCTTCACTCCAGGGCCAATCACCAGAGCCTCCAGCCCGAACTTCCCAGCGGCCAGGACCGAGTACTCGGTGGATAACCGGGGAACACCGGAAGCCACCACCATGCCCGTGACCATGTCTCGCGAGAATCCGTCGAGGCGGAGTAAGGCATCGATCGTCACGGCCAACTCGTCACCGGTCTTGTCCCGCTCGGTGGCGAAGCGCCAGCTTGCCACCAACTCCGTCTCCGAGAAGAGCCCGAGATGGGTCTGGGTGTTACCCACGTCGATGACCAGAAGCACGGCTCCTCCCCTCAGTCTCCCACCGTGAGCGTCAAGCTCACATCCACCGGCGGGGCTCCCATGGTAAGGGCGCTTGTGGAGATGAGATCCACTCCCGTCTCCGCGACCGTCCGTACCGTGGCCAGCGAAACATTCCCAGAGGCTTCCAGCACCACATCGGGCTTCAGATCCCGGGCTATCTGCACAAGCTCTCTCAGCGAGTCCGGATCCTGATTGTCCAGCATGATCACATCCGCCGCGCAGGCGATGGCCTCCCGTAGATCGGCTTCGCTCTCCACCTCCACCTCGACCTTGATGTAGTGGGGACGACCCGCCTTCACCCGAGCCAGAGCTTCCCGGACTCCGCCGGCCGTCTCCAGGTGGTTGTTCTTCACCAGCACCATGTCGAACAACCCGAAGCGATGGTTGCCGCACCCGCCGTAGACCACAGCCTTCTTCTGCCAAGTCCGAAGTCCGGGGATGGTCTTTCGAGTGTCGACCACCAGTGCACCGGTACCTTCCACCGCCAGCGCAAAGCGACGGGATTGGGTGGCTACCCCGGAGAGATGGATGATGAAATTGAGCATTGTCCGCTCCGCACCGAGGATACTCCGCGCTGAGCCGCGGATCTCGGCCAGGTGATCTTCCGCCTCGGCGCGACTCCCGTCCACCAGCAGAGGGGTGAAGATCACCCGGGGATCCACCTCGGCCATCACCGCTTCCGCCAAAGGCAACCCGCACACTACCAAGTCCTGCCGGGCTCGGATCACAGCCCGGCCCGGTAGATCCTCGGGCACCGTCCATCTGGAGGTGATGTCTCCGTACCCGGCAAGGTCCTCAGCGAGTGCCTCCCGCACCAGGGAGAGGCCCGCCTGATCGATCATCTCCCTCCTCCTCGGTCGTGTTCGGTATCTTCACCACAGCGGGCCATCGTCGTCCTCAGTCCGCCACCGGACCCGCCTCGACGACGAGACCGCCCGTCTCCAGATCTCGGTGGATCAAGCTGTGACGACGCCATCCGGCGTCGTCACGCTCTGGGAAATCGCTGCGGAGATGAACTCCGCGGCTCTCTTCCCGAAGCAGAGCGGCGGCGACCATGTGCTCGGCCACCGTCAGCAGGTTGAAGAGTTCCAGCTCGGCAACGCTCAGACCGGGCGCTGCCAGCGACGCCTGCAGCGCCGCGAGGGTCTCCTGGGCTCTCGTCAGTTCGGGTGCGTTGCGGACGACCCCGCAGAGATCGGTCATGGTGCGCTGCACCGTCGCCCTGCCTTCGGCCACCGCACCCGGAGCGTTACCTTCCCGGACCTCATCCGCCAGGTCGAGTCTGACCTTGCGCACCGCCGGATCGGCGACAGCCAGATACCGATTGAGCTCTCGCACCGTCCTTTCGCCAAACACCAGACCCTCCAGCAGCGAATTAGAGGCCAGACGGTTGGCCCCATGGATGCCCGTGCTGGATGTCTCCCCGCAGGCATAGAGGCCGGGGACGGTGCTCCTACCCCAGGTATCGGTGAGGACTCCACCGATGAAGTAATGAGACGCCGGAGCCACAGGGATGAGTTGGCCGCATAGGTCGAAACCTCGCTTTTTAAGACCGTTGAGGACCGTGGGAAAACGCTCGCGCAGGAAGGCGGCGTCCAGGTGGCGGGCATCCAGCCACACGTGTTCGCTCCCGTCCCGGTCGCACACCCTCCGCATATGGCGCACCACCACGTCCCGGGGGGCCAACTCCGCCTGAGGATGGGCACCGACCATGAACCTACACCCGGCATCGTCAAGGAGGTACGCGCCCTCCCCCCGTAACGCCTCGGTGACCAGCAGGGTGGGATTCTCCTTGCCGTAGTAGGCGGTGGGATGGAACTGCATAAACTCCATATCCCGCATGACGGCGCCCGCTCGGTAAGCCATGGCATGACCGTCCCCCGTCGCCATCAGAGGATTGGTGGTGCGAGAATAGACCTGCCCGGCTCCTCCGCAGGCCAGTACCACCGCCCTGGCGAGGCTGACCGTCAACTCCCCTTCCGCCCCCAGAGAGACAGCCCCCACGCAGCGGCCGCCATCCATCAAGAGGTCGATGACGAATTCGTTCTCGTGCAGCTCCACCCGGCCGCCCTTGGTGATCACCTCGGCCAAAGAGCTTGCGACGACGCTACCGGTGGCGTCGCCACCGGCGTGCACGACCCGAGCCATCGAGTGAGCCCCCTCTTTGCCCAGGATCAGCTTGCCTTCGCGCCGGTCGAACTTGGTCCCCAGTTGTTCCAGCTCCCGGATGCGGGCGGGCCCCTCCTCTACCAAGACGCGAACCGCCTCGTCGTCGCAGAGACCCACCCCGGCCTCCAACGTATCCTTCAGATGCAGTTTGGGCGAGTCGTGCGGGCTCATGGCCGCCGCAATCCCTCCCTGGGCCAGGAAGGTAGTGGTCTGATCGAGACTCCCCTTGGTGATGAGGCCCACATTCCACCGGTGCGCGGCGCCCAGGGCGGCGGTCAAGCCGGCGATACCGCCTCCCACCACCAGGACGTCGTAGCTCGAATAGCGCAGGTCGGCTCCCCTACGCGATATGAAGGGAGCAGCCGCACCACCGGCCGAGGAAGAACCGCTCCCGTCCCCATATCCGTAGGCTCTCACTCGATCGGCTCCCTCAGATCCGAGCTCATGCCCCTACCTCGATCATACGTTGCACGGCCTTCAGTGCTTTGGTCCGAATCTCTTCGTCGACCGTCACTACCGGACCTGCGTTACGGACACTCTCGAGCACCTTCTGCAGGGTGGTCAACTTCATGGTGGGGCAGACGGCCATCTCGGTGAGCGGGTAGAAGAGCTTGCCCGGCACATCCTGACACAGGCGATAGATCATGCCCGTCTCGGTGCCGATCACGTATTCCTCCGCATCGTCCTCCCTGCAGAAGCGGATCATCCCTGAGGTGCTCTCCACCGCGTCGGCGATGTCGGAAACAGCCGGATCGCACTCTGGGTGGACCACCACTTTGGCCGCGGGGTGAATGGCCCGGGCCCGCTCCACATCCTCCACCTGAACCAGGTCGTGCGTCGGGCAGAAGCCGGGCCAGACGATGACTTTCCGCCCCGCCTTCTTGGCGGCCCATCTTCCCAGGTTACGGTCGGGGGTAAAAATAATCTCTTGGCCGGCCGGCACGGAGCGGACTATCTCCACCGCGTTGGCGCTGGTGCAACAGATATCCGTGAGAGCCTTGACGGCCGCCGTAGTATTCACATAGCTGATCACAACGGCATCGGGGTGCTCGGCCTTGAGATGAGCCAGACCTTCAACGTCGACCATATCGGCCATGGCGCACCCGGCTTGAGGCTCGGGCGCGATCACCGGGATGTCCGGAGCAAGGATGACCGCGGTCTCGGCCATGAAATGGACCCCGCAGAACACGATCATCCGGGCTTTCGACGTGGCCGCCTGCCGGGACAGCCCCAGCGAATCTCCGACTATGTCGGCGATATCCTGGACTTCCGGACGTTGATAGTTGTGGGCCAAGATGATCGCCCCCGTCTCCTCCGCCAGGCGTCGTATCTGCTTCTGAACGATCGAATGGTCCATGGGTGACCTCTCACTCCTCCGCGAAACGGTTCCGGCCGTCCTGTCATCGTTACGCCGCACCGCCTGATCCGGCAGGCCGGCGAGAGCCTCTGTCACGGTTAGGCCCGACGGCAGGACGAGATCGGGGGCCAGCTCCGCGAGCGGTTCAAGCACGAACCGGCGTTCTTCCATGCGCGGATGCGGGACCTCAAGACGGGCATCGGCACTCGAAAAGCCATGGTACCAAAGGATATCCACGTCGATAGTGCGAGGACCCCAACGGATGTCGCGCACACGGCCTAGCTCGGCCTCGATGCCCTGAACGCTGGTCAGTAACTCATACGGGGACAGGAGGGTCCGTACTTCTACCACTTGATTGAGGTAGTCATCTTGCTCGGGACCACCAACTGGAGCAGTCACGTAGATCCCGGACTCAGCCGTGACGGTGGTTCCGGGCAAAGCCGTGAGGAGCACGCGCGCCCGGCTGAGCGCGGCTTCCCGGTCGCCGAGATTGGACCCCAGTCCCAGAAACACTCGGGCCGGGACCCGGTCGGGCCCGCTCAGCCTTCAGCCCTCGAGGTCGCTGCGTTGCAGTTCCACAGCGGCGGCCACGCTTGTCAGAGCGCAGGCCACCGGGGGGTGTGGCTTGGTGACCTGCACCCAGACCTCATCCACGGGGAACTTCCGAAGAATGTCTTCGGCCGTGGCCTGAGCCAACCTCTCCAGCAAGGAGTAGCTCTTGACCGTGGCGATCTCGACGATCAGATCGAGCACCTCTGTGTAATCGACGGTATCGGCCACAGAGTCCGTCTGAGCCGCCCGACAGTCGTCGAAGCTCAGCCGTATGTCGTACAGGAGTCGCTGACCGAGAATCTTCTCCTCCTGTCCCACTCCGTGATGTCCGTAGACTTCAAGCCCCTCGATGAAGACATCCATATCCGCCCCTATCCGTCGCTTTGCCGGGCGTCCTGCCCGGGACCGAAGACGGCCTGGGCCAGCCGAGCCGCATCGCGATTCAGACCCACCCGGTGCACCCTCACAATGTGAGCGCCGGCCGTCACCGCCATGACCGTGGTCGCCGCAGTCGCGAGGTCGCGCTGCCGCGGCTCATCGATCCCGAGAATCTCCCCCAGGAAACGCTTGCGCGAAGCCCCGAGGACTATCGGCCGCCCCAGCGACCGGAAGGTCTCCAGATCGCGCATTATCTCGAGATTGTGAACCGTTGTCTTCCCAAAACCGAGACCAGGGTCGATGAGCAGATTCTCCTCTTTCAACCCATTGTCGACGGCCCAGTTGAGCCTCTCCACGAAGAAAGCGTGCAGTTCTTCCACCACGTCCTCGTAGGTGGGCTCCTCCTGCATGGTCTTGGGCTCGCCCGGCATGTGCATCAGAACTACCGGGCAATCTGCGTCACGTATAACCGCCACCATCTCCGAATCCATGCGCAGGGCCGAGATATCGTTGATCATATAGGCACCGGCGGCCAGAGCATCCGCCGCCATCCTCGCCTTGTAGGTGTCCACGGAGACGCGCCCCGGGAGAGACTGAGCGAGGGCCTTGACCACGGGCATGACCCGAGCCGCCTCCTCATCAAGCGAGACCCGGTCGGAACCCGGCCTGGTCGACTCTCCTCCAACGTCGATGAAGGCGGCGCCTTCTTCCGCCATCTCCAGTCCAGTACGCACCGCCTGTTCCGTACCGGTGTAAGAGTCCCCGTCTGAGAACGAGTCGGGAGTCACGTTGAGTATACCCATGAGGAGAGGGCCTTCCGCCAGAGGGATGCCCTCATGACAGGCGGGGACCCTGGCGTCGTGGTTCGTGAGAGCCGCTTCTATCGAAGCTGCGAGGGACCGAAGACCGAAGGGTTGGGCCCGAAGTTTGGGGAGCAGGCGCTCAAACTGAGCTAGAGTCCCCATCAACAGACAGTCGGCTTTCTCCCCGCCCGATTCGTAGACCTCGCGGGAGACGGCCACCTCCCCGCCCCGGGAGAGCATCTCTTGTTTCAGGATGCCGGCCGCCCGAACATCTAGGTCGGTGACTCGGACGATCCGGAAGAGAGCCTTCTTCTCCATGATATCTATGCCGCCCTTGGACACTCGGGCGTGCCGGAGGGTCGACCTGACCTGCTCCAAGTCGCGCAATACAAGCACCTGTGGAGAACCGGCTACGGGGATCATCTGAGTCCGGCCCCGTTCAGTTGCCTGGGGCTTCTATCAGAGCCAGCACCTCGGCCCTAGCCGCCGCGCTGGTATGGAATATGCCCCGGACGGCCGAGGTGACCACCTGCGAACCGGGGGCACGCACCCCCCGCATAGTCATGCAGAGATGCTCCGCCTGAATGAGCACCAGAGTCCCCGCGGGATGCAGTGACTCCACCATGGTGTCTGCGATGGTACTGGTGAGCCGCTCCTGCAGTTGCAGCCTCGCCGCCGCGGTCCGCACCAGCCGTACGATCTTGGAGATGCCGGTGATACTGCCGTTCTTTGAGGGGATGTAGGCGACATGGGCTACTCCGAAGAAAGGCACCAAATGATGCTCACAGAGTGAGTAGAACTTGATGTCGCGCACCAGCACCATCTCCTGGTGGGTGTCCGAACCGATGGGAGCCACGATGGTGGAGAGATCCTCCGGTTCGCACGAGATGATATCGGAATACATCTCCGCCACCCGCCGAGGAGTCTCGACCAGGCCACCGCGCGCGGGGTCCTCCCCGATAGCCTCCAGGAGAAGCCGCACGCTCTCTTCGATCTTGGCTCGGTCCATCAAGGGACTTGGATCTGGTCTTCTTGATGAGCGGCCATGGGCGTCGCTCCTCCGGTCGCCACCCGCTCCCGACCGTCAGGCTCCACCTCTTCGGGCTCCCGAGACCGGCGCTGCCTCTGTAGGCGCTTGCTCTCCGCCGACTTGCGCGCACGAGCCTCATCGCGAGCCTTGAAGACCTCGACCGGATCCTGACCCGCCAGAATCGCCTCGAACTCCTCTCGGTCGATAGTCTCCTGTTCGATCAACAGCAGCGAGAGCTTGTCCAGCTCCTGACGGTGTTCGGTGAGTATACGGTTGGCCGTCTCGTATGCCTCATCAACGACCCGCCGGATCTCGGCGTCGATCTTCTCGGCGGTCTCGTCGGAGTACTCCTGACCCATCCCGTAATCACGGCCCACGAAGGGTTGGGCCGGATCGTGACCGAACGTGAGTGGGCCCAGATTCTCGCTCATACCATACTGCGTGATCATGCGCCGGGCGGTCTCCGTAGCACGCTGCAGATCGTTCGAGGCCCCGGTGGTGATGTCGTCGAAACGGATCTCCTCGGCCACCCGGCCTGCCAGCATGTGCGAGAGCTTATCCAGGATCTCCTTCTTCTTCACCATGAACTTGTCTTCGGTAGGCAGCGTGATGGTGTAGCCCAAAGCCTGCCCCCGGCTGATGATGGATATCTTATGGACCGGGTCAGCATTGGGGAGGTAGTGCGCCACCAGGGCGTGCCCGGTCTCATGGTAGGCCGTGATCAGCTTCTCCTCTTCGGAGAGGAGGCGGGACTTCTTCTCCGGACCCGCGATCACCCGCAGTACCGCCTCGTCGAGTTCGTCCATCTCGATAATCCGCTTGCGCCTGCGCGCGGCCAGAAGCGCGGCCTCGTTCACCAGGTTGGCCAGGTCGGCTCCGGTGAAACCGGGAGTCTGTGCGGCCAGCACGTCCAGCTCCACCGTGGGAGAGAGCGGCTTACCCTTGGAGTGCACGGCCAAGATGGCTTTGCGGCCTTCCCGGTCGGGGCGATCCACGATGATCTGCCGGTCGAAACGCCCCGGCCTCAGCAGCGCCGGGTCAAGGATGTCAGGACGGTTGGTCGCGGCCATAATGATGATGCTCTCGTTGGCCTCGAACCCGTCCATCTCCACCAGCAACTGGTTGAGAGTCTGCTCCCGCTCGTCGTGGCCGCCACCGAGGCCGGCTCCACGGTGCCGTCCCACCGCATCGATCTCGTCGATGAAGATGATGCAGGGCTGGTTCTGCTTGGCCTGCTCGAAGAGATCGCGCACTCGGCTGGCGCCCACACCGACGAACATCTCCACGAAATCGGAACCGGAGATGCTGAAGAAGGGCACCCCCGCTTCGCCGGCTACCGCTCGGGCCAGAAGGGTCTTACCTGTACCGGGCGGTCCGAACAGCAAGACCCCTTTGGGTATACGAGCCCCCAGGCTCTGGAAACGCTTGGGATTCTCGAGGAATTCCTTGATCTCCTCCAGTTCCTCGACGGCCTCGTCCGCGCCTGCCACGTCCTTGAACGTCACCTTGGGCTGGTCAACGGTCAGGCGCTTGGCCCGGGACTTGCCGAAGCTCATCACCTTGCTCCCGCCGCCCTGCATCTGGTTCATCAAGAAGATGAAGAACACGATCATGAGAAGTATGGGTGCAAACGTGCTGAGGAGAGTCACCCAGATGGAACTCTCTTGAATGTCGGTGTTGAACTCCACGTTGTTGGTAAGGAGGAACTCCTCCATGTTGTAAGCCTGGGTGAACCCCACCTCGAAGGTGTCCCCGTTCTTCAGCTTGCCTTCTACCACCAGGTCTTTGGTCTTGACGGTCACCGGGCCCTCTACCTGCCCCTGCTCCACAGCACGCTGGAAGGCGTTGAAGGTCAACTCCTCGGCCGCATTCGAACCATAGAAAAGGTTCTGCACGAAAAACGCGAGCAAGATCACGAGAAGGATGGGGAAGGCCGCACTCTTGAAGAACCTACTCAACTCGACTCCAAGGTCGTTCTATTAGAGGGGCAGATACTATCACAAGGGCATACACGGGAGCGTTATTCACGCTCGTCCACAACCCCCAGATACGGCAGGTTGCGGTAATTCTCCGCGTGGTCGAGGCCGTAGCCGACCACGAACTCGTTGGGGATCTCGAATCCCGTGTAGCGGCATTCGAGGTCCGCCTTCCGGCGGCTGGGCTTGCTGAGCAGAGTGACGACCTCTAGGCTGGCCGGGTTCCGGGCCTTCAGCGTCTTGGTCAGGTATTGGAGGGTAAGACCCGAGTCGATGATGTCTTCGACGATCAGCACATGCCGCCCCTCGATATCGGTGTCCAGGTCCTTGAGGATCCTCACCACCCCGGAACTCTCCGAAGAGTGGCCGTAGCTGGACACCGCCATGAACTCGATCTCAAGGTCGAACGGCAACCGGCGGGTGAGGTCGGCGATGAAGAACACGGCGCCCTTGAGCACGCAGATGAGCACAGGACGGGTCCCCTGGTAATCGGCGGTGATAGCAGCGGCAAGCTCGTCGATCCTGGCCTGCAGTTCTTTCGAGGATATGAGGACTCTCACGTCCGCCACTCTCCCGTCTCAACCGGGGCCTCCCGGTCCCGGTCATCGCCAGGGCTCACACTGAGCCGGATGATAGCGGTGGTCTTGCGCGTTATTCTACCTTCCTCCGCCATCACCAAACCACAGACCCACACGATACGCCCACCGCTGACCACCAAGGGTTGACGGCGGCGGGCCGAGGCAGGTACCTTCAGATCGACCAACACGTCCTGTAGCTTGCGCTCCCCCGGCGCTCCAAACGGCCGGAAACGGTCTCCCGGTACGGGCGCCCTCACCACCAGCGGCCCGCTCAGGCCACCCGCATCCAAGTAGGCCTCGCGGGCGACATCCGGCGCGGCGTACCGCTCCACGAACTCGGAGCGCACCGCCAAGCCACCCCACTCGACCACGCCGGGCAACGGCAACGACACGGGCTCGGGTATGACCGGTAGCGCGCGGACTCCTCTGTGAAGGAACAGACGGTCGTATTCCTTGCAGACCCGCCAGCCCCCACCCACCGACCGCTCGGCCGATCCTCCGTGGCCGAGCAAGGCCTCTGCGGCCAGGACGGCGGCGCGCGAGGCCGAAGGCCTCGCGCGCGCCTCCAACCACTCGTGCAGCAACAGCCTCCGCACCGCCGGTGAGAGACTCAGGAGCCCCGTCACGCTCAACTCTTCAGCGCATAGGGCGGCAGGACCACTTGTTTCGCGCCCTACCCCCCAGGTCGCCTCGCTCTCCGCCCTCTCCCTGCCGGTCGGGTCCTGTCCTCGCCCCACGCGGCGAGCCGCATCCACCACGACATCGTCCACCACCCCTTGGATCTCCGCCGCCACCTCGGCCGCCCGGCAGGCGGCATCGACCGCTCCCGGCAGGGCGGCCTCCCAAGCCGGTAGTACGGTCTCCCTTATTGCGGTGCGCGCGTAGCCCGGGTAGAAATTTCCCCGGTCTTCAGCGAACTCCAATCCAAGATGCCGGCAGTAGGCGGCCGTCTCCTCTCGACGACAACCGAGAAGGGGACGGACCCAGGGTGGATCGGCGGGCAGCATCCCGGTAAGAGCGGCAAGCCCGCCGTAGCGGCCCAGCCGGTAAAGCATGGTCTCCACTTGGTCATCGGCTGTGTGGCCTATGGCTATGCGTGCACATTCTTGCTGTGCCGCCACAGCCAACCCGGCCTCCCGACGGGCGTCCCGCGCCGCCTCTTGTACGTTCCCAGCCGCTTTGTCCACCGGGCGGTGGGCGACGGTCAGTTCCACACCCATCTGATCGCAGAACCGGACCACCAGAGCCTCATCGTCGTCACTCTCCGCACCGCGAAGGTGGTGGTTCACATGCAACGCATGCAGCGCTGACGGCCCTTTCGATCCGACGGCCTCCGTCGATAGCAGGTGCAGCAGCGCAAGCGAATCCTGGCCCCCGGAGACCATCACCAAGGCACGTGTACCGCGGGGGAATAGACACTCGCGCTCGATTACACTCTGCACTCTGCGGGCGAGAGAGGTCCGCCCTCGCCTGCGCGGTTTCACGCCTGAGCTCACCGCTCCAGATCCCTCCTCTTCGATCCCCTCGGGGCTGGTATTGTACTATCTCAAGGGAAGGCACTTTCCCGCCGTCCACGAACGCGGAGGTCATCTGTGAACCGTGCAGATGGTCGGCCGACCGAGGCCGAGCGTTTCTTGATCGTCTACGGGCCCGAGTTGGCCTCTTACAGCTTCGGCCCCGAGCATCCTCTACAGGCCGACCGCTATGTCCTTACTATGTCTCTCTTGTCCTCTTTGGGCTGGTTGAACGCCACCGAGATCGAGTTCGAAGCGCCCCGCTTCGCCACCCTGTCCGAGCTCATGAGTGTCCACTCCTATCCGTATATACAGGCGGTGCAGCAAGGTCAAGCGATCTCTCGGGGGGAACGCCCTCCGGCCGATCTGACCTTCTACGGACTGGGTACCTCCGACGATCCGTTGTTCCCCAACATGCACGACGCCGCCGCTCTCTACACGGGAGCAACTATCCAGGGAATGCACGCTGTCGTTGAGGAGCGAGCCATCCATGCCTACAGTCCGGCCGGAGGCCAGCACCACGCTCAGAGGGCCCGAGCCTCCGGATTCTGCATCTACAACGATTCAGCCGCAGCGATCACCATAGCGTTGCAGGCAGGGATGCGGGTGGCCTACGTGGATTTTGACGCTCACCACGGTGACGGGGTGCAGGACGCCTTCTACGACGATCCGCGCGTCCTCACCATCTCCATTCATGAATCCGGGCAGTTCCTGTTCCCCGGCACCGGCGACACCGCCGAGATGGGCAAGGGGGACGGCAGGGGAGCCTGCCTGAACATCCCGCTGCCCGCCTTCACGGGAGACGAAGGCATCCTGTCGGCCTTTGACCGAGTCATCGGCCCGGCACTCCGCGCGTGGGCCCCCGACATCATGCTCACACAGATGGGGGTGGATGCTCACCACACCGATCCGCTCACCCATCTCAACGCCACCATCTCGGTATTCCCGAAGCTTGCCGTGCGCCTGCATGAGCTGGTCCACGAGGTCTGCTCGGGTCGCTGGCTCATCGTTGGAGGAGGGGGCTACGACCCCTGGAACGTGACTCCCCGGGCGTGGACCGCCTTCATAGGTACGGTTCTCGGACGGCCCGTCACCGACGTGAGACTGCCCGAGGAATGGCTGCGGGCATCCCGAGCCGCCGGCGGAGACCCGCCCGCCTTCTTGCTGCATGATCCAGGCCCCGAGTACATCCCATTGGAGACTCAGGATTTCGCTCCGGTGCTCGAAGAGGTTGAGGAGACGGCTCTCGCGGAGCTGCTGGCCCACATCCGGACGTAAGTCGCCTTCAAAAAACATCCCCGGCGCCTTGCACTCCATGCGCTGCTTTGCTTATATTGCCTCGTTTGACCGTTCCAAAGGAGGGAAACCATGGGTGTTCCGAAAGTCGATCCCGATCTTTGCACCGGGTGCGGCATTTGTGAAGACATCTGCCCCGATGTGTTCGAGGTCGGCGATGACGGCGTCTGCCACGTGATCGATCCGAACGCATGCGAAGACGCCGGCTGCTGTGAAGAAGCCGCCGATGAGTGTCCAGAGGGCGCGATCAGTATCGAATAAGGGCACCGCGGCTGATTCGCGGAGCACCATCCGAACAGCGTCATGAAACGAGAAGCCGTCCCGACTGGGGCGGCTTCTCCCGTTCCGGGGGACCCCTACCCCCAAGACCTTCCGCAAAAGAGCAAAGCCAAGCAAGCACCCTCTCCACAGAGGATACGCATCCGTCCTGTCGAAAGCCTCTGGTCAGGGAGAAAGGAACTTGACCATCGATTCGTTCACAGTGATCCGAGTGGCGCTGGCGGTGGTCGCGGTCGGGCTCGTGGCCGCGGCATTCTTCGTCGTGTTCCGGTCCCAAGTCACCGGCAAGCAGTCGGTCTCCCAACGGCCTCTGGTAGCCGGTCTACTCGTTCTTCTACTCACGGCGCTCTCTGTGGTCTTGGCGTTCAGCCCGCCGGCCGGTGCGCGGGCCTTCCCTTGGGCTCAGATGGTACTCCTTGCCGCCTGCGTCACCGTCTTCTCCGTCGCCGTCTCCTCGAGTCGGAACAGCGGTCTTGGAGCGAGCGAACTGATGGAGACCGCGACAGTGGACGCCCTGACCCGGGTGGCCAGTCATAGAGTCTTCCAGGATCGTCTCGCCCACGAATGCGACCGCGCTTACCGCTTCGGCGACACCTTCATCCTCTTGGTGCTTGATCTGGACGATTTTCACCAACTCAATAACCGCCATGGGCACCAGAGCGGAGACAGGATCCTCCTGGAGTTGGCCCGGCGCCTGAGATCTCAATTGCGGGAGATTGACCTGGTAGCCCGCTTCGGCGGCGACCAATTCGCGATGATCCTTCCGCATACGTTCGGGAAGGGAGGCATGGAAGTGGCCGAACGCCTCCGCCAAAGCATCGCCGGCTCGACTTTCGTGACCGCCAAAGGCACAGAGCTCCGCCTCACAGTCAGCCTGGGGGTGTGCTCATATCCTTCGGACGGCGCCTCGGCCCCGGAGCTGGTCGATGCCGCTCAGAAGGCCCTGGCCTTTGCGAAAGCTCTAGGCGGCAACCAGGTCCAGCTCTACGGAGAGGTGCCCAGTAGGGAGTCTCCTGACAACGTCGTCTCTCTGCCCAGCTCCGGCCGAGGTGCGATCGTGCGTAGCCTGGCCGCCGCTGTCGACATCCGGGACGGTTACACACACCAGCACTCGCGGTTGGTGTCGGACCTCGCCTCGGCTATCGCCCGCCAAATCGGCTTGCCTTCCCACGAGGTCGCCCGCATTAGCGTCGGGGGATTGCTACACGATGTGGGCAAGATCGGTGTACCCGATTCGATTCTGACCAAAGAAGGTAGCCTCTCTCCGGAAGAGTGGGAGTGTGTCCGCAAGCATCCCGCTCTGGGCAAACGCATCATGGAGCAGGCTCCCGAGCTGATGGACGTAATGCCGCTGGTGCTGCATCATCAGGAGCGTTACGACGGCACCGGCTACCCGGAGCGCCTCCAGGGCGACAGCATCCCGTTGGGCGCGCGCATTATCGCAGCGGCGGACGCGTACCACGCCATCCGCTCGGACCGTCCCTATCGCACCGGCCGCACCCACCGCCAGGCCATGCGCGAACTCCAGCGATGCAGCGGGAGTCAGTTCGACCCGCAGGTGGTCAGGGCTCTCATGGGTGCCCTGGATGCCGACGCCGAACTCCGAGCCATGGTCGCCGGTAACGGGGCACCTTTTAACCCACCCACAGCGGTCGCGGCAGGGGTCGCCAACCCGGCGGCGACTCCGTCTCCAACGGCCCCCTACAGGAGCGACGCCGACGCCGGACCGGCGACCTTATCCATCCCAGGAGTATCTGCGAATCGAGGGGCCTGACGCCGCGGATCCCCGCTATTCCAGCCCCCACCTGGCCCCGCGGATATTCCAACAGAGCACGGATATCCTAGCCGAGAACCGTCACCCCAAGGATGTGGTAGAAGAGGACCAGCCCGAAGATGGTACCCATCACCAGCGCGGCCTGCAGAGCGAGTCGATAACGCCTGTAACGCCATACGATCCAACTGGCAAGCAGGATGGCAGCTACTTTGAACACCGCCGCCCAGACTGGGTCCAGGTTAAACAGAGAGCGCATGACGGGATTCGCCTCTCCCCCACCCGCTCCCAAGACGTTGAGAGTCAACAAGTAATCGGCCACGTTAAGGACGTTCACCAGCCCGAGCAGGCCCAAGAGAGCCACGGGCCGATCCCGCAACCACAGGAGCACACCCTGCATGCCGTTCACTCCGCCTCCGCGGGAACCCGCCCTGCGGTCAAAACCCGTGCGGCGGTCCAAGAAGACGTTCACACGCAGCGTTCGCCGGTCGCTACTCCGGCGATCGATGCCCGAGTACTCGCATACCTGGCTCATATTCAACAGAATACCGCTTCCGTGCAGAATCTACACGATGGCGCCATATGCCACCGCGCAGTCCGGCCGGTCGGTCTACGAATCTGCGGGGGTATCGATCTCCACAGTCGCCACGGCAAGAGGTCCCAGCTCGGAATTGTGGCCCAACCGTCGCCACACCTTGTAGAGAATGGGGGCGGCAAAGGCCAGCCCCGCCAGTGAGATCAACCCTCCCAGGCCAATCACGAACCCCGAGAGGTACTCGTACAGCAGCGGCGCCGTCAACGTCCCGATGAGACCGGCGATCTGGATGAAGGTCTGCTCCAGGCCTTGGACACTCCCCAGCCAGCGCGGCGGCACTACCTGCACGAGGAAAGCCGCCTTAGCCGGGTACGACCAAGCCACCGCGAACCCCTCAATGACGCTGACGATGATGAACAGCGTCAGATTCGTGGTGGTCCCGTAGATGATCCACGCGCAGGCGGAAACAACGTATCCGGAGAACATGAGAGCCCAGCGGCTGTAGCGATCGGCGAAGTATCCGCCCACGAACGCGAAGAGCATGGGCACGCTGAAGGCCACCCACGTGTATCCGATGAAGCTCATGGAAGCGCCCAGATGCCGCAGCCAGATACTCCACAAGACCTCCCAGGCGCCCATGGCGAAGTGGGCCGTGAAAGCCACGACCAGGAAGGCGACCACCGGACGGGAGATCAGCTGCCGGTAGGGTGGATGCTTGACTTTGACCGACCGCCGCCGACGTACGTACTCCGGCTCCTTGATAACGAACAGCAGCACCACCGCCGTGATGGCGGACAGCACGCTCCCAAACAGGAAGATAGTGTAGAAGGCCCATTTGCCCTGGCCGCCACCCAGGTTGTAGAGCGGCACCGCCAACACCGGGCCGGCCACCAGACCCCCGAACTGAGCCGTCGTCAGCCAACCGTACGCGCGGCTGCGCGTCTCCTCGGTAGACAGATCGGCCACCAGCGCCTGGGAAGCAGGAGTGAGGGCCGCCGCACCTACCCCCTCCAACAACCGGAAGAGGGTGAACCACGCGGGATGGGTGGTGGTGACGAATAGGAACGTGGAAACGGCGTACAGGGTCGCTCCGGCGATGATCATGGGTTTGCGACCGACGGAATCGCTGAGACGGCCGAGCGGCGCTGAGAAGACGAAGGTGCCGACGTAGAAGAAGGCAGCCACCACCCCGATCAACCACACAGAAGCATGGGCCTGCTCCTGTAGGAAGACCGGCAAGTAGGGCAGTATCGCTCCGAAACCCGACCAGACCACGAAACCGGCAGCGCAGATCACACCCAACTGCAGCCATTGGGTGCGCACAGGGCCCGATTCACTTGTCACAGAGGTGCTCATGTGGGAACGTTGCATACACTCACTACGGGAAATGCGCTTGATGCGCGTAACCGTTTAGGCTAGCACGTCGCGCGCCATCGCGACTCGAGTGGGAGGGGCAATGATCGAGCATCCGGGAAAGACCTTCCAACAGGAGACTTCCTACCACAGAGACTCCATACAAGACCTAGAGGAGCACGGACTGGACTGGCGGAGCAAGCCACCGCTGTACAAGTTCTATAGTCATGCTCCCGTCGTGAGTCTTCCTAACCCGGCCCATACCCCCGACGAAGATCCGCCCCTCGATCTCTTCACCTGTGTGGCGCGGAGACGGAGCGTGCGGTCTTTTGGGGCCACCCCCATCTCTATGTTGGAGCTGTCCCGGTTGCTATGGGCCTCGGTGGGCATAACGGCCTCGTTCATCACGCCACACGGCCAGGACTTCTACAGGGCTTCGCCCACAGCAGGAGCTCTCTACCCGGTCGAAACGTACGTGGTGGTGAACAAGGTGGAGGACCTCGAACCGGGTCTCTATCACTACCGCGTGGCCGGGATCGATATACTGGAGCGGCCCATCGCTGAAGGAAGCCACTCCCTTGAACTGGTCCGGGCCGGCGATCTCCGCAGCGAGATCTCGGCTGCCGCGCTCGACCAAGCCATGTGTGGGAGGGCGGGTGCCGTCATCCTCTATACCGCGGTGTTCGCAAGGTCCGTATGGAAATACCGGGAGCGGGCCTATCGTTACTTCTACCTGGACGCCGGGCATATAGCCGCTCAGCTGTCACTCGCGGCGGTGGCTCAGGGTCTGGGAAGTTGCCCGATCGCTGCCTTCTATGACGACGAGGTCAACGCCCTCTTGGGCGTCGACGGGGAGACCGAGGGCATCGTCTACATGACCGCGGTGGGCAAGCCCAGCCGTCCTTTCACCAGCAAGGCCGACGTGCGCCACACCGCCCGTCCCAAGGAGTAGAACCCAGGTAGCTGCAAGGGGTCGCGCCCGGAACCCGCGGGTATCACTCCAAAGCCTGAAGCGCCGAGATGACCTCGCCCAGCTCCTGAATCTTCTCGCCGTAGGTGCCCCAATCGTCATTGCGCTGAGCGGTACGCGCCTCTTCGTAGAGCTGCTCTGCCAGGTCGAGTAGCTCACCACGATCGGTCGGCAGGTCACCCCTGATGGTCGTGGTAGTGACCGGCGGGACACTGGTCGTGGTGGTCGGAGGGAGCGTCGTGGCGGTCGTCGGTTCCGTCGTCGTGGTGGTGGAGGGAGCCTCCGTGGTTGTCGTGCCACCCCCGCCTGAAAGCGCGACCTCGAGTGCCGTCCGTAGGTCGCGTTCCATGACCACCACGTCGCCATAGGCGACGATCACGCGCGTCAGTTCGGGGATGGCGCTCTGCTCGGCCTGCAGGTAGAGCGGCTCCACATAGACGACCGAGTCCTCCACAGGCACGACCAAGAGATTACCTCGGATCACGTCGCTGCCGGCCTGATCCCACAGAGTGATCTGGGACGAGATGACCGGGTCGTTGCTAATCCGCGCCTCCATCTGAGCGGGCCCGAATACGAGCTTGTCTTTGGGGAAGGCGATGACCATCAAGTCACCATACTGCTCCCCATCCATGCGCGCTGCCATCCAAGAGATCATATTCTGCTTGGAACGCGGAGTGAAGGGCTGCAGGAGTACGAACTCCTCCTCCTGCTCCCCCGGCAGGACCATCATGAGATAGTAGGGCTTCACGAGGATCTGCTCTCCCCCGTATACCTCAGTGGGGATCTCCCACACGTCTTCCTTGTTGTAGAAGACCTGCGGATCGGTCATGTGATAGACGGAAAGCATCTCGGATTGTGTGCTCAGGAAGTCCTCAGGATAGCGCAGGTGGCGGCGGATGTCGTCGGGCATCTGGTCGCCCGGAGTCAGGAGACCGGGGAAGACGTTACCCCAGGCGTTGGCTATGCCGTCGTCAGGATCGATCTGATAGAAGGTGGTGTCACCGTTGTAGGCGTCAATGACCACTTTGATGGGGTTGTTCAAGTAGTTGCGACCGGCCGAATCCGGCTGGGAGTTAGGGAACAGGTCGGTGGTGGTGTAGGCATCCCAGATCCACACAAGACTGCCGTCATCGCGGATGACGAGATAGGGGTCGAAATCGTATTGGAGGAAGGGTGCGATGGCCTGCACGCGCTCCTTAAGCGACCGCCGGAAGAGGATGCGGGAGTCGGGCTCCAAGTAGTCGGACACCAACAACTTGATGGTGCCGAACCTTATGCTGAACATGAGCCGCGTTCCCAGGCCGCCGACGTCAACGCCGCCGGACCCTTCGTATTCCGTGAAGACGTTAGTCTCCCCCATGGGATAGTCGAACTCCTTGGCGGTGGTGTTGACCAACACGAAGGTTCCGGCCAGCTCGCCGTAGTAGATCTCCGGGCGGGTGACCTGAACCGATGTGTCGCTCCGAGGCGGGATGTCCCGTATGAAGAGTCTGGGCAGTCCCTGCTCGGTGGCGTCGCTCACCGGGCTCATCACCACCCCATATCCGTGGGTGTAGGTGAGGTGCTGATTGACCCAAGTCTGAGCCTGCGCGCTCAGCTTCGAGTGATCGAACTCGCGGGCCGCCAGCAGCACCTGCCGGTACATGTCGTCCACCACATAGCGGTCGACGTCGACGTCGTTGAAGGTGTAGTAGGTCCGGATCTCCTGGATCTGCTTGTAAGTGCGGGAGGCCGGGCTGGGATCCCACACCCTGATGTTATCCACAGTGGCCGCGTTGGCCTCGATCGAGTTCACGTCCAAGTTGGTCTCAGCCTCGAACGGTATGGTGGACACCTGGTCCAAACCGAACGCCCATCTTGTCGCGTTGATGTTGTTCTCGATATAGGGGGTTTCTTTCTCTATCTCAGTCGGTAACACCCGGTACTGTTGGATGATGGCCGGGTATACCTGGCCGGCAAAGAGCCAGGCGACGAACAATACTCCGATGGCGATGGTGGGAAGGCGCCAGCCTTTGAAGTAGATGTTGATCAAGAAAAGCACGGCGGCTATCACTGCTACGATCGCGAGGAACCGCAGTACCGGCATCTGCACCTGCACATCGGTATAACTCGGCCCGAAGGTCGCTCCGCGCTCGGAATAGGCCAGCTTCCACACTCCCAAGAAATAATCGACCGCCTTTCCCAACAACGCCACTGCTATGAGCACCGACAAGTGGGCCTTGACGTGCGGAGCCGCCCACAGACTGCGTCCCTTCACCCCGATGGCCCTGTGGGAGATGTAGACACCCAGAGCGATCAGGAAGCCGAAGAAGACACAGACCATCACGAAGGTCAGGATCATCTGGAGAAACGGCAGCGTAAACACGAAGAACCCTGCATCCCGCCCAAAGATCGGCGCGCTAAAACCGAAGTCGGCCTGCCGGAAGAAGAGCAGGATGCGCTCCCAGGACCCCCCGTAATTGAAGGCGACGATCACCGCAAGAACGACGGCGACGGCCAGGAAGATGCGCCGTCCTCCCCGAGCACGTGTGTCAAGGAGCTCGTACACCTCTCCCTCGGCGTCGTCGGCCTGCCTCACCTTAGGCAGGAGCCGTCTGGCGATGCGCAGATTGCCGTACACCACACCAAAGAAAACCAGACCTGCGACCACAATGACCACAGCACGGACCCAGATCCTGGTCCAAAAGACGGTAGTGAAGCCGAGTTCTTTGAACCACAGATAATCGGTGAAGAACTGGGAGAAGACCCACAACAGCACCAGGAGAACCACGATGCCCAGCGGGACCAAGATGATGCACCGGCCCTTCCAGCCGGCACCTTGCCACCAGCGCACGAAACCTTCCAGGCGTTCAGTTGGGGTCTTAACGGGGGCGGGACCTTGCGTCCCGCCGGTATCACGACCGTTGACCATGAGGCCTCCCGGCTCAGGAATCTCCAGCAAGTCGGGACAATCTATCACATACCTGGCCTAAAACCGATGTCATCGACACGCGGGAGGGTTCACCGACCCGGCCAACGGAGAACGGCGATACAGTGCGGCCCACGTCGAGGCGCGGGATCAGACCTGCGGATCTCCCAGTCGTTCCAGTGCGCTCCGCATCCTCCCGAGCGCCTCAATTAGAAGCCTGCGGCTGCAGGCGAAATTGAGGCGAAGGAAGCCGGGCGCGTCGAACTCGGCGCCGTCCGAAAGCCCGACCCCGGCATCCTCGAAGAAGCCTACGGGGTCGGCAAGACGGGCGGCCCGGGCGTCAATCCAAGCCAGGTAGGTCGCTTCGACATGAAAGACCTTCAGACCCCGCATGGTCGCGATCTGCCCCTCGACCAGGTCACGGTTGCCCCGTAGGTATCCCACCAGAGCCCGGTGCCACTGCGCCCCACCCTCGTAGGCGGCCTGAGCGGCCACATAGCCCATCACGTTCACGTGCGGGACGATGCCCTGCATCGCCCCCAGAAAAGCCTCCCGTAGGGCCGGGTCGCTGATCACCGCGAACGAGCAGCCCAAGCCGGGGATGTTGAAGGTCTTGCTGGGTGCCATCAGGGTCAACGTCCGGGCGGCGATCTCGGCTCCCAACGCGGCCACAGGGACATGGGTCTTATCCTCGTCGAGTATCAGACCGGCGTGGATGTCGTCAGAGCCGATCACTAGATCGTGACGCAGGGCGACTTCCGCCAGTGACCGCAGTTCCTCCGCCGACCAAGCCCGGCCCACCGGGTTGTGGGGAGAGCAAAGCAGTAGCAGCCGGCTACGCGGACTGAGGGACCGCTCCAGAGCCCGCAGATCCATCTCCCACCGGTTCGACCTCAAGACCAGAGGCACCTTGACCAGCGACCGCTCGGCCAGGACTGGAGCCGACAGAAAAGGCGGGTAGATGGGCGTGAAGGTGACCACGTCGTCTCCTCGCACGCCGACCGCCCTACAGAGGACATTCAGACCGCATACGAGGCCCGGGAGCCAGACGAGCCAGTCCGGCTCTACCTCCCATCCGTGCTCCGAGAGCAGCGACTCACGAACCGCAACCTCTAGACCGGCAGGAGCATGGCTGTAGCCGAACACGCCGTGGGCTACCCGCCGGTGCAGCGCCTCGATCACCGCGGATGGCGACCGGAAGTCCATATCGGCCACCCACAAAGGGATGACTTCCTTGTCTCGGTACTTGTCCCATTTGTAGCTGTCTGTACCTCGACGCTCCACGAGCGAATCGAAGTCGAGATCGTCCGGAACGGTCATGGCCCTCCCCTTCGGGATCGTCGGGTCTCCGTCGCACAGGACGAATCCCCGAGTCGTCTCCCGTCAGGTTGTCTTCCCCGAGGTCGTCTGCCTTCAGGCGTGCTGGTTACGAACCATCCGGACTGTGTAGAGGACGGAGGGGACCATGGCGCCCCCCAGCGTCTCCCAGAGATCGTGTAGCGCATCGAACTCCAGCGGATGTAGGGTGAACAGCAGCTTCTCCACATCGCTCGGGAACTCGGTTTCCGGATGGCTGTCGGCCGCCGTGTAGGCCGGTTTGCCGTGGAACAGGCGAATGGTCCTGTAGAGCAGTCCCAGACTGTCCTCGTACCGCCACAACCTGAACGCGAACAGAAGGTACAGTTCCAGAGAATCCAGCAGGTCCATCCGGCTCAACCCCGTGCCCTGGTAGGAGCTCACGCGGAAGTTGACCAGGCTGATGGCCACTCCCCGAGTATCTGAGGAGTCGGACAGAACTGATGCGCTTTCCAACAGGACCTCGCGGTCCTCCAACTCCAAACGGTAGCGCAATTCCCGTCGGATGTACTCGAGCACCTCGTCCATAGCCGTGCAGTATACACAGACAGACCGGCAATCAGACGCCCGCGACCGGCCCGGCCTGTTGAAGGTGGGTGGTCCCTCCACGGCCTACAGCGGCCAGACCAGCATTATCAGCGGCACCGCGCAGGCCACCACAACGATGCTCAAGGGGAGCCCCATACGCCAGTAGTCGCCGAACCTGTACCCACCCGGTGCCATCACCAGCATGTTCGATTGGTGGCCGACCGGGGTGAGGAACGCGCTCGAGGCGCCTACACCCACGCCCATGAGCAAGGGGTCGGCGGAGACGCCCATGCCCTGGGCCAGAGCGATGGCCACTGGTGCCGCGAGGACGGCGGCGGCGGCGTTGTTGACCACATTAGAGAGCAGCATAACGGCGATCATCAAGATGGCCAGCGTAGCCGCCGGCGGCACGGAGTGCCCTATATCGAGCAGGCCATCGGCAATCAGTTGCGTGCCACCGGTACTCTCGAGCGCCTGGCCGATGGGAAGCATCGCGGCCAGCAGGATGATGATGGGCCAGTCCACGCTCTTGTACATCTCCCGGGGGGATATGAGTCCCGAAAGCACCATCACCACCGCGGCAGCCACCAACCCCACAGCGGCGGAGATGATCTCCAGGGCGATAAGTACCAGCGCCACCACGAAGATGCCCCCGGCGAGTAGAAGCTTACGGGGCCGTCCGATACGCAGACCCCGCGAGGCCAACGGCAGGCACCCCAGAGCCCTCAGACTCTCCTGCAGCTCGTTCTCATCCCCCTGCATGAGTAACACGTCTCCGGCGACGAAACTGGTCTTCGACAACGGCTGGTCAAGACGCTCTCCGCGACGGGCAACCGCAAGCACGTTCACCCCATACCGCTCGCGCATCTGCAGCCGGCTGGGGGTCATCCCCACCAACATGGAGCCCGGCGCGACGACCGCTTCTGCCAGCGTCAGATCCTTCTTGCGTTTCCGCTCCTTGTCTCGTTCTTCCTCTCCCCCTTCCCCTCGCTCCTTCTCCTCGTCTTCGTCCTCGCCGGCCAGCTTGAACCCGGTGAACGAGAGCAGCGCTTCGAGATCCTCCGACTCCGCCTCGACCATGAGAACGTCGTCCTCCCACAAGACCGCGTACGTGGAGGGCATCTGCCTCATGGACCCGTTCCGGATGAGCGCGGTCACGACGATGTCCGCCTCGTCTTGGACGGCCACCATCAGGTCATGCAGGGTCCTTCCCACGAATTCGGAGTCCGCCGGGACCCGGACCTCCATCATGTATGCCTCGATATCGAAGAGATCACCCGAGACGGCCTTCCTATCCCGTCCAGGCATCAGGCGCCAGCCGACCAGGGCGATGAAGAGGACGCCTACCACCGCCAGTCCTATACCGACGGGGAAGAAATCGAACATCCTGAAAGGTGTACCGTCCACTTGGGCCCGGTACTCCGCGATTATGATGTTGGGAGGAGTACCGATCATGGTGAGCAAGCCTCCCAGCAGAGAACCGAACGCCAGCGGCATCAGCAACAGCGAGGGAGAACGACCGGCCTTGCGCGATAGAGAAACCGCAACGGGCATCAGGAGGGCAAGCGCGCCGACGTTGTTCATGAACCCCGAGCACACAGCCACGATGCTGGTCATGGTCAGTACCTGCACCACGGGCCGGTCACCCACCCGTGTGAGCAAACGGGCCACCGCGTCGACCACCCCGGCGTTGGAGAGGCCGCTGCTTATTATGAGCACAGCGGCCACCGTGACCACAGCCGGATGTCCCAGACCCAGGAAGGCGTCGTTCCAGGGAACGTAGCCCGCGACGACGAGAACCAGCAAAGCTGAGAGGGCCACCAGATCGTAACGCCAGCGATTCCAGATGAACAGGGCGAGAGTGGCCGCGAGCACACCGAACACGACCCATTGACCTGTGGTCATAGTCACCGCTCCATGGCGATCACGTGAAAACGGTTTGGAGGTGGCTGCCCGGCAAGGATTCGAACCTCGACTAACTGGTCCAGAGCCAGTCGTGCTGCCGTTACACCACCGGGCAAAGCGCGTGCAAGTGTACCATCACAGCCGTGGTGCAGCCTAGTGCTGCCTGCTCTGGATCCGGGCCCAGGTATCCTTCAGTGTCACCGTGCGGTTGAAGACGGGAGCACCAGGGGCGGAATCGTCCGGGTCGACAAAGAAGTACCCAAGCCGCTCGAACTGGCAACGTGAACCCGGTCCCAGTGTGGCAAGTGAGGGCTCCAGCCTGCATCCCCGCAGAACCTCCAATGAAGCCTGGTTAAGAGTCTGGGTGAAATCCCGGCCTTCGGGAACGTCGTCCGGGTTCTCGACCTCGAAGAGCGTCTCGTAGAGCCGCACCTCGGCTTCGATGGCGTGCTCGGCCGAGACCCAGTGGATAGTCGACTTCACCTTGCGGCCGTCGGGCGCATTGCCACCACGCGTCGCCGGATCGTACCGGGCACGCACCTCAAGGACCTCGCCGGTCTCGGGGTCCTTGACCACCCCAGTACAGGTGATGAGATATGCGTAGCGGAGCCTGACCTCTCTTCCGGGACTAAGCCGGTGGTACTTCGGAGGCGGGACCTCGCGGAAGTCGTCCTGCTCGATGTAGATGACCCGGGAGAACGGCACCCGGCGAGTGCCCATGGAGGAGTCTTCAGGATTGTTGACGGCCTCCATCTCCTCCACCTGCCCCTCCGGGTAGTTCTCTATCACCACCCGCAGCGGCCGCAATACCGCCATGGTGCGCGGGGCCCGGCGATTGAGATCCTCACGCACACAGTGCTCCAGGAGCGCCAGTTGGACCATGTTCTCCCGCTTCGCCACCCCGATGCGATCGCAAAAATCCCGGATCGCCTCAGCTGGGTACCCCCGCCGGCGCATACCGGCGATGGTCGGCATGCGCGGATCGTCCCAGCCACGCACGTGCCCCTCTTCAACAAGCCGCAACAGCTTGCGCTTGCTCATGATGGTGTAGGTCACGTTGAGGCGGGCGAATTCCCGCTGGCGTGGATGAACCCGGGGCAGCTCGAGCGCCTCCAGGATCCACTCGTACAGAGGGCGGTGGACCTCGAACTCCAGCGTACAGATGCTGTGAGTGATGCCCTCGATGTAGTCGCTTAACCCGTGAGCGAAGTCGTACATAGGATAGATGCACCAACAGTCACCCGTATGATGGTGGGAGGCGTGCCGGATTCGGTACAACACTGGGTCGCGCAACCAGACGTTGGGCGCGCTCATGTCGATCTTTGCGCGGAGCGTCCGGGCGCCATCAGGGAACTCGCCGGTCCGCATGCGCTGGAAGAGGTCGAGATTCTCCTCGACGGAGCGGCCCCGATAGGCGCTCTCTCGACCCGGCCGGTCAGGCGCGCCTCTCATCTCGTCCACCTCTTCGGGCGTATGGTCGCAGACATAGGCCTTGCCCTTGCGGATCAGTTGCAGCGCGTACTGGTAGAGCGGCTCGAAGTAGTCGGAGGCGTAGAAGGGTTCCAGATCTTGTCCACTGCTATCCGCCGGCATGACCGGGGCGATGTAGTAGTCCGCCCCGCTCTCGGTGCTGATTTTCTCGGCCAAGCGACCGGGGGGCTTCAGACCAAGGCAATGATCGGCCCAGCCGTCGATGAGCCACTTGACATCGGCAGTGATGGAATCGACGTACTCCACGTCCTCCTTGGCGGGATTCGTGTCATCCATGCGAAGGTTGCACTGTCCCCCGAACTGACGGGCGATGCCGAAGTTCAGGCAGATGGACTTGGCGTGGCCGATGTGGAGATATCCATTGGGCTCGGGCGGAAAGCGGGTGACCACGCTTCTAATCCGTCCCGAGGTCAGATCGTCCCGCACCAACTCCCTAAGGAAATCCTGATGCCCTTGAGACGACCGGCCCTGTGCCGCCGCATCCGGCGCTCCCGCAGCTGCTCCGGCTCGCACGCCCGACTTTGCTCCTGGCGCGACGTGATCGTAATTCGGGTCCGGATCAGGCATGGTACGCCTCGGTGTCGGTCATTGCTGCTCCTCGCTCTCGCTCCCTACTGATCAAGGCTACTTTCTCTCACAACCTCCAGGCCGAGTCAAGGTCGGCTCCTAAGACCGCACTACGACCTCTCCTCCGCCACACAGTGTGGATCGGTCCCCAGATCGGTCTCCCCAGCATACGCGCCACTGTCGTAGGGTAGTAGGATAGGAAAAGACACGAACGATCGATGTGAAGCCGGGAGACAGGCATGAGCGCAGAACGACTTGTGATCGTGGGTGGAGATGCGGCCGCCATGACGGCGGCCTCGCAGGCCCGTCGAGAGAGGGCTGGTCTGGAGATTATCGCCCTGGAAAAAGGCAATTACGTATCCTACGCGGCCTGTGGGATCCCTTACTACGTCGGGGGAGTCATCAAGGACTTCGATGAACTCCTCATAAGGAAGCCGGAGGAGTTCCGACAGAAGCAGAACATCGAGGCCCGCATCCGTCACGAGGTCTTGCACATCCGGCCCGACGAGGGCACGGTGGTGATCCGAGACCTCGAGGGGAACCGTGAATACGAGGAGTCCTACGACCAACTGCTCATAGCCACGGGGGCCAAAGCCGTCTGGCCCCCGCTGCCGGGCATAGACGCCGAGGGCATTTACAGCGTCCTGTCGCTCGACGATGCTAAGGCCCTTCGGAAGGTGTTGGAGCACGACAGACCAGCACGAGTCGTCATCGTCGGCGGTGGATACATAGGGCTGGAGCTGGCGGAAGCCTTCCGGCTCTGGGACGTGGATGTAAGCATCGTCGGCAGGGCACCCGAGCTGCTGCGGAGTATCGATCCGGACATGGGGGCGCTGGTGTCGGCGGCTCTCACGAAGATGGGAGTGCACCTCCATCTGGGAGAGGCTGCATCCGGCTTCGAGGTCTCATCCGGTAGAGTCTCCGCCGTAGTCACGCCGGAGCGAACCCTCCCGGCCGACCTCGTCCTAGTGGGGGCCGGCATGCAACCCAACAGCGATCTCGCCAAGGAGATAGGGCTGCCGCTCGGAGTCAAGGACACCATCAAGGTCGACGACCACATGCGGACTCCGATACAGAACATCTGGGCCGCAGGGGATTGCGTGGAGACCGTCCAACTCATCACGGGCGAACCATATTGGGTGTCGCTGGCGGCGGTCGCCAGCAAGCAGGGCCGTGTAGCCGGGACCAACATCGCCGGAGGCGATGCCTTCTTCCCGGGTACGTTCGGCACCACCATAACCAAGGCAGGACCCATAGAGATCGCCCGCACGGGGATACAGGAGACCGACCTCTCCGACGGTAGGATCCCCTATGCTACGGCCAGAGCCGACGCCCGCACCTGCGCTCGCTACTACCCCACCTCAGAGCCCCTGAGCATCAAGCTCATCGCTGAGGTGGGAAGCGGCCGGCTTCTGGGTGGACAGATAGTCGGTGGGGCCGGCTCGGCCATGCGCATCAACATCCTGTCCACAGCCCTCCAGGCGAGAATGACCATTGACCAGGTGGCCTCGCTCGACTTGGCGTACGCGCCCCCGTTCTCCACGACGTGGGACCCGGTCCTGCTGGTTGCCCGGGACCTCTGCACCAAGTGTTAGGCCGGATGTCGGAAGCTCCCGCGATCCAGGCTCGGTCCGGCGTTCCGCAGCTGACCCCGCCGCTAGGGCGATGAAAGTAACGTTTGAGCAGGGGAAAACAGTGATTCAGCGCGAAGGCGCCGTGTGCCTATGGATTTGGGGCCGGGAAAGGGGCTAGCAGGCCTTGGTCTGCGGCCGTATCTCCTGCATTTCGGCAGGTTCTTGGATCTGGAGCTTGCGGAAGATGGCCTTCTGGGCCGCCGTGAGGGCCGTTCTTTTGCGAAAGAATCCGGCTGGCCCTTCGAACGTCCCCACCTGCAGACGTTCGAGTTCCCGGCGCAGATTCGGCCAGGTGCCTGCGGTCTTGGTCTCCGCCACCCGGACCAGTAGAAGAGCCAGCCAGCATAGGATGACATGGGCTCGGATGCGCTCTTCCTTGCGGTGGTAGACGGGGCGAAGATCGAGCACATGCTTGAGGTCCCGCCAGCCCCGCTCCACCTCGGAGAGCTGCTTATATCCGAGGGCGATGTCCTCCGGAGAGAGCGTGGGATCGCTTGAGCGCAGCAGATACTTGCCGTCCAGCTTCTCATCGGCGGCTATGGCTTCCGCATCGATGCGCAGAAGTCCGCCGGCGGTCGTTCTGAGGAAACGGGCAAGACCGGGTTTCGTGGAGATGACCCCCTTCAGCTCCGCCCGTTTCATGGGGGCCAAGCGGTCGGAGTTCTTGATGAGATCGGTGAGGTAGGCAAGGAGTCGTTCCCGCACTTGGGCGTCCCGTTCGGCCGCTTCCGGATTCGCGCAGATGATGAAGCGTTCTTCCTCCGCGGTCTTCACTTCCTTGACCTTGAGGTTGCCGGCCACTTCCTTGTAGCGGCCGGCACGGGAAAGGGCGGCTTGGGCTTCTTTGGAAGCCGAACGCAGTTTCTCCCCCATGATGTAGTGGTCATCCCCGCGCCTGAGGTAGCGGCGGTTCTCCTGGGAAGTGAACCCCCGGTCGGCCACCCAGATGACCCGGGAGAGGGTCCACTCCCTTAGATCGGCTTTCACCTGGCGGATGAGGGCACTGTCTGAGGTGTTACCGGGCCAGGACCAGACCCTGACGGGGATGCCTTCTCTGGTGACCGCGAGACCGACCACGATCTGAGGGAGGTCGTCACGATGGTCCTTGCTCTTGCCGTAGGTGCGGAATCCGGTGGAACGTGATGGGGCTCGCGCTCCCTCCTCGTCGCCGGTGAGCACCTTGCCCCGTTCATCCCGCCCCACGGCTTCATCGGCCTCATCAATGCAGAAATAGGTGGAGGTGGTGTCGAAGAACAAGAGATCGACCTCCAGGTTGAGCAGGTTAGCCACCTGATGGAAGACCGCCTTCTCCAGAGCGGGAGCGATCTCCAGAAGGAAGTCCATGGCCCGGTAGAGGGCGTCATCGGTGATGGTGGGAAGCCCGGGGATCTCGGCGTCTTCTGTCACCCACTCCGCTGCGGCCAGCTTGGAAGACGGTGAAAGCGCGCGGTTGGCCACCAGAGCGAAGAGGGCCCGTTCTGTTCGGCGGTCCCGGCGGCGAGGACTGAGCAGACGGGTGATGGTGCCGCCGATCCCCAGCTGCTGCCACAGGGCGTCAAGGACATAGGCGCCGCCCAGGGGGCGGGACTCCATGAACGTGAAATCGGAAAGTTCAGGGGAAAGGGTCTCATCCTGCCCGGCGTGCAGATAGCGGGAGATCGAGCGGACCAGACGCTCGAGGATCTCCCGGGTCTCGGCCTGCTCCCGGCCGAAGTTGTAGAGGACCTTGGTCTCCGAGCGGCCCTTCTCTCCGTCCCAGACGTTGTGCGCCAGCTGCAGGTAGCGAACGACAGTGCCGTCTTTTCTCGTCTGGCTGGTGGAGCGGAGGTACATGCCTATAGTATGGCACATCATACTGCAACCACTCAAGGTCTCTTGCAGCAAACGTGTATCTATGTCAAATCGCGCGTTTGACCACATTCGACGACCTCAAAACGCCAGATGCAGGCAGTTCTTGCTCAACTGTGGGCTCGGAGGGGGATCAAATGCGGAATGCCGGTCGGTGAATCAGACCTGTTGTGAACGATAAGAGGAAGGGGATCGTCGGGCACGCCCGACGATCCCCTTCCCAAGGCTTCGCCTTCAGTAGCTCTACATCACCATGTCGTACTCAGCCGCCCAGGCCTGAGCCGCTCCGTCATAGAGCTTCACGTTGGTGTACCCCAGCATCTGGGTGAGCACATACCACCACGAGGACTCGTAGCCGCCCACCCCACAGTAGATGATGATCTCGTCATTCTTGTCGGCTGTGAAGGCGGCCTCGGCCAACTGCTCAAGGGCACCGATGGACTTGTAGGTCCAGTCCGCCTCCCAGATCAGGGGAGCCGGCAGCGAGACGGCCGTCGGTATGTGCCCCTTCTTGTCTTCGGTCGTCCAAGGTTCGGTCACGGTGCCATCGTAGACGTTCGCATCCCGAGCATCGATGATCACCACTTCGCCGATGTTGTCGGCCACATACTGGGTCGACACCCACATGTCGCTGTCGACGACGGCGGTGTAGGTGACCGGGGTGACGGTCGGGACCTCGGTGGTAACGGCCTTGCCTTCAGCCTCCCACAGGGGATAGGAGCCATCTAGGATGGCGACGTTTTTGGCCCCGGCCCAGATCAGGGTGTCGGCCACTCTGTTGGCGTCGGCCAGGCCGTAGGTGGGCATGGGGTCGTATCCGCCTACCACCACCACCAGCGAGTCGGGGGTGATCCCGTTGTTCCCCAGGAGCGCGAACAGATCGGCCGGCTCGGGTAGCTCCATGTAAAGCTGACCGGGTGCCATGTCTTCCGGAGTTGCGTTGACGTAGAAGCCGGCCGGGATGTTGACGGATCCCGGGATGTGGCCGGCCTCATAGGCGGCCGGAGCCCTGGTGTCGATTATCACGAGACCGTCCAGGTCCAGATTGGCTTCCAGCCAGTCGGCGGAGACGATGGGATCGATAGCCCGTTCCTCGACGACCGCCAGGAGCTGGGTCAGCAGTTCCGCAGCCTCACCCCGGGTCGCAGAAGCGGCAGGATTCCACGCAGCCAGATTGGGGATGCCATCCAACAACCCGTTGAACTCCGCCTTCTTGATGTTGGCCCCATGGTCGGGATCCGTGTAGCTAAGGTCACCCTGGTAGCCTGCATCCGGTGCGGCCAACGCCTCTCCCGCAGCGCGCACGACGATCGTGATGGCCTGCTGCCTGGTCACGTTTCCATAGAAGTCGAAATTGCCGTCGGTCTTACCCAGGATGATCCCATTTTCGGCCGCCACTGCCACGTAGCCACCCGGATAAAGTGGATTGTTGACCGGGTCATAAGGATTAGGAGTATCCGGGAAATCCGAGACATCGGCCTCTGTGACCTCATAATCCATGGTCAGCACGGCCATCTTGGCGAATTGCTGTCTCTGGAGCGGGTTATCCGGTCTGAAGGTGCCGTCGGCATAACCGCCTACAATGGACCGACCGGCCAACAACTCGATGCCGGCCTCATATGGATTGTCCTCGATATCAGTGAACGCTACTGCCGACGCTGGAGCTCCTACCGCAAGAATCAAAGCGACAGTGAGCATGAGCGCCATCAACATCCGTCTCGGCATCATCTTTCCTCCTGTGTCTAGATTCTCGATCTCCTACTCCACCTGAGAGCGGGTGGCTTCCTGTAGGCGGTGTTACCCAGTAATGACGTCTGCTATCCCACCGTTTTGAGTAGCACTTTCTTCCTTCGAGGCCGGCGCACCCCCTTGTCGGCAACGCCCACCGAAAGTCCACCGCTTCCACACTAGCCTCCCCGGCACCTCCGGTGGAAGAGTCATTGCAGCGCGGGGGGGCGCGCCGCGCGCGCCCCCCCGCATTCGACCACGAGTTGCAGAGGGATGAAACGGACCTAACAGACCGTAGTAAGACTCAGAAGGATCAAGAGAGTCTACATCCGCCCCGCCGGCGGGTTAATCCGAATAGTACCGTCTTCGTCGTATTCGTCATCGTCGTATTCTTCGCCGTCGTACTCCTCGTCGCCGTACTCCTCCACGCCCTCGTCGCTCGAGGCCGCCGCAAGTCGCCGCTTGAAAACATACAAAGTCGCTTCGCTGGAGGAATCGACCACGACTAGTTCCCAGCCTTCGACGCCGAGTTCATCCAATCGCTGTTCGAGAGTCTCGGCTCCCTCACCGGCGATCTCGCTGGTGACAGGGAGCACCCTGTACTCCCAAGTGACATTTGCCATCCGTTACCCGCCTCTCCGTTGCGGCCGCACGTCGGTCTCCAGAATACCCCAGGAACCGCAACAAGCCGAGAGCGACCCAAGCCAAGGTGTCACTGGCCCTTCCGCCGCGTTCTACTCAACGATCAACGGCCTCGATGCTCGTGACTGCGGCTGGAGTCGGATGAACCCGAGGGTGCGTCGATGTCGACCATGTTGCATAATTGAAAGCTGCGCGAGGGACTCACCGAAACCCCTCGCGACTCATCCGTCGGTCAGGAGGACGCGAGAATGAAGACGATGGCAGGCAAGGCGGCACTGGTCACGGGAGCCGGATCGGGGATCGGACGCGCCGTGGCTCTTGCCTTTTCAAAGGAGGGAGCCGGCGTCATGGTGGGCGACATCGACACCGCTTCCGGCGAAGAGACGGTCGAGCTGATACGAGAACACGGCGGCCGCGCCCACAGCTTGCGGTGCGACGTAGCCCAGAGCGAGGACGTTGAAGCTCTTGTTGAGCAGACGGTCGACCGGTTCGGGAGCCTTGACTACGCATGCAACATCGCGGGCATCCACAACCCTCGCCGTGAATCCCTGGTGGATGTGGACGAGAAGGCCTGGGACGAGATCATCGCCACCAACCTCAAGGGCGTCTTCCTCTGCATGAAGAGCGAGGTCCGCCCTATGCTCGCCCAGGGACATGGGGTCATAGTCAACATGGCATCGGTAGCGGGGCTCCTGGCGGAACCGGGATGCTACGCCTATGTCGCTTCGAAACACGGCATTGTGGGACTCACCAAGACCGCGGCCTACGAGTACGCGAGACAGGGGATCCGGGTGAACGCGGTCTGTCCCGCCGCCGTCGAGACTCCGGGCCTCCTACGCAGCCCTGAGGAATTCCTCCGGACATTGAGAGAGACGACGCCTGTGGGCAGGATTGGGAAGCCTGCAGAGATAGCGGCCACCGTACTTTGGCTGTGCTCAGACCTAGCCGGCTTCGTCACCGGTGCCGCTGTTGTCGTGGACGGTGGAGTGACCACTGTTTAGCCGCAGGCTTTCAATCGGCGCCGGGACCCCCTCCCAACCGGGCGGCTCCGGCGGCCGGCCGGCGGCGGCCGGCCGTAGCTGCTGATGACTCTGACTGCCGGCCCTTGGGAACACGAAGAAGGGATGACTATGCAGGTCCTCATGATCAACGGTAGCCCACACGAGAAGGGCTGCACGTATACGGCGCTCATGGAAGTCGCCGGCCAGCTGGAACAAGAGAACATCGCCACCACGTTACTCCACATCGGAGAAGAACCCATCAGGGGTTGTACCGGTTGTGGGAGTTGCTTCAAGAGCGGGTATTGCATACATAATGATGACCCGGTGAACCGATGCGTCGACCTGGCCAGACAGGCAGACGGGATCGTGATCGGCTCACCCGTCTACTATGCAGCGCCGAACGGCTCCTTGTGCGCCTTCCTCGACCGGATGTTCTTCGGCAAGAGTGCGGGTTACGCGTACAAGCCGGGGGCCGCAATCGTGAATTGCCGGCGGGGCGGGGCGAGCGCCGCTTTCGACAGGCTCAACAAGTACTTCACCATCTCGAATATGCCGGTGGTCCCGTCTCAATATTGGAATGCGACCCACGGTGTCACTCCCGAAGAGGTCAGACAGGATCTCGAGGGGATGCAGATCATGAGGACCCTCGGTCGCAACATGGCCTGGTTGCTCAAGTGTATAGAAACGGCCAAGGCGACAGTTCCTTACCCGGACAAGGAGTCCCCGCTCCGAACCAACTTCATCCGCTAGGAGCGTGTCGGGAAAAACCCGCAGGTGAAGTCTAGACTCTCCCGGGCCGGGCGGGTAGTGTGGCTGGAAACG
>ENA-UOUL01000759-UOUL01000759.1-bioreactor-metagenome-genome-assembly--contig:-NODE-759-length-52911-cov-3.729776_pt1 | contig 52911 bp, 39 predicted proteins | sample MGYA00249838_ERZ747220 | MGnify/ENA primary metagenome ERZ747220 (study PRJEB28778, sample SAMN05720191) | bioreactor metagenome | isolation source: Anaerobic biogas reactor | place: USA:Washington... | reverse complement strand
TGATCATGCGGGGATCGCGGCGGAAGGCCTCGGTCATGGTGGCGGTGGCCCAGCCCTGGAAGCGCTGGGACGCGGCAACCCATTCGGGGAGGGTGCGTTGGGTGGTGAACCAGACGTAGTGGAAGCGTGCGGTCTGGGCCTGGACGATGGACGCGGGCGACCAGGGCTCGTCGAGTTTTTTGGGCAGCCAGGTTTTGGGATAGCCTTCGAGCATGGTGTTGACGTGGTCGAGGCCCTCGGCTCCGAATTCGCCGCAGGCGTAGTTCCAGCCGGGTTTGACCTTCTGCCAGTAGCCTTTGATGAGCTTACCGAGGGGCAGGCCGTGGAGGTTGTACCAGCAGTTGTAGCAGTGGTTGTCGGGCAGGCCGACGTCCGGCGGGTCGTAGTCGCCGTCGACGTGCTTGATGACGCGGTCGGGATTTTCGAGGAGGACGGCGCGGTCGGCGGCTTGGAAGAAGGCTTCGAGTTCATCGCGCTGGAGGTGGCGATGGGCCCGGCCCAAGGCGCCGGAGAAGGGCTCGTTGATGTAGGAGACGGCGACGTTGCAGGGATGGGCGCGGACGAGTCGTTCCATTTCGCCGGCCTGTCGGACGGTTTCGGCGAACTGGTTTCGGCGGAGGACGCCGAAGAGGGGCAGATCGGTCTGGGTCATCATGCCGAGTCGGTCGCAGAACTCGTAGATTTCCGGCTGAACGGGGCGTTGGGTGAGGCGGAAGAAGTTCATGTTGCAGAGTTTGGCGAGGAGAATGTCGTCGCGGAGCTGGTTCCAGTCCTTTTTGGCGACGCACTGCTGCATGTGGCCCATGGTGTTGGCGCCGCGGAGCTTGACGGGCCGGCGGTTGAGAAGGAATCGGCCTTTAGGTTCGGTAGAGGTATCGAGGCGGAAGTCGCGCAGGCCGAACTGGCGGGCGGCGGCGTCGAGGAGACGGCCGGACTGGTCGTAGAGTTTGACCTGGAGTTGGTAGAGCCAGGGGGATTCGAGGTCCCAAATTCTGGGATCGGGCATGTCGACGCGGTAGCGGTAGTAGTTGAGGGTGGGGCCGACGGGGATCTGCTGTTTGTCGGATTTGAGGACGGTCTGTTTGAAGTTCTGGCCGTGGATGGCGTATTCGAGGACCAGTTCGGTGTCGTCGGCCTGGGTGCTGTAGAGGTCGATCCAGAGCTCGGCTTGGTTGCGGTCGATCAGCGGCCGGACGAAGAGGTCGGCGACGTGGTAGTTGGCGCGGACCTGGACGCAGGCGTCCTGATAGATGCCCATGCCGGGCGGGCAGTGGTGCCAGCCGATTTCGGGGTCGTCCCATCCGAGGCCGGTGGCGGCGTAGATTTTGTCGCCCTGGGTTTTGTCGTCGCCCCAGGAGTCGTTGCTCATGCAGATGGCGTCGTTTTCGATGCGGACGACCAGGACGTTGCGGCCGGGTCGGGCGGCGGCGGTGAGGTCGAATTCGAAGGGGGCGAAGAAGCCCTCGTGGGAGCCGACGTAGGTTCCGTTGAGAAAGGCGTGGGTTTTGTAGTCGGCGCCTTTGAAGCAGAGCCAGCAGGCTTTGGATCTGGCGAGGTCGGACTTGGCGAGGTCGAAGGTGGTGCGGTAGTAGGCAGCGGCGCGGCCGGTGGGTCCGCCGAAGTGCGGGATGGCGACGCGCTGCCATTTGCCCCTGCCGGCGAGGGTGTGAGCGAAGTCGGCGCGGTCGGCTTGGGTTTCGTGGCGGAAGTCGAAGGAGTCGAGGGCGATGGTCTTGCGGGTCGGTTTGAGTTTGGGGGCGAGGTCGCGGGTGAATCTGTCGGTCTGACGGCGGAGGCGCTGGAGTTCGCGCTGGAGTTTTTCGGGCGTGTCGAGTTTGGCGGGCGGGCTGAAGGCGGCGTGGAGGCTGGACTTTCGGGATTCGAGTTTTTTGCGGCGGATGGCCGGCGGCTGAGGCTCGATGAGCAGCGCGTCTCGCTGCTGTCTGGCTTGGGCGGCGATTTGTGCGAAGACGTCGACCTTGGTTGTCTCGGCCATTGGCGGCTCCTGATATCGTCGATTCGGGTTCTGTGGCGAACAGAGGTTTGTAACGGATCGTGGATGGCTAATCAAGCGCGGGGTGTGGGTGATGGTGAGGTGTTATCGGTGAAATGCGCATAGCTTTGGTCATTTTTGGGAGAGCTATTGCCACGCCTCCGACGGCGATTACATCGGATTGTATTACCATTAGTAGTTTTCTTGCAGACTTTTATATCAAGTCACGTTTTGTCTTGACTTCGTCATGGGAAACGGGATAATGAGGGCATGCTCATGCTATATACATTGGCTATACAATGACTACGGCGGAGCTGGCAATTGGAGTGGACCGGGGGTTGCGGGTGCCGATCTATCGGCAGATCGGGCGGCAGTTCGCCGCGATGATCGAGCGGGGTGAGTTGCGGCGTGGGCAGCGGCTGCCGGGGGTTCCCCAGTTGGTGCGGGAGTTGGGGGTGAACTACCGGACGGTGCGGCAGGCGTACCAGTATCTTTCGCAGACGGGGTTGGTGGAGATCATCAACGGCAAGGGGACGTTCGTGGCGGACCGGACGGCGGCCGGTCGGGAGACACGGACGGTCGCGGCGGTGGGATACTGGCCGCTTGATGTTCACAGCGATCGGCAGGACTTCTTGCAGAATGTGTATCGCGGGATGCGGCTTGAGGCGGAGAGGATGGGTTGGTCGTGCCCGTACATGACGCCGGCTGGGAACCTGATGGAGACATGGCGGCAGGCGCGGGCGGCGGGGATGATCGTATTCGCCACGAGTTCGGAGCTGATCGATCCGGACGGGCTGAGGCAGGCGGGCGTGAAGGCGGTGACGGTCAGCGGGAGCGGCAAGGCGCTGCCGATGGTCCGGTCGGACGACCATGCGGGGATCGGGGCGATGATGGACCACTTTTTTGAGCTCGGGCATCGGCGGATCGCGTTTGTGGGGGCTTCGCAGTTGACCCACAGCGTGAGGCGTCGGATGGAGGCGTATTGCCGGAAGATGGGCGAGCGGGGGCTTTCAATTCAGCCGTCATGGATATTCATTTCAGAAGACCCGGTGCTGCAGGAGTGGGAGGAGCAGGAGCGAGTGTATGAGCAGTTGTTCGGGTCGGACGCCCCCCCTACCGCGATCGTGGCTTCGTCGGGGTACGTGTCGATGTCGCTGTTGCAGTTGCTGCACCGGCACCGGGTGCGGATTCCGGAGGAGGTCTCGGTGGGCGGGTACGACGATCTTCCGGCGATGCGGTTCGCGGCCCCGCCGCTGACGACGGTGCGTCAGCCGCTGGAGGAGATCGGGCGGGAGGCGGTGCGGAAGGTGGTGGCGATGCTGGAGGAGCGGGAGGTGGAGGATTCGGTGTTGCCGGTGGAGTTGGTGGTGCGGGGATCGACGGCGAAAGCGAGGGAGTCATGATTTCGGATTTGTGGAGGCGGCGCATGCGTTGGGCAGCGTGGAGGATTGGGGTTCGGGAGGGAAGGTCGTTTACGCTGATTGAGCTTTTGGTGGTGGTGGCGATCGTGGCGGTGCTGGTGGCGATCTTGCTGCCGGCGCTCTCGGCGGCGCGGGAGAGTTCGCGGCGGGTGGTGTGCGGATCGCAGATTCGGCAGGTTGCAGCGGCGTTCGTGGTGTATGGGCAGGAGTACGCGGTGCTGCCGCCGGCGCTGACGTGGCCGAGCGGTCCGGAGCCGTATTCGATGGACCTGGAGGTGGCGACGGCATTGGGACGATTGGGGGCGAGCTGGGAGATGGAGTATCGCGGGACGTCGTATGGGATATGGTCCGGGATATGGCGGTGCCCGTCCAGTGAAGGACTGGTGAGGGGGTATCGTCCGGACAAAGGGTGTTTTCTCAACGATCAGCACATGGTGCAGACGCATTTGAAGGGGCATCCGCGGTACATGGGACGGCTTTCGCCGGCCCGGCTGGAGGATGAGATGGGCCCGGTGTTCGCGGACATCTGGCGCGGCTGGACACAGGCGCCCGGCGAGTGGTTGTCGAACCACATGGCCGACGAGCGCGACCCGGCGGGATACAACCAGGGTTGGAGCGACGGGCACGTGCAGTGGGTTCCGTTTTCGGCGATGAAGGGCGATCCGTTCGACGGGTGGATGTATCACCGGGCGCCGAGTTCGTCGATTTACTATTGGGTGGAAGAGCCTTAGCGGCGGTAGACGTGCGGCGGCGGGCGCAGGAAGGCCGGCAGGCGCTTTACTTCTGGAGCAGAAGATGTTCAGACGAGCGGCGATTGTGGCGTTGGCGGTGTTGGCGGCGGCGGGAACGGGATTGGGGATGGAGCGGTTTTCGGTGCGCGGAGACAAGTTCTATGTCGGGGAGGAGGAGTTTCGGATTTGGGGCATGAACGTGGTGCGGGGGTTGAATCTGACGGATGCGCAGTTGCACGCGACGGTGGACCGGTTGGGGTTTCTCGGCTGCAACATGGCGCGGCTGCACACGCTGGGCGAGACGCACTATGGTGATCTGGGGTGGTCGTGCGGGGTGTTGCCGATCGAGAAGGAGTCGGCGCGGGAGTTGATCAACGTGGAGGATTTCTGGCGGCTGATGAACGCGATGCGTGCGAAGGGAATCTACATCTGCATCGACGTGATCATCGGGCGGCACTTCAAGCCGGGTGAATCGGCGATTCTGGTGACGGATGAGGCGGACCGCAAGGCGTGGGAGGAGGCGATCGGGCAGTTCGATCGGTGGAACGGGACGCACAAGCGGGCGATGACGTATCTGCCGATTTTCGATGAGCGGTGCGAGACGTTGACGCAGGAGTACATGCAGCAGGTGCTTGGGCTTCGGAATCCCAAGACGGGATTCCGGCTGGCTGAGGATCCGCAGTTGGCGATGATTACGACATGCAATGAGGGGTACGGGTTTCGGCTGATCCGGGCGAAGGGGCTGCATCGGTCGATGCCGGAGTATTTTGGGGCGAAGCTGCGTGGGCGGTGGTGCGAGTGGCTGGCGGGCAAGTACGGATCGGACGAGAAGTTGGCGGAGGCGTGGCGGCAGGATGGCGTGAAGGGGTTGGTCGAGGGCGAGAGCCTGAGCGGCAGTTCGGTGGCGTTGGCTCCGACGCACGACGAGGCGAAGGAGTACTCAGCCAAGCGGGACGAGGACCTGTTGGCATTTTTGACCGAGATCGACATGGCGTTTCAGGGGCGGATGCAGGAGTGTTACCGGCAGGCGGGTTTTGCGGGTCCGACGATGTACGGGGATTTCAACAATTCGCACGCGGGTACGGCCCGGCTATGGGCGGAGAGCGACCTGTGCCCGTATCTGGAGGATCACGAGTATCCGGACGCGAACGTCGATTTCTTCCGGTGGTCGAATATCGTGATTACGCGGACGCGGGTGCCGGCGGAGCCGCATCCATACGCGTGGGGCAAGCCGTATTGGCGGAGCGAGTACGGGATGACGAATGCGAGTCGGATACCGTCGCCGCTGTTCACGGCGGTGTACCAGTCGCTGACGGGGATGGACGGGATCACGTGGTTCGCATGGAACTTGCGGTATCACAAGAATCGGTTCCAGTACAAGGAGTTGGTCAAGGGCGAGGTCGGGGCGTTGGACTTCATCGGGGAGATTCCGTGGCAGTTGGTGTATCGGGCGTCGGGACGGCTGTACAAGTCGAGGGAGATCAAGGCGCTGGAGGACGTCGAGGCGCTGAAGCGCATCTTCAGCCGGGCGAACGTGGAGACGGATCAGGTGTACCGGGCCAACGGCAAGGGATTGTTGCGGGTGGAGACGGAGCATTTTGTCGCAGCGGCGTGCGATACGCCGCAGAAGCTGGCGTTCGAGAAGGCGGAGATGGATATCACGAGCGACAAGTGCAACGTGGTGATCGCGGAGTTTATGGACGAGGGCCAAGCGGATTACGATTGCGAGGTGACGGCGGTGGGACTGGCGGGAGGCACGTATGAGGATCGGGATGATTTTGAGCAGTGGGAGGACGTGACGTTCGTGACTGGGACGATCGGGTTTGGGGACCGGCAGGTCAAAGCGGTGATTCATCTGGATGATGGGGGCGATGAGATTCGCCGATTGGCGGGCCAGGGGTCGGCGATGGAGTTGGTGGACGGGGTGCGGCTGTATCGGGTGATTTTTGAGGAGGCGGCGCCGTAGGCGGGCGTTGGGGGGGCGGTTCGGCCTGGTGGAGGGTCGGGCCAGCTATTCGGGTTGGTCGGGATGGGGTGGCGACGCAGGTGATCGGCTGGGTTTTGGGCGGGGAGTCCCATTCCACGAGTCGGCGGGGAAAAATGGCTTGACAATATTTATCGATTGATTAGGCTATATTTAACGATTGATAGGAGATAACTTGGGCGATGGCGGTGACGCTGGCGGATATTGCGAGGCGAGCGGGGGTGAGCAAGACGGCGGTATCGCGGGTGGTGAACCACAGCCGTGGGACGGCTGGGATCAGTGCGTCGAAGCGGGCTGAGATTCTGAGGGTGGCCCAGGACATGGGGTACTTGCCGAACGCGGCGTCGCGAGCGACGCGTCAGGGTCGGTTCAACCGGATCGCGGGGGTGGTGGTGCAATATGGTTCTGACGGGAGCGGCTACTTTCCGAACACGGGTTTTCTAGATCCGGCGGCGGACCACCTGGCGGAGCACGGGTATTCGCTGGTGCTGGAGCCGCTTCACCTGGACCTGCTGGATGATGCGTTCCGGGAGCCACCTCGGATTTTTTCTGAGTTGGCGGTTGATGGGATCCTGGGTCTTCCGGCTGGAGGCGTTGTGCCGGCGACCGTGGACGAGCACCTGGCGCGGCTTGGGGCGCCGGTGGTGTGGATGAACCGGGACCAAGCGGAGCACCCGCACTCGGTGATGAGCGATGAGGAGGCGAACGCCCGGATGCTCGTGCGGCACCTGATCGATTTGGGGCACCGGCGGATCGGGTACATCGCGTTCGAGTCGCCCAATTACGTGCTCTCGCGACGCGCCCGCGGCGTGCTGGGCGAGTTGGAGGCGGCGGGTTTGGACACTTCGGGCGTGCTGATCGGGCCTCGGGCGAGCTGCATGGTAGGCTTGGCGGAGGCGTTGCTGGTTCCGCGGCTTCGGGTCACGGCGGCGATCGGTCAGCATCGAGGGGCGTACGATGCTTTGTCGCACACGGCGCTTCGTTTGGGCATTCGGGTTCCCGAGGAGCTTTCGTTGGCATATTTCGCGTCGCCGTGGCAGGTGGTTCTATCGGATTACCGGCCGACGACGGTGGAGGTGGCTGAGGGGCAGATGGCGGTGCGTGCGGCGGCGCGTCTGCTGGCCTTGGTGTCGGGCGAAGAGATAAGCGAGCCGGAGCCGCCGATTGCGGGAACGTTGCGACCGGGGTGGACGACGGCCCGGCCAGGCTCGGCGTGGGCTGAGGGGGTTCGGCGGTGCCGGCACGAGGAAGGCGTGTGCCTTTACGCGGATCGGACGGCGCACTGGCGGCCGTCGGTCGGGCCATAGCGTCCAGGGAAACGGTTTTTGGAGTTACGTGAGACATCGCGATGCTGCAAGCTAAGAGAAACGGCCTTGGTTTTACGCTGATCGAGTTGCTGGTGGTGGTGGCGATCATCGCGGTGCTGGTGGCGATGCTGCTGCCGGCGCTCTCGGCGGCGCGGGAGCAGGCTCGGCGTCTGGTGTGCATGAACAACCAGCGGCAGATCGGGATAGCGTTGGGGATGTACGCGAACGACCACCACGGGGTGTTGCCGTACAACCGGCGAGACAAGTCGCCGTACCCGTCCCCGTGGTGGTGGCTGTATCCGGGCCCGGGTTGGAGCGTGATGGAGCGGGTTCAGTTCGGCCTGCTGAAGGGCTACGTGGGGGACGGGCAGGCCTACGGATGCCCGGTGATCATGCAGTGCCCGGAGGACCGGAACTTTCGGTACGGAGCGGATCACGGCGAGAACACGTCGTACATGATCAATCCGGAGGCGGGGTCGAACGCGAACTCGACGGGCGAGGCGGGCCGATTGGACGCCCTGCCGCCGGCGCGGGCGGCGACGATCGATATCTACTCATGGTGGAGGCCCTACTACTTCGCCACCGGCTGGCATGAGAATCACCAGTCCCGCGGGGCGAACGTGCTGAAGGTGGACGGCCGCGTCACGTGGATCAGTCCCGATCAGACGTATGGCAAGTGCGGCGACTGGGCATGGTGGTTTCTCGACTGGTTCTGACCTCGGCAGGGAGGATTTGGCATGACCATTCGCATCGGGATGATGGTGTGCCTTCTGATCGGTGTCGCGGCCGGGCAAGTCACGTATTACGTGGACGCCGGGGCCGGAGACGACGGGAACGACGGGCGATCGTCCGGGTCGGCATGGAAGAGCCTGGAGAAGGTCAATCAGCAGACGTTCGGTCCGGGCGACAGGATACTCTTTAAGAGGGGAAGCCGGTACGCGGGACAGCTTGCGCCGAAAGGTTCGGGCGAGGAAGGCCGGCTGATCGTTATCGGCGTCTACGGCGAAGGGGATCGGCCTCGGATTGACGGCGAAGGGGTCGACAGCGCCCTTGTGCTGCACAACGTCGAGTACTGGGAAGTCAGCGGGCTGGAGATCACGAATACGGGCAAGACGCGAGGGCCGAGGAGCGGGGTTCGCATCCGCGTCGACGATTTCGGGACGGCGCGTCATATCCGGATCAGAGACCTTTACATTCACGACGTGAACGGGACGAACGTGAAGGCGGACGGCGGCGGGTCGGGGATCGCGTGGAGCAACGGCGGAGAGCGGGTCAAGAGCCGGTTCGACGGGCTGGTGATCGAGAACTGCCGCCTGGTTCGGACGGACCGCAACGGGATCGTGGGCGGCGGGTACGGCGACCGGCGGGAATGGCATCCCAGCCTGAACGTGGTGATACGCGGGAACGTGATCGAGGATTTCGGCGGCGACGGGATCGTTCCGATCGGGACGGACGGCTGCCTGATCGAGCGGAACGTCTTGCGCGACGGCCGGCAGAGGGCCAAGGACGCGGCGTGCGGGATCTGGCCATTCGCCAGCGACAATACGGTGATTCAGTTCAACGAGGTCAGCGGAATGAGGCTGGACGGCGGGCATGACGGCCAGGGTTTCGACTCGGACTACAACTGCCGCAACACGATCATCCAATACAACTACAGCCACGACAACGAGGGCGGATTTTTCATGGCGTGCAACTGGGCCAAGCCGGGCGACCCGTCCAGCGCGGGCAACGTCGGCACGATTGTCCGGTACAACATCAGCCAGAACGACGGCGATCCGAACGGCAAGACGGAAGGCAACCCCATCATGTTCGTCGGACCGGTCCGGGACGTGCGGTTCTACAACAACGTGATCTACGTTTCGAAGCGGATGAACGGGCGGCCGATGATCAACACGTGGGTCACCGAGTTGGGTCCGCCGGAGGATGTGCGGTTCTACAACAATGTTTTTTACGCGGAACCGGAGACGAGCCTGGGTTGGGTGATTGGTGGGATCCGGAAGCTGGCGTTCGAGAACAACGTTTTTTTCGGGACCAGGTTTGGGCCGCCGGCGGGAGTTGATGGGATCACGGCGGACCCGCTGTTCGTTGCCCCAGGGAGCGGCAAGGATGGGTTGGGATCGCTGGGCGGCTATCGGCTTGGCGAAGGTTCGCCGTGTTTGCGGGCGGGGCGGGTCGTCGAGAACAACGGCGGGCGGGATTTCTGGGGGAACCCGGTGCCTTCGGACCGGGCGCCGGATATCGGCGCGCATCAGCGGTAGTTCGCCGGCGGGCGGAGAATGGGAATGGCGGTCAACCTGCCGCTTTGCGGCAGAACGCCCCCCCTATCGGGACTAACGGAACGTTTCTGGCGGAAAAGTAGAATGTCCCCTTTTCCTGTCGTGGCGTCGGGCTGGGTGGTTGGCGGGTTGTGGAAAAGGGGGAGTTTGCGCTGGCAAAGTGGGATTGGGGCGGCTATACCGGTGGTAGTCACTTTTGCAAGGGAGACGCCGATGAAACGTTTTGCCGTATCGGTTGTGATGGGAACGGTGGCGATGTGGGGTATGGGCGGGTGCCAGTCTTTGGGTCCGCGGACAACGACGGACGTGGATGGGTTTTATACCGTCAATCTTCGGCCGTACACGACGGCTGGGTTCGCGACGGACAAGGAGACGCCGGTGGAGTGGAACGACCTGCGGGAGTTTCCGACGGGCCGGCAGGTGTTTTTGGGGATTCCGTTCGACATCATCGACGAGGACAAAAATAAGGGAACGGCGCAGATCGAGTTGGGCAGCAGCGAGCATCTGGGCGATGAGTTGCCCTTGAAGGTGATGGGGGTGGACTTGGGCGAGCGCCGGGCCGAGCGGCTGTACATCATTCAGAAGTCGGCTTGGTCGAAGCCGGGCGAGGTGGGCGAGTATCGGATTCACTACGCGCAGCCGGGGCTGACGGAGACAATCCCGCTGGTGATTCCGCAGAATCTGCGGGACTGGCACGGCCCGGGCGAGCTGCCGGAGGCGAGAGTGGCGTGGCAGGGCAAGGTGGGAATGGGGGCGGACGTGGGGGTCTACATGTTCACGTGGGAGAATCCGCATCCGGAGGTCCCGCTTGATTCGCTGGATTTCATTTCGAACGACACGGGACCGGTGCTGTCTTTGATCGCGATCACGGGAGAGAAGCCAAAGCAATAGCGCAAGCACAGGCTTGACCGCCGAATAGACCCGCCGCAGAAGACCGGTGTCCAAGGGCCCGTCTCAGAAGGAGCCATTCGAAATGGGTACGATTCAAGTGCGCCGTTGTCTGCACATCGAGCAGACAGATTATCTTCAGGACGTCGAGGTGCCCGAGGTGGGGTACATCTCGACGGACCGCAACATCCTGGTTGAGAGCGTTCTGTACGGGTCGTCGCGGGAGTTTTACTTCCGCAGCCGCGGATTGTCGGACCAGTGCGACAAGGCGCCGCCGCTGGTGTTACGGCTCAGCGAGGACAACGGCCGATCGTGGCGGGAGATCGAGACGTGGACGCAGTACCACCACGTGGAGGGCCCGTGGCGGTGGCTGCGGTGGAGTCCCACTTACGTTTACGGACCGGGCGGGCAGCTTGCGCGGCTTTGCATGGGCTGGCTCGACGTGGAGGGTCTGGTTTCGTGGGACAAGGGGAATCCGACGCCGATCAGCGGGTTGGTGTTCGTGCAACTGTCGAACGATCTGGGGCGGACGTGGTCCCCGATGCGGCAGATGGTCTTCGCGGGCGAGGAGTACAACGGGGTGCATTGGGGGCCGGGGTTGTGGTTCGGGAGGAATCGGGGCGTTCTGGGCGGGCCGCCGGTGTATCTGGACGACGGGCGGTTCATGCTGACGTTTGGCACGCAGATCGTCGGCGAGCCGGCGGATCCGATGACGGGCCGCCACCAGAGCGCGTGCCTTTTCGGCCGGTTTGCCGAGGACGGGTCGGGCATCGCGTGGGAAATGACGTCGTACGCGACGGTCGGGGCGAAGCAGTCGTTTTACGGCGGCGTGGAGCCGAGCGCGGCGATGCTGAAGGACGGGCGGCTGTGGCTGACGATGCGGGTGCACGTGCACCGTGACGGCGGGTTCGAGTCCGGCGGGCGGTACTACGTGACCAGCGACGATATGGGCAGGACGTGGAGCGAGCCTCAGGTGATGCGGTACGACGATACGGGCGAGAAGGTGCACATTCCGGCGTGCCTGGCCCACGTGCTGCGGTCGAGCCGCAACGGTCGGCTGTATATGATTACGAACATCGTGGACGAGCCGGCCTACGCCTGCGACCCGCGGACGACGCTGCAGATCGCGGAGATCGAGGAGCCCTCGCTGCGGGTGATCCGCGACTCGATCACGGTGATCGAATCGCGCCGACCGGATCAGCCGGAGTACATCCGGTTTTCGAACTGGGCTCGCTACGAGGACCGCGAGACGGGAAATCTGGTGATGCTGATGTCGGAGAATCCCGGCAACGTCGGACGGCACGAGGAGTGCGGCGTGGAGCCGCACAGCTATCGATATGAGATCGAGCTTCCGGAATGAGCGGGACGCGCGAACCGGCCAAGGAGCGCTGAACATGAGCGCGATCAGAGTGCGGCGATCGATGCACATCGAGCAGCCGACGATCCTGCAGGAGGCCCACGTGTATGAGGCGTTCTACGCCTCGGCTCGCGAGAACGTGTTGACCGAGACGGTGGCGTTCGGCGGGTCGCGGGAATTTTACTTTCGCAGCCGCGGGTTGCGGGACAAAGGTGAGCGGATCGACCCGCCGGTGATCCGCCGGAGCGAGGACAACGGGCGGACGTGGAAGGTGATCGAGACGTGGGAGAAGTACCACATGCTGGAGGGCAAGTGGCGTTGGCAGCGATGGCTGCCGAAGTACGCGGTCGATCCGAAGACGGACGCGATGGTGAGGTTGTTTATGGGATGGCTGGACATCGAGGGTCTGGTGCCGTGGGACAAGGGGATGCCGACGCGGTTTTCCGGATTACGAACATCGTAAACGAGCCGGTCTACGGCTGCGATCCGCGGACGACGCTGCAGATCGCGGAGATCGCCGAGCCGTCGCTGCGGGTGATACGGGAGTCGATTACGGCGATTGAGACGCGTCAGCCGGACCAGTACGAGCAGATCCGGTTTTCGAATTTCGCGCGGTATGAGGATCGGGAGACGGGGAACATCGTGCTGCTGATGACCGGGTGTCCGGGCAATCAGGGGCGGCACGAGGAGTGCGGCGTGGAGCCGCACGCGTATCGGTACGAGATCGTCGTGCCGGATTGAACGGTGATTGATCGCGGGAGGATGAGAAGGATGGAGATGACGGAACTGGGGCGAACCGGGATCCGCGTGAGCCGGTTGTGCATCGGCTGCTGGCAGGCGGCGGGTTGGGAGACGTCGGACGACGAGCGGTTCATGCGGACGCTGGCGCACGCGCTGGACCGCGGGCTGAACTTTCTGGACACGGCGCCGGCGTACGGCCGCGGCCATTCGGAAGAGTTGGTGGGCAAGGTGATCGCGGGTCGGCGGGAGAAGGTGGTGGTGGCGACGAAGCTGAGCGCGTCGACGACCAAGCCGGAGAAGGTTCGCGAGGGGTTGGAGAACTCCCTGCGGCGGCTGGGGACCGATTACATCGACCTGTACCAGCAGCACTGGCCGCAGCGGGAAGAGAAGATGGAGGAGACGGTGGCCCTGCTGGAGCGGTTCAAGCAGGAGGGCAAGATTAGGGCGATCGGGGTTTCGAACTGGATGGAGCTGGAGTGGCGGGAGTTGGCGGACCCGTCGCGGGTGGACTGTCTTCAGCCATGCCATAGCCTGTTGTGGCGGTCGATCGAGAAGAGCGTGCTGCCGATGTGCCGGGAGCACCGGATCGCGGTGATTCCGTATTCGTCGCTGTGCCAGGGGATTCTGGCGGGCAAGTTCAGGAGTCTGGATCGGGTTCCCACGGATTCGCGGGAGCGGAACCGACGTCTGGATGCGAAGGGGTTTCCGGAGGTTTTGCGGGTGGTCGCGGCGCTCGAGGAGGTGGCGGACAAGTACGGCAAGAGCCTGACGCAGACGGCGCTTCGCTGGCTGCTGGATCAGGAGGGTGTGACGGCTCCGATCGTTGGGGCGTCGCGTCCGGAGCAGGTGGATGACAATATCGGGGCGCTGGGCTGGCGGCTGGCGACGGAGGATTGGCAGAGGCTTTCGGAGGTGAGCTGGCCGCTGTCGGCGGAGCTGGGTCCGACGGACACGCTGTGGACCTGGCATCCGCGGTACAGCGAGAAGAAGGGGTGACGGTCAACGGTTGACGACGTTGACGGGGTTTCCGGCGAGGAAGGCGCGGAGGTTTTCGACGGCGGTGTGCATGAGGCGTTGGCGGGCTTCGCGGGTGGCCCAGGCGATGTGCGGGGTGACCAGGCAGTTTTTGGCGGCCAGGAGGGGGTTGTTGGGCGGCGGCGGCTCGGCTGAGAGGACATCGACGGCGGCGCCGGCGATTCGGCCGGCGGCCAGGGCGTCGGCGAGGTCCTGTTCGACGATGAGCGGACCGCGCGAGGTGTTGAGCAGGAAGGCGGAGGGTTTCATCCGGTCGAGGGTCTGACGGTTGATGAGGCCCTGGGTTTCGGGGAAGAGGGGGCAGTGGAGGCTGACCACGTCGGCGTTGGCGAGCAGGTCGGGGATTTCGGCCCAGGCGAATCGTCGCAGCGTCGGCGGCGGGTTTTTGACCCGGTCAGCGGCGAGGACGGCCATGCCCAGGGCGTCGGCGATTTGGGCGACCTGTCGGCCGATGCGTCCGAAGCCGATGATGCCGATGGTCTTATCGGCCAGTTCGATCAGGGGAGAATTCCAGAAGCAGAAATCGCGGCTGGCGGACCACTGGCCGCGGCGGACGGCATCGCTGTGGGCCTGGACGTGGTGGCAGAGCTCGAGCAGGAGGGCGAAGGTGAGCTGGGCGACGGAATGGGTGCCATAGGTGGGCACGTTGGTGACGGGGATGTCGCGATCGGCGGCGGCTTGAACATCGACGACGTTGTAGCCGGTGGCGAGGACGCCGATGTATTGGAGGTCGGGCAGCGCGCGGATGGTCTGAGCGGTCAGAGGGGTTTTGTTGGTCAGGAGGATCGCAGCGCCGGCGGCGCGGGCAAGGATGTGGTCGGCGGGCGTGCGGTCGTGGACGGTCAGGTCGCCGAGCTGTTCGAGGGCGGCCCAGCTCAGGTCGCCGGGATTGAGGGTGAAGCCGTCGAGCACCACGATTTTCATCAGCCGATCTCCAGCGTCCGCAGGATGCAGTCGACCACCTGCTGGTGATCGAGTCCGTTGCAGTCGATGGTAACGTCGGCGTGCCGGCGATACAACGGCTGGCGTTCGTCGTAGAGCTGGGCAAGGGAGTAACCGGGCGGCATGACGACGCCGCGGGTCAGCAGGTTGGTCAGTCGTTTTTCGAGGCGGTCGAAGGGCAGGTCGAGATGGACGGCGAGTCCGCGGCGTTTGAGATGGGCCATGGCGGCCTGGCTGTAGATGACGCTTCCGCCGGTGGCGATGACGAAGTCGCGGCAGTTGAGGGTGAGGACTTCGGCCTCTTCGGTTCTGAGGAATTCCTCGCGTCCGTTGGCGTCGATGATCTCCTGGAGACGCCGGCCGAGGCGTGCCTGGATGTAGACGTCGGTGTCGATAAAGTCGAGACTGGTGACCTTGGCGAGGAGAACGCCGACGGTGCTCTTGCCGACGCCGGGCATGCCGATCAGGACGATGTTGTCGCGTTCGCGGAGGCGTGAGGTCATGGGTGGCGACTAGACGGGCCGGAAGGGGTAGTTCTGGATCTGCTTGAGGAGTTCGGGTTTCTTGATTTTGAGGGTGGTGGTCTTGGGGAACTCCTGGGCGGAGAGGGCGAAGTACTTGGGTCGTTTGTAGTCGGCGAGGGTGCGGCAGACCTTGCGGAGTTCGGTGCGGATCATACGGGAGAGTTCGGTTTCGGACTTGTCCTGCGAGAGTTCGTCGTGCGGGACGACGAGGGCGGCGACTTCCTCGGAGCGGCTGCCGTTGCGCCGTCCCAAGACGCAGACCTCCTTGATGAGCGGGCTTCGGGCGATGGCCTTTTCGACCTCTTCGGGCGAGACGTTCTTGCCGGATTCGCCGATGATGACGTTCTTGAGGCGGCCGGAGATGAAGAGGTATCCGTCGTCGTCCAACCAGCCGATGTCGCCGGTGTGCAGGTAGCCGTCGCGAAGGACCTGGGCGGTGGCCTGGGCGTCCTGGAAGTAGCCGGCCATGATGTTGGGGCCGCGGACGAGGACTTCGCCGGCGCCGGGCTCGCAGCCTTCACGAGGCTGGACGACGACGTCGAGGCCGGGTATCGGTCGGCCGACCGATCCGAGACGGTGGGACAAGATCGTGTTGGTGCTGACGATGGGGGCGGCTTCGGAGAGGCCGTAGCCCTGCAGGATCGGCAGGCCGATGCAGTCGAAGAATTCGGCGATTTCCGGGTCGAGGGGCGCGCCGCCGGAGACGAAATATCGCATCTGCGAGCCGAAGCGTCGGCGGAGCTTTCGGAAGAAGAACCGTCCGACGTGCCAACCGCGTCGCCGGCCGGCCCGGCTGACCGCCATGAGGGCGTGGTAGAACGTCCGCCGCCAGAGCGGCGATTCCGCAACGGCGGTGACGATGCGTTTGTGGAAGAGGCGGGCGACGGCGGGGACGATGAGGCATATCGTGGTGTCGAGCTTCTGCATGGCCTCAGCGATGATCCGCGGGTTGAGCGAGTGGACGTAGGTCACGCAGGCCCCGTTGTAGAACGGCACGAGCATGCCAGCGGTTTTTTCGAAGACGTGGCTGAGGGGCAGCAGGGAGATGAAGCGGTCGTCGGGATAGCAGTCGAACGCCTGGGAGGCGGCGGTGATATTCGAGGCGATGTTCCGATGGGTCAGCATGATTCCCTTTGGATCGCCGGTGGCGCCGGAGGTGAAGGTGATGACGGCGATGTCATCGGGGGCGGCGTTCTGGAGCGTCAGATCGGGGAATGGGATAGCTGGGTCGGTAATTCTTTCGGAGAGGGCCTGTTCGAGATAGACGACGTTGAGGCCGTCCAGACCGGCGGCGGCCTGGCGGGCGACCTCGCCCATCTGCTCGGACGAGACCAGGGTTTTCGAGCAGGATTGGACCAGGATGTCGCGGATTTCGTCAGGACCCAGGCGGGTGTCGACGGGGACGACGACGGCGCCGAGGAGATGAATGGCGAAGTAGGCCATGCTCCACTCGGGTCGGTTCTCGGAGATCAGGGCCACGTGGTCGCAGCGGGCAACGCCGCGCTGGGCCAACCACTTGGCCACCAGGTCGGCTCCGATGGCGATCTGGCGGTAGGTATAGCCCTGGATCTCGCCCTCTTCGTTGAGCGTCTGAAAAGCCGGCGAGTCACCGAATCGATGCGCGCTATAAGCCAGCAGCTCCGGTAACGTATTCATTTCGCCCATGCACCTCGGGCACGGTTCTCAGTGCTTCGCAGTGATTTTCTCAGTGTTTCTTCTGCGATCCGGCGTTTACTAATAATAAGTTACTGATGTCGGGTGAAAAAGTCCACACAAAATTCTCGCCTATCATGTAATTGTTTCTGACGAATGGCAAACGGGGTCGCCGGGCCTGTCGACGACGGTTTTTGGTGCTTTGTTGGGCAATTATAGGAGCGAAGGGACGATTTGGTTTCGCACGGATGAGCGATCAGCGTAGAATATGAGAAGTTTGTAGACCGCACTTATAGGCACTACGATTAGTTTATGCGTATCATTTCAGGTCAATGTCGGGGCATGCGTCTGGTGGCGCCGAAAGGCAGGAGCACCCGCCCGATGATGGATCGGGTGCGGGAGTCGCTGTTTTCGTCATTGGGAAGCGAGTACGGTACGGCGGGCGTCTTGCCGGAGCTGAACGTTCTGGACCTGTTCGCGGGGACGGGATCGCTGGGTCTGGAGGCGTTGTCGCGCGGGGCGAAGCTGTGTTGTTTTGTGGAGAAGGGTCGGCCGGCGTTGACGGCGTTGCGGCAGAACATCACGAACCTGGGGTTGCAGGGGCGGGCTTGGATTATCAGCGGGGATGCGTTCGTGAGCGACATACCTCCGGCGCCAGGCGGCGGGTGGCAGTTGGCATTTTTGGATCCGCCGTACGCGACGGCTTCGGTGCACGTGGACACCCAGTCGGTTCCGAATCTGCTGAAGGGGCTTGGCGAGTCGTCGCTGCTGGAGGACCAGGCGTTGGTGATTTTGCGTCATCCGCTGGCGGTGGACTACGAGCGTCGGATCGGGCGGCTTCGGCCGGAGCGGACGCGGACGTACGGGACGATGAAGTTCACGTGGTTTCGGCATGAATGGCAGATATCGTGAATTGTTCGAGCCGGAAGCGGCGGCGCGGGTGGGCCGGCTGAACCTGCTGGCGCGGCAGGCGATCGAGGGGTTTGTCACCGGGCTGCACCGCAGTCCGCACCTGGGGTTTGCGATCGAGTTCGCGGAGCACCGGCAGTACAGTCCGGGCGATGAGATCCGGCGGGTGGACTGGATGGCGTACGCCCGGACGGACCGGTTCTATGTGAAGTTACACGAGCAGCAGACGAATCTCCGCTGTCAGATCGTGCTGGACGCGAGCGGTTCGATGGGCTACGGCAGCGGCGGGGTAAGCAAGTTTCAGTACGGGCGGTACCTGGCGTCGCTGCTGGGATACCTGATGCTCTCGCAGCAGGACGCGGTGGGATTGAGCGTGTTCGACAGCGTGGTGCGTGAGCATCTGGCTCCGTCGTCGCGTCAGACGAACCTGGCGAGGATTTTCGAGTCGCTGGCGAAGCAGTCGGCGGAGGGTGAGACGTCGCTGGCGCCGATCATGCACGACCTGGCCGGGCGGCTTGGTCAGCGGAGTCTGGTCGTGGTGATTTCGGACCTGCTGGACGACCCGGAGGCGGTGAGCCGGGCGCTGCGGCACGTCGTGTCGCGGCGTCACCAGGTGATCGTGCTGCACGTGATGGACCCGGCGGAGCTCGCGTTTCCATTCGACCGGTTGGCGACGTTCGTGGACATGGAGGGCGGCGGACGGCTGTTGACCGATCCGCGGCAGATTCGGGCGGAGTACCTGGCGGAGCTGGAGGAGTTTTTGAAGGTGTATCGCCGTCAGTGCAGCGACGCGGGGATCGAATACGTGTTGGCGAACACGGCAGAGCGGTACGACCAGATGCTGGTGCGGTATCTGGCGGCGCGGCGTCGGCTGACGCGGTAGTCGTTTTTTTACAGTTCGGCTTCGACGGCGGGGACTTCGGGGTAGGAGGTGGGCAGGCCGGGCGGGACTTCTTCGATCACGCGCATGGTCTTCCACTTGCCCTTGAGGAATCGCAGGAGGAAGGAGAAGTCCAGGATGATCACGTAGAGGGAGACGATGGTCCAGGCCGCGTAGAGTCCGGCGTCGAGGTGTTCGAGGGCGATGTAGCTGGGAACGACGAGGACGCCGCCGGCGACGACGACGATCATGAACATCACGTAGCGGGTATCGCCGGCCCCCTTGATGGCGGAGGCAAAGACGATGTTCATGGCGTCGAAGACGCTGTAGACGGCGACGAACTTGAGGAGCGTGACGATCAGCGGGCGGAGCTGCTGGAACTCCTGGGGATTCTCAGAGCGGTAGGCGAAGGGCTTGATCAGCAGGTCGGGCGCGAAGAAGCAGAGGCAGGCGATCAGGGACATGTAGAGCAGGGTCAGGTGGAAGCCGGACCAGGTGCTGCGCTGGCCGAAGTCGGGCCGGCCCTTGCCGATGCTCTGACCGACCAGGACGGAAAGGGCGATACCGATTCCCATCATGGGCATAAAGGCGAGGGTATTGACGGTGAAGGCGATGTTGCTGGCGGCGAGTTGGGCCTGTCCGAGGCGTCCGAGCAGGAGGATGAAGACGCTGAAGGCCCCGATGTCGATGAGGGCTTGGACGCCGCTTGGCGCGCCGTATCGGATGAGGCGGCCGAAGAGTTCGCGATCGAAGCGGTAGCCGCTGACGGTGTGGTAGAGGCGGTTGTAGTAGGGCCGGGCCAGGAGAGCCGCGTAAATCGCGAAGGTGATAAAGTGGGCGATGACGGTGGCCCAGGCGGCACCGGCAATTCCCATTTCGGGGAATCCGTACCAGCCGAAGATCATCAGAGGGTCGAGGGCGAGGTTGACGGCGGTTCCGGCCACGTTGACCCACACGATGGGCCAGGTGCGACCGAGTCCGGCGAACAGGCCGGACATGGCGGCGCTGGCGATGGCGGGAAAAGCGCCGAGGCAGAGGATCTGAAAGTAGACGGTTTCGAGTCGGTCGATGGGCGGCTCGTGGCCGATGAAGGCGAAGAGCGGCTCGGCGAAGGGGATGAGGGCGAGCATGACGACGCCGCCGATCATGGCGATGTAGTTGCCCTGCCAGATGGAGGGTCCGATGCGTTCGGGCCGGCCGGCGCCGTGGTATTGGGAGACGAAGGTGCTGACGTAGTTGCCGGTGAACATGAAGAGGCTCATGAAGGTGAAACAGAGGTTACCGGCGGGCAGCGCGGCGGCGACGGCCTGTGGCGAGTACCAGGTCAGGAACACGCGGTCGACGAAGTGGTGGACGGACCAGGAGGCGGTGCTGAGGATCAGCGGGATGGCGACGACCAGGAGTTCGCGGTATCCGCCGGGCCCTTGCCAGCGGCCTTTGAAATGTCGGGCGATGAGACTATCGGACACGTGCGGCTCTCCCTCCGATCAGCGTCGGCAAGCGGTTGGTCAGTCCCGTTTCCAGCGGTAGGGTTGCTGCGGCCACGGGACGAACCGGCCGTTTTCGACGCGGAAGGCGTTGCTCCAGGCCCTTCGGCCGTCGGGACAGACGCACTGGACGCGGACGTAGCCGTTGCGGCCCTGCGCGAGGGTGTGGGCGGCGCGGCTGAGGACGAAGCTCTCGCCGTTGTGGCAGGACTGGCCCCAGCCGGCGGCGGGACCGGCGATGAAGTCGATTCGTCGCACCGGGTCGCAGAGCACGGTGATCTTGTCGTTTTCGACGTCGATGCGGTGGATGACGGGTCCGGTGGAGGCGTACATCCAGCCGTTGTGGATGGCTTCGAGGAGCCCTTGGCGGGTCGGCTGGCGGAGTTTGATCATGGTCCAGGCGACTCCGGCGTCGATGTCGGTGCGGTGGCAATCGTCGACGGCGAGGGCCCAGAGGTTACGGCCGAGGTCGGACATATCGTCCCAGTGGACGTCGGAGAATCCGCGTCCGATGCCGCGGCTGCACGTGGTGTTGAAGACTTCGACGGCGCTGTACCCGGTGAGGGCCATCATGCCGTCGAGCTTGAGGTGTGACCAGTATGGGTGGCCGATGATCAGGGCGACGTCGCCGTTTTGCCCGCGTTCGAAGAGATCGCGGACCTGCGCGGGCTCGTGAAAGCGGCCGGGTTTTTCGAGGCCGAGGACCACGACGTGGGTGCCATCGTCGGTGGTAACTTCGGCGCCGGGCATGACGAGGGTTCCGGGCAGCGAGTCGGGGAGGTTTTCGGTGCCGCCGTGGTCGGTCATCACGACCAGGTCGTAGCCGAGGTCGGCGTAGAGCTTCGCCGTCTCGGCGGGAGACATTTTGCCGTCGGAGTCCGTCGTGTGGACGTGAAAGGCCGCCTTGTACCATCGGCCGTCAACCGCGAAAGGATTGCCAAGCACCACTCGTCTCCTTCATGCGTCATCGTGACCAAACGAAGGGCCATGGTATCAAGCGGCGGACGGTCCCGCCAACCATTTCTGAAGAAGCCTCAAGTGAGGCTGGATTCCGGGGCGACGGCGGGTATGATGCAGCGAAAGCGAGGAGTGGCTATGGAGTTTATGGATGCATTCCTGAGTATCGGACGAACGAACGGCGGATTGCCGGAGTCGCCGACGACCGAGGCTGAGGCCCTGGCGATGATGGACCGGTACGCGGTGGCTGAGGCGCTGGTGTACCACACGGCGGCCCGTGATGCCGATCCGGAGTTGGGCAACGCGGCGTTGTCGGGGTTGAGCAGTCCTCGGCTGCACCGGGTCTGGGCGTTTGATCCGACGGCGGTGATCGCGGAGAAGCCAGGGGCGTTTCTGGACCGGGCGTTGTCGGCTGGGGTGAAGGCGGTGCTGGTGAACCCGCTGGTGCGTGGGGTCCGGGTGGAACGGAGTCCGCGGGTTCTGGAGTTGGCTGAGGCGATGGCGGAGCGGCGAATTCCGCTGTTGGCGGTATATCGGCAGTGGGACGGCGGTCAGGATCTGATTGACTGGTACGGGCTGGCCGATTTCTGCGGGCGGTTTCCGGAGTTGCCGGTGATCGCGTGGGAGTGGCGGGCGCGGTCGAACCGTCCGATGTTCGATGCGATGTGCATCGCGCCGAACCTTCGCGTGAGCCTTTCGGCGATCTGGCAGGCCCAGATGGTCGAGACGATCTGCGAGAGTTTCGGGGCCGAACGGCTGGTGTTCAGCCTGGGGCTGCCGAGCCTGGATCCGAGGAGTTTTGGGGCGGTGGTGGCGTATGCAGGGGTTGACCAGAAGGCCAAGCGGATGATAGCCGCGGAGAATTTCCGCTCATTGCTTAGGAATGCCAAGTATGACTAATAGTGGTGAGATAGCCGAACGGGTGCGGAACGGACAGCCGCTGGACCACATTCCGGTGGTGGATTTCCACTGTCACCTGGGAGCCTCGTCGGAGTACTACTATATCCCGCGATCGGGCCCTCGACAGGTGGCGCAACACATGGACCGGTTCGGGATCGATCACGCTGTAACCTTCTGCATTGACACGACTTCAGACGTGGCGGCAGGCAACCGGCTGCAGTATGAGGCGACCGAGGCGTTGCCGGAGCGGTTTTCGGCGTTGACGATGCTGCACGCGGGGTTTCCGCAGGACTGGGCGGCACTGCTGGAGGAGGGGCATCGCCGCGGCAGCCGGGGGATCAAGCTGATCAGCCAGTACCAGGGGGCGTCGGAGCACTGCATCGACTGGTCGCCGGTGTTGGAGTTCGCGCGCGACAAGGGGTGGGCGGTGCTGCATCACCAGTGGGGTTCGGCTGAGCGGCTGGAGCATTGGGCCAGGAGCTTTCCGGAGGTGGTGTTCGTGATCGGGCACGCCGACGGGTTGCCGTACGCCGGCGTGGTCGGGAAGTACGAGAACGTCTACCAGTGCACGTGCGCGTGCTTTGTGGTCGGTCCCTTCGCGACGGTCCAGGGGTTGCGGGCGGTGATGCCCGCGGAGAAGATCCTGTACGGGTCGGACGCGCTGGACCTGGATTTCGGGACGGGGATCGGGCCGATCGCCCTTTCGGACCTGCCGGAACGTGAGAAGGAGCTGATTCTGGGCGGCAATGCGCTGAGCGTCATGGAGCGGCTCAGGTGGCCGGTCCTATCGCAACAGTGACTGGTGCGCCGCCCCCCTACCGGCTGGCGGTCTCTTCGAGCTGTCAGCGGATTGGAGCAAACCATGATGCCCCCCCGCGAGACTGTACAGAGGAACCTGGATCAGACGTGCCCGGAGCGGATCGGGTTGAACTTCGGCGGCGAAGGCCGGCTAAACGACATGTGGGGCTGCGGCGTGGGCGGGACGCACGGGTCGCGGGAGAAGGTGTGGACGGAGGGGCAGTTCGAGTTCCACCTGGACGTGTGGGGGAACGTGTGGCACCGGATCATCGGGATGAGCCAGGCGGGCGAGATCTTCAAGCCGGCGCTGGAGGACTGGTCGCAGTTGAAGGACTATCAGTTGCCCGATCTGGCGAATCCGGAGAACTTCGAGCGATGTCGAGAGGTGTTCACGAAGGAGGCGGGCGACCATTACCGGCTGGGAAGTCTGCCGGGTTTTCCGTTTTCCATCTGCCGGTATCTGCGGAAGATGGAGGTGTACTTTCAGGATCTGGTGCTGGAGCGGGAGCACATTGACGAGTTGCACGACCGGGTGACGGAACTGCTGGAGAAGATGATCGTGCAGTTCGGCAAGGCGGGTGCGGACGGGGTGTTTTTCTGCGAGGATTGGGGGACTCAGGAGCGGCTGTTGGTGAGCCCGCCGATGTGGCGTGAGATCTACAAGCCGCTGTTCGCCCGGTTGTGCGGGACGGCGCACCAGAATGGGATGCACGTGCTGATGCACTCGTGCGGGTATATCTGGGAGATCATCGACGATCTGGCGGAGGTGGGGGTCAACGCGCTGCAGTTCGATCAGCCGGCGCTGTACGGGTTGGAGCGGCTGGCGGGCAAGCTCAAGGGGCTGAAGGTGTGCCTGTACTCGCCGGTGGATATTCAGCGGGTACTGCCGACGGGCCGGAAGACCGACATCGTGGCGGAGGCCAGGCGGATGGTCGAGTTGTTCGGCGGTGGAGGCGGCGGGTTGATCGCCAAGAACTACGGCGACCTGCACGGGATCGGCGTGGAAGACGAGTGGGACCAGTGGGCGTACGAGGCGTTCGTACAACACAAGGACTTGCAGTAGACGATCTGGAGGAGTGCGGCCATGACGCATCGGGAGCGGGTGCTGGCGGCGTTGCGGCACGAGGAACCGGATCGCGTGCCGATCGATCTGGGCGGGACTTTGGCGAGCACGATCGTGGGCAGCGCATATCCGCGGCTGCGGGAGGCGCTGGGCTTGGCGGGCCACGAGGCGAAGACCACCTGGACGTACGCGAGCCTGGCGGAGATCGAGGAGGACGTGCGGCAGGCGCTGGATCTGGACATTGTGCATGCTCCGCGGGCGGCGGGCGCGGGGGCCTCGGCGAGGCAGCTTGGGCCGGACCGGTTTATCGACGAGTGGTCGGTGCAGTGGCACAAGCCGGAGGGCGGGCACTACTACGTGGAGCACGCGCCGTTCGAGGAGGAGGCGACGGTGGCGGCGGTGGAACGGCATCCGTGGCCGGAGCCGAAGGACCTGGTGAACCTGGACGGTTTCGGCGAGTGGCTGCGGCGGATGCGGCGAGAGACGGACTACGCGATCTCGCTGGAGATCCGCGGGCGGGTGATGTCGATGGGGCAGTTTCTGCGCGGGTTTGAGAACTGGATGATGGATTTGGCTGACAACCACGCGTTCGTCGAGGCGTTGCTGGAGCAGACGACGCGGATCCAGATGGCCATTAATGCGACGGTTCTGGCCGAGGCGGGCGACCTGGTGGACATCATCTACACCTCGGACGATCTGGGCAGCCAGAATGGGACGCTGTGTTCGCCAGCGACGTTTCGGAAGCTGTTTCGGCCGTGCTTCGCGAAGATCTGGGAGCAGGCGCGGCGGAGCAGTCCGGCGTGTCTGGCCCACCACTGCTGCGGGTCGATCCGGCCGTTGATCGGCGAGATGGTCGAGTTGGGGGTCCAGGTGCTCAATCCGATCCAGGTCTCAGCGGCGGACATGGACCCGGCGGAGCTCAAGAAGCAGTTCGGGCGCGAGTTGGCGTTCTGGGGCGGTGTGGACACCGGGTACGTGATGCCTCGCGGGTCGGTTGAGGAGGTCCGCAGCGAGGTGCGGCGGCGAATCCGCGAGATGGGGCTTGGAGGCGGGTACCTCTGCGCAGCGGTGCACAACATTCAGCCGGAGGTGCCGCCGGCCAACATCCTGGCCATGTTCGAGGAGGCGAAGGCGTTTGGGCGGTATCCGATCGGGCAGTAGCGGCTGTTGGAACATAGACGGAAAAGCAACAAAAGGATTGATTGATCGGGTCCGGTTCGCCTAAAATTGGAGCCACGTGGCGTCCGATGGGCGTCCGGTAAGCCGAAGTGGCGGAATTGGCAGACGCGCGGGATTCAAAATCCCGTGGGGCTTACACCCCGTGTGGGTTCGATTCCCACCTTCGGCAGTTGCGGGGCGGCGACGGATTGTGACAAGTCATTACCAACCAGATCCAGTTTTCCTTGTCTTTTCTTTCACCATCGCGTCAGTCAGAGGCACTCCGCGGGACGTGGGCGGCTGAGGCGATGGGGCCCCGTGAGGATCAGGTTGGCGTAGGCTCTTTTGTTCGCAGGCGTATCACGGTTCCCCAGGTGTAGGGCGGCAGCGGGATCAGCTTGGCGGTGGCGACGTCGTTGACGTCGAGCGGGAAGCCCGGCTCGGGGATCAGGCAGTCCGCCGCCACCACGGAGAGAAAGACGCGCAGGCGATGGCGAGTGGCCAGCGGCGGGCGTTCGCGGCCTTGCGCAGCTTGGGTCCAGAAGGGCTCGAGTTGCTGGATGGCCACGATGATATCGCCGTCGCTATCGAGCGAGACGCCGAGGTGGGCGTAGGCTTGGTCGCCCTCGGAATCTTCGAGGCACACGGGCACGCCGCCGGCGGCGCGTCCGAGGCAATCGGCCAGCATCCGCACCCGGTCTGCGGTGGGATTACTGCGAAAAGCGGTCCCGTGATCGACGGCGAATTGCAGGATTCGGCCTTGTCCCAGGCGTTGCTCGGCGGCTGCCGAACTGCTCCCCGCGGTCAGGCACTCGGGCAAGGCGTCAAAGGCTGGGAAGGACTGGCCGTACGGGAAGAGGCGGCTCACCTCGCCGCTGCGCCGGCGGGCGAAGCCCCACTCATCTTGCGTGGCGAACCAGGGCCCGGTGATCAGGGTTCCGCCCCGCCGCACGTAGTCGAGCACCGCCTCGATCTGCGCATCGGCGAGGGCCACGGCCAGGGGCATGAACAGGTAGCGGTATCGCTTCAGGTTTTCGGGGGTCAGATGGGCATCAAAGGCCACGTCCATCCACAGTCCCGCGCTCATCAGCAGGCGGTGCCAGCCCACCAGCGATTTCCAATAGTGGTCGTGCCAGTCGCGGGTGATGAACCCCGGATCGGTTCCGAAGGTGTAGGTGTCGGTCTGCTGCGAAACGTGGAGGGCGGCCAGCGGATAGGACGGCAGGTATCGGTAGGGTTTGCGAGCCCGGATTTCGGCTGAGAGCTCGACGTAGGCGGCGGCGGAGACCGACAGATCGACGCCGCCGAAGCTCGAGTCGGCCCCCGCGGTCAGGCACGAGACGGCCTGGGTGATCAGCGGGTAGGGATTGTGCCTGGGCACGCCGTCGAGCCGATAACGTCCGACACCGCTGGTGATCCAGGTCTCGGAATGGGCCCGGCCGTAGGCCCGGTTGATGCGGGTGTAGAAGGCGGCCTTCCAGGGATCGCCGTCGGCTTCGGTGGCTGAGATGATGTTCGCGTCGAAGGGGTTGAGCGGGACGGCGCCGTTCCAGGGGATGTGTTCGCGATGGTAGTGGTTGATCGCGATGACCGCTTGCGGGTGCGCGGCGTGGATCGCCAGTTCGAGCCGCTGCCAATAGGCGCTGAACGTCCGGTATCGCCACGCCATCCAACGGCGGAACTCCAGGGTCTCCGGGCGGTACTCGCTCGGGGGCTTGTTGCCGGTCTCCTGGCGATACTTGGCTGAGCATGACTCGCAGATACAGGAAATGGGCATCGGACGGCACCAGACCGACGAGTAGGCTGAGCCGTCGAACCAGAAACCGTCGAGGTCGAATTTATCGATCGCCTCGATGCACGCGCTAATCAGGGCGTCGCCGTAGCCGGTGTTGATGCAGACGTTGAAGTCGCGGTGGGTGTCGTCCGGAGCCTGGTCGACCAGGAAGATCTGCCGCCACTCCGGATGGTCCAGCCAGCCCTGGCGGTTCTGCGACATGGAGGCCCAACTGATGGCCGGCGACCCCAGATCGTGGATGGTCCGCACCCACTGGATCAGCCGCTCCTCGTAGGCCGGGTCGAACCCCTCTCCGGTGGGCAGATAGGCCGACTTGTACAGGACGTTGCCGGTCAACCGCAGTTCACGCTGATCGAACACGCTGATCCATCGGGCCTCGACGCCGCAGGTGGCCGCGGTCCGCTCGAACACTTCCGTCGGCATGCCCGCAATCTCGCCGGTCGGAAGCGGGCGTTCTTCGAGGCGCAGCCCGGACTCGAGGTACGACCGCCGGCCGGTCGGACCCGCCGGATCGATCCGCAGGTTCAACAGCCAGTCGCCGCTTCCCGAGATGTGACGGCAGCACAGGACATGGCGACCCGGTTCGACCGCCACGGTCACCCGTGTCGGGAAATAGCCCACCGGTCCGCCGTTGCCCGAACGGCTCTCGGCGATCTGGCGCCCATCGAGCCACAACACAAATCCCCAGTCCGCGTCGATGCTCAGGACGAACCGCAGCGGCTCGGAGACGGAGAATTGGCAAAAAGCGTAGGCCTGCGGCGAGCCGCCGGGTACGTGCTCGAAGAGCCTGCGGAACCGCAGCGTGCCGTCGATCAGCCGGGCTGGGATGGGCGTGAACGTCCGGCCGGCCACGGTGATTTGATCGGGCACCTCGGTTGCGCCGTCCGGGGGCAGAGGCGTCCAACCGAGCGAGCCCGGATAGGGGCCATAGTTATCAATGGGACCAAAGACCGTCCAATTGGCGAACAATTGATCGGATTTCATCGGCATTTCCATCAAAACTCACTGATGGCGTCGTGAAACACGGAGCAGCGATTATAGGCCGTCGCCGGTTCTTTTCAACGGTTTCGTCGGGGTCTATCCAGGTGCGCGTATCAGTGGGACGCGACCGTCCGGGCGGATGCTGCGTGTCTGCTGGACGAGCAGGGCCGGCGGATCATGAGCGTGCCTATTAAGGAGACGAAGGAACGGTTCGCGATGGCGGGCGAGACGTTTGGAAGCCGATCCTGTCGCATGTCGAGTCTTCAACCGCGGCGACACGAGCATGGTCGAACTGGAATTCAAGGAGGCTGCGAGGTTGTCGCTGGTTAAACTAAGGCAACCGCGTTAACGATAACTTTGGTTCTATAGAGGTACGTCGAGATGGCAGGAATACGGGTCGAGCGGACGATGCACATCGAGCGGCCGAACATCCTGGAAGAGGCCGTGGTGCGGTCGATCGGTTACGTGTCGGGCAAGGCGAACGTGCTGCAGGAGTGCGTCTCGTTCGGCGGGCAGCGGCGGTACTACTTCCGGGTGAACCGGATCAGCGACCACGGCTATGCGCCGTCGCCGGCGATGATCCGCCGCAGCGAGGACAACGGGCGGACATGGCAGGAGGTCGGCCCACGCCAGGAGATCCTGCCGCTGCACGGGAAGTGGCGGCTGTGGGTCGAGGAGCCGAATTACATCCTTCGGCCGGGCACCGAGACGGTGGCCCAGATGTACGCCACCCGAGAGAACCTCACCGACCTGCTACCGTGGGACCAGGGCTCGCCGTTTGCGGTCACCACGCTGCTCTGGACGCGGATTTCGCACGACGCGGGCCGGACGTGGGGCGAACCGGAGCAGGTGGTCATGGAGGGTCCGGAGTTCAACCCCCGCCACTGGGCCCCGGGCGTCTGGTACGGGCGGAACAGCGCGGCTTCGGAGGGTGTCGAGCCGGTGTTCCTCCCGGATGGGCGGTTCATCCTGCCGGTGTTCGTGCCGGTGCCGGATCAGCCGCACCAGTGGCAGTCCGGTGGGATCATCGGACAGTGGCGGCCGGACGGAGGCGGGATCGGCTGGCGGATGACCGCGACGGCCACCGTCGGCAAGGACGGTTCGAACTGCGGCGGCGACGAACCGAGCATCGCGCTGCTGGAGGACGGACGGCTGTTCATGTCCATGCGGGTGCGGGTGGACCCGAATGACGGGACGAGCATTCCCAGCGGCAAGTTTTACGCGGTCAGCGACGACCTGGGCGAAAGCTGGTCGGCGCCCCAGCTCTTCCGCTACGATGACGGCGAGCAGGTCTACTGCCCAGCGTGTCTGGCCCACGTGTTTCGCGGCCGCAACGGGCGTCTGTACATCATCACCAACATTCTGGACAAGCCCACTTACGCCTGCGATCCGCGAACGAAGCTGCAGATCGCCGAGATCGACCGCCAAACGTTCCGGATCATCCGCAGCAGCGTCACGATCATCGAGCAGCGTCAACCCGGCCAGAACGACCTGGTTCGCTTCTCGAACTGGCGGCGGTACGAAGACCGCAAAACCGGCCACGTGATGCTCTACATGTCAGCGTGCCCCGGCAACGAGGGCCGGCACGAGAACTGCCACTGCCCGCCGCACAGCTACCGGTACGAGATCATTCTGCCGGAAGGGTAGCCTTTGCGCAGCAGGCGCCTTCGTGGGTCCATTGACTCTGACGGTGGCAGTGGAAGGCTGTATCGATCCAGCACAACAGGAGTAGTCCGGCGCTGAGGACCGTGCCAATCCGGGATCTCAACCACAATTCCCGGCTCCATAGTACCGCTATGTACCACCTCCCATCGTCCGCCCACCGATTCAGGCGGATGCCCGTTATCACTCAGTTTTGGTTGCCCCTCATCAGCATAGCACAATATACATGAGTACTACTTGTACAACAAAACGCTTGCGTAGTGCTACAGTAGTTATTATGCTGGTGTGTATGGAAGGAGCAGTAGAATGCCTACAAAGACGGTGATCAGAACTGTAGGCCCCCTATCGTATGATCGGGTCCGCAGGGGCATCCTGGAGATGATCCGGGAGCACGACCTCCAGCCGGGGGATCGGCTTCCTTCCGAGCGGGAACTGGCCAGAACGTTCGGCTTGAACCACCAGACGATTCGTAAAGCCATGGCGGTCCTGGTCCAAGAGAACGTCATCGACCGGCGGGTCGGGGCAGGGACGTTTCTGCTGGCAGCGCCCGATGCCGATGGTGCGGCGGGACCTGCGGTGCAGAGGTCGTCCGTTCCCAGCGGTCCGACGCCAGGGGGCAGAGGGGGCATTCAGAAGGCCTCAGCGGTATCCACAGTGGTTTTCGTCTCATCAAGCCAGCCGTTTACCGACAACGTCTATTCTTTTGCCGTTCAGGAGGCCTTCGCCGGATCGCGTTGGTCGGTCAGCACCCGCTGCGGCCACGCCAACCTCGAGTGGTACGCGAACATTCTGGCCGATTGCCGTGATTGCCCGCCGGCGGGGATGATTCTGGCGACCGTCGCTCCGCAAAGCTTCCGTTACGATCCACGGATGCTTCCACAAGCCTGTACGAAGGTGGTGCTGCTGGGCCATGAGATTCCGGGCCAGACGTATGACCTGGTGCGGACGAATGCCTACTATGAAGGCATTCAGTTGGGCGACTATATCGCCGATCGAGGGTACCAGAACCTCTTGTACGTCAGCCCGAGCAAGCCGGACGAGGTGCCGGAAACACAGACGTTGCTGGGGCTGACCCAGCGGCTGTCCGAGCGGGGGATTTTTTTCGGGGAGGAGAACATCCGGCGATATGATGACCGCCACAGCTACGGGCCTCACCCCGATCCGATCATCGACGCGTATCATTTCGTCGGGTCGCTGTTGCGTACGGAACGGCCGCGGTGCATTATCGCCGGCCACGACTGGGTGGCGGTCGGCGTCGTGCGGGCGCTGCAGGATGCAGGCGTCGCCATTCCCGGCGAGATGGCGGTAATCTCGGCTGAGGGGGTGGGAAACACGCACCTGGTGGCCGGGACGCCGAAACTGACCACGTTCGATACGCTCTATTACTTCCGCGCGCGGGCGGCCGCGGAGTTGCTCAAGCGCCGGTTGGAGGGCGACGACAGCACCCCTCGCTGCCACGAATTCCACGGCCGGATTATCGAAGGAGAAACGGGATGAGACGAGTCCGAGAGCATGGCAAGCGGGCTGGATTTACCCTGATTGAGCTCCTGGTGGTGGTGGCGATCATCGCCGTGCTGGTCTCGATCTTGCTGCCCGCGCTGCAGTCGGCGAGGGAGAAGGGACGGGCGGTCCAGTGCCTGAGCAACCTGAAGCAGATGGGCACAGCGACCGCGATGTACATGGACAGGAACTCCGATTTCTTTCCCATCGCATCGTGGGGCACGCCGGACTGGTACGGCCGCGCGATTCCGGAAGCGACCTATGTGGATTATGACGGATCGACCAAGACATTTTACTACTACTGGGCAGGGTTGATCTGGCTCGACACCAACCGGGATCCGAAGATGTTCCACTGCCCATCGAGCCACGGGATCGGATGGTGGACCGACGATCCGATATGCCTGGCCAACACCTACGGAATCAACGTGGGGCAGAACGGGACAATGGGCTCTTGGGAGCCGAGAGGCCCCAGCTTCATCGAATCCTCCTATCAGATGAACGACGTCAGGCAGCCGAGCCGGATGTGCCTGTATTCCGAACGGCCTCCGGACAAAAACGCCTACCTGAACTGGGGGTTCGGCGCCGGGATATACAAGTGGCAGATCGACATGGAGTTCGAGTGGTGGGCGGACCCGGCCAGTTCCCCGAAGGGGGCGTGGATCAATCGTTTCCATCACCATGAACACCAATGGAACGTCTTGTACGCGGATCACCATGCGGCCAGCGTTCCGCCGGAGACCTGCCACGGCATGGACTTCTGGTACGCTCTGTACGAGTAAAACGATGGAGTAAGCGTCAACCTCCCGTAGCCTCCTGCGAAGCACACACAGGCAGTTGAGAAGGAAAGCTCCCCATGTTCAGAAAGACGGCACCTATCATGGCGGTATTGGCATTCGGTTGGATCGGATCACCGGGGCGGGCCCAGGGTCCGGATCCGGTCTTTGTCGATCGGATGGTCCTATTTTCCGGCGAGCGCGACCTTTGGCCGGGCGGGACGATCTACGCGATCGGATACAATGGCGGAACGACCTCGGACATACGGCACGGACCCACAACCATCGTCATCACGACCACCGAAGGCGGTGGCGGCGGATGGCGTTTCACGCCGCATCAGTTCCCGGTGCTGGATCGGTACCTGGCCGACCCGCGAGGGCGGCTGAAGGTCGAATGCCGCTGGCCGGATGACAAGGAGCCCGGCGGCGTGCGGGTGGCCTTCAAGTCGGACACGAGCGTCGTGGGCTCTTCGCAGTCTCCCTTTACGCCCGATCGCAGCCTGCCGACGGCTACGACATTCGAGCCGGCGGATGAGGAGGGTTGGCAGCGGTTCAGCGTGCCACTGGCCGAGTTGGAGAGCGGAAGCGCCGCACTGACCGCGGAGGCAATCCTGTTCTTCACCGAAAAGCCCACGCAACTGGAAATCCGCCGGATCGAAGTCAGCCGCGACCGCAACGTGAGCCTGGAATTGTACTGCGATCCGGGCATGGCGTGGAGGAACCTGGTGGTTCGCGGCCGGACCGAGCCCGCCGTCGAAAAGGTGGACATCGTAATCCGCGACGGCGAGGGCAAGGAGAGCGTCAAATCAGAAGCGGTCAAAGACGGCGTTTTTGCGTGCGTCTGGAACTCGCCGCCGCTGACCGAAGGTCGGACCAACACGGTCTGCGCGATCATCCGGGACGGCCAGAACCCCGCGGACCGATCCATCCCGATTGAATTGGACGGCACACGCGGCGACAATGAGCACCTGTGGCTGCGGGTCAAGGGCAAGCACATCGTGACCTCGCCGCTGGCCAAGGGCGGCGAGCGGATGTTCATCCCCGTCGGATTGGGCTATTCACGGGACGTGATCATGTCACGCGACGACGACGGGGTCATGAAATACTGCAGGGACCACCATCTCAACACCGTGAGATTCCCGTTCTACCTGCGATACTGGAACACCGGCGGTGAGCAGATCGACCTGGACCGGCACATCGCCGAGCACATCGACCCGGTGGTCCAGGCCGCCAAGCGGCACGGCCTGTACGTCATCCTCGACATGCACGAGTACTTCGAGGGCGGCAACGTCGATGCCATCGAGCGGACCGCCCGCAGCGTCAGCCAAGTCGGCCCCTGGCCCGAAGAGGTCATTCAGAAGTGGTGGATCGACGGATGGGTCAGGGTCGCCGAAAAGTACAAGGACGAGCCGTACGTGCTGGGCTACGAGCTGTACAACGAGATGCACGATTTTGCCCCGGAGGTGGTGCGGGAGTACTACACGCGATGCCTCAAGGGCATTCGGCAGGTCGATCAGCGGCACATCATCATCGTGGGCGGCTGGGACTGGTGCCACGCCCGCTCGCTGGAGGACACGTGGGACCCGGTGGCTTCAGCGGTCGACGCTCCCTACAACAACGTGGTGTTCACGACGCACGAATACCCGCCGGACAATCAGCCGTGGCTGATCCAGGAATGGATGACCGCCTTCCGCGACAGGCACAACGTCCCGGTCATGTGCACCGAATTCGGCGCGCCCTACTGGGCCAACTCGGAAACGGCCACGCGGCAGGGCATGGCGGGAATACTGGCGATGTTCGCCAAGGAAGACATCGGCTGGATGATCTGGGCCCTCAGCCGCCTCGCCGACGACCCGAGAAACCACAATGGTGTTTGGCCGCGGGACTCCCTGGCGTATACTGATATCTGGCCGCCGGTGGCGAGGATCATGGGCAGTTCGCTGCCGGAACGGGCGCCGCGGCCGGCGTCAAATGAACGACAGGAGAATTGAGCTTGTACGATTGGCAGAATCCGAAGGTCACCGGGATCAACCGCGAACCGCCTCACGTTACGTCGATCCCGTTCCCGGATGAGGCCTCGGCCCGCAGCGGACAGCGCGAAGACACGCCGTACTTCCGGCTGCTGAACGGCCAGTGGCAGTTCCGATACTTCGAAAGGGCCTGTGACGTTCCCGATCTCGGAGATTGCTCCCGGTGGACGTGGGACCAGATCACCGTTCCGATCAATTGGCAGATGGCGGGCTACGACCGTCCGCACTACACCAACGGCCGCTACCCGATCCCGATGGACCCGCCATTCGTTCCGAACGACAATCCCGTCGGAGTATATCGGCGGACCTTCACCATTCCCGAGGAATGGGCCGGCCGGCGCGTCTCGGTCACGTTCGACGGTGTGGATTCGGCGTTCTACCTCTATCTGAACGGCAGGAACGTCGGGTTCAGCAAGGTCAGCCACATGCCGGCGGAGTTCAACATCACGCCGTACCTGGCCGAGGGCGAGAACGTCCTGGTCGTACAGGTCTTCAAGTGGTCCGACGGAACGTACCTCGAAGACCAGGACATGTGGCGGCTCAGCGGCATCTTTCGCGACGTCTACCTCGTCGCCGCCCCGCTCCTGCACCTGCGCGACGTCCGCATCCGGACGAAACTCGACGACCGGTGCGAGGACGCGACACTCGAACTGGCCGCTTGGGTGAACAACCACTCACCGCAGGACACCTCGGGCACGTTGGCGGCCAAGCTGCTGGACGAGACAGGGACAGTCATTGCCGACGTTGCGACGGATAGCCTGACGGTCAGCGGCAAGCAGGAGGCGGTCCACGAATTCTCCACACCCGTCATTGCCCCAAAAAAGTGGTCGGCGGAAGAGCCGAACCTCTACACGCTGCTGATCACGCTGACAGGGAACAACGGAAGCATCCTTGAAGTCCAGCGGCAGCCCGTGGGATTTCGCCGGGTGGAGATCCGAGATTCGATGCTGCTGGTCAACGGCGTTCCCATCAAACTCCAGGGCGTCAATCGCCACGACACCGACCCCGACACCGGCCACACCATCTCACGCGAGTCGATGATCCGCGACATCGTGCTCATAAAGCGGCACAACATCAACGCGGTGCGAACCTCGCACTACCCGAACGACCCCTTCTGGCTGGACCTCTGCGACCGCTACGGCCTGTACGTGATCGGCGAAGCCGATCTGGAGTGCAATGGGTTTGTGATTCCCACCATGGATCCCAAGGACTGGGCCCAACTGTCGGATGATCCGGATTGGGAGGCGGCGTATCTGGACCGCATGGTCCGCATGGTCGAACGCGACAAGAACCACCCGTCGATCATCATGTGGTCGCTCGGCAACGAATCGGGCTTCGGCTGCAATCACGTCAAGATGGCCGACTGGGCCCGTCAGGCCGACCCGATGCGGCCGATCCACTACGAGGGCGACTACGACGACAAGATCGCCGACGTCCATAGCCACATGTACACCTCGGTGCCCGAGCTGATCAAAGCGGCGGAGGACCCAGCCGACCAGCGGCCGTATTTCCTTTGCGAATATGCTCACGCGATGGGCCAGGGGCCGGGCAGCCTGAAGGAGTACTGGGAGGCCATCCGCAAGTATCCCAAGCTGATCGGCGGCTGCGTGTGGGAATGGGCCGAACACGGCGTCCGCCAGAGAAAACCCGACGGAACCGAGTGGTTCGCCCACGGCGGCGATTTCGGCGATGATCCACACGACGGGAATTTCTGCTACGACGGCCTGGTTTCGCCCGACCGGATCCCCCGCAGCGGACTGATCGAATACAAAAAGATCCTCGAACCCGTGCACGTCGAAGCCTTGGACCTTGGCAAGGGACGGCTGCGAATCCACAACCGGTGGGCGTTCTCCAGCCTGAATGGCCTGCGGGGCGTCTGGGAGATCAGGAAAGACGGTGAGACTATCCAACATGGCGAACTTGACATCTTGGACGTGGCCGCTGGGTCGTCCGCGGATCTGTCTATCCCGTGCGATTCGCCGACGGATGTGGACGGGTCCGAGTACTCCCTGCACCTGAGCTTTGCACTGGCAAATTCCACTCTCTGGGCCGAGAAAGGATACGAGCTGGCATGGGCGCAGTTTCTGTTTCCGACGAAGACGCCCAGTTTGGCTGCGTTTGCAGAACCACGAGGGTCAGAGCTGACGTTGGATCAGTCGGGAAACAAGGTTCTCATTGAGGGTGGCGATTTCCGCATCGAGTTCGACCGGCACTCAGGAACCATCGTCGATTGGCGATATCGCGGTTCGTCCCTCGTTGCCCAAGGTCCGCGGTTCAACCTCTGGCGGGCCCCGACCGACAACGACGTTCACGTCGCCAAACAGTGGTATCAGGAGCGATTCGACAAGCAGATGCAGCGGACAGCCGACGTGCGGGTATCACGGAACTCACCCGTTGAGGCGGCCATCGAAGTGGACGCCGTGATCGCTCCCCGAGCCATCCGACCGCAACTGGCGTGCACCTATCGGTACGTCATCCACGGCAGCGGCAGCGTCGTCCTTACAATCTCCGTTCGGCCGCTGCGGGACAACCTTCCGGTCCTGCCGCGGGTCGGCTTGCTCATGAGCCTGCCGAGCGGATTCGAAGACTTCTCGTGGTATGGCCTTGGGCCCCATGAATGCTACGTCGACCGCCAGGAGAGCGGACGGTTGGGCGTCTGGAAGAGCACCGTCACCGAACAGTACGTGCCATACGTCAAACCCCAGGAACACGGCAACCGGATGAACGTGCGTTGGGCGACGCTGACCAACCCGCAAGGCCTGGGACTGGCGCTCTTCGGCTTCTCCACGATCAACATCAGCGCATTGCACTTTACGCCGCCGGACCTGACCGACGCGAAGCACACGGTCGATCTGGCGCCCAGACCGGAGACGTTCCTCTGCCTCGATCACGCCCACCACGGCCTGGGAAGCAATAGCTGCGGCCCCGTGCCGTTGGACCAGTATCATCTTCGAGCCAAGCCGATGCAGCTCACTATCGGTCTCCGTCCCTTGGCTGGGTCACAAGATATGCCTGAACTTCTCCGACGGATGCGGATGGAAGCGTCATGAACGGCGATAGTCGGCGGTTCTGCCGAGCAGGCGGAGGAGGCCGTCGAGGATGGTCAGCGGGTGCGGCGGGCATCCGGGGACAAAGAGGTCGACCGGCACCGCGGCCGAGGCGCCGTTGTGCTGTTCCGGATGGTCGCGGAACGGACCGCCCGCGATGGCGCAGGCGCCGACGGCGATGACGATTTTGGGAGCGGGAACGGCTTCGTAGGTTTTGCGGAGGGCCAGCCGCATGTTCTCGGTGACCGGGCCGGTGATCAGCAGGCCGTCGGCGTGGCGCGGCGAGGCGACGAACTGGATGCCGAACCGGCCGATATCCCAGGCCAGCGTCGTCAGCACGTTGGAATCGGCTTCGCACGCATTGCACCCCCCTGCCGAGACCTGGCGCAGTTTGAGCGAACGGCTGAACAGCTTTGAGGCCAGCTTGTGCGCGGCGGAGGGGAAGTCGGGCGAGCCGTGCGTCACCATCAGGTCGTCTCGGGCGGCGGCGGCGAGGCGGTACTCGCGGCTGAATTGGATCGCCTCGTGCGGACAGGCGTTCTGGCAGGCGCGGCAGAACAGGCAGGCGCCGGTGTCGAGGCGGGGCGAACCGGTCAAATCGTCTCGCGTGATCGCTCCGATCGGACAGACCGCGACGCATTGCGAGCAGCCGTCCCGACAACGCTGGGCGTCGATGACCGGCCGACCGGCGAAACGCGGCGGAAGCGGCGGCGGACCGCCGTCGGGATAGGCCATCGTCTGGTGTTTCTGCTGCAACCGGGTCTTTAGAACGCGCAGCATGTCAGGCGGCTCCTTCGGTCACAGGTCGTGACCGCAGTACGAGAGGTTGAAGCTCTTGTTGCACAGCGGGAAGTCTGAAATCTGCTGTTGTCGCAGTGCGCAGGCCAGGCCGAACCAGTTGTGGAACGAGGGATCGACGACCTTGTACCAGGCGAAGCGGCCGGCCCGGTCGGTGGCGGCCACGTGGCAGATCTCGCCTCGCCAGCCTTCGGTGAGGCTGACCGCCAGGGCGTTGGGCCGCGGAGCGGAGGGTTCCTTGAAAATGGCTCCGCCCGGCAGCGACTTGAGCTGTTCCCGCAGGAACGCCAGCGACTGGCGAATCTCCAGCCATCGCACGTAGGCGCGGGCGAAGCAGTCGCCGGTGGTCCACGTGCAGACGGGAAGCTGGGCGAAGCGATAGGCACCGTAGGGGAATTCGTGGCGCACGTCGCAGATGATGCCGCAGGCGCGGGCGGCCACGCCAACCAGGCCGATGCGGCGGGCCAGGTCCTCGGAAATTATGCCGGCGCCTTCAAAACGGGCCAGAACGGACGGGGCGTCGAACATCAGTTCGACCGCGCCGGTGGTGTCGCGATCCAGTTTGTCCAGGCGGCGGAGCAGTTCGTCGATCGTCCGGGTGTCAGGATCGTGGGCGACGCCGCCCGGCCGGACCAGGCCGCGGCCAAAGCGGTTGCCGCAGAGTAAGGCGCTGAGGTTCAGCGCGTCGCCGCGGATGCGGCCGCAATAGCTCATCGTCGGCAGGAAACCGACGTCGCCGGCCAGGGCGCCGAGGTCGCCGATGTGGTTGGCAAGGCGTTCCAGTTCGGCGCCGACGGCGCGGAGGCACCATCCTCGGGCCGGCGCGGACGTTCCGCTGAGGGCTTCGACGAGTGCGGCGTAGGCGGTGGCGTGGCCCACCGTGGTGTCGCCGGCCAGCGTCTCAGCGTAGTGGACGGTCCGGCGATCGGGTCCGCCGATCATGGCCCGCTCGACGCCGCGGTGCTGATAGCCCAGGGAGATTTCCAGGTGATAGACGGTCTCGCCGTGGCACTGGAACCGGAAGTGGCCGGGCTCGATCACGCCGGCGTGCACCGGCCCTACCGCGACCTCATGCACCTCGTCGCCGTGCATGCCGAAGAAATCGGTCTCGCCGATGGTCGGCGCGTCCGTTGGCCGATCCGACGCGGCCGCGGAGTGCGGCGGCTGAAACCGGATGGGCTTGAGCCACGGGTGCCCTTCCGGACGGATATTCCACTGCTCGGCGATTTCGCGTTCGAACCAGTGGGCGGCTGGGCAATCGGGCGTGAGGGCGGGATAGGAGTCGCCGACCTCGCAGGCGAGCAGGCCGATATCGCCCGAGCGGGGACAGGTCAGGACCGCCGTCAGACGCTTGGCAGCCCCATTCTCGGCCGGAACGGCCAGCAGGGCTGAGAGGCGCGATCCCGACGCCAGTTCGTCGATGACCAGTTCCCGGAAGCGCGGCCCCGATACGGCTGGGCAGGCGGTTCGATCCGCCGCCTGGCCATTGTGAATTCGCAGGAAATCGGACGACGCCATCAGTGAACTCCGATCCTGGATGCGACCGACTGGAGGAAGTCCCAGAACGACACAGGGACATAGAGCCCCAGAACCAGCGACGCGGCGGCCATCGCCAACGGCGGCGCCACCGACCAGGCGGCTTCCTTGCGGTCGGAAGAGGGAACGTCCGCGTCCGCTTGTCCGAACGCCATCGGCAGGACGATCCGCGCCATCGCGGCGAAGATGACGCCCAACGTCAGCAGATAGACGGTCGCCACCACCCAGCGGCCGCCTTCCAGCGCGCCGCGGAGGATCGTCAGCTCGCTGATGAACAGCCCGAACGGCGGCGATCCGACGATCGCCAGGAACCCGGCGATCCAGAGGCAGCCGGTGATCGGACGCCTCTGCAGCGCGCCGCGCACGTCGGAGGCGATCTTGGTGCCGTAGGCGGCCAGCAGGTTTCCCGCCACGAGAAAGAGCATGCCCTTGGCCAGCGAGTGGTTGACCGCGTGGAGCATCGAGCCGGCCGCGGCCAGCCCGCCCAGACCGACGCCCAGAGCGAGAATGCCCATGTGCTCGACACTGGAATAGGCGAGCATGCGCTTAAAGTCGGTCTGGCGGATGAGGAACACCGCGGCGAACCCCATCGACAGCAGGCCGAACAGGACCAGCAGTCCGCCGCTGAAGCCCTGGAGCCCAGCCGCGCCGAGCACGGTGTGGCCGCGCAGAATGCCGAGAAACGCGCAGTTCAGCAGCGCTCCGGACAGCAGGGCCGAGACCATGGACGGCGACTCGCTGTGGGCGTCCGGAAGCCAGGTGTGCATCGGGGCCAGGCCCATTTTGGTGCCGTAGCCGACGAGAAACAGGATAAACGCCGCCTTCAGCCACATCGGGTCGAGCGTCGAAGCGTGCGACAGCAGTTCGTCGATGCTCAGGTGGACCGCCTGGCCGCGGGCGGCGAAGGCCAGAAAGAAGTTGCCGAGCAGGGCCAGGGCGATACCGACCGAACAGATCAGCAGATACTTCCAGGTCGCCTCGAGGCTGCGGTGGTGGCGGTGGAAGTGGATCAGCGGCGCGCTGACCAGCGTGGTGGCCTCGATGGCCACCCACAGAAGGCCCAGGTGCCGGCTCAGACACACCAGGCTCATCGCGGCCAGGAACAGCAGCAGACAGCCGACGAAGATCGCGTCGGGCTCGTTGCGAAACAGGAAGCCCTCCTCGAAGTCGCGGGTGACCGGATCGGCCCGGCCGCCGAGATAGCCGACGGTGTACGCAGCGGCGGCCAGGAAGATCGCGCTGGTGATCGTCAGAAACAGCAGTCCCGGTTCGTCGGTTCCGATCCACGTGCCCCGCTGCGGTCCGATCCGCCACAAACCGATCACCGCCAGCAAGTGGCCGGCGCTTCCAGCCAGCAGCCACCACCGGCGCAGCGTCCGCCACGGCAGCAAGGCCGCCGCCCCTCCCGCCATCACCGGGACCAGAATGACCGTCCAGAGCATGCGTTAGTCCCTCAAGACCGACAGTTGGTCGGTGTCGATGTGGTCGAACTCGCGGCTGATGTGATAGATCGCGATACCCATGACGAACACCGCGACCAGCAGGTCCAGCAGGACGCCCAGCTCGACGAGCAGCGGCTCGTCCACCGCCAGAGCGGTTCCGAAGGCGTAGACGCCGTTCTCCATCGCCAGGTACCCCAGCACCTGCGTCAGGGCCTTGCGCCGCGAGACGATCATCAGCAGACCGGTCAGAATGGTGAACAGGGCAATCACGCAGACCAGCCCTTCTCCGGCCGGCATTCCCTGAGCCAGCGGCCGGACCACCCAGAAACTCGCCGCCAGCAGCAGCGCTCCGATTAGGACCGACGAGGTGAAACCGATCAGCGGCTCAAGTTCACGCTGCGTCCCGGACTCCCTGGCCGCCCGCCGCAGGAGCCACGGCAGCAGCAGCGCCTTGACACCGAGAATGGCGACGGCGAACGCGACCACGCGCACCGTCAGGTGCGAGGCGTGCATCACCAGCGGCATGGCCCCGAGGATGACAGCCTGAATGGCCAGCGTCTGAATGCACGCGGCCAGGCGGCTTGAGCCCAGCAGCCGGAAATTCGTCAACACCAGCAGGATCAACAGCGTATCGAGCAGCAATTCCATGCCACGTTACCTCAGCAGCCAGATGACGGCCAGCAGCGACAGCACCGACGCCGTCACCAGTAGTTGCGGCAGGCGGATCAGCCTCAGTCGGGCCATCACCGACTCGATGACGCCCACCACCACCGCCATGACGGCCAGACCGATCGCGCCGAGCGCCAGATCAACCAGAGGATGACCAGTGCGCAGCGGCACGGCCAGACCAACCAGCAGCGATCCCAACACCCACAGCTTCAGGCACGCTGCGTAGTGGATGAACGCCAGGTCCACCCCGCTGTGGTCCAGCACCATGACCTCGTGAATCATCGTCAACTCCAGGTGCGTGTTGGGGTCGTCGACCGGGATGCGGGCGTTCTCCGTCAGCAGCACGACGAGCACGGCCGCGGCGACCAGCACGAGCGCCGGCACGTGCGCCGCTCCGGCGGACAGCGGATCGGCGTACATGCCGGTCAGCGAGAGGCTGTGCGAACCCGCAGCCAGGGCGGCCAGGCCCAACAGCAGCGCCGGCTCGGCCAGCATTGAGAACTGCACTTCGCGGCTGGCCCCCATGCCCTCGAAGGCCGACCCGGTATCGAGCGCGGCCAGCACGGTGGCGAACCGCATCAGGCCCAGCAGGTAGGCCAGCACGAGCATGTCGCCGGGAAACGCCAGCAAGGCCTCGACGCCTCCGAGCGGCGCCATCAGCAGGGCCGCCGCCGCACAGCCCACACCGATGATCGGACCCGCACGAAACAGCCACGTCGTGGTCCGGCTGTAGACCGCGCCCTTGCGGAGCAGCTTGGCCAGATCGTAGTACGTCTGAAGCACCGGCTGGCCGTGACGGCCCGCGAAAAAGGCCTTGGTCCGGTTGATGATGCCCAGCAGCAGCGGGCACGCCGTTAGGGCCAGAAGGACATGCAGCACGCTCGCCGTCGTCATCGCCCCACCCCCAGCTTCCACACCAGCAAAACGATCAGCGTGACGGCGATGTAGAGGATGTAAAGTTGGTTGCGGCCCTGCTGGACCCACCGCAACCGCCCGGCCAGCCAATCGGCAGCCAGGAAGATCGGTCGATAGACGAAGCGCCGGAAGCCGTCGTCGGCGTGCGTCTCGATGGCGGCCCTGGTCGGAAACAGGTCTGATGGACGGTGTTCGTGGACGGTCGGCTGGAGGAGCCATCGGAACATGTTCAGGATCGGCCACGCGAACGACGACGCCGTGTACTGCATTCGCGCGGTCGGAGCGATATAGCCGCAGTCCCAGGTTCCGCTCGTCTCGACCGGCCGGCCGGACAGCAGGCGACGGCGCAGGACGGCCAAGCCGCTCAGCATCAGGATCAGAACGCCGCCGGCCAGGCTGACCTTCCAGAGGATCGACGCTGCGCTGATGAACATGGTTTCGGACACGGTCAGGCCGCTGGCGTCCATCAGGCTTTGAACAACCGGTCTCACCACGGTCAGCACCAACGCGCCCAACATGCCGACCACGACGCACATTGCCGCCAGGATCAGCATGGGAACGTGCATGGTTCGCGGCGCCTCATGCGCCGCAGCCGCCTGGGAGCTTCGGGGCTCGCCGAGGAAGACCACGCCGAACGCCTTGGTGAAGCACGCCGCCGCCAACCCCCCTATCATGCCCAACGCCACGATGGCGACCATGGCGGCCAGGACGCTCGGCGACATAACTTCGGCCCCGGCGATGACGGAAAACGCGCCGACGTAGATCAACAACTCGCTGACGAAACCGTTCAGCGGAGGTAGACCGGAGATGGCGGCTGAGCCCACGACGAACGCCGGTCCGGTCAGGGGCATGCGCTTGAGCAGGCCGCCCTGGTGCTCGATGTTGCGCGTGCCCGTGGCATGGGCCACCGCCCCGGCTCCGAGGAACAGCAGGCTTTTGAAGATTGCGTGGTTCCACACGTGCAGCAATCCGCCGGCCAGGCCCAGGAACGCCAGCGTGGCATTGCCCTCGCTGATCCCCAGCAGGCCAAGCCCCAGGCCGAGGCAGATGATCCCGATGTTCTCAACGCTGTGGTAGGCGAGCAGGCGTTTTAGATCGTGCTGGGCCAAGGCCATCAAAACTCCAATCAGACCGGACGCCGCACCAATCGCCAACAGCGTCCATCCCCACCAGCTCGGCGGCGCGCCCAGAAACGTCAGCGTCCGCAGCAGGCCGTAGATGCCGGTTTTGATCATCACGCCGCTCATCACGGCTGAGACGTGCGACGGGGCGGCCGGATGGGCTTCCGGCAGCCAGACGTGCATCGGCAAAAAACCCGCCTTGGTTCCGAAACCCACAACGGCCAACAGGAAGAGCACGCCCGCCATCGGGCCGCTGCCGGGCACGGAGAATTCATCGAAGTCCCACGTCGCGCTTCCCCAGCCGAGCAACACAAACAACGCCAGCAGCGCAGCGGTGCCGAAGTGCGTCGCCACCAGGTACGTCCATCCAGCCTGCCGAACCTCCTGCCGCTCGTGCTCGAAGACCACCAAAAAGAACGACGCCAGCGACATGATCTCCCAGGCGATCAGGAACAGCACGCCGTTGCGGGCCGTGACCACCAGCAGCATGCTCGCGAAGAGGATGCAGTAGAAACACCAGGACGCGCCGAGGTTCTTGCGGCCCAGGTGGGCCTTCAGGTAGCCGCCGCCGTAGACGGCTGCGAGCATGCAGATCACCGCGACAGCCAGGACGAAGTACGCCGACAGGGCATCCACGGCCAAGCTGAATGAACCGAATGGAATGCTCCAGGGGATCTGAATGGCGTCTTCGCGGCCCGTCCAGAGGGCGGTAGCGCCCGCCATCGCCGCCGGCACGCCGCCGATGAGACTGATGGCGACGCCCAGCCGGTTGGACAGGCTGCCTCGCCGACCCGCAAGCAGACAGATCAACCCGCCGCCGCCGAGAATGGCGGCCGACCAGACGACCAGTTGCGCAGCCATCGCTACACCTGCCCCTCTCCGGACCCGGCCGATGCAGCGACCGTCAGCTCCAACCCCCTTGCCGCCGCGTACAGCTCATCGCGCGAGGCCTTGCGGGCCACCGCCTCGGCAAAAGGCGAGGCACGCAGGCCGTAGGCCAGCTTCGACAGCAGGTTCAGATGGGCCTTGATGGTCGGACTGACAATGGTGAAAAGCGTGTGGACGGGCTTGCCGTCGATCGCTTGGAAGTCGATGTTGTTTTCGAGGAAACTCAGCGCCACCAGCGGCCGGGAGACGTGCAGCGTCACCGGGTTGCGCACATGCGGAATCGCGATGCCCTCGCCGATCCCGGTCGACCCGATCGACTCCCTGGCCAGCAGGACCTGCAGCAGGAACTCCCGGTCGACCTCTTCGGGAAGCGGAAGCATCTCGACCACGCTCCGCAGGGCGCTGGCCCGGTCGCGGCCTTCGACGCGGTAGTGAATGCCGCCGGTCCGCAGGGCGTCCTCCAGCGACGGGATGAACGCATCCTCAGGCTCCTCAAGGAGTTTCGGCGAGACCGGGATTTGCTCGGAGGTCGCCCACTCCAGAAGCTCGGCCCGGTTGAACCGGTACTGCTCGCTGACGCGGTGGACCGGCAGCTTCCGCTGGGCAACCCATCGGTAGATGGTCTTTTCCGAGACCCCAAGGAGCTCGGCGGCATCTCTGACGCGTAGTTTCACTGAAGGTTCTTTGACAGTTCTTCGCTGTGTTTGGACATTTATGACATCAAGTGTCACATCGTATTGTCCTAAGACAGATGTGTCAAGTCCTGAGATTCTCCAAAATGTGCAACAGTTGCACTCCAATCCGCCGGTTTGCCCTTTTGGGAACCCGAAAAAGGACTTGGAAGTTTGTCCGACAAACTTTACAATAGGCGACAGTTAAACCTGACAAATGAGGTGGTGCATACGCATGCCCGAGAAGCGAGTGCAGATCCGTTCGATCATCCTGACCGCCCTGAACCAGGGCGAATTGGCGGTCGGAAGCCGATTGCCCACCGAACACGAGTTGGCGCGACAGTATGGAATCTCGCGGGCCACCATCCGCGAAGGGATCGCCAGCCTCGTCCAGGAGGGAATCCTGACCCGCCGCCGGGGCGCCGGCACGTTCGTGGCCAGCCTGACCCCCGAGAACGGCAGCAAAATCATCGCCGCCATCGTGCCCTGCATGCGGTCGCACAGGGATTCCTTTGGCGAATCCATCCGCGTCATCGAAGACCGGCTCCACGAGGACGGCTATTCGATGATCCTGTGCAACCACGAAAACGACCCGACCCGGGCACAGCGCTACGTCCACCGCCTTTCCCGCGACGGCGTTTCCGGCGTGGTCTTTGCACCGGTCCAGTTGCCCGATGGAAAAGAGTTCAATCTGAGGATCGTTCGCCAGTTGGAGGCCCGAAACCTCCCGTTCGTTCTGATGGGAACCCCCATCTCACGCGATACGCTAAGCCGGTTCAGCATCGTCAGCACGGACGGGTTCTCCGCGTCGCGGCAGATCGTGCGGCACCTGATGGGCCTCGGCCATCAGCGGATCGCGTACATCCGCTTTGAAGGGGTCTTCACCGACGATGAGCGATACTCCGGGTATCTCGAGGAGATGCGTCTGCAGGGGCTCAACGTCCCGGCTGAGTACGTCCGAAACGTCAAGCCGGTGGCGGTGGAGCTTCAGGGACAGGAGGAGGTCCGGCAGTTGCTTAACCTGCCTCAGCCGCCGACCGCTGTGATCTGCCTGCACGACCTGGCGGCCCGGAACGTGATGGAGGAAGTCCAGCGACTGGGTTTGAGGATTCCGCAGGACCTGGCTGTGACGGGTTTCGGCGATCTGCATTTCGCCGCCCGGCTGGATCCCCCCTTGACCACGGTGCGATTGCCAATCCAGGAGGAAGCCGAGCTTCTGGTGAAACTTCTTTTTGAAAAGGTCCGCGGCGTCTCGGCTGGGGAACAGCAGGTGTTTCTGAACGCGGACCTGGTGGTGAGGCAGTCATGCGGAGCGGTGTCGGCCAGAGAATCCCAGGTGCTTTCAAACCTATGAAGACAACTGTCGGAACAACCAGAGATCGAATGATCGTGCAAGTAGTGTCCGTCCTGCTACTGGCCTGCTCGACGGTCGCAGCCGCGAGGACCGTTACGCTTCCGCTTTCGCCTCCGGCGGAAGGCCCAGCCCCGCGCGTCGTGGACATCCGGCTCGAATCGCTGGCCCAGAGGATTTCCGCTGAGGGGTTTCCCCGCGTTCTGGCCGGGTCCGGCGAGGTTTCCGAGGTCTGGGTGGAGGACGTTGACCAGAGCGGAACGCCCACACCGCCGGACAATCTGCTGATCGTTCTGCCGCAGCCGCTTCCGACGGCCTTGACCTTCGACTTCGACGATCCCAATCGAGCGGCGCCGCTGGTTGCGGCCCAGCCCATCGACGCAGAACCGTTCACGCACACCGGCGAAACCTACACCGCCGTGGTCAGCAATCGGGGCGGGCCGCTTGTCAGCCTCAAGACCATCACCGGCCGCGAACTGCTCGCGGCTCCGATCCAGTACCGTCTCTATTCCGGCGGCTTCTACATGACCGACGGCTCGTTCGAGGCGTTTCTGCCGCAGAGCGCCGCCGTCGGGCGATTGTTCCTGCTCGCCTCTCCTGTCCGCAAAACGCTCGTGTGCCGCTACAACCTCGACGAGGTCTCCTGTCAGAGCGACCAGGGTCCGCTGATCGCGGGCCTGAAGGGCTGGACCGCTTATTACTTCTATTCGGACCGTCTGGCCGTCGAGAACCGGCTCTTTGAGACCGGCGAGGGCAACTTCGTCTACTCGTTGCGCAGCGATCTGCATTTCCTCCAGCCGGGCACGTTGTTCACCGAGTTCACTGTTCAGAACCGCCATCAGGAAGGGCCGAGTTCGGGGCGATTCCACGCACAGGAGCCGGGCTGGGACGGCGAGATCGCTAATCTTCCCGATTGGCTCTGCCTTCAGGGGCCTGAGGCGAGGCTTGGGCTGGTCCTGGAATCACCGGGCTGGCAGTCGTGCAATGCCATCGACGGTCGCGGGCCCAAATGGGGCGATTTTCTCTTGTTGAACTCGTTCGCCGATGGACTGTGCCAGCGGATGTGGCTGACGCCGTCGCCGTCGGCGGAAACGATCTGTCGAGAAGTGCGGTGTATCGCCGCGCCGCGCGATTGCTTCCGGCAGGAGCCATCCGCACTGCGGACACTTTCGGCAAAGGTCAACGAGCTGGATCAGATGCTGCGGTCACCAGCTTTTGATGGTCTTTGGACGGCACCCGCGGAGGTTCAGCTTCAGACCGCATCCGCTCTCGGCGCGATGGCTGGGCAGTGCTGGAACGTGTACCGTCCGAGCCAAACCCAGCGACTTCTGATGGAAGCTCACCGCCATGTGGATCGGGCCCGGGAGATCGCCGAACGGACCCAGCACGACCGATGGCGCGATCCGGGATACGCGAACGCCACCGGTCAGGCGGGATTCGTCCGCGGCGTCTACTGGCCGTGGTTCGGCACGGCTGATCGTCAGGAGCAGCGGGCAGGTTACGCCAAGCGCATCGGGATCGACTGCGCACACTCCATGGACATCCAGGCATGGCCCGACGTGGAGGCGCAATTGACCGCCCCGTCGATAGACGCCGCCGACTTCCAGCCTACCATCGAATTCCTAAACCTGCTCGATCGCAACGGCCTGAAGGGCTTGCTGCTGACGATGTGCCCGATGTGGCCCAAGTGGGTCACTCGCCTGCCCTTCCACGGCAGTCCCAATCAGTACCAGACGCCGCCCGAGCCGCTGCTCAACTCGGCGCGATGGGTGGAGCGGTACGTTCAGGCGGTCAAGAACCATCCCGCTCTCGCCGGATACGTCATCCACAACGAGCCCGTCACGCTGTCCGTCGATCGCAATGACCCGCAGGTCCGCGAAGCCTTCACTCAATGGCTCAAGGCCCGCTACGGCGAGATCGAGACCGCCAATCGCCACTGGCGCACCGCGTACGAGACGTGGGATGAGATCGTCCTTCCCGATCTGCGGTCCGGCCGCCTGAGCCCGCCCGGCAGCGTCGTCGCCGCCACCGCCGATCAGAAAGCCCAGTACGTCAATCGGGCGATGGCCTACGAGATGGTCCGCTTCCAGCAGGACAGCTTCGTCAACCATCTGGCGTACCTCAAGGACACAGCGGTGCAGGCGGACCCAGCACGTCCGGCGTTCTCCAAGCTGGTCGACGGCAACCTGGTGCTTACGTACGCGGCTGAGCCATTCAAGGCCCGCGAGGTCCAGCACGACGTCTACGGAACCAACGTGTACTACGGTCCGCAGGCCGGAGCGGTCGGTCACGGGATCGGCAACATGAACTTCTTCGTCGCCTTCGGCGTGGACATGGAGCACGAAGCGACGGGCCTGCCCGTCTGGTGCACCGAGTTCAACCAGGGCTGGTGGAAGCCCTACCGGATGGGCCTGCGAGGCGAGTTCGCCGTTCAGGTCTGGACCGCCTTCGGCAAGGGCCTGCGCGGGCTGTTTCCGTTCTCGTGGAATCCGGGCCAGTGGGCGCTCTTCTACGGCGACGATGCTCCCGCCCCGGCCGCCGAGGCCATGGCCATCACGTACGCCCAATTGTCCGCTTTGGATGACCTGGTCGCCGGGCTGAGCAAGCCCGAACCTCGGATCGCCTTCTACTATCCGCGAGCGTCGCTGTACCAGCGCGACCTGGACAACCCGGCCCATCCGGAGCGTTCGCTGTCCACACCCCTCAATCAGCTTCGCGCCCTCTACGAATCGGTGTCGCTGGTGGGCGGATTCCCCGTCGGGTTCCTCGCCGATGAGGACCTGGAGCCGGGCAAACTCGATTCGCTCGAGGCGTTGATCCTTGTCGAAGCCGAGTATCTGCCTCAAACCGCTTTGGATCATGTCCGCCGCTTCGTTGAGCGCGGCGGACGGCTGGTGACGGTTGGTCCCGTCGCCCGGTTCGACGAATTCGGGTTCGCCTGGGACGGTTTTCCCGCCGGCGAGTTGCAGCCGGTGCTGGGCGCTGAGATGGCCGATCAAGTCCCTTCGCCGGTCTCCGCATCGGGAAAGGTGGTATGGCTGCCACCGGCGGAGGCCGCCGTGCCCGCGGTGGCGTTCGCCAATCCGCAGGCGGATGCCAGCGTCCTGGCAACCTACGCCGATGGCAAACCGGCGGCGATCGAGCATGTCTTCGGAGAGGGCAAGGTGCTGGCGATCGGATGCGCCGCCGGAGTCGCCACCGACGCCCGGCCCGGCGCCACCGCGGAGTTCCTCACCGACTGGTTCGAGTCGCAAGGCATTCGCCCTTCCGCCAAAACCGTTGGCTTCTTCGAGACCAGCCGAAACGAATTGGCCATCCTCGGCCTCAAGGATGCCCGGCAAAACGACTGGCTCCTGCTCGTCAATGCTGGCAACTATCCGGTCCATCCGACCCTTCGATGGACCACGCCCTACTCCCCCACCACCATCGACGTGCTGTCCGGACAGACTTTTTCCTGCACCGCGTCGCAGGAGAATACGCCTGAGCTGACGATCCGCCTCGATCCATACCAGGTCGCCCTGATCGGAAAACTGGAATGCACGGAAACCAAACCATGAAGACTCCAACCGACGCCCGTCTGCCAAAGCCTCCATGTTTCCCACGCCACACGCAGCCCCGATCGAAGGCATTCACCCTGATCGAGCTGCTGGTCGTCGTCGCGATCATCGCCGTGCTGGTCGCCGTGCTCCTGCCCGCGCTGCAGGCGGCCCGCGACTCCGCCAAGATCGCCGTCTGCACCAGCCGCCTTCGCCAGTGGGGCCTCGTGCATCAGATCTACGCCCAGGACAACAGCGGCTTTCTCCGCCCCACCGACCGCATCTATCCCGAATGCTACTGGACGCCGGAACTCGTCAACCGCGACGACTTCGTCAACTACTTCATCGATCATCACGGGTTGCCCGAGGATCTGTTCGTCTGCCCGTTTCAGCCGTCCGTCCGCCTCCTGCAGACCGGCAGCGACCCGCGGGTCCTGCTGATGGGCTACACCTACCTCGGCGCCTATGACGAAACGCAACACCCCTACTTCCGCAACGACTACCACAGCCCGCGACAGATCGACCGCTCCGAAAACTGGTGGGTTCTGATGTCCGACATGGCCAAAGGCTGGCCCGGTCCCGCCCAGACCAGCCACTGGATCAACGGCGAGATGGCGATCGGCCTGCTGGGCGTCGACGGCCACGTCACGCATCAGACCAACGTCTGGCGGTTCAACTCCTTCGAGCCGGTCAATCCCGCCCTGGTCCAGTTCGGTGCCCCATGGAACGGCTGGGACTTCGAATACCGGATCATCTGGGACCGCAGCCGGCACTGACGGCGGCGATGCCCTTGCACACGCACCGGGTGCACTGTACTCTGTCCCAAGACAGGCAATCGTCAGGCGGTAGGCTTGAACACTGCCGCACGTTGGCCCTGTTGCGGAAGTTGAGAGGACAGACCCATGAGCGATGCACTGGCCAGACCTACACCACAGCAGATCGCGTGGCATGATGGTGAAATCGGCATGTTCGTCCACTTTGACGTGCCGGTATACGCCAACACCCAAGGCGGAACCGGCGTGGAAGGTAATTTCGACCTCACGCAATTCAATCCGTCCGAACTTGATACTGAACAATGGTGCGACGTGGCCGAGAGTATCGGCGCCGAATATATTATTCATGTTGCCAAGCATTACAGCGGCTTCTGTAACTGGCAGACCGACTCGACCGACTATTCAATCCGAAACACTCCGTGGCGCGGAGGAAAGGGCGACATTGTCGCCGATCTTGCGGAGAGTTGCCGGAACAGGGGCTTGGGATTGGGCATCTATCTAAGTCCCGGCGACCAGCATCATGGAGCATTGCCCGGCGGTGTATGCCCGAACCGCGACGCGCAATCACGCTATAACGACATCTACAGGCGGCAGCTTACGGAACTGCTGACGAAATACGGCCCGATCATGGAGCTGTGGTTTGACGGCAGCATCGTCGTTCCCATAGAGGATATCGTCGAAGAGCATGCTCCCGGCGTGATATGCTTTCAGGGGCCTTGTGCGAATATTCGATGGCCTGGAAGCGAAAAAGGGATCCTCCCGTACCCGGCATGGAATGCGGTGAAAAAGCGGGACGCCGTGACGGGAAAGGTGACGGCGGTCCACGGCACGCCGGATGGTGACTGCTGGTTGCCGCTCGAGGTGGATACGCCCATACGCGATCATTTCTGGTTCCATAACGACGGCGGCGAGCAGTATCTCAAAAGTCTCCAGCAGTTGATCGACGTGTACTACCAATCCGTCGGCTATGGCGGAGTGCTGCTTTTGAACAGCAATCCCGATAGGAGCGGCCTCATCCCCGCCGCCGATGCCGCCAGGGCGGCGGAGTTTGGAGCGGAGATAAGGAAACGTTTTGCCTGCCCGCTGGCGGAAGTGGCCGGAAACGGCGACGAGGCGCTTCTACCACTTGCCCGACCGGAAATGGTCGACCATGTCGTTGTCATGGAGGATATTCGTGATGGCGAGAGAATACGCCGGTACGCGATTGAGGGCCTGACGGATGACGGCTGGCGGGAATTGTGCACGGGCAGCGCGGTGGGACACAAGAAAATAGACTGCTTCGAACCGAAAACGGTGTCGTCCATACGGTTCAGGTGCATGGAAAAGGCCGGTCCCGTTTCCGTGAAGAAACTTGCTGCTTATTCTGTCGGGTCCGTTCCACTCTTTGACAAAGACAGCCTGTCGCTTGTGAATCCGATCTCGGTTGCGGATCTGGAAATAGCCCCGGGCAGTAAGGAATACACCGTTGATCTTACTGCCGCGTGCCGCATCCCCCAGAGGTATGAAGTGGAGTTGTTCTCGCATAGCAGCCATGGAGGGTTTAGGGTCGTACAGGCGGAACTGCTGGTCGACGGGACAAGCAAATCCGACGCGATCGTCCCAATGAGCTCCGATAAGGTGCTCGATCTGAAAATCACGGATTGGTGTCCCACGGAAATACTGCTTCGTATGAGAATCGAAGCCGATATCCATCTTGCGGCAAGCGTGATGGTGAGATGATTTCCCCGTGCTTGGCGTGGGCCAAGCTCAGGTCTGACTGCCGTTTAGGCGCGGCGAAGGCGTTGTTCAATCCGGGCTTGGAGCGGCGTGTCACCCAAGGGCTGGACGGTATATCCGTCCTACGGTTCAAAGCACTTGATGAGTTCCTCGGCGAAGAGTCGATGGCCGCGGTCGTCCGGATGGTTCCAGTTGTTCGCCAGCAGCGTGATGTACGGCAACCCCTCGCGCCACAGGTGGGCCCATCGGGCGGAGGCGTCGGCGAGGGCGAGGTCGTGCTTCTCAGCGAATCGCTTGAGGTTGGCCACATACGGCCGGTTGTCGTGGTCGCGCGGCATGCCATGGACGAAGTGCGGCGTGATCAGAACGATCTCGGCGTCGATCGCCCGGAAGCGTTTGAGAATCTCCTCGTACGTCGGATCGAAATCCTTCGGATCACCCAAACCGTAGAAGTCGTTGACGAACTCGATGGTGACCACGTCGGGCTTGGCGGCCACAATCCGGTCGAACTGCCCCTTGAACTGGTCGTCGCCGGGGTACAGCCACTGGCGCGAGTTGGAGCCACCGATGGCGATGACGTTAACGGCGATCGGAGCGTCAGGGAACTTCTCCTTGAGCATCTTCTCGAGGACTTCCGGATACCGGTTGCCGGGTGTGGCGTCGCCTCCGCAGGTAACGCTGTCGCCCCAACACACGATGGTCA
>ENA-UOUL01000756-UOUL01000756.1-bioreactor-metagenome-genome-assembly--contig:-NODE-756-length-53051-cov-10.150262_pt1 | contig 53051 bp, 40 predicted proteins | sample MGYA00249838_ERZ747220 | MGnify/ENA primary metagenome ERZ747220 (study PRJEB28778, sample SAMN05720191) | bioreactor metagenome | isolation source: Anaerobic biogas reactor | place: USA:Washington... | reverse complement strand
TGCGGATGGAAGGACGGCGAAAAGCTCCAGGACCGTAAGGCGCCACGTCGCCTTGCTTGACATTACCTTCTCATGGAGGGGAGACGGGGGCTGGGGTCACACAGGAATCCAGTAAGCCTGCGGGCGCATGCCGCGTGCGGTGTGGTGCAGCCGGACAAGATCTGGACCCCTGCTTGTGCAGGGGTGACGGAGGCGAGGGTCACGCAAGAATCCAGCAGGCCTGTCGGCGCACGAGGAAACGGCGTTTTTCAAAATCTTTCCTGCGCAAGCAGGAATCCAGCAGGCCTCTGGGCCCCTGCTTTCGCGGGAGACGGGGGACTGGGGTCACAAACGGCCCGTCACACGAAGATCATTTGTGCGGGGCGCATTCAGTACGATTGTCCTGGCACCATTCCCTGCTTGACTCCAAACCGTCGCCCTGTTAGCCTGATTTCAGTCGCCAAGGGCCGCGAGAACTTCGGGACAGAGGGGTTTGGGGAGGCGTTCCGCCATGAGAACATTGGCCATCTCATTCGTTGTTGTGTCGACGGCCGCTGCCGTTCTGTGCATGCCTGTCGTCGCTCAGGATGCGCCCGTGCAGTTCACGGAAGGCAATCACCGCGATACCGATCCCATGATTTCTCCGGACGGCGCGTGCCTGGCCTTTGCCAGCAACCGTACCGGCAATTACGACATCTGGATCTACAACTTCAAGGATCGCGCGTTCCTTCAACTTTCCCGGGGCGCCAAAGATGAACGCTATCCCTTCTTCTCGGCGGACAGCCAGAAGCTCCTCTTCACCTCGAACCAGACCGGCAAGGGCGATATCTACGAGACCGCCGTGGACGGGTCGGCGGGCAACCTGCAGCTCACCACGTCCGAGAGCCTCGAGGAATACGCCTCCTACCGCCCCGGCGGTACGGAACTGCTGTACGCCCGCGCTGAAAAACGCAACATGGTGCGCAAGAAAATGGCCATCATCCTGACCGCGGCGCCCGGCGCGTCCGCACGCGTCCTCATTGACGACGGCGATGAGCCCCGCTTCTCGCCCGACGGCCAGCACATCGTCTTCGTCTCCCGCCGCACCAAGAACAAGGACATCTGGCTCACGGGCGCGGCCGGCGGCCCGCTCATTCAACTTACCACCAGTGAGAAGGACGACGAGAATCCCTGCTTCTCGCCGGACGGAAAGAGCATCCTCTTCGCCTCGAACCGGACCGGCAATTTCGATCTCTACGTCATGGACGCGGACGGCCGCAACCTCAGGCAACTCACGTCCGACGCCGCCGATGAGCGCCAGCCCTGCTGGACGCCGGACGGCAACATCTACTACACCCGTGAAATGAACCTGCTGGTTTCAAACATCTGGCGCATCCCGGCGCCCAAATAGCCTGGATTTCGCATATTTCCCCGTTATACACACCCTGTTGGGGTATACAATATCTTGACACACTAAGCATTGTTATCTACACTATGGGCTGGGGAGCCTGTTTCCCTTGCAGTGACTGAGGCAGGGTACGACCTTTTTGGGGATATATCCGTGAAAAAACTGTCATTTCGCCTGGCGTTCGCACTTGTGCTTTTCCCGCTTGTCGCCGTTCTTGGATGCACCACGACCGGCACGTCCAGACGCGACGTCGAGACCTTCGAGCCGGTCCCGCACGGCCGCGTGGGCCGGCAGGAGCTTCCCACGCCGCCCGCGCAACGCGCCACGGACCTCCTCCGGGCGGCCGGCGACGCCTTCCGAAAAGCCAATGAGGCCCAGGAGAACGGCGACGAGAAATCCGCCATGCGCCATTACGGCAAGATGCTGCAGCTCCTCCAGGAAGCCGAACTCGATCCCACGATCTTCTACAATCTCCGTCCCGAGTTCGAACGCATTCTCGCCCAGACCACCGAGGAAGCCGGGCTGATGGACAACGAGGGCCACCTCGAACGGCTCACGCCCGAGGAGATGGCCGAAGCCGGGCTCGGCGGCGGCATCGAGATTCCGTTCCCCCTGCCCGAGCGCGTCCTGGCCGAGATCGAGGAGATCCAGCAGGTCTATGCGAAAAACTTCCAGTACGGCCTGAACCGAAGCGTAAAGTATGGGCCGCAACTGCGCCGTGAACTGGCGCTGGCCGGGCTGCCCGAAGACCTCGTCTGGCTGGCCATGGTGGAGAGCCAGTTCCATCCCACCGTCGTCTCGCACGCCGGCGCCGCCGGCATGTGGCAGTTCATGCCCGCCACCGGGCGCCGTTACAACCTGCGTATCGATTCGTATGTCGACGAACGCTACAACTGGCGGAAGGAAACCAACGCCGCCATCGCCTACCTGGCCGAACTCCGCGACTTCTTTGAAGGCGATTGGCCCCTGGCCATTACCGCCTACAACATGGGCGAGCACGGGGTCGAACGGGTCATCGCCATGAACGGCGGCGAACGCGACCTCTGGAAACTCCTCGAAACGTCCCCCGGATGCGACCGCATGGCCCGCGAGTCCCAGAAATTCTATGCAAAGTTCCTTGCGTCCATCATCGTCGCCAAGAACCCCGAGAAGTACGGATTCACCGCCCCCACCGGCGATGCCGAAGAAGCGGAATTCGTGCCCGTCGAGGGCAGCTACAACCTGGCGTCCCTGGAAAAGGCCGCCGGATGGCCTGAAGGCACCCTGCGCGAATTGAACCGCGATCTGGTGCGCGGCATCACCCCCCCCACCGGCGAACACCTGCTCGTCGTTCCCAAACGCGGCACCAACACCCTGCTCGCCGCCCTGGAGAGCGCCGCCAAGGTGCAGCCGAATGTCCATGTGGTAAAGCGGGGCGAGACGCCCGACGGGATCGCCCAGCGCTACGGCGTCTCCGTCCGCGAATTGATGGCCGTCAATAAGGTCCGTTCGCCGCGCCATCTTCCGGTGGGCATGAATCTCATGATTCCCGGCACCGGCGCCGTGTCGGCCCCGGCCCCGGCCGAGACTCCCGCAGCCGGACCGCGGGAGACCTATGCTGCAACCACCTATCGCGTCAAGAAAGGCGATACCCTTTCCGAAATTGCCACCCGGTTCGGGGTCAAAATGAGCGATATCCAGGCGTGGAACAGCATGGGCCGTAAGACCCGGATCCAGGTCGGCTCAACCCTCAAAGTCGCCCCCGCGGGCGCGAAGGTCGCAGCGGCCCCCCAGACCGAACCGGCGGCGCCGGCCGGGGACGCCCAGACCCACGTCGTGCGGGCCGGCGAGTTTCCCGCCAAGATCGCCAAACAGTACGGGGTGGACCTCAACGAATTTCTCGCCTGGAACAGCCTCGACAAAGATGCCATGATCCGCGTGGGTGACAGACTCGTTGTCCGCGGGAAACCCGCGCAGACGGCGTCCGCGGCCGCACCCGCCCCTCGGGAGCCCGAAAAGAGCGTCTACAAAGTGCAGCCGGGCGATTCGGCCTCGGTCATCGCGGAAAAACACGGCGTCGGACTCTCCGAACTCCTGAAATGGAACAAGCTGTCCCGTAACACCACCCTGAAAGTGGGCACGGAACTGGTCTTGTATACATCCGGCGCGCCGGACGCTCCCGCCAAGGAGGAAGTCGTCGTGCACCGCGTCGCCAAGGGACAGAATCCCACCACCATCGCGCGCAGGTATGGCGTCTCCGTAAACGACCTCCTCCGATGGAACGGATGGGACAAGAACCGCGTCCTGCGTGTCGGCGACACCGTTACCATCCGCCAGAATTAGGCCCCCCGGACGCTTCCGGAAACGGAGTGTTCGGTACGCAGGCCGGCGAACTTTCTCCGGCGACGCCGGAGGCGCGCGGACCTGCAGCGATCTGGCGCTCACGAACCCACTTCGGCGCCACCCCGGTTGGATCGTGCCTGCCCGGCGATTCGATACTTTGACACTGTTCAAGCACGCGGGGTATAGTGGCGTCCGGTACGCCATGCGGCCTTTCACGCACCGGCATACGGCATCTCTGAACGTTCCGAGGGAGGGTTCGGCCTATGGCAGAGCACATTGTCGGAATCGGCGGCGAGCGAAGCATTTCGGAGGTGGTGGCCGTTGCCGCGGCGGAACTCGGCGTCGCCGAAGGCCAGCCCAAGAAACTCAAATTGCGGACGGACACCTGCGAGATCCTCGCCGAACGTTCCGATTACGAAGGCCCGTTCACTTCATTCACGTTGCGCATACGTTCGGAGGAGATCAGCGCGAAGGCCGTCCAGGAAGCCGTCGCCGGCCTGTCCGGAAAACTTGACCTTACCCAGGACGACGGATGGCACGTCCTTCGCTGGCAGGCCGCGCCTGACGAAGCCGGCGAAGCCCAGCAGGCCGAGGGCAAGAAGTTCGCCAGCGCCATGCACATCCCGGAAGTCTGGCGCATCCAGGGCGCCGATTTCCGCGTCGACCGCATCAGTCCGCATCTCCTTTTTCAGGCCATGGTCCAATACAAGGCCAGCGACGTCCATCTCTTCCCGGGCTCGCCCCCCGTGTTTCGCGTGGATAACAAGACCCAGGAATCCAAGCTGATCGGAGCCTTATCGGCGCATCAGATCCGCTCCCTGATCCGCGAGATCGCCGCCGACAGGTATTGGGACGAGTTCGAACGCGATTACCAGACCAGTTTCAATTACCACCAGACCGGCCTCGGCTACGCGCGCGTGTCCGCATTCATCAAAAACAGCGCTCCGCACTGCACGTTCCGGTTTCTGCCTGAAAAGATCCCGTCGTTCGTCGAACTCAATGTTCCCCCCGACACCATGGTCCAACTGGGCAAACTTCACCACGGCCTTGTCCTGATTACGGGCATGACCGGCAGCGGCAAGTCCACCACCATGGCCGCCCTGGTCGACTGGATCAACGCGAACAAGGCCCTCCATATTCTGTGCATCGAAAACCCGGTCGAGTACGTCCACACCAACAAAAAGGCCGTCATCTCCCAGCGCAGCACGGGCGCTGACGTGCGCAACTTCTTCGACGCGGTCACCGGCGCCTTGCGCCACGACCCCGACGTCATCGTCATCGGCGAGATGCGCGATCCCGACACCATCCGCGCCGCCATCAACGCCGCTGCCACGGGACACCTCGTCATCAGCACCCTGCACTCCAATACCGCGTCCGAGGTCGTCAACCGGGTCGTCAGCTTCTTCGATCCTATCGAGCGCGACCTCGTCAAGCTGCAATTGCGCGACTGCATCCGTTGCGTCATGTGCCAGCGGCTCGTGCCCCGCATCGGCGGCGGCCGCGTCCCCGCGCTTGAGTTCCTGTTCAACGACATCAAACCCATTACCGACGCGATCATCGCCGGCAACACCGATGCCCTCCGCATCGGCATGCAACAGACCGTCTCCCACTCCTTCCTCTTCGAGGAATACCTGTACAAGCTTTACAAAAAGAAGATCATCAATCTTGAGAACGCCCGGGAATTCGCTACCGATGTCAGTGTGCTCGACCAGATGCTCATGGGCACGTATTCCGTTCCCCGTCTCGACTCCATCAAAGCGGCCCACTAAGCTTCCCTGCGCGATACCGGACGCGTGGCGAGGGAAGTTATCCACATGTTTTCCACGGGGGACCGGGCGCGCTGAAAAGCGGACAATCGATAAAACCCGGATGTCCTGGCCGCGATTTTCCCGTTTTGCCCGGCCCGGCCCCTTCTGTGTCGGCTCGTCTCCGCATACCGCTGAAAACAAACACGTTACACCATATCCGCAATCCGTTTTCCCGAGGGAGCATCTCTCTGCCGGTGATCGAGGCGTTGTGCCCCATATATTCTTGAATTTTCTGCCCATTACGCCCGGTATTGGCCAAACTGGCAGAGTTATCCCCACCGCGTCCGGCGCAGCGACCGCTCACCCTGCTGCGAGGTGCACATGCGCGTAATTGCTGGAGAAGCACGAGGCGCCCGGCTCACCGTTCCCAAGGGCCCCAACATCCGCCCTACCCTCGACCGCGTCCGCGAAAGCCTGTTCAATATCCTCAATCCCCGGATCGCGGAGGCCGGGTTCCTGGACCTCTATGCCGGTTCGGGGGCCAACGGCATCGAGGCGCTCAGCCGGGGGGCTTCCCGGGCCGTTTTTGTCGACACCGATATCCGGTTCGTAAGACAGAACTTGCAGAAGACCCGGCTGGATGCTCGCGCACACTGCGTGCAGGCCAAGCTCCCCGGCGGCCTGGCAAAACTCGAAAACCGGTCCCCCTTTGACATCATCTTCGCCGACCCTCCCTTCAAACTCGTCGAGTTTGACCACCTTCTGGACTTGATCGACCAGCACCACCTCCTGGCGGCCGGAGGCATCATCGTCCTGGAGCACGCCTCCCGTCTTACCCTGGAAGAGCGCATTGGACGGTTCCAGCGGGACCGCTTCCGTGCCTACGGTGAAACCCAGCTGTCCTTCTATCTTGACGCTTCCCCCCCGATTTGCTAAAGTGACCCCACAACATGTAGTTGTTGAGCACGGGAAAATGGAATCTCTTGTGGTGGCCCTAAGGTAATTACCGGAAAGCGTTCGTCCCATGCGTTGTCCATTCTGCAGTCACATTGAAGGCAAAGTCGTGGATTCCCGGTCGTCCAAGGAAGGCGATTCCATCCGCCGCCGGCGTGAATGCCTCCGGTGCGGGCGCCGCTTCACCACCTACGAGCGCATCGAAGAGGTCGCGCAGATGGTCATTAAGAAAGACGGCCGGCGCGAAGCCTTCGACCGCTGGAAAATCAAGAGCGGCATCCTCAAGGCCTGTGAGAAGCGCCCCGTCAGCCTCGAACAGGTCGAGTCCCTGATCGACGATGTCGAGCGCGCGCTGTTCAATTCATCCGACAACGAAGTGTCCACCGAGGCCATCGGCAGCGCCGTCATGGACCGGCTCAAGGACATCGATCAGGTGGCCTACGTCCGCTTCGCTTCCGTGTACCGGCAATTCAAGGATCTCAACGAGTTTATGGACGAGTTGAAGGGGCTCCTCATCTGACAGTCCGGCCGCCGGGCAGGGGTGTCTGGTTGCGGTTCCGCTTGTGTCTCCCCTGAAAAGCCGCTAAACTGGTGTCTTGCATGCCATTGCACTTTACCTGATCGTACGGGGGCGTTGCGTGCGCCTTTTCGCAGCGGAAACACATGACCGATCCTGAAGAACACCTGACCGAGAACGGCTTCCGGCCCGCGGACGCGGCGCGCGAAGGGGCCTACGACGAACAGTTGCGGTTTGACTCCCCGCTGATGCGGCCGCCGGCCCTTGTGCGCATGGTCGTCAAACGGGACGGCCGCGAGGAACCGTTTGACAAGACCAAAATTGCCGACGCAATCCTCCGGGCGGCGGATACCGTCGGCGAGGGCGATCGCGACCGCGCCATGAGCCTCGCCTCCGGCGTGACCATCTATCTCAGCAAGCGGTTTGAAGGCCGCGCGCCTACCGTCGCGCAGGTTCAGGACGCCGTCGAGAAAGTCCTGCTCGAAATGGGACACGCCAGGACCGCCCTCGCGTTCGCGCGCCACCGGCGCAAGCGCACCCGCGTCGCACGTCTCCGCCAGGGCGATCTGCAGAATCTTCTCGACGAGTTCGACGAGGCCCAGTGGGAACAGCGGTTGCGCGACGAAACCCAGCAGGGCGCCCTCTTTGTCCGCACCAGCAGCGAGACCCTGTCCGGATGGGACCGGTCGCGCATTGTGGATGCGCTGGTACGCGAAACCCGGCTCGACCGCGCCCGCGCCGAATCCATCGCCCTGGAAGTCGAGACGCAGATTCTGTCCGCCGGGGTCAGCCCCCTCACGACGGCGCTGGTGCGCGAACTTGTCGATGCCAAACTCGCCGAACAGGGTCTCGAGGAATTCCGCCGCCGCCACATGCGGATCGGCGTGCCCCTCTACGACGCCGAACGCATCATCTGCACGCCCGGCGAAACCGAACGCGTGTGCCGGCAGGATCCCGAAACGACCGACCGGTTCCTGGCGCAACGCGTAAAACGCGAATATGCCCTCACGCAGGTGTTCTCCGAACGCATCGTCGACGCGCACGTGTTCGGCGACCTCCATCTCTGCGGCCTGGGATACGTCGACCGGTTTCAGGGATTCTCCGCGCCGATCGACTTCCTCGCGCGCTACGGAGGAGGGCTGCCCGGCGTCTCCAACCTGGCCGCTCCGCCCCAGGACCTGGAAAGCCTTCTCGTGCAGCTGGGCCGGTTCCGCGCGCAGGTCGACGCCCATTTTGCCGGGCCGGTCACCTGGAAGATGCCCCACGCGTACCTCAGCCCGTTTCTGGACGGCGCCGATGCGCAAGGACGGCAACGGGCGGCCCACATTCTGCTGTTCGTGCTCGGAACAGACGCCGCTCAGCGCGCGGCAAAGCCCGAATTGACCCTGACCTGGGGCATTCCCGCGCATTTAACGCACCGGCGAGCCAGCGGGCCGGCAAACGCCGTCGAGGGCCGGACCTACGCCGATTTCGAACCCCTGGCCCACCGGTTCATGGAAGATATTCTGTCCATCTACCTGCAGGCCAGCGCCACCAACCTCCCCCTGCTGCGATTCGTTGTCGGCCCCGCGATGTTTGCCCGGAACGGCGGCCGCGCCATTCTGGTGCGTCTCGCCGAGACCGCCCTCGCCTACGGATGCATCGAGATCGAATTCGACCGGCCGCGGGACGGCGCCGCGCACCCGCCCCATGGGGACGACCGCCCCGTCGCCCAGGTGGTCAACCTGAATCTCGCGCGCATGGCATTTCGGTCCCAGCACGAGACCGAACTGATGGAAAACCTCGACGCCCTCGTTGATCTGGCGGCGCAGGCGCACCAGGAAAAATGCGCGTTTCTCGAACGCCTCGTTGCCCTGCGCGCGCTTGGCCCCTTCGTGTTTCTGGCGGATTCGCCGGCGCATCCGCCCCTGGTCGACGTGTCGAAAGCCGTCTATGCCATTGCCGTCGACGGGCTCAGCGAGTGCGTCGAAGCGTTCCGCGGAGCATCCCTCCACGCATCCGAAGACGTCCTGGCGCTGGCGGTTCGGATCCTGACCCGGCTCGTGGACGGATGCCGGACGGCCAGCGACCGCACCGGCCTGACCATCGTGCCGGCCCAGGCCCGGTACGAATCCTCGATCCGGCGATTCGCCGCCCTCGACGTGCGGCCCTTCCCCGAGGAGGCCCGGCGCGTCGCCAAGAGCGACCCCATCACCCAGGACATTCACTACACTGTGGGGGCCCGCCTCGCCCGGAACGCCGCCTGCACCCCCAGCGAACGCGCGGCGCTGGAAGGCGAATTGCAGGCGATTGTGCCTGAAGGCGCCCTCACCCGCATCGAGTTGCCCGGCATGGACACCAGCCCCGAGGCCATCGCCAGTTTGATCGAGACGGCGTGGCGCCGTACGCACGTGCGCCATCTGCTTCTGGAACGCCGCGGCGCGCCGGCGGGACTCCTCCCCCACGAATAACCTTGATCGGCGCACGCCCCCGGATGCACCGCCGGCCCCCCGGCATCGCCGGATCCAGGGCTACAGCGTCACGGCAGGCGGCGCCGCCATGGCCGGCTCTTCGAGCTTGAAATACTCACGCACCTTGAAGCCGAACATCCCCGCGATGATGGCGGAGGGAAACGTCTGCACGCGGTTGTTGTTGTCGCGGACATTCCCGTTGTAAAACCGGAGCGCCGCCTGAATCCGGTTCTCCGTATTGGCGAGTTCTTCCTGCAACGCCAGGAAATTGCTGCTGGCCTTCAGATCGGGGTAGTTCTCCACGCGCAACAAGAGGCCGTGCAGAGCGGTCTGGAACCGCTGCTCGGAATCGACCTGTTGCCCCGGCGTGCCCCAGTTCCGCGCGCACTCCTCCCGCAGGCGCACCACCTGCTCAAGCAACTCGCGTTCGTGCGCCGCGTACCCCTTCACCGTGTTCACGAGGTTCGGAATCAGGTTGTACCGGCGCTTCAATTCCGTCTCGACGTCCGCCCACGCCTCGTCGCAGTGGTTGCGGATGCGAACCAGGCTGTTGTACATCACCACGACGCTCAACAGCAGGAAACCCGCAATCCCCGCGGGAATGGCCAGCCCGAACAGTTCCATGCAACGCCCCCTTTCACGTTCGGTAGAGGTATTCCGGAAACATCCCGCGAATTTCAACCAGGCGGTCGAGATTGGCTTCCACGCCGCGCGGTTCCATCCGCCCGTCGAAACACGTCGCGACGCTGTGATTCTCGATCTCGATCGTCAGGTCGCGGTGCTGCAGCAGGTATTCCATCATCCGGGCGTTGCAGATGTCGTAGGCGAAGCGCTTGTCCTTCGACCGCACCGTAAACGCCCGCGAGAACTCCGCCGACTCAAAATCGATGTCGTCGTAGCCCATCATCTGCCCCAACCTCGAAAACAGGGTTTCGGGATAAATGCGTAATTCGGGGAAGGCCTGTTCCTGGTCCAGAATGTAGCAGTTCAGGTAATGATGGTGCGTCTCACGCCGGCCTTTTGAGTCCCGCGAATGCGTCTCGTAGTGATAATCAAACGCCTGCACCGCGCATCCGCGGTACTGGCCCTCGAGCACATTGAGCGCATAGCGGTTTTCGCCCTGCTGCAACGCATCGAGGAAGTGGTAGCGCTGGTCCATCGCATCGTCGCGCTCGCGGAAACCGAGGCCCAGGCGGCGCGCAATGGCCAGCAACTGTTCCCGCCGCTTCTTCTCCTGCATGTGGCCGAAGATGGCCGCGACGATCACCAGCACCACAATCAGGCCGAAGATCAGCAGCGGCAACGCGGGGGCCAACGAAAACGTATGATGGAATCCGCCCACAAGGCCTCCCTTTCCGCCATTTCTTACCCCCCAACCGTGAAAATATTCAATGCGCTCGCGCAGAACGCCTCGTTAGAAGCTGTTCTCTCTCGTGAACGCGATAAGGTCGTCCAGATTCGCGTAGGCCACCGCCAGCACGGTGTCCGCCGCGCCGTAATACAAGGTGACCCGCCGTTTGCTGTCCACGAGGGCCGCGCAGGGAAACACGACGCTCGGCACGTCCCCCACGCGCTCGTACGGTTCCGTCGGCGCCAGGAGATACGACCGGGTGCGGTAGCGGACCTGCCACGGTTTGTCCAGATCGAGAAGCGCCGCGCCCACACTGTACACATACCCCGAGCAGCTCGTCCGTACTCCGTGGTAAATCAGCAGCCAGCCTTCGTCGGTCTCGATAGGCGCGGGACCGGCCCCCACCTTGGTGCTCTGCCATCCCCCGCGCGGACCAAATACGAAGCGGTGGCGGCCCCAGTGCACCAGGTCCGGGCTCGTCGCGTAATAGATGTCGCCGAACGGTGTATGCCCGAGATCGCTGGGGCGGTGCAGCATGGCGTACGCCCCGCCAATCCTGCGCGGAAACAGCACCCCGTTTCGGTTCAGGTAAGCGACATTGGCGTCGACCAGTTCGAAACGGTGAAAATCCTGCGTCCGGGCCAGGCCGATCGCCGGGGCATGCCCGCCCCGGGGACCGTCGGGGTAATGGCACCAGGTCACGTAATACACGCCGTCGATCGGCGTAATCCTCGGGTCGTACTGGAACCGGCCGTCGTAGTTCACGTCCGGTCCGTCCGGGTCCTGGCGCTCAAACACCATCGGCGCCGCCTCGATCTGCCAGGCCAGTCCGTCATCGCTGAACCCGGCATGCAGTCCCGCTTCCATCCGTACGGAATCCACCCGGAACACGCCCGCGAACCCGGTTCCAAACGGGACCACCGCGCTGTTGAAGATGGAGTTGGCGGTCGGCACGGCCGCCGGCGTGACGATCGGATTGTGTTCGTAGCGGCGAAACACCGTTTCGTTGGCCATGGAATTCTCCTTGACGCCCCCGGCCCCATGGATTTCGGCCAACACTACCGTATAATACGCTGCGTGCGCAACTCGCCCGGGCTGCGCGCACCAACCATGCCCGTAACCGGAAAGCCGTTATGAATTACACAAGTATCGCTGTCGCGCTCCTGCTGTCCGCTGCCGCGCCGGGCGGGGAAACCGCCCGGCCCGCGAACCGGTTACGGCGCGTCGGAAGCGGGGTGCGGGTCTGCCGCCAGCGCCTCGGTTGGCGCCTGTTGCGGCGCGGTGTCTTTGAGCGTCACCGTGAAGGTGGAGCCCTCGCCCGGCTCGCTCTCGACCTTGACCTTGCCTTCGTACAGCATCGCCAGCTTCTTCACGATCGACAGACCGAGACCGCTTCCCAGGATGCCCGAGGTGCTCGAATTCTTGATCCGCACGAAATCGTTGAACAGCTTCGCCGCCTCGTCCCGGGTCATGCCGATGCCGGTGTCTTTCACCGCGATGGTCAGGAATTCCCCGTCGCGGGAGAGCAGGACGTCCACGCGCCCGTTGTCCTTGTTGTATTTGACGGCATTCGAGACTAGATTATTGAGGATAATCTCGAGTTCGCCCTTGTCCGCCCACAACGCCAGGTCGCCGTTCTTGTGCAGTTCGATGGCGATGCTTCGCGCCTGGGCATCGGGCAGGAGGGTCTCGATCGCGCGCTCCGCCATGTCCCCGGCATCCACGCGTTCCATTTCGCGGCGCTTCTGACCCGACTCGATGCGCGTCAGATCCAGAAGATCGCCAATCATCTTGCGCATCCCCTGGATCCGGTCCAGGCAACGGAAGACGATCTGATTCATGATCTCCGGGTTATCGCCGATGGTGCCGTCGCGCACGACGTTCAGGTAGCCTTCAACGGCGTTGATCGGCGCTTTGAGTTCATGGGCGAGCACCGAGATGAACTGGAAACGCACCTGGCGCTTTTCCTGCGCGAGGCGGCGCGCCTGCCGCGCCACCATCAGGTGTTTGGCGGCTTTTGTCACGGTGCTCTTCAGTTCGGTGGGCGTAAACGGTTTTGCCAGGAAATCGTACGCGCCCTGTTTCGTGGCGCGCACCGCGGTCTCGATCGAGGCATAGGCCGTGATCATGACGGTCAGCGTCTCGATGTCCTTCTCATGGAGTTCCTCAAGCACATCCAGCCCGCTGATGCCGGGGAGTTTGAGGTCCAGCAACAGGATTTGCGGCGGGTCCGCCGCGATTTTTTGCAGCGCCTCTTCGCCGGTTTCAGCCAGCTCCACCTGGAAACGCACCGACTCGTCCACGTCGGGGATGTCCACGCTGAAATCGCGCAACGCGCGCGCGACCCCCATGCGCATGCCCATCTCATCGTCACAAACCAGTAGCTTCAGCGTTTCCATACTGCCCCCTTCAGCCGATGGCTTCGATTGCCTGACGCGAGCGCGTGACGCAGGGGCCGCCACCGCCCCGAGTATAACCGGATCCGGCGCAAATCACCTGGGGCGCCCGCCCGCCGCTTCAGTGGATCAGCCGCTCAATCTCGCGCCGAAGCTGCTCGAACCGCACCGGTTTGTCCAGCAACGCGTCGGCCTTTACCCAAGCGCGCTCCTCGTCCGTCGCCGCGTCGAACGCCATGCCCGTCTCGTTGGCCACGCCCGTGCAGATCACCACGGGACAGTCGGGGTAGGTCTTCTTGATTTCGCGGCACAGCGTGAAGCCCGCATCCATCTCTTCCATCATCAGGTCGATCACGGCCATGTCCGGCCTGCTCGTGCGCAACAGCGCGCGCGCCGCCTTGGAACCCGGCGCGGTAATCACCTTGTATCCCGCCGCCTCGAGCTGCACCTTCTGCTGAAACAGAAAGTCTTCGTCGTCATCCACCACCAGAATCGTCTTTTTCTCGTCGCTCATCGCGTCATCCAATCTATGGGAACGGCCGACATCGGCGTCGACGGTCTGCCCGTCACCCGGACCATAACACAAACACATTAGGATACCGCATTTTGACAGGGAATGGAACTTCCGGCCTCCTCCCGCTATGCGCCCAGCAACTCCTCTTCTTCTCCCAAACCAATGCTCATTTCCGCCGTTTCGGGCCCGCCCGCCTGGCCGTGCCGCGGCAACGAGATCGTAAACGCCGTGCCCGTCGGTCCCTTGGCCGGGTCCGGATTCGATTCCACGCGAATGTCCCCGCGGTGCATCTTCACGATGCCGTACGTTACGGCCAGGCCGAGTCCCGTGCCCACGCCCAGTTGTTTTGTGGTGAAGAACGGGTCGAAAATCCGCGAGAGATTCTCTTTCTTGATCCCGGTGCCCGTGTCGATGATCCGGAATGTAATCCGGTCCTCATCGCCCGTCAGACGCACCGTCAGCACGCCGCCGTCCGGCATCGCCGCCAGGGCATTGCCAATCAGATTGGTCAGCACCTGCGTCATCTGGTCGCGATCGATGTCCGCCATCGGATCGCGTGTCTCGTTCTCGAACCGGACCTGCACGTTCTCGGGAACCGTGTTGGCCCGCAATACGCGTTCGATCACTTCCCCCACGTCGACGGATTCGAGCAGCACCTTGTTCTGCCGGGCGAAGTGCAGCAGCCCCGCGACGATCTTCTTGCACCGGTCGGCATGCTCCGAGATCATCTTGAGGTCTTCCTGCATCTGCAGATGCTGACCAAATTCATCTTTGAGAATGTGGGCGTACATCAGCACGATGCCCAGCGGATTGTTCAACTCGTGCGCGATGCCCGCGGCCAGCTGGCCCATGCTCGCCAGCTTCTCCGACTGCACCAGCGCCGAACGCGCCTCCGCGAGTTGCTCGTTGGACTCATTGAGATCCTGGATTGTCGTCGCAAGCTGATCGATCGTGTACGGAAGGCACATCGCGGTCTCGGCCAGCCCCTTGTAGATCGCAATGGCATGCTCGCGGCAGGTCTCGTACCCGCAGGCGCCGCAGTTCAGCTCGTCGCCCGGCGAGAACTTGCCCATCCGCTCCATAATCTCGCGGATCTGGTCCTCCGACGGCACCGCGATCCGCTGGTCGTCCGGACGGTACGTCCGGCTCAGGTCCAGCGCGCTGAACTCCTGCATCGCCGCGGACCACTGCGCCTCCACGACTTTCTGCATGCGGCGGCGCACATACGAGCTCACCCGGCACCGCCGGACGTATTGCGGATCCTGATTCGTCGTGCCCGGCCCCATGATGCATCCCTTGCAGGCCAGGGTCTCCAGCAGGCGCACCTCGAAAAAACCCGCCGCAAACTCGCTGATCGCTTCGGGGAAGTCGACGCGTCCGTCCGCCACCGCCACATTGCCTTCCACCAGGTCCTCGGAGATGTTTGCCGCCTGCAGGAGGCCGCGGCTCACCGGAAACAAGCCCCCATACCGGGCGTGCGGCGGGTCAAAATCGCTCGGTTCCACGGATTCGGGCGTGATGTTCCGCGCCGTCAGCATGGCCTGCAACTCCGCAAACGTCAGGACGCTCTGCACGTCGTCCGGCAGCTCGTCGCTGGCGGCCTCGCCTTTCTTGGCAATGCACGGGCCGATGAACACGACCTTCAAATCCTGGCCGTGGCGCTGGTGCAACACGCGCGCCATCGCCACCATCGGGGACACGATGGGCGCCAGCGATTTCACCAGCTCCGGCTGGTACCGCTGCACGTACGCCACGATCGACGGGCACGTGGTCGCCACAAAGCGTTTGTCCCGCGTCGATTCGACCAGCTTGCGGTAGCGGTCCGCGACCAGGTCGGCGCCGAAGGCCACCTCGGTCACATAATCGAAGCCGAGCGCCCGCAGCATCCCCACCACGCGTTCGTAGTCGCAATCGTCGAATTCCACCGGGAAACTCGGCGCCAGCAGCGCCGCCACCTTGGAATCGCCGGCCAGCAGCGCCTCGACCTCCGCGGTGGAATCCAGGACGCGTTTCGCGTTCTGGCTGCAGACCCGGACACAGTTGCCGCAGCCGATGCAGCGGTTGCAGATCACGTCCGCCTGGCCTTCCACGATGCGGATGGCCTTCGCGGGACATTCCCGCACGCACGTGAAGCACACGCGGCACCGCTCCTTGATCGTCGTGACCAGCGGTATGTTGGCAGCGCTCTTCATGCGTAACCTCAGACCATAACCTCGCGCTTGGCGTAATGCGTGTGCAGCAGGTGATGGCTTTTCTCGCCGAGCGGCTCGCCCAGGAACTCCGTATACAGCCGCTGAATCGACGGATTCCCGTGCGACGTGCGCACCGGCTCGTCCCGATCGATCGTATAGAGGGCCTGCATCCGCGCGCGGATGGCGTCCGGGTTCGCATTAAGCGGTTGGCCGCCGCCCGCGATGCAGCCGCCGGGGCAGGTCATCACTTCGATGAAATGGATGTCGTCGCGCCCGTTGCGAATCTCCTCGAGCAACTGCCGCGCATTCTGTAGCCCGCTTACCACCGCCACGCCGATCGGGGTCCCGTTGATCTCGAGTTTGGCCTCCTTGCGGCCGTCGAATCCCCGGATCGCCTCCACCTTCAGCCCGGGCAGTTCATCGCCGGTGAGCAGGTGGTACGCGGTGCGGATGGCGGCTTCCATGACTCCGCCGCTCGCTCCGAAGATCTTGCCCGCGGTGCTGCGTTCGCCAAACGGGGTGTCCGCGTGCTCGGGCGTCAGCGATTGCAGGTCCATGCCGCGCATGCGGATGACCCGCGCCAGTTCGCGGGTGGTCAGGACCGCGTCGATGTCGGGGATTCCGTTGCGGGAATGTTCCGGTCGGCCCGCTTCGAATTTTTTGGCCACACAGGGCATGATCGCCACGCTGAAAATTTTGTCCGGAGCGATGCCTTCCCGCTCCGCGAAGAACGATTTGATCACCGCGCCCATCATCTGCTGCGGGCTCTTGCACGTGGACAGGTTGTCGAGCATCTCGGGATAGAACTCTTCGACGAACTTGATCCAGCCCGGCGAACAGCTGGTCATCATGGGCAGTTTCCCGCCGGTGCGGATGCGGTGCGCCAGTTCCGACGCCTCTTCCATGATCGTGAGGTCCGCCGAAAACGACGTGTCGAACACCCGGTCAAAACCGAGCCGGCGCAACGCCGCCACCAGCATGCCGTCCACGTCCGCGCCCGGTTTCAGCCCAAACTCCTCGCCCAGGGTTACCGACACGCTCGGCGCATGCTGCACCACCACCAGTTTTCCGGGATCCGCGATGGCGTTCAGCACTTCCTTGATGTAACTCTGTTCGCGCAGGGCGCCCGTCGGGCATACCATGATGCACTGGCCGCAATTGATGCAGCTCGAAACGTTCAGCCCTTCGCTGAACGCCGTGCCGACCATGGTCTTGCTGCCGCGGCCCACAAAGTCGATGGCCGCCACCGCCTGCACCTCCTCGCACACCCGCACGCACTTGCCGCAGAGGATGCACTTGGCCGGATCGCGTACGATGGACGGGTTCGACGAATCCACGTGGTACTCGTTTTTGCCGCCCGAATACCGCCGCTCGCGCACGCCCAGCTCGTTGGCCAGCCCCTGCAGGTCGCAATGGCCGCTGCGCACGCAATAGAGGCAGTCGTCGGGGTGGTTGGCCAGCAACAGCTCGATGATCGTCTTGCGCGCCCGCAGCGCCCGCGGCGAGTGCGTCTGAACCTTCATGCCGTCCCGCACGGGATAGGCGCAACTGGGCACCAGCGCCCGCTCGCCCTCGACCTCGACCACGCACATGCGGCACGCGCCCGTGGGGAACAGGTTTTCCATGTGACACAACGTCGGCACGGTGATGCCGTTACGCTTCAGCGTATCCAGCAGCATCTCGCCGCTCTTCGCTTCAATCTTCCGGTTATTCACTTCAATGGTAAGCATTGCCGTTCCTCGTTCGAGCGCGTTTTCGCGCTATTGCCTGTCCATGCGGTACAGCGCCGCGCCTTCGTGCCAGTCCTCGAAGGCGTCCGAAGCAAACACGCTCAGGGCCTGCTCGCTCTCGCGGCGTTCACGGTCGATCTCGTCCGCGCCCGGGATCCGGAGGTGCGCGGCCTGCGTCGGGCACACGTCCACGCACGTTCCGCAGCCGATGCACTTGTCTTCAATGATGTAATGGACCTTTTTCGGTACGCCCACGATCGCCCCTTCCACGGGACAGCGCTGCGCGCACAGGTCGCATCCGTCGCACGATTCGGCGTCGATCTCGAAGGACCGCAGTTCCTGGCAGACGCCCGCCGGGCACCGGCGCTCGTAGATGTGCGCCTCGTATTCGTCGCGGAACCACCGCAGCGTGCTCAACACCGGGTTCGGAGCCGTCTGGCCCAACCCGCACAGGCTCGTGTCGCGAATGACTTCCGCCGTCCGGTTCAGCATCATCACGCCCTTGAACCGTTCGAGCGCCTGGAATTTCGATTCGTTCTTGCGGCCCCTGGTGATGCGCTCGAGGATCTGCAGCATGCGCAGCGTGCCTTCCCGGCAGGGGATGCACTTGCCGCAGCTTTCCCGCTGGATGAACTCCATGAAGAACTTGGCCACGTCCACCATGCACGTGTCCTCGTCCATCACCACCAGACCGCCGGAGCCCATCATCGCGCCCACGGTCTTCAGCGATTCGTAGTCGATCGCGATGTCCAGGTGCTGTTCGGGGATGCACCCGCCGGACGGGCCCCCGATCTGCACCGCCTTGAATTTCTTGCCGTAGGGGATGCCGCCGCCGATATCGAACAAGACCTGGCGCAGTCTCGTGCCCATCGCGACCTCGACCAGGCCCGTCAGCGCGATCTTGCCCGAAAGCGCGAACACCTTGGTGCCCTTGCTCGTCTCCGTGCCGATGGCCGCGAACGCTTCCGCTCCGGCCGCCGCAATCCCCGGAACGTTCGCCAGGGTCTCCACGTTGTTGATAATCGTCGGTTTGTCGAACAGGCCCCGCACGGCCGGGAACGGCGGGCGCGGACGCGGCATGCCCCGTTTCCCTTCAATGCTGTTGATCAGGGCGGTCTCTTCGCCGCACACAAACGCTCCCGCGCCCATCTTGATCACGATCTCGAGGGTGAACCCGCTGTCCTGAATGTTCTCGCCAAGGACGCCGTACGCCTTCGCCTCCGCGATCGCGTGTTTGAGGCGTTTGATGGCCAGGGGGTATTCGGCGCGAATGTAGATATAAGCCTTGCTCGCCCCGATGGCGTACGCCGCAATGGCCATGCCCTCCAGCAGCCGGTGCGGATCCCCTTCGATCACCGCCCGGTCCATGAACGCGCCCGGATCCCCTTCGTCCGCGTTGCACACCAGGTACTTGCGGTCGCTGGCCGTACCCAGGGCGAATTTCCATTTCTTGCCCGTCGGGAACCCGCCGCCGCCGCGCCCGCGCAGCCCGCTGCGTTCCATCATGTCGCACACTTCAGCGGGCGTCATCGAATGAATGACTTTCGTCAGCGCCCGGTACCCCCCGCTCGCCACATACTCCTCGAGGCGCGACGGGTTGATCACGCCGCAATTCTTCAATACCCACCGCGTCTGCGGCGCGAAGAAGGGATGCTCCGAGAGTTTGTCGACGTTGTGCCACGGCGCCACACCCGGCGCGCTGAACTGGCCCAGCACCATGTCCGTGGGGATCTTTCCCGCCAGCACGCTCTCCAGCAGCGGCTTGACCTTGTCTTCCGTGACCTGATTGAACGAGACGCGCGCCTTGCCCGGAAGCTGGATGTCCACCAGCGGCTCCACGGCGCACAACCCGATGCATCCCACCTCGACAATCTCGGCGTCAATGTTGCGCAGCCGGAAGAAGGTCCGTATCGCGTTCAACGTCTTGCCCGCGCCCGCGCCCAGACCGCACGTGCCCGCGCCGACATAGACCACCGGCCGGTCCGCCCGCTCGCGCCGCAAGAGCCGCAACTGGTCTTCATAGCCGGCCCGCGCGGTCTCGTCCAGATCCGTCGTCAGACCGCACGCATAATCAAACAGGCCCTTCAGGACGGCCGAGGGTTTTTCTGCTGTCGTTTCGTTACTCTTCATTTTCGACCTCTTCCCGGAGTTCATCCAGAATTCTGCGGACCTTCTGCGGGGTCAGGTTCGCGTGAAACTCGCCGTTAATACAGATCACAGGCGCCAGGCCGCACGCGCCGATGCACGCCACCACCTCAAGACTGAACAGCCCGTCGCGCGTCGTCTTGCCGGGTTCCAGCCCCAAGTCCTGCCGGACCGCATCCAGCACGCCCAGCGAGCCTTTTACGTGGCACGCCGTCCCGCGGCACACCTGGATGTGATACCGCCCGAGCGGCAGAAAACGGAACTGGTTGTAGAACGTCGCCACGCCGTAGATCTTGCTGGCCGGAAGGTGAAGGTGCTCGCCGATCCGGGCGATCGCTTCCCGCGAGAGGTACCCGTGCATCTCCTGGACCTCCTGCAGCAGCGGAATGAGCGCATCCCGCCCCGCATCGGGGTACCGGTCAAGAATGTCCTGCAGGTCCGGCTGCACGGCCGCCTGTCCCGTAATTGTGCTCATGAACTGATTTCCTTCTGCGGCGCCCGAAGCCCCGCGAAAAACGCGACCTTCTCCAGCGCCATGCTCAAATCCAGATTCTCGATGTACACATGCGGCGGAACCCAGACGTGCGTGGGCGCAAAATTCAGCAAGCCCACCACGCCCGCCCGGCACAGGCGCCGCGCCGTGTCCTGCGCCGCGGCCGACGGCACGGCAATGATGCCCACCCGGATCCCTTCCGACTCCACAACTTCTTCCAACTGCTGCACCGGATAGCACCGGCACCCGTGGATGACCCGGTTCACCTTCGCCGCGTCGTTGTCGAAGGCCGCCACCAGGGGAATCCGCGGGTTGCGGCGCGGCGAAAACGCCATCAACGCCCGGCCCAGGTTGCCGATGCCCACCAGCGCAACCTTCTGCGCCTCCGAATGAAACAAAAAGTCGTTGATGCTCCCAGCCAGCGCCGCCACGTCATACCCGCGGACCGGGCTCCCCGTGTACCCCGTGGCCATCACGTCCCGCCGGACCTGCGCCGCCGTACATCCCGAACGCGCGGCCAGCTCGTGCGAGAACACGTGCTCCTGGCCTGCGTCCTGCATGTCCAGCAGAACCCGCCGGTAGACGCTGAGCCGGGCCACGGTTTTATCGGAAATCACGGCATCACCTCGTGGTTTGCGGAAAGACTGTGAAGACATTCACGCTGTGATTCGTTTCACAGAGACTATACCACCCCAAATGACCCCTTGTCAAGAAAATTCGTGATGATCTGTCACGATTGGTCTGCACTAGGTATCTTATTACAATAGAATGATTTAAGGCCCGGCCTTGCACTTTTCCCCGGGATCGGGCATGCTGAAGCTGGCAAGAGTGGCTCCCGCCTCAGGTTTTGCGCCTGTTTTTGGAGCCTTTTTCGGTCTGGCCGGGGGCATTTCCCCGGCCGAGAGGAGGAGAAACCGTGCGGATCTTCACGATTCCCCTGTTTTCCCTGTGGCTGTTCCCGGCCGGGCTCGTCTGGTCGGCCGAACCGGAATCTTCTGGAAACGCCGCGAACGAGGCGGCCGTGGCCGAGGTGGCGGCCAGCGCCCGCACGGAAGCCAATGCCGCGTGGTGGGGGTTTGACCCGGACGATGCGACCGCCGCGGTGCAGGCGGCGATCGATTCCGGGGCGGCGCGCGTCCGCATTCCTTATATGGGCCGCCCGTGGATCGTCACGCCCATCACCCTTCGCGGCGGCCTCGAGCTCATATTCGAGCCGGGGGTGGTGCTTCTCGCGAAAGAGGGCCTGTTCCAGGGAAAGAGCGACAGCCTGTTCACCGCCGCGAACGCCGCCGACATTGTCGTCCGAGGATACGGCGCGACCCTGCGTATGCGCAAGGCCGATTACCAGAGCGAGGCCTATGAAAAGGCCGAATGGCGCATGTGCCTCGCCTTTCGCGGCTGCCGGAATCTCCACATCGAAGGGCTCCGCCTCGAAAGCAGCGGGGGAGACGGCATCTATCTGGGGGCGACGCAGGAGCTGCCCTGGTGCGAGGACGTGGTCATCCGCGACGTTATCTGCCACGACCACCACCGGCAAGGCATCAGCGTGATCGGCGCCGTGAATCTCCTTATCGAAAACACCGTCATGTCCAATACCCGCGGGACCGGCCCCGCCGCGGGCATCGACTTCGAACCCAACCATCCGAGCGAGAAGATCGTCAACTGCGTGGTCCGCAATTGCGTCCTGGCCGAAAACCAGGGCGCCGGCATACTCGTGTATCTCAAGAATCTGGCCGCCAGCAGCAGCCCCGTGTCGCTGACCTTCGACAACTGCCTCGTCGGCCCGGGCAACAGCGAGGGCATCGTGGTCGGCGCCGTGAATGACGAGGGGCCCAGTGGACAGATCGAGTTCCGCAACTGCGTCGTCGAATGCCCGCGCCGGGAAGGCATGCGCGTCTACGACAAAGCCGCGTCGGGCGTTGACGTCCGTTTCACGAACTGCCACTGGAGCAACACCTGGTCCGACCCGCCCGAAAAAGCCGGCGGACCGCAGTCCCCCTTGCTGCTTGACCTCCGCCGGCCACAAATCACCCGCGAACAGGGAGGCGTGACCTTCGACGCGTGTTATGTCTATGACACGGTTGACCGCCCCGTGCTCGCCATCACGGAGAAGGAGAGCGAATTCGGCGCACGCAACGTTTTCGGCACGCTTCGGGTCGTCTCACCCTACACGCCCCGCATGGAGCCCGGTCCGAACCCGAAAGAGGTCGCCGTCGAACTCGTCCACATCCCCTAGTGTTCTTCTGTTACCGGGTCATTTCACGGTATACTGAGGCGTGGCGCCTGCGAGCGCCTGGCCGGGACGCGACCGAACCCAACTTGCGCATCACAGGGTCACGCGGATTATACTATTACGCTGTCGGGCACTTGGCGCCCGGATGAGGGCCCCAGCCGGGGCGCGCCCATCCCCGCGCGTGCTGCGTTGCGGGGTCGGGCAGGGGTAGGGAGTGCGTTTCAAGTCCGGCCCGCGGAGGACGTCCAGTGATGCACACGGTACACGAGCTTTCGCCGAAACAGCGCGAGATCCGGGAACGCGAAGAGCATATTCTCGAGATCGCCCGCCAGATGTTCTTCGAGGAGGGCTACTACAATCTCACCATGGGCAAGATCGCCAAGCGCATCCATTGCGCCAAGGGCACGGTCTATCTCCACTTTCCATGCAAGGAAGACATCATCGTCGCGCTCGCCGAACGCGCTCACGAACGCCGGTATGTCATGCTCCAGCGCGCCATGGCCTTCCGCGGCAGCAGCCGCGAACGCCTGCTGGCGTTTTCCCTGGCGGGCGAGTATTACGCGCGCCTGCATCCCGGCGATATGCTCCTCATGAAGACCATCACCCGCTCTTTCCGCGAGAAAGTCTCCGCCGAACGGGGAAAACGCTTTGAGGAACTCGAACAGCGCATCATCAACTACCTCATGCGCATGGTCCATCAGGCCGTAACCGAAGGGGACCTGGTGCTCCGGCCGGGCAGCACGGTCGGCCGCATCGTATGGGGATTGTGGGCCCTGGCGGACGGCGGCTATGGCATCGTCCTCAGCGGCGTGTCTCTGGAAGCCCTCGGCATTGAAGACCCGTGGGGCATGGTCGCGTCGTTCACCAGCAAGATGGCGGACAGTCTCGGGTGGAAGCCCCTCGCCTCCGAATGGGATTACGATGCCACCCTCAAGCGGATCCAGCGGGAGGTGTTTGCCGACGAGGCCCGCCAACTCGGGGAGTGGCCCGCGGACGCGTAACGCGCGGCCCGGCCCGCGCGTTTATCGCGGGTCATCTTTCTGCTACGCTTGCCGCAACAGAATCAACAGGGAGATTGCCGATGTGTACGCGCGTGCCGCCCGGACTGTTGCGGGTTTTGACGGTGTTGATCTGGTGTTCATCCGCCGTCGCGCGGGGCGATGACGCCGGGTTCCGCCAGGAAGTCGAGTCGGACTGGGCGCGGCAGGAGGCACGGCTGGGCCGGAATCCGGGAGATTCCCGGGCCATAGCCGACGCGCTGACGCGTGCGGAGCGTCTGCATGCGGCGCTGGCGGCCATGCCCGGCGCGGCGGAGCGCGAGCAGACGGCGCAGACCCTGGCGCGGTTCCGCGCGGGGGGGAACCTCGACGGGCGCTCCGAAGCGGAGCGCCGGGCACGCTATCACGACATCCGCTGGCTTGCGCGGGACCTGGCGCTGTCGAACCCGCTCATCGCGGGGAAACGCATCCTCTTCATGGAACGGCGGCGGTTCATCTGCCAGATGCTGCACGAATATCTCGGCTATTATTATGATTACGGCGACATCGAGGGCGGGGGCATTTATGTGCTCGAAGAGCCGGGCGCATCGGAGCGGGTCACGGATCTTCTGGGCGGCGCGTTCCCGCGGGGAAACTACACGACCCTGTCGCTGTCGTACGACGCGCAGACCATCTATTTCGCCTTCGCGCCCCGCGCCGAGGAGAAACCGGACTTCTATTCTCCCGACCGGCGGTGCTTCCACATTTACGCGATGGATGCCGGCGGCGGCCACCTGCGGCAATTGACCGACGGCTCCGACGATGATTTCGATCCCTGTCCCTTGCCGGACGGGGGGATTGCGTTCATGTCGACCATGCGGGGCGGATTCACCCGTTGCAACAACCCCTGGGAGCCCCTTCCCGCGCATACCCTGCACCGGATGGAAGCGGACGGGAGGAATGTGCGCACGCTCTCGTTCCACGAGACGAGCGAGTGGCATCCGCAGGTGCTGGCGAACGGGCAGATCGCGTATATCCGGTGGGACTACGTGGACCGGTCGGCCGCGCATTTTCACGGCATCTGGACCACCAACCCGGACGGCACCAACGCGCGGCAACTGTTCGGCAGTTACACGCAGAACGTGAACGCCTGTTACCAGCCGCATTCGATTCCCGGTTCGCACCGCGTTGCGTTTCTTGCGGGCGCGCACCACGCCAATGTCGGCGGGTCGCTGGTGCTTCTCGAACCGTCGCGCACCGCCCTCGACCCCGCCACGGGCGAGGACTCGTTCGCTTCGCTCGAACGGCTCACGCCGGAGGTCTGCTTCCCCGAGACCGCGGAGGGATGGCCCTCGAGCTACTATCACAGTCCCTGGCCCCTGTCGGAAGACTTCTTTCTCGTGGCCTTCAGTTTCGACCCGCTGCCGGGCATGGGGCCCAAGGTGGAGGAGGACACGAAGACCGGCCTCTACCTCTACGACCGGTTTGGCAACCTCGAACTGCTGTACCGCAAGGACGGGATCTCGAGCATGTACCCGATCCCGCTGGCGCCCCGGCCCACGCCGCCGGTCATCGCCAGCTCGCTGGATCCCAGCCTCGGCGACGAGGGCGAATACCTTCTGGCCAACGTGCGGCAGAGCCATTTTCCGCTACCGGAGTCGCGGCCGGTGCGGGAACTCCGCATCTACCAGATCCTGCCCAAGAGCGAGACCCATGTGGCCAACAAGCCCCGCATCGGCTACGCCAATGCCGAATCGGCCCGCATGCTGCTGGGCACGGTGCCGGTCGAGGAAGATGGTTCCGCCTATTTTCGCGCGCCCGCGGGGAAACCGCTCGCGTTTCAGGCCGTGGATGCGGGCGGACGCGCCGTCCAGGGGATGCGGAGCGCCACCTACCTCCAGCCCGGCGAACGGCGGAGCTGCGTGGGCTGCCACGAAACCACCAGCGCAGTGGAATCCGGACAACGACTTCTGGCCGCGATGCGCGCGCCGTCCACCATCGCGCCCGGCCCCGACGGCACGCGGCCGTGGAGCTTTCCCCGGTTGATTCAGCCCATTCTCGACCAGCATTGCATTCGCTGCCATGGCGAGGGGATGACGCCGCCGGTTTTGACCGGGGCGCCCGCGGGCGCGTTCACCGCGGCCTACGAATCGCTTCGCGCTTACGCGCGCTGGTACGAGTGGGGCGACGCCACGATCCGGCCCATCGTTACGCAGCCCGGCGAGATGCCGTCCGACATGAGCCCGCTCGTGGGGATACTGGCCGACGAACACCATGCGGGCGAATTGTCCCTCCCGGACGAAGACCTTCGGCGCATCTACCTGTGGCTTGATGGCAACGGGTCGTTCTACGGCAGCTATTCACGGCGCGAGCAGCTCGCACAGCACCGCGGCGAGGCCATTCCGCCGCCGGCGCTGCACTAGGCCGCGACGGATGCATGGGCCGGGCGCCCTGCAGTATGCTCTCGGCCTTCAGCAAAGCAGGATGTGGAGGAGCTTCACGCCACGCGGGGGCGTCTTCACCACAGCGGGATTGTCTCAGGAGGATCGTTCATATGACCACGCCTTGCCCGAATCATGAGAGGAACATGGCCTTTTGCACGTGTTCGTACGCGGGTTGTTCGAAACATGCCCTGTGCTGCGAATGCATCCAGTCGCATGTGAAGAGCCGTCAATTGCCCGGGTGCTGTTTTCCCGCCCAGGCCGAAAAGACGTACGACCGCTCCTTCGAAGCTTTCGCGCGGGCCTGGAATCTATAGGCGGCGTCACGGCCCGCCGGTTTCGGCATCCTGACCGGCGTTTTCCACCTCGTTGACCGGCCGCGCGGGCGGGACGGGGCGCGCGGGCCGTTTCATTGGCCCGCTCGCGGGGATGCGCGGACGCGCGGGCTTGTCCGTTTCGATGCGAGCCGGCCGCTCGACCCGCGGCGTTGCGCGCGAGGGGAGCGGAAGGGGCGCCAGGCGGGGCGGCTGGCCTTCCGGCGGCCATTGCGGGGCCGGGCCGTACTCGTTACGCCATCGCGCCTCGGCGGTCTCGGCCCGTTCCGGCTGCGCGCGCAGGGCTTCCAGATAGTCCCAGTACGCGCGGCCCAGGCCTTCCGTCCGGCGGACCACGCGGTGCCAATGCCGGAGCCATGCGCGCGTGTCAGGGGCCTCGGCCAAAGCGAGTTCCCGCCGGTGCCACACCCAGAAGCGGTGCGGATACTGCCGGAAATGCGCCATCAGGCCGTCGAAGGCGTCGCGGAGGGCGCTTTCGCCGCCGCAGGCGGCTTCCCACCACGGAAACACGCACAGGTGGGCTTCGGGCTGCTCGTGCAGGGTCTGGAAGGCGGCCTGGAGGCGTTCGAGCGACGGATCCTTTTCTCGCGCGGCATCGGCAAGCGGCCGTAGCGTTTCCGGGATGGGTTTGACCCATTGCGGGTTCTCGAGAAACGTCAGCGCCTCGTCGGGATGGGCGCGCAGGTAGGTCAGGACCGCGCCCCAGGTGTCGCGCCCGGTCCGGTGGGCCAGTTCAAACCGGTGGAGATCGTCCACGGCCGCGCGGGCGTCCGCATTCGATGCAAGAAAAACGTAACAGGTGTCCATGCGCGCCGCGATCTCCGGGGAACGCACGAGGGCTTCGTCGAATCGGCTGGCGGGCAGCGAGAATCCCGTTGTCCGCAGCAATGCCGTAAACGCGTCCTCCGCCGCGGCGATAGAAGGATGCTGCCCGGTCCATGCCAGGTAGCCCCGGTGCCCGCCGAGCAGTTGGGGGTCGTTTTCAAGAACGCGTTCGACCGCCGCCGTCCGGGCCGCGGCCAGGTCCACGAGCGGGGCTGATTCGACGGCCGCCCCGAGCCATGCGATCAGGGCGAGACAGGCCGCGTTCATTCGATGCCCAACTCCGCGGCGAGGTCGAGCACGGTAAACCGGTTCCGGATAAACCGCGCCCGCTTGACGGCCTTGTGAAACTCTTCGGCCGGGGCGTTCAGTTCCTCGGGCGACACGGGGCCGCCGGCGGCGCGTATCGCGCCGGCCACCGGCGCCGGGGGCAGGTAATCCTGGCGTACGCCGCTTCGCAAGGTGTCGGCCCCGGCCGCAAACCGGGCGATCTCGCCGCGCAGGGCTTCGGGCGGAAGGGCTTTCAACTGCCATTGCGCGAGGACTTCGGGGGCCACGGCAGGACCCCAGTCCTCCTCGATCCAGGCGCGGACGTCGCTGTCCCGGGGCTGGGCCGCGGCCAGCGCGTCCGCATCGAGCGATGCGGGGTCCAGCGAGAGGATCCGTTCCCACAATCCCAGGCAATGCAGGGTGCCCACGCCCACCTGCGCGCCGTGCAGGTCGTGGGACGTTCCGTAGAGGGCGCTCTTCATGTCGAGGTAATGTGAGAGCAGGTGTTCGCCGCCCGACGCGGGCGACGAGGACCCCGCCGCGAGCATCGACAAGCCGGACAGGAGCAGGGCTTCGAGTACGACGGCCAACGCCTCCGGCTCGGCCCGGCCGACGCCCGGCGCGGCGTCGAGCACCCGCTCGACCGTTCCATCGTAAAACGCCATGGCCTTGGGTGAATAATACTCGTCGCGCAGGTAATGGGCGGCGCGCCAGTCCGACGCCGAGGAACATTTGGAGAGAAAATCCGCCACGCCTGCCGCGGCCATGCGCCGGGGCGCGGTGGCCACGACCTCGGGGTCGGCGAACACCGCTGCGGCGGGGTCGCACGGGGTGGTGCGTTTGAGCCCCCGGACCTTGAGCGCGGTGATCCCCGACGTGTAGCCGTTCATGGACGCGGCGGTCGCGTAGAGGACCGAGGGTTTGGCGAGTTGGGTGCCGGCATGTTTGGCCAGGTCGCAGATGGTGCCGGAACCGAGGGCGACAATGGCATCCACGTCCTGCGCGGCGACGGCGACGTCGTTGCCGAGGTCTTCGGTGGCATCCAGGGGGTCGGCGCCGTAGGTTTTGTGGACGATCTTCCGGCTGGCGGCGCTGAGCGCCCGCAGGAGCCGCTCGCCTCCCGCGGCCAGGGTGTTTTCATCGGCGACGACCAGGCACGCGGCGCCCAGGCGGTCCGAGACGAACGCGGCGAGGCGTTCGGCGGCATCCACGCCGACATAACATGCCTGGATCGGCTGACCGTCGATCTGTTGGATGGCGCCTGCAAGGGTGGTCTTCATGTGCGTGTTCGGTGCCTTCTAGGGTTGTGGAGACTTCGGATCCTCGTGGCGCCGAAGCTTGCGCCAGAGCGTGTTTCGTCCGATACCCAGGGTCTTTGCGGCCCGGGTCTGGTTGCCCCGGAACCGGTGGAGTACGGCGCGGATGTAACGTGCCTCGAGTGCGGCCAGTGGAAGCGGGTCGCCCTGCGGATGGGGCGGCCACCCTGCGAGAGCGCGCTCCACCATCAGCTCGAGCTCGCCCGGCAGCAACGGCACGTACACGTATCCAAACGCGCCCGCGCGCATGGCCGCCACCGCCGCGGGAATCTGGGTCGCGTCCGCCAGAACCAGGGTGGGCGCACGTTTCAGGTGCTGCATGGCGCGGAGGGCACTGTCGGTGATGATCGTGGCGGGCGAATCCCCCCCGACGACGTGCCCGGCGTGTTCCATGCGTTCCCGGACGGCCGAACCGAGTTCGCCGTCCTCGATGTCCAGCTCGACGCACACCATAGCGATTCGAGGCTACACCTTTCGCGGCCGCAAACGCAACCGCCCGGGGGACCAAGGCAATCGCACGAAAACCGGACGAAAACAACCAGTTCGCCGGAAGAACAGGTGCTCTCTACCTACTCCAAGTCAGCGCATTCGCCAAAAGAAAATGCAGATGTCCGCAGGAAACGGCGTTTTTCAACGTCTTTCCGCGCACGCAGGAATCCAGTACGCCTGCGGGCGGATACCGCGTGCGGTGTTGTGCAGCCGGACGGGATCTGGACCCCTGCTTTCGCAGGGGTGACGGGGGACTGGGGTCACGCAGGAATCCAGTACGCCTGCGGGCGGGAGCCCGGTTGTTAGAATTGGAGAGCCTATGCTGCTCCGCGAATCCGGCCTTCTCGTCCTACCCTGGTGTCCTGGTGTGAAGTGCGCTGAGGTCGATAAGCGCCTCACACAAAGCCACCAAGGCACCAAGGAGGACCATTCGGGACAGGCCCCGGTGTGTGGCGTCACGCGGGCCGCGCGAGCCCACACCACGGAATAACAGGGACAAATGACCGGCGAGGGCGCGGGTCCCACAACCGAGTAGAACGGGGCTCTCAAATTCTGGGCTCTCTGTGCCCTCGGTGGCCAATCTCTTCCCATGGAGAATCGCCGGGCGCCGGCCCGGCCTGCTTTCTGTAGCGCGCATCCTTGAAGGCCGGGGAAACGACCTGTCAGGATAGGGCGCGAGTCTGGGGATATGGTGAACGTCTGTATCAGGGAGAACACGCATGAAAATGACGCGAGGAATCGCGGCGGCGCTGGCCGTGTGTCTGACGCTGTCGCCGCTGGCGGCGGGGGCGGTAACGGCGGAGGTCCATGACAAGGCCGTTGCGGAACTCCGCGACGCGCTGCGCACCGAGACGGCGTGGGTGCGGGTGCATGCGGCGGAAGCGCTTCTGCGGAACGGACTGCCGGAGGGGGTGGAGGAAGTGTTTTTGCCGGAGGCGGAGACCAGCCCGCCGAAACACCGCATCGGCGTGTGGCGGGTGCTGGCTCAGGGGCAACAGGACCCGGCGAAGCGGGAGCGGTACATCGGGCGCATTCGCGCCGCGTTTCTGGATCTGGACGGGCCGGACCGGCTGCATGCCGCGGAAACGCTGGGCAAACTCGGTGATGCGCGGCGCTCGACCGCGCTTCTCCTGGCCGCGACAGCGAGCGATGCCCCGCTGGGCGCCTACGCGCGGCTGATCCTCGCCAATACCGGCGCGGTGGAGGATACCGAGTACCTGGCCGCGCTGCTGGGTTCGTATGATGAAGGCGTGCGCAACACGGCGGGCTACGCCCTTCGTTTTGCCCCGAGGATGGATGAGCGGACGCTTGCCCGGCTGCGGGAAGCGGCCCTGGCGGAGCCCGGAGACTCTCCGGCGCGGCTCAACCTGCTTATCGCATGGCTGGCGCATGCAGGGGATGCCGACTGGAACGCGATCAAAGCGTTGCTGAAACCGTACGCGGAGAGCAGCGACACATCCACGCGCTACCAGTTCGGAGAGGCCATGGCCTTGCGCGGGGACGCCGAAGATGTCCCTATCCTGCTGCGATTGCTGGCCGATGCCGACACCGACGTGCGGATCAGCGCGGCCAATGCGCTGCTCGCCATCGAGCGGAAATAGGCGGGCCGGAGGCGCAAAGAAACACCGTCCGGAGGAGGGCGTCCCCCGGACGGTGTGTTGTTTGGATGGGCGCTCGGATCCGCTATGGCGCGGGCTGAATCTCGAGTTCGTGGCGGAGCGTGACGCTTTGGCCCGGAGGAATCTCTTCTTCGACGCGCCACAGCTCGATTTCGAGATCCTGCATCTCTTCGGGGTAGGCGTAGACCCATGTCAGGTCCACAACCTGCGGATCGAATCGCTGAGTCACCCGCAATCCCTTCGACCCCGAGAATGCCCATTCACCGTTGGGCAGGGTCTGCGTGTCGGCGTGGAACATCTGGCCCTCGCGCAATAAATTGACGACGGGCCGCATGTCGGTGTCGAGGGTTTCGCCGCCCAGATTCTGAAAGGCCATTCGTGTGGATGCCAGATCGCCAAGATTGAGTTCGAGGTGGCTTCTCACGCGGGTCACGGCGGGCTTGTCGCCGGGGTTGGTGGCGGTGATGGTAAAGACCACGACCGGCCGATCGGGGTCGAGCGCGATGCGGCGCTCGATGGTGAGCCCGCGCGCCTGCATGGTGAGCGTGATGGCGTCCTTGTTCTCCGAAACGCCGGCCACCTCGGCCTGGACCATCGGCCCGCCCTCGTGCACGGCAAAATTGCCGCCGACGCGTGTGTCCTCGCCGCCGCCGAAGGGGAACACGAGGCTTTGCACGACGTTGTAGGCCGTGACGCACTCGCCGGTGGCGTTGTGGATGATGCGGAGCGCCCGCCCGCCCATGAACGGCGCCACGTCCACCGTCAGGTGTTGGTTCGTGATCGAGGGGAGAGGGATGGGCGTGTTGAGGACCATCGAGTAGAGGGCGAGTTCGTCGGGACTGCCGCCCCATTCGCGGATGTTGATGAAGCCGTGCGCGGCCATGCGCGCTCCAAACGCCTTCATCTCGTCGGGTTTGGCGAGGTCGCCCAGGAAGCGCATCTTGCCGTCGGCGATCTCGTAGCCGTTGCGGGGGAACCAGCGTGCGTAGACCAGCGGCATGCGGCACACGCGCACCCGTTCGAGAAGTTGCTCGTTGTCCGCCACGGCCTGTTCGGCCTGGTTGAAGAGGTCTTCGCCGGCGGCGACGATCTCGTCGGTGAGATAACCCTGGCCGGGGTTGGTGTAGAGATGCATGTGGACAGCATCGGTGTCGACCTTGTGCTGGAGCATCTTGACGTAGCGGTAAATGTGGGGCGCGGCGTCTCCGTAATATCCCTGGAGAAAGTCGTAGATGACTGAATCGGGGTCGAGGGCGTGGTTCTGCATCAACTCGGTGGCGTAATAGGGCCGGAGCAGGCTGAATTCGCCGCCGCCCCCCCCGTGCCCCATGGCCTGCGAGTAGATACCTTCGACGCCGATGTCGAAATAGAACCGGTAGTCGGCGGCCATGGCCCCGAAATTGGGGTAGGGGTTGTAGTAGTGGGCGAAATCGACGATGTAGTACCAGATGTACAGGTGGTCGCAGATCTCGGCCCATTTCTGCGCGCGGCGCTTGAAGTTCGCATTCTTTTCGCACGTGGCAATGGGGTGGCTCTGGCAGCTCGGGAACATATGGCAGAGCCAGACGGCCACGTTGGGGTGCATCGTGAGGTCTTTGGGCGGTTCCTCGGTATAGGTGTACGCGAGGGTGCCGATCTGGATGTTCGGGAATTCTTGGGAGGTGCGCTCGGCCAGCTGGTTCACGAACCAGAACTGCGTGCCGCCGGTTGTGCCCAGGCGCTCGTTCATGGCCGTGCAATTCGCGCATTCGCAGTAGGAGTACCAGTCTTCCTGCGAGAAGTTCTGCTGCTCGTATTGCGGGTTGTCGCGCATGCGCTGCAGCATCTTTTCGGTCACGATCTCGAGCACGTCGGGATTGGTCAGGCACAACTGCGTTTCATCGCGCACGCGTTTGCCGCCGATCTCCGAGAAGTACTCGGGATGTTCGTCGAAATACTCGCCGGGGCTGATGAAACGGAAATACGTGTGGCAGCGGCCGTCGTGCGCGTACTGGATGCCGAGTTCGTTATCGGGGCCGCCCGTGCCGTTGTTTTCTCCCCGGCGCGCGCGGAACGCCGCGTCCCCTCCGGGCCACGCATAGCTGGTGAGGCGCCATTTGAATGACGGGCGGTGCACCCTGGCTTCGGCGCGTTCCCGGGCGCAGACGGTTTCCAGGCGGGGCGTGCGGGTTTCGTCGGGAGCATACCACCGCACCCCCAGATCGGCTTCCAGGAAATCCCGCGCGCCATACAGCGTGCCTGCCGCCGCCGAACCGGCGATGACCACGTGTGAGCCCACCGTGACCAGGACGTACCCCTGTTCCCCCAGTTCTTCCGGGGACGGGTTCACGCCGAGGCCCTGCGCCGTCGGACCGCAGCCCAGCACAATCATCGGGACGTCTTCCGGCGGCGGGCCTTCCACGATGGGCAGTTCGATGTCGGTGCAGGCCTTAAAATGGCCTTGGATTTCGGCGGCGGCGAGTCTTTCGGACGGACTGGCTGCCGGCTCGAGGACGATCCGGTACGGACTGGACCCGCCCTGTGCCAGCACCAGGCCCTCCGTGGCCGGCCCGGGAACGTCCGGCAGCGGGGCATCCGGAATCACGCTTGCCGACGGGGCCGGCGCCGGTTCGGGGGCCGGGGCAGGCGGCGCCGGGGCCGGCGCGGTTTCCGGAGCGGATGCCGGGGCCGGCGGAGCCTCTGCGGTTGGTGTACACGAGGCCATCAGCAGTGCCGCAAGCAGCACGACCCAGGATGCGGATACGATCATCTTCATGGCAGGCGCCCTCCGGTTCGTTCAGTACGAAATGGGGCTCCATCATTGCAGTCAATCTGACGCAAAGTCAATTTCTGACGCGCCCGCACCGGGACTCTCCGTGTCCCGCAACAGCTCACCGCAGGCACGGGCGGGGCCAAAAACCACGACGCATGGTCGGATTCGACTAGGCCTTGACGATTTTCGCGCGGTCTTCGGTGACGAGCCGGGTCGCGTTGCGCGTGTCGACGACGAGGGAGGCGTGGCGCACGATGAACTCGTAGTCGTAGGCGCTGTGGTTGGTGGCCACGAGGACGCAGTCGGCGCGCCGGAGCGTTTCCGCCGTGAGGGGCGTGGAACTCAATTCGAACTGGTACTTGCGCGTGCGGGGGAGTTGCGGGATGTGGGGGTCGTTGTAGGCGACGTCCGCCCCGTGTTCGAGCAGCAGTTCCATGAGCTTCAGCGAGGGGGATTCGCGCATGTCGTCGACGTCTTTCTTGTATGCGGCGCCCAGGATGAGCACGCGGGCGCCCTTGAGGGGTTTGGCGTGGTCGTTGAGGGCTTCCATGACGCGGCGGACGACGTACTCGGGCATCATGGTGTTGATCTGCCCGGCGAGCTCGATGAACCGGGTGGGCGCGCCGTACTCCCGGGCCTTCCAGCTCAGGTAGAACGGGTCGATGGGAATGCAGTGGCCGCCCAGGCCCGGGCCCGGATAGAAGGGCATGAAGCCGAAGGGTTTCGTGGCCGCGGCGTCGATGACTTCCCACACGTCGAGTCCCATACGGTCGCAGAGGAGTTTCAGTTCGTTGACGAGAGCGATGTTGACGCTGCGGAAGATGTTTTCGAGGAGCTTCGACAGCTCGGCCACCGCGGGACTGCTGACGCGAACGATGCGTTTGAAGATGGTCGCGTAGTACTGCGCGGCGAGTTCCGTGCAGGCGGGCGTTACGCCGCCGAGCACCTTGGGGATCTTGCTGATGGAGAAGTCTGGGTTGGCGGGGTCCTCGCGTTCCGGGGAGAAGGCGAGGAAGAAATCCTGGCCCGCTTTCAGTCCCGTGCTTTCGAACAGGGGCAGGAGGATCTCGGTTGTCGTGCCGGGGTACGTGGTGCTTTCGAGGAGCACGAGCTGGCCGGGGCGCAGGGTCTTGGCGATGCTCTCCGCGGTGGCGCGCACGTACTGGAGATCCGGTTCCATGTGTTCATCGAGGGGCGTGGGCACGCAGATGCTGATGCAGTCGGCTTCGGCGAGGCGCTCGAACGCCGTGGTGGCGGAAAACGCGCCGTTCTTGACGGCCGTGCCGATCCACCCGGAATCGATGTGTTTGATATAGCTCTCGCCCCGGTTGATGCGCCCGGTTTTCGCGGGATCGATGTCGAATCCCAGTACCCGGTAGCCGGCTTCGCACAGGTGTTGCACGAGCGGCAAACCGACGTATCCCAGGCCGATCACCCCGCCGACGCACGATTTGCCCGCGATCTTCCGGCTCAGTTCTATTGCTTGAGGTGGCAGTTCCATGGGCATCCCTCCGCCGTGTTGTTCCCGGTTCGGCCCCATCCGCGCGAACGCGCGCAATTATGGCACAGTTTCCGATAGAACTACCATGACCACTATAGCGCGCCCGGGCGCCGGCTGCGGGCTCAACGGCGGTCTCGACTTGGCGCGCCGTCGCGGGTATCCTGTGAATCCATCGCGTAACCAACGTGCATTGGTCTGGAGTCCGGGGGCGCCGGGGACCCGCCTGACGGTTCCGCCGCCCCTGCGGAAATGAGCGAGGGGAGAGCATACGCATGAAACGCGTCAGTATCGTACTCAGCGTGGGGATTCTGTTGGTGGTGTGCGCCCGGGGCGCCGAGCTGCCGTCTCCGCCCGCACCGCCTGCCGGGCCGGCGCTGCCGGGCATGCCGTTCGACACGTCCGAGCAGGCGCGGGCGGCGTTTAAGGCCGTTGGCAACACGGCGCCCGTCGAGGTCGTCGAGGTGCACGGGCGCAAGATGCTGCGCATGCCCTGCGTGTTTGAAGGGGTGGAGACCGAACGGGCGGTGTGGGACTGGTACGGCCGGCTGGACCTGACCCGAAGCCAGGGGGTGCAGTTCCATTTCTATTCCCCGGATACTTCGCCGGTCTCGTACTTCTCCATGTACTTGCGCAGCGGCGAGGGGTGGTACCACATGACGTTCGGGGCCGGTGCGCCCGGCCAATGGACCACCATCGTCTTCGACAAATCCGCTACGAGCATGGAAGGCCGGCCCGCGGGCTGGGGCAGCATTGATCTGGTCCGTATCGCCGCCTGGCGCGGCAAGCAGCAGAATACCGAATTCTACGTAGCGGACCTGTCGCTCCGTGGCGGCGATGCCCCCATCGGCATCGTGCGGAACGAGTCGGCCGCCGGAGCAAAGAACAGCGAGTACAAGACCATCGAGCAGTGCGTCGGATTGGTGGCGGAACAGCTGAATGCGCTTGGCATTCCGTTCGTCATCATGAGCGACCTCGATTTATCCAACGCCTTTCTGCGGGACAAGAAACTGGTCATCCTGCCGTACAATCCGTCGATGTCCGACGGGGCGGTGCAGGCGCTGGCGCGATACCTCGAAAACGGCGGCAAACTGATGTCGTTCTACCGGCTCGATGAACGGCTCGCGCCGCTCATGGGAGTGAAGGGGGGGCGTTATGTAAGCCGCGACCAGGGCGTGACGTTCGCGTCCATCCGCGCGACGGCCACGCCGCTCGAGGGGCAGCCGGGGGAGGTCGGTCAGCATTCGTGGAACATTCATGACGTGCTGCCGATCGAGGGGAAGAGCCGCGCGGTGGCCGCGTGGTACGACGAAACGGGCCGGTCCACCGGCTACAACGCGATCGCCGCGTCCGCCAATGCGGTGCACATGAGCCACATCCTGATCGCCGAGGATCCCGCGCGCAAACGGAGGCTGCTGCTGGCCATGGTGGGGCACCTCCTGCCGGACATGTGGCCGGTGGCCGCCACTCACGCGCTCGCCGGCGCCGGTACGGCCGGCGGGTATCCGGATTTTGCGGCGTGCCGGCAGGGGCTTTTGGCGGTCTCGCAGCAGGATCCCACGGTGGCGCGGCACCTGTCGGACGCGGAGGCCCTGCTTGCGCGGGCTTCCGAACGGGTCGAGAACCGCCGGTTCCCCGAAGCGCTCGAGATGGCGGAACAGGTCCGGCGGGCGACCCTTCTGGCCTATTGCGCCGCCCAGAAACCCCTTCCCGGCGAACACCGCGCCTACTGGTGCCACAGCGCGTTCGGCGTCGATGGCGTGACCTGGGACGAGGCCATCCGGCGCCTCGCCGAAAACGGGTTTACCGCCATCCTGCCCAACATGCTGTGGGGCGGCGTGGCCTTTTATCCGAGCGAGGTCCTGCCGACGGCGGCGGAGGTCGCGGAGAAAGGCGACCAGGTTGCGCAGTGCCTTGCCGCGTGCCGGAAATACGGCGTCGAGTGCCATGTCTGGAAAGTGAACTGGAACATGGGCTCGCGCGCGCCCCGATCGTTCATGGACCGCATGAAATCGGAGGGCCGGACCCAGGTCAGTTTCGCGGGCGCGGCGCAGCCGCAATGGCTGTGTCCGTCGCACCCGGCCAACCAGCAGCTGGAAATCGATTCGATGGTCGAGGTTGCCCGGAAATACGACGTGCACGGCATCCATTTCGATTATATCCGGTATCCCAGTTCGGATTTCTGTTTTTGCGCGGGATGCCGGACGCGGTTCGAGAAGCAATTGGGCCGGTCCGTGGCGGATTGGCCCAAGGATGCCGGGCCCGGCGGGCGCGACCTCGAAGCGTGGCTCGAATTCCGCCGCCAGAACATCACCCACGTCGTGGCGGGGGTGCATGAGGGCGCGCGGAAAGTCCGCCCCGGCATCAAGATCTCCGCGGCGGTCTTTCGCAACTGGCCCAACGATCGCGACAAGGTCGGGCAGGACTGGAAGGTCTGGTGCGACAGGGGGTACCTGGACTTCGTCTGTCCGATGGACTACACGCCCTACAACGACAGCTTCCGCAACATGGCCGCGCAACAGATGGCGTGGGCCGGGAAGGTGCCGTGTTATCCGGGCATCGGGCAGAGCACCTGGCCGGACCGTCTTGACATCGTGAAGCTCATCGAGCAGATCACGGTCACGCGCGAGCTGGGCGCCGGGGGCTTCACGGTCTTCAACTACGGCACGGCCGAATATGCGGATATCCTTCCCCTGTGCGGGATGGGGATCACCAGGAAACCCTGAGCGGGAGCGTTTTGACGGCCCGCCCGGTCTCGCCGGCCGGTGTCAGTGCGTGAACATGCCCGGGATCTTGAGTTGAGGGCAGCCGTACAACAGCACGATCAACGCGAACGCGATAGCGATGGATAATGCGATGCGGAGCTGTTTGCGCCGCGCGAGGACGGGGTCCGTCCCCGGCCCCGTCCCGCGCTTCCCTTTTCCTTTGGCATCCGTCTTTCCGCTGGCGGCGAGGTAGTGCGCGTACATGACCTTTCGTCCTTTGAACACGCACGCCATGCCGAGAATGAACAACGTCAACGCGGCAACGCCGGGCAGGTACGACAGGCCCGCGGGCTGGAACTGATTGGGCTCGGCGATGTCATACACGATGGCGATTTCGAGTGTGCCATCCGGCGACGGTTCGCCGCTCAGCCGCCCGGTGTACGAGCGCCGGTAAATGGTACCCTGGTGGTGCTCGTAGCGGATGCTGTAATGGTCGCCCATGGGTTCCGCGGAACCGGTGGTGCGTTGCCCTTTGACATCGAGCGCGAGACGCCTGCCGAGCTCGGCGCGCTGCGCCAGAAAGCTCGCGCCGAGCGCCAGCACCAGGCCCACGACGAGCCATGCAATGCCCCGCCACGGCGGTTTCGCGGTTTTCGGTTTCTCTTCACTCACGAGGTTCTCTCGAATGGTCACCTTAGCGCCAGGTCCTGGATGATGGCCCGGCAATGCGCGACGTCGCGCTCGAGGACCTCGATCCGCTCTCCGGGCGTCTTGTAGTGCCCCAGCGATTCGTTTTCGATGCAGACGTCGCCATCGTACCCGGCGTCCGCGAGCATGCGAAGCACCTTGGCGTGACTGATGTTGCCTTCGTCGAGCGGGCAGGCATACCTGGCGTATTCCCAGCCCGGTTCCCGCGTGATTTCGCGCTGGTCTTCGGGGTAGTTGATGTTTTTCGCGTGGGTGTGTTTGGCGTACGGCGCGAGAATGCGCAGAATCCCGTAGACTTCCGACAGGGGATAGCCGCGCCAATAGAAGTTGCCGGTGTCCATCGTTGCACCGAGACGGTCCGAGTTCACTGTCTGGTAGACATTGAGCTGGAAGGCGAGGTTGTTGCCCTGGAATCCGTGGTTCTCGATGCCCAGCGCGACCTTCGAGCCCGCGGTGCGTTCGAGCGCGCCGCCGAGGCCTTCCGCGAACAGCTGCACCCGTTTCTCGAAATCGAGTTCGCGCTCCTTTGACATGGCGCTGTCGATGCGGACCACCGACATGCCCATGATGTCGGCCAGCTCGATGGCGCGGGCCACCCAGGCCGCGTTGGATTCCCTGTCTCCCGTGCTGAAGTCTTTGGCGGTCATGAAACAGCAGGCCCGGATGCCCAGACCGTCCAGATGCTTCCGGTAGGCTGCCGCGTCCTCGTCGGAGGCCAGCGTGATCATCTCCTTCGAGTCCATCGCGTAGACCTGATACTCCTGGGACAGTCTCACTTCGACGGCCTCCACGGCCAGGTGCCGCAGCCCGGCGATCGGACTCGGAAACTCGTCGCCCGCCACCATCGCATCGCGTATGGAAAGATACATCGCTCTCGCGTCTCCCTGTTGTGTTCCGGCGGAGGCCTCGCCTGGGCCGTGCCGCCTGTTGCGCATGGTTTTGCCCGCCTGCTCAGTGTACGGTTCCGGCCGCGGGGGTTCAAGGAAGCGTGGGTTGTACGTCCTGCATTTCCGGCCGCATCCAGGCCGCACGGGCGTTAGGAGCCGCGTTGTTCGTGGCGCCATTGACCGCGGCCGCCCGCTCGGATAGGCTCATGGGAGGCCTGACGCCTGTGAGGGGAGGTCGTGGCATGACGGCGATACTGGGGGTGCTGGTATGGACGTGTTTGGCCGGGGCCGCGGACCCTGGTCTCGTGGGCTGCTGGGATTTCGACCACGACGACGCGGCGGGGCTGCTCGCGCTGGATTCGTCGGGCAATGCCAGTCACGGGCATATCCACGGCGCGGAATGGGCGCCCCAGGGCGACGGGCACGCCCTGCGGTTCCACGGCAACGGCCAGTATGTGGACATGGGCTCGCCCGAGACACTGAATATCACGGGGCCCATCACCCTTGAGGCCTGGGTAAATCCCGGACGCGTTCCCGATGCCGAACCGGGCATTTTCGGCAAGTCATTCGGGAGCTACGGCCTGACGTACTACAAAGACGGGTCGTGTTACTGGTACGTCGGCGGCGGCGGGAACAAGTGTTCTGCTCCGCTGGCCACTGGATTGTGGGTGCATCTGGCGGGTACGTTCGATGGCGAAACCCTGTGTCTGTACCTCAACGGTGCGCTTGCCGATACGGCCGAGTCGCAGTTCGACGGAATGCCTTCGGACACCTCGTTTCAGATCGGCCGGATTCGCGCGAACGCCGGGTCTGATGTTCCAACCGCGGGTTTCCCGGGCCTGGTGGACGGCGTCCGGGTTTATGGGCGCGCGCTGACGGCCGGCGAGGTGCTCGATCATTACAACGCCGAAGCGGCCCAATACGGCGGCCCGAGCGCGTCCAACGAGATCGCGCTGGCCGCGTATCCCTGCTTTGAGGAACAGCGCATCTACGCGGATCTGGACTGTAGCCGCCTGTTTCCTCGTCCGAAAGCCGTACGCGCCACCGTCGCGCTGTTGCGGGAAGGCGATGCCGGACCCGGCGAAGCGCAGGAATTCACGCTCACGCAAGACAGCCTTGTCTTGCGCGATGCCGTTTTCGAAGTTGCCGAGCGGGGCAGTTACACGCTCGTGGCGCAGGTCGAAGAAGCCGGCCAACTGCGCGCCGGGACGGCGGTCCTGGTGCCGTTTCCCGCGTCGTTTGAGGTGCCTGGACCGGATCAGGAGATGGTCCCGCCGCTGGACAGTCCTCCCGTGCCGCTGGCGTGCCGGGTCACCCTGCACGAACGCGGCGGGTTCTCAGTCGAGGCGGGGGGGAGCCACTACCGGGTGGCGTCGACGTACTCCTGGCCCCACGGGGGATTCAACGCCTTTTCGCCGGGGGAGGACGTCGCGCAGAATCCCGAACCCGTGTGGCACGCGGCTGTGGATACACACGGCGCGTACACCGCGCGCGGCGAGGGCGCCTTCTACCGGATCGAGCGCAGAGTCGAGCCGGACGGCCATCGCGTGTGGGTCAAGGACACCATCACCAACTTGACGGATGCCCCCCTTGGCATCCTGCTGAGCAACTACCTTGATCTCAACGGCCACGGGGCTGTGTCGTGCTCGCCCGTGCCCAATCCGTCCATATTCGCGTCCGTGGATGGCCAGGGCATCGGTCTGGTGGCTTTGGACGACGTCTATCTCGAACACTATGCGACGTATTTCGAGAGCGGTGCGGCGGGTATACGCGATCACACGTTTGCGCTGGATGCCGGGGCCTCCTACACGCTCGAATGGGCGGTGTATGTAAACGCGACCGGCGATTACTACGACTTTATTAATGATGTGCGGCGGGACCTCGGCGTGAACCGGCGGATCGCGGGCAGTTTCGCGTTCATTGACCGCCGCGAGGCTCCCGCGCGCGAGTACGTCGAACGGCGCGGCCTCGCGTATGTGAGCGTGGGCTGTCTCGGGCATCCGCCGGACAACCCCGGGCTGTCTCTCGAAGGTGTCGAATTCGTCAGCTATCCGCAAGAGATGGCGCTGCTGAAAGAGCTGTTCGCCGAGACCCGCGAACGGTTTCCCGGCATTCAAACGATGTTCCATATTGCCCACAGCCTGTACACGACCAATACCCCCGGCGAACTGTTCCCTGACGCGCGGGTGGTGGATGCAGGCGGCCAGCAGACGATGTACGGCGGCGACAATCCCGAATACTATGCGCGGTATTTCAGTAAAGAGCACGTCGACGCCGGTTACCGGTGGTACATCTTCTATCCCACGATGACGAACTCGTTCGGGAAGGCGATGCTCGACGCGATCGACGTCATGCTCGGGGAGATCGGCTGCACGAGCATGTTCGCCGACGGGTTCACCCACGGGTACGGCGGCCGGTTCACGTATAACGCCTGGGATGGTCACACCGCGGACATCGATCCCGAAACCAAGACGATCTCGCGGCAGTATGCCTCGGTTAATCTTCTCGCGCAGGACGTGCTGGTCCGCGTGGCGCGCAAGGTGGAGGCCGCGGGGGGCGTCGTTGTCTGCAACAGTTATCCCGGTACGCGGACCCTCCACAACGAGAACGTGCTGTACTGTATCGAGTCGGCCTCGGGCGACGCCCAACTGGTTCGCCTGCATCTGGTGCCGGGCCCCACCGCCCTGGGCAACCACGTCCGGCTCCAGAGCGGCTCGCCGCGGGACATCTACGACGACATCCGTTCGAAGCTGCAGTATGGCGGCCTTTACTTCTATTACGGCGAGGGGGACGTGCCTCATCCGCTGGCAACGGTGCACATGTATCCCATCACGCCCACCGAGTTGCACGAGGGATGGGTGAAAGGCGAAGAACGGATCATAACCACGATTCCGGGGGTCCATGGCTGGCCCGGCAACGGGGATCTGCACCGGGTCTACCGTTACGACGGCCGCGGGCGCGAGGCCGGGCACGGGTGGTATTCGACCGTACGGAACGGCGAGGCAAGCACGCGCATTACGCCAGCAGTGAATGAGCTGGCGATCATCGAACGCGTACCGATGACCATGGAATCCGATGCCCCCGTTAACGTGCTCATCCGCCAGTACGACAAGGATGTCATCCGGCTCGATGTCCGTGCACAAATCGAATCCCGGCTCACGGTGAGGAACGGTGCGTTTCCCGTCATCGCAGGGAATCGGTATGCGGTCACGCGCGGGGAAGAGGCCTGGGAGTTCATCGCGCAGGCCGGCGGCGTGTTGGAGGGCGTTGAGGTCTTTTCGGCGGACGGTCAGTACGTGATCCGCCCTGCCGGGTAAGGGTCCGTTGGGCGATAAACTACGCGTGCCGGCCTTTCATGCGTTCGAGGAGTTGCCAGCAGTTGAGCAGGGACCGGGGCAGGTGGAAGGGGCCCTTCCACAGGTTGCCCTTCACCGGGCTCGACACGGTGCCGTCGCGGCGCAGGTACCCGAACCATTCGCCGTGTTTGGTGTCGGGAAAGTGAGTGAAACTCCAGTCGTGGAGTTTCTTGAACCATCCGAGCCATTCGTCCTCGCCGGTGAGGTAATAGGCGAGCAGGGTAGCGTACAGCGCTTCATTGTGGACCCACCAGAGCTTGAGTTCGTGCTCGTACGGCTCGGCGGGTTTGCCGTCGCAATCGACGTAATACAGAATGCCGCCGAATTCGGGGTCCCAGCCTTTCTGGAGCGACCACTCGAGGATGCGCAGGGCCTCTTTGAGCAGCGCGCCGTCGCCGCGTTCCGTGGCTTCTTCCATGATGAACCACGCGGTTTCGATGGCGTGGCCCGGCAGCACCGTGCGCCCTTCGGGGGTATCGAGGATCTTGCCGTTGGCGAGCACGGCCTCCAGGAGGCATTGTTTCTCGGGTTTCACGAGGAAATTGAAGATCTCGTCGATGGCCCGGTTGATGGTGTCGTCGTAGATCTCGCGGTTGTGGGGATCCGCTTTGCGCATGATCTGCGACGTGACGATGAGGATCATGTTCATGCCGTGGCCGCGCATCTGCCGCGTCGCGGGGATGACCTTCGGCGGCAGGAGCCCCGGAGTCCGGTGGTACATCAGGATGAGACGGTAGATTTCCCGCGCCCGTTCGAGCAGTTCCTCCGACTGGACCGCCCGGGCGTATTCGGCGAACGCGATGGCCGCGAACGTCTCGGCATAGAGGTAGCGCCGCTTGCGCAGGGGCAGGCCCTCTTTCGTAACGCTGAAAAACATGCGCCCGTCGGTGTCGAACCCGTGTTCGAGCAGGAAATCGATGCCCTGCGCGCCGATGTCCAGCCAGTCGGGTTTCTTTTCGACGGTATTGTAGAGCCGGCTCCACATCCAGGTGATGCGTCCCATGACCCAGATGGGTTTGTCGGTGCTGAGCAGGGCGCCGTCGGCGTCACGGTAGACCAGAAAGCCGCCGTGTTCTTTGTCGACGAAGCGCGTTTCCCACCACGGCAACACGTTTTCCAACAGGTGACGTTTGTAGAACCCCGACAATTGTTCGAGTTTGTCCGCGTCCATACGCCCTCGATCAGGCCAGCGTGCCTGTTCTGTCGCGCAGCCACGCCAGGCAGACCGTGCTGGCGGCGCCGCGCCCCTCTCCCCTCAAGAATCGCCCGTAACGCGCTTCGAGATGACCCGGAAACCGGTCGGGATTGACGTGGGTTTCGAGCGAGATGTACCCCTCGTATCCGTCGTCCCGGAATGCCCGCAACTGCTCTTCCCACCGGCACAACAGGTCGAGGTGTTGCGCCACCTGCACCGGATCCGGGCTGATCTCGTCGCTGAACGCGGCCAGCTTGAACATGGGTGCGCGGTTCTCCCGTTTCGCCCCCGCCCGGACGGGCTTATTCGGGCAGTTCCACCAGAAACACGTTGCGGAACTGGACGTAGTTGCCGTGGGCCTGGAGCTTGATGGCACCCGGCTCGCGCGGCGGCGGCGCAAGGCGTTCGACCTCTTTCCAGGCGGTGATCCGCGGCATTTCCTGGTCGTCCTGGATCAGAACGCCGTTGTGGTAGACGGTCATGCGCGGGTAGGCGGCCAGTTCGCCGTTTTCGTTGTATTTCGGTGCCGTGTAGGTGATGTCATAGGCCTGCCAGGCGAGCGGCGGCAGACAGGCGTTCACGCGCGGCGCGGCAACCTTGTAGAGCGCCCCGCATTCGTCGTAGTAGCCTTCGAGGCCGAAGCTGTCGAGCACCTGGACCTCATAGACGTCCTGCACGAAGACCCCGCTGTTTCCCCGGCCCTGGCCGCGATCTTCTGGCATGAAGGGCAGACGGAATTCGATGTGGAGCTGCACGCTCTTGAACGACTGCTTCGAGACCAGCGTTTCGCCCTTGGGCGTTACCATCATGACTCCGCCTTCGAGCAGTTCCCACCCTTTGGGTTCCTGCCACGCGTCGAGATTCGAGCCGCCAAACAGCACAATGGCGTTTTCGGGCGGCGTCATGCCGAGCGTCGGCGGCTCATGAACGTATTTTTTCATTTCGAACGTGGCCTTGCCGCGTCCCCGGGAACCGGTGATGCCGTCCGGCGTGATCTCCCCCTTGATGCCCGCATGCTCAAAGGGGATCGTGTTGCCGGAGCGTTTGGCCTCGAACACGCCTATCGGCGGGCAGCGCATGAACAGCTTCGACCCCAGCCGGATCTGGTATTTGTCGCCGCCCAGCGCGATCACCTGGGCCGCGATATCCGGTTCCACTTCCTCTTCGGCCGACCAGCGGCCCGTCCAGTTGCCGGCGAAGGGGTCGGCCTGAGCCGGGTAGCAGTCTTCGAAGGTGACGGCCGCGTTCGCGGCAACGCCCGCACAGATGCACCAGGCCAGTACCATTGCAGTGCGCAGAGATCTCGTCGTGTTCATGGGATGCGCCTTTCCGTATCGTTTCGCCTGCCGGTGTTTCGGCGCCGTTGTTGCCCCGTTCTTCCCGGCAAGGGTGTCGTGTAGGGTTTTATGGTAGCAGACCGTTGCGCGCTTTGCCATGGTGGAATGGGAAGGCTGCCGGGGCGCCGGGGAGGGTTCTCCTCAAGACAGATGCGGTGAGACAGCATCTGTGCTAGGATACACGTGCATACAGATTAGAGGGCGGAGAATTCTGGGGGGGTGCGCATGTGCGCGGATTGGTCGCATCAACTGGATGACGTGGGCGAGAGCCCTTCGTCCCGGGCGTTGCGTTCGGGGCATGCCCGCATGATGACCTTGATTCTGAATGTGGCCGAGGAGCCTGCCGAGACCGATGCGGACGTGCCGGAACTGATCCGGTTTGCCCGGAGTTCCGATGTGCGGGGCGTACGGGAGTGCATGGAGCGGGGCGACAACTTCGAGATGCCGGATGGCCACGGCCTGACCCCGATGCACTGGGCGGCCATCACGGGCTCCATGGACCTTGCCAAGCTGCTGGTGAACCGCGGCGCGCTGGTGAATCCCCGCGACACGCAGTTGACGGATCTGACGCCGCTCAACATTGCGCGGCTCATGGGCTATGACGAGCTGGCGCAGTTTCTGGTCCGGCACGGCGGCCTGGAGTAGGGGTGTCAATCCGGTCTACGGCCGGTCGAGCATGGCCAGGCGCGTCTCGTTGGTGTTGTTGGGCCGGGCCGCTTCAAAATAGACGTGCACCCTGTCGCCCACCGGGAGCCAGTGAGAATAGCGCCATGTGTGATAGGGTCCCGGCGTGGTGCTTTTGAGCAGCGGTTCGTCGGGGGTCAAATCGATGAACTCCTCGAGGTCGGGCGAGTACGCCAGCCCCGTAGCGATGTTGTAAACGGGGTCCCGCCAGGTGGTGTGCGAACCTTCGTAAACCAGGAGGTATCCCGCGTCCAGCGGAAGCAGGCAGGCGGGCCGCGTGTAGAAATTGTGCCATCCGGCGTTCTCGAGGATGGGGTTGTCGCCGGCGAATTCCCACTGGTCGCCATCGTTGCTGACGAGGTGGTAGGCCCGTTCGAGCGCGTCGTACCCAATCACCAGCATGTGCCAGAAGCCGTTGGCATAAATCACAAAGGGGTCTTTGAACCCGGCAAGCCCGGCGAACCCCTCTTCGCGGGGGGCCGCCTGCAGGACGGTCTTCCGGGTGCTGACGTCGAAGTGCGCGGGGTCCGCCACGTCGTCCAGCTTGAAGACGCACCATCCCGTTCCCGGGTTGGTGCATCCGTAGAGCCGGAACAGGCCCGATGCGGGATCCTGAACCAGCGCGGGCCGTTCGAAGCCGGGCAGGGCCGCGTCCTCGCGTTTGAGGCGGTGAACCGGGGTGAAAACGCGCCCGTCGCCGCTTTTCAGCAGGCGTATCTCGTAGCCCCGGCATCCCCGGGGCGAATTGCCTTCGCGCATCCGCGCCGCCAGATAGAACGTACCGTCTTTTGTCCGGCATACCGACGGCGCGCCGGCCCACCATTCGGGGGTGTTCTGATCCGGTTCGAGGACCGTTTCGTACCGGGACAGCGATTCGACAAGCTCCGGGAACGTCATCGTGAGGACTCCTTGGTTGCAGCGCGCCGCCCCAGGCGGCTTCCTGGAGTTGCTGTGTGGTTGTACCCGCACCTGTTGGCCTTTTTCAACTTCGCGCCCGGAGGGTATGGGCATGCCGCGCATTCACGCCCGTATTCGTGTAGAATTTCCTTCGGGCGCGCAGCGGCCGCATGGAAGGTGTGATTCGGCGCATGTTGTCTATCGGAGGATGAACAGATGCGGTATCCACTCGTGGTTGTGGCCATTGTCGCGGCGGCATGGCCCGGATTTGCGGCGATGCGGGCGGGCGTCGCTACCGTCAGCATCACCCCCCTGGAAGAGAATATCCCGACCCAGCTCGGAGGCTATGGAGACCGGGCTGGAAAACCCGCCGAAGGCATTCACGATACCATCCATGCCAAGGCGCTGCTATTCGACGACAACGGAGTGAAATCCGCCCTGATCACCGTCGATACCTGCAGCATACCCCTGGGCGCCGTCGAAACGGCCCTGGCCAGGGCGGCCATTGAGGGGTTGACCATCGACCGGACCCTGGCCGCGGCCAGCCATACCCATGCCGGCCTGGAAGGGTTTGCCCTGGACCGCCGCAACACCGCCGGCAACCCCCACATTGGCGTGTTCTCGGAAGAGATGTTCCAATTTGTGACCGGACGCATCGCCCAGGCCCTCACCGAAGCCAACGCGGCGCTCCAGCCCGTGACGGCGGGCGCGGGCCGCATCACCGTTCGGGGCATGAACCGCAACCGCCGCGGCGACAACCCCCTGGACCAGGACGTGACCGTGCTGCGTCTCGACCGTGCGGACGGCGCGCCCTGGGTGGTCTTCGTGAATTACACCGCGCACGGGACCATCATGTCGCCCGGCGAGATGCTCATCTCCGGGGGGTGGCCCGGCGTGATGCAGCGCACGGTCGAGGCCGTGCTCGGCGAGGGGGTCACCTGCATGTACGCCAACGGTGCCGAGGGCGACATCACCCATGCCGGCTCGAAGGGCGGCAGCAACTGGGAACGCGCCGAGGACTATGGGCGGCGGATTGGACTCCGGGCCGCCGCTCTGGCGCGAAGCATCGACACCGCAGCGGTGGAGGACTTCACGGTACAGTCGCAGTGGGTCGACCTGCCGCCCCGGAAGGCCGCGCCGGAATTCGTCCAGATCGCGGGGACCGAGTATCACATCACCGAGGAACAGCTGCACCAGATGCTCCCGGTCCTGTTCCCCGACAAAGCGCCCCTCTACGCACTGCGCGTTAACGATTTCGCGATGATTAGCTTTCCCGGCGAACCGATCTGCGAGATCGGGCTGGGCGTCAAGAAGGCCCTGGCGGCGGGGGGAATTGCCTATCCCTGTGTCGCGGGACTGACCACCGACTACATCGGTTACATTCTCACGCCGGTGGAGTATCGCGAAAGCGGCTACGAGGCGACCGCGTCGTTCTATGGCGAAACCCTCGGCGAGATCATGCTCACGCAGGCTGTCGAGTTGGCCCGGGAAGCGGCAAAACAATAGGGGCAATTCGCGTCGCCTGTTTGCCCCGCGGCAGGTTCTGTTTCGTTTCGTATCTTCCTTTTTTGCCGTAAAGGCCGCCGAGCGCACCGAAAACGGCCGTCACGCGCGGCGGCATTACTCCTCCGTGCGTCCCGGCAGGGGGTCATTGGGGGTGAGCGCGGGTTCGAGCGCAAGATAGCCGTCGCGGCGGGTGACGTTCAGCAAGGCGTCCAGACGGGCATCCAGCGGGTCGGAGCCGGTCATGCCGAGCCGGGCGCGGACTTCACGGCGCAGCCACCAGTATCCCGAGTTCCAGGAGTAGAGGTGGTGGCCATGCGGCCTGCCGTCTACCGTGCTGATGGATTCGTGAAAGGCCGGCATCCAGGCAAGTTCCTTCTCGATGCGCCAGAGGAGTTGATCGTCGATCCACTGGGGGTCCATGCCATGAATCAACCCGGCCAGGTAGTTCGCGGAATCGTTGAGAAACCACGACCCCCCGAATACGTAGACGCCGCTGTGTCCGTCGAGGAGGTCGCCGTTGGCTTTCGAAATGACGCGCATGCCGTAGGGCGACTGAATGCGCATCGTGGTTTCGATATGACGGCGCACAAGGTCGTCGGGCAGGAGCTTGCGGCCGAACACGGCGAAGGTGAGCACCTCGCCGTACAGGCTGTCCTGGCCGATATGCTCCTGTTGCTTGAGGCTCGTGGCGAAGTAGCCGCCCGTCTCGTTGAACATCCGGCGATACCCGGCTATGGCGTTCTCGATGTCGGCGTCGGAGACGTCGAACCCGAGTTCGCGGGCGGCCATGAGGGCGCCGCAGTGGAAGCCCTGGTTGGACGACGGCGCGTCGTCATCGTCGTAGGGCAGCTGGTCGTGGTAGGTCTTGAACGACGCCAAATCGGGTTTGAGACGCGGCGGAATGTAGAGCCCGTCGCGTTCGTGCTGGCGCATGAACTGGTAGGCGCGCCCTATGGTGCGCGGGTCGGGGTCGCCGCCGGCCTTTTTTACCAGGTAAGACCAGATCAGGTAGTACTGCGCGTTGTCTTCGTAGTTGACGCGGTCGTAGAAAACGGCCAGGTTGGCCTCGGCATCGTACTTCGGGTCATCGAGGCCGCGCGCCATCCAGAAGCCGTCACTCACCCATTGTTTCCAGCCATAGCCCACGCCCGAGATGAAGATATAGTCGCTCTCGGGCCGGAGCAGGTTCCGGCGAAGCAGAAGATACGAGGTGCTTCGCAGGATGGCTTCAATCGCGTTGCCGCTCCAGCCTTTTGCGTTGGCCAGAGCAAGGCTCGCGCTCAATTGCACATCGTACAGCGATTGCACGGGGGACGCGCAGACCCAGCTGGTGAACGACTGCACCTCACCGGCTTCGATGTGTTGCCAGCCGTCAAACGCGGCGCGGTAGATGTTCGTGGCGTCAACCTCACGCGGAATCATGACGATGCGCCGGGGCGACCCGTCGCCGGTCGCCAGGGAAAGGACGCGCTGTTCGCAATTGAACGTCAGAAAGCAGCGGTTTTCCCACAGACCGGGACTGTCGCCGATAACGCCGTAGAACCTGTCGCCAGTACGGACACCCAGCATCGGAAATGTCTGCCACTGGTTGTCGCCGAACCCCGCGCCCGTGCAGCCCGGGCTGTACGTCCTTGTGGCCGGCTCCTCGCCGAGAAACGAGTAGTAGCGGCCCTCGCCGGGGGTCTTCCAGGCCAGCTCGAGGTAGTACCGGCCGTCGGCGACGGCCGTGACGGACACGGTCCGTTCCCACAGGGCAGGGGTTACGCGGCGCCACTCCTCGGACAATTCCAGCCCCGGCGCCGAGCCGCCCGTCATGGTCAAGGCGCCGTCCTGCTCGCTGCAGTGCCCATACGCGACGGGAGTGCGCGCGTCCGGCTGCACCACGGACAATGCGGCCGCGTCGTCCACGGGCGAGAATACCGGACGGCCGCCTTCCGCAACTGTGACAGTGGTCCCTGCCGGGCCGTCGATCGGTCTGACGTGGAGTTCCGCCGCGGAAACGCCTGCAATCAGATTCACCAATACGATCTCGATGAACATGGGCTGTCCTCTCCCGGTTACTCCACGACCAGCACGTTGTGGATGGCCAAACCGCCGAGTTCAGCGGTGAGGAGGCCGTCTTTCCAGGACCAATCGAGGCCGACCTTGTCGGGGGCGGTGTAACAGCGCGCGGGCTTTTCCGCCATGGGGATGGTCACGGTAAACGGACCGGCGTCGGCGACATGTTCGACCACATGACGGTTGGGCGCGAGGTAGCCGCCTGCGCCGCGGTTGACGAACTGGATGAGCAAGCGGCCGTCTTGCTGGCGCGCGGCCATCTCAATCCACCAGGGACCGTGGACCTGCATGAGGTCCGCGTTGAGCGCGGCCAGCATGTCGCCGGCGAAACGCCGCAGCAGCGGGTAATGTGCGTTGTGGTAGCACCGGAACAGGGGCCCGTGCACCGCCACGACGCGCCCCTTGCCCACGGCGAAAACGGTCGCCGCCGGGGAGCCCGCCAGGTTCATCGCGGGTTCCTGCTGGTTCAGAAGCGGCGCGAGCTCCGTGGCGCCGGCCAGTTGAACGTGCTGCCAGGGTCCCGATACCGCCACACACCCGTTGGCGGCCGGCAGCCAGGCTGAACCGGTTTGGCCTTCGGCCAACGCGACGCCCGCCAGGTCGGGCAGTTGCCGGACCACGTGGCTGCCGGTCACGAGGGCCTTGCCGCCGTTTTCGACATAGGCGCGCAACGCCGCTGCGGCCTTTTCGGACAGGCCGTTCTGCTCCGGCACCACCACGACGGGATACTGCGCTCCCCGCTCGATGAACATGGCCTCGTTCAGGATGTCCGCCGAATACCCGTTCTCGAGGACCGCGTGCAGCGCGCCTTCCATGGGATGGTTCTGCGTGCCGAAATTAAACAGCGGGTCGTTGCCGAGGTAATAGTGCGATTCACTGTGGAGGATGGCGACCTGCGGAACGGTCCCGGTGAGGAAGCAATACGCCTTCCGTGCGCGGCAGAACTCGGCAACCTCGGCGAACAGGTCCTGGTGCCAGGCCGTGAGACGTCCTGAGCGCTGCGGCTGGTTGTAGAAGAACACCGACCCGCCCTGAGCGAGCGTGCCCGCGACCTCCTGGCACAAATGCACGGGCGTCTTCATGGTCCAGGGCTGGTCGCCGGTGCGGAGAAACGTCCAGGCCATGAGGTTCCAGGGCAGTCCCCGGCTGGCCAGGAACCGCGCCTCGGCGCAGGCCCGCTCGGCGCCGAACGAGGGGTCGAAATCGCCGCTGAGGTAATCCACCGGCGCCGTGACGGGTTCCGGCTGGCGCACGCTGTACATCCAGTTGCTGCATACGGCAATGCCGGGTTTTCGCGCGTGCAGCGCTTCGGCATATTTCCGCACGTGTTCGGTGAACAGGTCGCGCTGGAACGCCAGCCAGGCCTGCCATTGCGGGTCGTCCGCCTGCTTCGGAATTTCGGTCACCCCGGTCCGTTTCGTGAACTCGGCCGTGCACCGTTCGCACCAGCAGGGCCGGCTGGCCCAGTTCTCGCCGTCGATCCAGACCCCGTCGATGTCATACAGGTCGATGACTTCAATCAACTGCGGGATCAGCAACTGCTCGGTGTACTCGCTCAGGGGGCAGGTGTAGTTCGCGTCTTTCTGGCCGTCGGCATGCACGTTGGCCCATTCGGGATGCAGCTCGAGCGCGCGGGTATCCCATACGCCCGAGTAGTGAATCGACAACGGGATGCCCATGTCGCGGGTGACCTGGCGCCAGATCGCGAGCGCGTCGTTGACGATCCCCGGCGACGGCGAACCAACCTGTGTCGGATATCCCGTGTATCCCGGGTGGCCCTTGCAGTCGTATTGGACGTAATCCGGCCGGACCTTCTCCAACTGTTCGCGGATCTGCTCGTAGGTGGTTTCCCGGCCAAGTTCGGTGTCTGTGGCGCCCGGGTGCAGGTCGTAATGGAGTCCGAAGAAGGCCGTTGCGGGCCATTTGGGCGCCGCGGCCTCGGGGACGGTTTCCTGGGCGGCGAGAATCAGGCATGCGGCAAGACTGAACATCATAGCTTTCTCCGTAAACCAACAGCATCACCGTGGCAGCAGCCGTCAGGGCCGTGAGAGATGGCCCCTCAGGGTGTACAGGACGTGCAAGCTACAGCTTTGCCAACGCCGTTTCAAACGGGCGATAGACGTCCTCCGAAAGCAGCACGAACCGCACGCGCTCGATACCCTCGTTTGCCCGGACAAAATCGGCCACGGTCTCGACGGCGATCCTGGCGGCTTCGGGGATGGGATAGCCATAGATGCCGCAACTGATGGCGGGAAACGCGATGGTCTTGGCCCCGTTTTCGAGGGCGACCTCGAGGCTGCGGCGGTAACAGCTCGCGAGCAACCCGGGTTCGCCGTGGTTGCCGTCCCGGTAAACCGGGCCGACGGTGTGGACGACGTATTTCGCGGGCAGCCTGCCGCCCGTGGTGATCTTCGCGTCGCCGGTGTCACAGCCGTTGAGTTTGCGGCATTCTTCCAGGATGGCCGGGCCCCCCGCGCGATGAATGGCGCCGTCGACGCCTCCGCCGCCGAGAAGACTCTCGTTGGCGGCGTTGACGATGGCGTCGACGCGCTCCCGGGTGATGTCGCCCAGCACGGTTTCGAGGGTGGTTGCCCCAGACTTCTTTTCCATGGCTCGCCTCCTGCCCGGTACACCGGGACACCCGTGGATTGCACAGTAAAAGAGCAGTATAGCACAGGACAGGGCACCCGGAGCCCCCCGGCTTGCCCGCCGACCAGGGCAATCGCACTTAATGCGCCCCGCACAAAGGGTCTTCGTGAGACGGGTTGTTTGTGACCCCGGTCCTCGT